>Ga0181582_10004211_pt1 | contig 11648 bp, 11 predicted proteins | sample 071ome_32_FD_132438 | JGI IMG/M metagenome (GOLD analysis project Ga0181582, IMG submission 132438) | Coastal salt marsh microbial communities from the Groves Creek Marsh, Skidaway Island, Georgia - 071405AT metaG (megahit assembly) | ecosystem: Environmental > Aquatic > Marine > Intertidal...
ACAGAGTAGGTCAATACTCCCATTGAAATAATAAATACGTTTTTAAAGAGAATATTGACGGTGTTTTTCTGTCTCGTGAGTCCGCTCTCGATTGTAGCAAACCCTAAGTGCATCAGAAACACCAAGGCGGCTGCCATCAGTATCCATAAGTTGTCGACCATGAATTTGGGGTAAGCAAGGGGCATGGCTTGGAATTCTTCCATAGTCGTGAAGGCAGGGGCCTCGGCTTCAGCATCAGCTGTAATTTCTGCAGCCACTGCCGCTTCCTCAGCACCAAGAAGTGGCTGCATCGAGGAACCTAAAAGAGTTGTTAGTAAAAGGATGTAAGTGATGATTCTTTTCATATTCATTCTGTAATTTGTTTTTCTGAAATTGACCTTTCGTGATTAGAGAGCTTCCTCGCCGTTTTCCTCAGTTCTGATTCGGACGGCCTCTTCGATAGGGTAGATGAAAACCTTCCCATCCCCGATTTTGCCTGTCTTGGCAGCTTTCACGATGGCAGCTGAAGCAGCCTTAGCGGTTTCGTCGCTGACGACGACTTGGATCAGGATTTTCGGCAGGAAATCCACCGTGTATTCACTGCCACGGTAAATTTCGGTGTGGCCTTTTTGTCGTCCAAAGCCCTTGACTTCAGACACAGTCATTCCAGCCACCCCAATCTCACTCAGGGATTCCTTTACTTCCTCCAATTTGAAGGGTTTGATAATGGCTTCAATTTTCTTCATGGTTTGTTGCTTGTCTTGGACACTAATTGTGTTCGTTTTAGCCTCAAGCAACCAGGGTGCCAATCGGTGGGAAAAAAACATATAGGCTCGCAAGATGTTCATGGTTAAGCGGAAAGGGATCTTAAAAAAAGTGGCATTACCATTCATTTGATTCTGATGATCAAAAACAGACAGTCCGACCTGGCTTGTTTTGGTTGATGATCATGCGAGATGTTTTTTTTTAGACACTTCTTAAACAAATCTCCGCTGCTTGGTGACTTAGGGCTATGAACTCAGGGCATGAAACCCCTTCACAAAGTTTACTTCGCAGGTTAGTCGCAAACATTCATGCCGCCGCGAGCAAGAAAGCGATTCCAAATTCTGCCCCCTTGCATTTGTCTTTGAATGAGGCATTGATTGTTTTAGGTTCATCTGCACAACTGACGCCGATTTTTGCCCAAAATAGTTGATCGAGCTCGGTTCTAAGTTCTTTTTTGCGTGTAAAGTTGAAAATATTTGACGCTGAGAGTTGTGCTTACCTAAATTCGACACGTCACAAGACCAGTAAAGTTCGAGAAATTATAGACAGGATCAAGCAACGCCATATGAGTAGTTCAGGATCGAAAGGTTTAGAGGGTATCGTCGCAGCCAAGACTTATTTAAGCGACGTCAGGGGAGATGTTGGGGTTCTCATCTACCGTGGTTATGACATTAACGAACTTGCTGGTAATGTAGGGTACGAAGAAACAGTCCACCTCCTTCATGAAGGGAGACTTCCCAACGAGCAGGAATTGGGAGCGCTCAAAGCCAAACTGGCTGGTTATCGACAACTCCCTCAAGGCGTGATTGATCTGATCACTTCACTGCCGAAGGAGACGGTTCCCATGAATGCCCTACGTACAGGGATTTCTGCTTTGGGCTGTTTTGACGCTGATGCCGAAAACAATGATCCCCAAGCGCTTCGAGACAAGGCGCTCAAGATTATTGCTCAAATCCCTGTTGTCACTGCCTACTTCCACCTCCATCGTCAGGGCAAAGCACTGGTGGAGTCACGCAAGGACTTGTCCGAGGCTGCTAATTTTCTTTACCTCATCAATGGGGGTGTGGAGGCCGATCAGGAGAGTGTGGATACGTTGGACATGTGTTACGTGCTGCATGCTGATCATGGGATGAACGCTTCGACTTTCGCCTCTCGGGTGACCGTGGCCACTCTTTCTGATATTTATTCTGGCATCACCAGCGCGATCGGCACCTTGAAAGGTCCTCTACACGGTGGGGCCAACGAAGCGGTTATCCGAATGCTTCAGGAGATTGGTTCCTTGGAAAATGTAGATGCCTACATCGATGACTGTCTTGCCACCAAAAAGAAGATCATGGGCATTGGTCATCGTGTCTACAAAGTGTTAGATCCCCGCGCTGTCAAACTCAGGGGTATGGTGCGCAAAATGGGTGAGAAAATTGCCGAGCCAAAGTGGATTCAAATGAGCGATAAGATCGCTGGAATCATGCAGGAGAAAAAGGGTTTGCATGCTAACGTGGACTTCTACTCAGCCAGTGTCTACTACTCTCTTAACGTTCCAATAGACCTCTTTACCCCTATCTTCGCCATTGCCAGGACTTCTGGCTGGTCAGCCCATATTCTTGAGCAATTAGCGGACAACCGGCTCATCCGGCCGCAAAGTGACTACATCGGACCCGAGGGACTCAAAGCAACTCCTATTCAGGATCGCTGAATCCCCTTCACATGACATTTGCTCCATCGACACTGACTTAGCGGCCGCGCTGGCGTGCCGAACAGATTTCAATGAACATACACGAGTATCAAGCCAAGGAACTACTTGCCAAACATGGGGTTGCAGTCCCTTCAGGTAAAGCCTGCCAAACCATGGAACAGGTCACTGAAGCAGCCAAAGAGCTTTTCGACAAAGGGGAATCCCTCATTGTCATCAAATCCCAAATCCATGCAGGCGGTCGTGGCAAAGGGACCTTTCAAAGTGGTTTTCAGGGTGGTGTTCATCTCTGCCGAAGCTTGGAAGATGCCATATCCAAGGGGAGTTCCATGTTGGGCGGAACTTTGGTCACAAAGCAGACTGGGCCTGAAGGCAGGGAAGTGAAAACTTTGCTCGTTGCGAGTGCCGAAAATATTTTGAATGAGCTTTACCTCGCTGTCCTGCTTGATCGCGAAACCTCAAAGCCCCTGATCATGGCCAGCACCGAAGGGGGGATGGACATCGAAGAGGTAGCTGAAAAAACACCCGAAAAGATTGTCAAACTTCAGGTTGATCCGGCGACTGGCCTAATGCCTCACCAAGCCAGACGGATCGCAGCTTCCTTGGGGTTGCCTTCTGAACTCATAGGTCAAGCTTCCAAGTTGCTCATGGGAGTTTATCAGACATTCTGGCAGTGTGATGCTTCTCTGGTGGAGATCAACCCTCTTTGCGTGGTTGAAAAATCCGATGGTAGCCAGGCAGTGGCTGCAGTCGACGCCAAGATATCCATCGATGATAATGCTCTCTATCGGCATACTTCGATTCAATCCATGCGAGATTTGGGTGAAGAAGCTCCGCTGGAAATCGAGGCAAGTAAGCATGATCTCAATTACATCAAACTTGATGGGAACATTGCTTGTTTGGTGAATGGAGCGGGCCTAGCCATGGCGACGATGGATATCATCAAGCATTACGGAGGTTCGCCTGCAAACTTTTTGGATGTGGGGGGCGGCGCCACCACAGAACAGGTCACGGCTGCCTTTCGTATCATCCTGAGCGATCCCAACGTCAAAGGGATCTTAGTGAATATTTTTGGCGGTATCATGCAATGCGATGTCATTGCCCAAGGTGTGGTGACGGCAGCCAAGGAGACCAATCTATCCCTGCCATTGGTGGTCCGCCTTGAGGGAAACAATGTCGCCCTTGGGAAGGAGATCCTTCAAAACTCAGGGCTTGAACTGGTCAGCGGCGATTCCATGGCTGATGCTGCCCAGAAAATCGTCGCTGCTGTCGGATGATACCCTGTCAGCTTGATTTTTTACCCATCACCCCCTTTTAAAGATTCATGTCCATCCTAGTTGATTCAAATACCAAAGTATTGGTTCAGGGCATCACCGGTTCTTTCGGTGGGCGCCATGCAAGCCTCAGCCTTGATTATGGAAGTCAGATCGTTGCCGGAGTGACTCCCGGTAAAGGCGGCCAACGTTTTCAGGACAAAGTGCCTGTTTTTGACACGGTCCAGCAGGCTGTGGAAGCTACCGGTGCTACCACTTCAGCCATTTTCGTTCCGCCTCCATTTGCTGCGGATGCTATCCTTGAGGGCGTTGATGCTGGCCTCGAGCTTGTTATCTGTATCACTGAGGGTATTCCCGTTAAGGACATGATTCAGGTAAAGAATGCCATGAAAGGCAGTTCAACCAGATTAATCGGGCCCAATTGTCCAGGAATTGTGACACCAGGTGAGGGCGAGGATTCTAAGGGGGGATGTCGTATTGGCATCGCTCCGGGCTACATTCACAAGAAGGGAAACATAGGTGTTGTCTCCCGCAGCGGCACCTTGACCTATGAGGCCGTTTGGCAATTGACCAGCCGAGGCGTTGGACAATCAACCTGCGTCGGCATTGGTGGTGATCCCGTCAACGGGACTTCCCATCTAGATGTGATCAAGATGTTTAATGATGATCCTGAAACGCATGGGATCATCATGATCGGAGAAATTGGTGGTTCTGCAGAAGAGGAAGCGGCAGCCTGGATCAAGGAACATTGCCAGAAACCTGTTGCAGGATTTATCGCTGGTACCACAGCACCTCCCGGACGTCGCATGGGACATGCTGGGGCGATTGTCAGCGGTGGTAAGGGCACAGCGGAGGCCAAGATCGAGGCATTCAGGGAGGCTGGCATTCACGTAGCCCAAACACCTTCGGAAATGGCAGATGTCTTGTTGAAGGCGATGTAGTCTAACGAGGCGGTAGCCTCAAGTATCCATAGACACGAGTTGTTCGACTCGAGCTCCAAGGCGGGGCTCGGGGCTCGGCCTGGTTCAAAACATTTTCTGAATGCCTTAACCATGAGCAGGCCTCACCGGTATGCTCAGAGCTACTTGTAGGGTCCCTACCAGACTGGGGATTCGCTCAGATAGCGCAACAGTGGCGGTAGCAGCACCCACAAGCAAAAGCCAATGGCAATCAAGAAGGCGGTGATCAGGATGCCAATGATGGCGCTTTCCTTGAACCCAAATGCCTTGGAATCACCTCTTCTGGACTTGCGTCGTTTGCGCGTCCTGCGTCGGGACCGAATATGCTCTGTATCATCCTGCATGTGCTCAACAACTCAGGACGACCATAAGGATTTAGCGACTATTGGCAACATCCTCTCGCCTTTGTTTAAAAAAGGATCGGTAAAAGGGTATGTTTATGGCCGTCTTTGCATTCGCTGACGCTTCCTGAGCCATCCATGCCTCAACGCGGCTCTTTGATCCACTGGTGAGTGACACCAATTGGTCTAACATGTCACGAAAGGCCGCTTGTTGTTCGGGCTGTTCCATCCAGCGTACGAAGGCATCAGATCCGCCATAAAAGCTACCTCGACTTCGGTTGCCGAACGCAAGGTCGGAATCCCATTGAAGCCACTGAAAGCGTCCATCATGAGCTCGTCGGTAGAAATAAGCATTCTTTCCTCGGGATTGCGTGAAAGTGTCCCAGTCGGCAACAAACCCCAAAACGGCTGTCAGCTGCAACGAGGCACGGGTATCGAGTTTTGACCCAATTGCCTGAACCGCTTCTGGCGACTGATTGACTAAGGTGAAAAAATCCAGGAGCGCGCTGTAATTATCCTCCTCCTCGCGCGATCGTTTCATCCAGGCATGACGATAGAAACCTTTTTGCACGGTTTCTTGGAGATCCCAACTCGCATCCCTGTGACGTTGACTCCAATGGTCTGACATCCACCATTCATCATCCACGCGATAAAGCTCTCCCTGGTTGCCATCCTCGAAATGACGCTTGAGGAAATCCGAATCCACCGGTTCGACATCCTCGCGAAGCATAAAGGGGCCATCGTTGATGATGACGTGAATGAACTCGTTTTGTCCGCTGGGGTGTCCCAGCAGGTAAAGGAGATACCTGACCAGGCGGTTGTGGTGGCGGAACATCCCACCCTGACGAGTAGGGTCATCGTCGTAGGTGAATTTTGAGTGATTCCTGAAAGGGCTGTCTGTCGGGAGTTTCCATTTGCCGCGTTCCATATTTGATTGGCGCGTCCATGCACTCCCGCTGGCTCGGAGCTTTGCGCCGTGGAAGACCTGCTGTTCGTTTGAAATAAAGGTTGCGTTGAAATACTGGTTTGAAAGCCGAGGGTATCGATACTGATAGGCTTGGCTTTCACCTCGCTCGATGGCCTCAAGGTCTCGAGCTCTTATCAGGAACCGGCATACCCTCAGATCATTTGGGATGCCTCTTTGGTCGATGATACAAAGCGAGGCATGGGTCTGAGGTTTGGCAGGAAGGGTGGCTCGCTCCTCTGAAGGGGTGGTGGCTTCAAAGTAGTATTCTAGGAGGTCACCTTGTTTAAACGGTTCCTTCAACGTCGTGCTGTAAATCAGGGGCTTGGCCGTCTCTAAAGGTGCTTTGGTCTCGGCTGCTTGCATGCTCCTTCGTCGCCACGGTTCCTGATCCAAAGCATCCAGGCGATAAACCAATTCGAGCTGTCCGACTTCTTTTGGCCACCGAGCCTGCACTTGGAAAGTGATAGGTTCTCCGGGTGAAGGAACCACGGGATGATGGTATGGCGCATCTAGCTGTGGAGGAGGGGCGGTTTTAAACTGGGTGTTGGGCCTGCCTGGGCTACCAAGCGAAGAGGGGATTTCCAAACCAATCGAGGCTGAAAGGCTATCATCCCAGGTCCTGAGAATGAATCTCGGCGTGCCCTGAATCCATCTTGCCTCAAACTGGAGCTGATAACGCTCTCCTTCTTCAAGATTCAATACATCGATTTCTATGCGGTTGGCCTTGTTGTCTCCATGGCCTGTTGAAACAAGATGTAATTGCTCATTGGCTATAAAACTGTCAGCATGATTGCCTTGCATGAGCCAACCTGTCGCCCCATCACCTTCGATGGATTTTCTCTGCTGATTTTTGAGTAAATTTTTTTCTGGATGTGCCTCTGCTGTGAGCCTGAGGTGACGTATGGCCACATGTCCTTGGCCTGTCAGATAAGCGTGTAACTCTTTGCGATCATGGATGCCCCATATTGGGATCCGGTCTTGATAGACGAAGTTCAGGGTGTGAGTGCGGAATTTGGCGCTCCTTGACTGACGGCTGGCAGCCCAAGCTGAAGGTAGATCGTTATCCAGGCTTGGATGGATCAATTCCATGCTACTTCCCAGCCCTGCTGATCCATCTGGCCAACGGCCTTCAGCGCCAAAATCCACTGCATCGACTATATTTCCTGAGGCATCCTGCAAAGTGATGCGTTCCCCTCGATTGGCGAGTTTGCCTTGGTAAGCCCCGATCGGACCTCTTCCGGGGTAAGCTAGCGAGAAGGCCTTCGGATCCTGAGCTATCACGACGAAAGCCCATGGAAGGATTTGAGTGTTTTTGGGGAAAGTGAAATCAACTGCTTCGCTCAATCGCCAGTCCGTCAAGTCAACGGGCTGTTTCGATGCGTTGTGGAGCTCAATAAACTCCAATGCCTCATTACCGTGTGGCGGATCAAACATCATTTCGTTGATCATGACCTTTGGGCAATCCAGTGGGGTCGGGCTGGAGCCAGTGGATTCTGTGGACAAGGTCCTCCATTGATCTTTCGCCACGCCAACACGCATTAAATCAAATTGAAAGGACCGCTGTGGGGGGAACGCCTCATCGATCAAGACCCCATTGGTTTTCCCGTGAAGATACCAACCTGAGCTCAAAGTATCCTTACCTATTAGAAGAGGAAACCATCGGGTTTGTCCTGCAGCGATGTGGCCATCTAGCATCACCGCAGGTTGCATTTGGCGATGCTCTGTGATTTGCCATGCGCTCAGATCAATGGCAACAGCACCCGCATTGGTTAGGGCGATAGATGGAGGCCTATCATGCTGTGGGGTGACAACGATCTGGCTCAGGTGTAATCCCGCATGGTGTGACGAGGCTCCCAGCGAACTTTTTTCTCCCTTCGAGGGACCAACCTGCACACCAGACACTGGGCCCCCAAGTTTCCCAGGGGTGCCGCCCTGGGTTTGACTCCGTGTCCAATTGCGCCAGTCATCCGGATCGCTGTCCGGGTTGATGAGTTCCATCGTATGCCCGGTCTTGTTGACGAAGGTGGGCCAAGGGGGGAGGTCATGCCAGTCCACGCGAGTCAATTCGAGCCCGTTCTTATCCAAGAGCCTGAGCTTTTCCCGCTGAGTCCCAATAGTCCCCTGCCAAGGGCCCAGAATGCGTATGCCTGGCTCAACCGCATGATGCTTTCGGAAGCTTACGCCATCTTGGTCACAGATGATTAAGCGCTCGAAGGGTTTGATAAAGCTTTGCTCTGGCTTCTCCGGATTGTAGGAGGGGAACTCGAATTGAAACGCCTTGCCCCGAAGAAGCCACTGCGCACAATCCAAGGGGGTGGCAGTCAGGTTGGATAACTCAATCCAGGTTGGTTGCGAGGGTTTTTGGGGCGCTCGCATGATTTCGGTGATGAGGATCTGGTCTGCCTGGATACTGCCCATCATAAGGGGCAGCATACACCTCAAAATCCAGGCAACTGCCGAGCTGCGAACGGAATCGGCCTGAATCCGCCTAGAGAAGGTAGAGAGGAAAGAGGCGGTTTTTCCTGCGTGATGCTTGCGCATGGGACTTGAGTTCAACTCCGGTGATGGGGTGATTGACACAATGTCCCGGAGCCCTCATTCCAAGCAAGGCTAATCCATGTGGCGATCACGACGTTAACAACCAGGCCATAGAGTCCATAGTGGATGCCATAGGCCGCACCCCAGCCAGTGCTGTAAAGTCCAAAGGTGACCCCCAAGCCGCCTAGTATTCCTGTAAACACACCCCGGCCCGTCAGCCCTTTCCAATACAGACTCAGCATGAAAGCTGGTGCGAGCTGAACCAGCATATCGAATTTGAGGTCAAGCAATTTAACCAACGTCGGCTTGCCTGGCAAAGTGTTGAGGTAGATGGCTAGAGCTGCAAGAAGGCCGACCACAATCCAAGAGAGCCACTTACCCAGTAAAGTGAGGCTTGATTCGCTCGCTCCAGGGGAAACAAACCGTAGATAAAAATCCTTAGTCACAATGGATGAAATGGTTAACAGGCATGAGTCGGCGGTCGACATCAAGGCCCCCAAGATGGCTGAAAAAAGAACCACCACCAGTGAGGCTCCCAAAAGAGACGACTCCTGCACGTCCCTCAAAAGTAGCGTCAGGATTTGATCACTTTGGATGTCGCTAAGGCCGGGTTTGAAAGCGGCCCCGGTCACACCGACCAGGACGACGACCAGGGCAGTGAACAAGGGTAAAAATGCCATGACCGCCAAACTGATACGCAGCGCCTGATGGGTGCGAGCTGCGTAAATTCGCTGAATAGCCTGTGGGTAGAGTGAGGCTCCCAGGCCAAAAAGTATCAGATAGCTGAGCCAGCGAATGACACCCAGGGTTTCTGGAGGACGAATTTTAGCCAGGTCTCCTTTGTGAACAGACGCCTGAAGTGCGTGGGTTGCCTCAGCGATTCCGCCGTATTTGTCCCAGATCATGTACAACAATGCGGCGAATCCAGTCATGAGGATGAGGCCCTGAATGACGTCGGTCCACGCTACGGCCCGAAAGCCACCCATGGTTTCGTAGATCAACATGATGGCGGCGAGCAGTAAAACACCCAGGATATATGCCTGACTGGGCGGTAACGTGGTCAGTCCCTGCAGGGCTCTACCCATGGCCATGAGTTGAGCTAGTAAAAAATTGCCCAATGCCAAGATCATGACCAGTGGGGCCAGAATGTTGACCCCAGTATGCCCAAACCGGTGATGAAGGAAATCAGTGGGCGTGATAAACCCATGTTGCTTACTGAGAGGGTGAAGGATCGGAGCATACAAGAGATAACCCACGATGATGGCGGTCATGAAATGAACCGATGTAATCCACGAAAAACCCACACGATATGCTTTCCCGCTGAAGCCGAACATCGTGTTGCCACTGTATTGCGTGGCAAAGAGTGTGAGTAGAAGCACCCACCAACCGACGCCACTACCGCCAAGGTAGAAGTCTCGCAAGGTGTTTTGTTCTCGAGCGCGTTGGCTGAACCAGCCAATGGCAATCATCCCGAGAAAATAACAGAGGAGGAAGAGCAGGCCACCGCTACCAAATGGGATAGGCTGGGTGTCCATTACGATTTGCGCTCAGCGCTAGGCGCAGCATCATGACTCGTGTCTGGTGGCCAATAGTGCATGATAGTCCAAGCTGTCCAGGCAGATGCCAAACCAGAGCTGACGAGCGAAGTGAGGACCCAAACCGGCAGCCCTGCTATCACCCACTGACTATCCTGAGGCCAATACCAAGGGATGCCCCAGGCCATGAGGAATAAATAGCCGATGATGATTTTCCAACCTGATGACACTTAGGTTGCGCGAGTTTTTTGCAGAAGGCAGTCCGAGGCAAAATTTTGACGCATTCGGCTGATTCCCATCATGGATTTTCCGCGATGATCGTTTCCGAAAAATCGGTGTCAGACTCATCGAGATCGAGCTCCTTGATCCAGATGTTGCGATAATGAACCGCATGCCCTTCACATTGAAGTTTGAGTCCGCCGGGCTTGTCTGTGATGCCAAGGCCACCCTGATTACCACCGTCCATGCCTGAGTTGGGCCCACCCCATACCTGGTTGATGGGGAAGTGATGGTGGACCTTAACGCCATTGAAATACATGGTCAGTCTGGCCTTTTCAGTGCGTTTGCCGTCCTGGAATCGGGCAGCGCGGAAAGTCATGTCATAGGCATTCCATTTTCCAAGGCCTCGGTAGGCATGATAAGGTGACTGGCTTTCATTGATCACAGCCCCCATCCCGTGTTGGGTCTTGTCACCATCCAGGATTTGGATTTCGTAGCGGTTTTGAAGGTAGACCCCACTGTTGCCTCCAGCATCTGGAATCAAAAACTCGATATGCAGTCTGAAATCTCGAAAGGTTTTTTTAGTGATGATATCAGCAGCGCCATAGAGGCCGCCGGCAGCAGCTGGATCATCGGTAATCATGGCACCCCCTTCATCGACAGGATCTTTCACGATTTTCCACTTGATGGGTAGGGATGAGCCGAATCTGGGGCCTTCCCAATAAGTCCATTTTTGATCCAACATGGCGCGCGTTCCATCAAAGTAAATATCAGCCCCATCAATGGGACTCGCGCCGACTCCGATATCAGCTGATAGGCTGCTTGATGCCAAGTCGATGGCAGCTAAATACAATCCAGTGATGAGTAAGGTAGAATATTTCATGAGTCTAAGTTCCGCTGAGCCTCATCATGGTAAAGTCCAATTCTCCCATCAAGCCTGTTTGATGCTCAGAAGTTCCCTTTCAGCACCATGGGCTGTGTGTATAGGATGATCTCGCCGTTTCGAATCATCTGGGGTTCACCCAACAGCTCGTAACCGGCCTTTAGGTGTTCCATGACGTCTTTTTCGAGGTCCTCGGCTAATTGACATTGGACCAATTTGTAGTCTTTGATGCGATCTGTCATGTGAAGTTAGGCTTTGGGTTGAGAACTTTTGAGATCAAGGCTGCTTTGCATGCGTGAAGGGCACCGAGCATTCACGCCCAGAGAGCAATGAATTGAGAGAAAGGATGGTAATATCATGAAACTTTACCTGAGTTATGGCAAGTCTCTTATCGATCACTTGGCACGGTGGCAGTCTTGTTTTCTGACTCTTGGGTTGGGGGTTTCGTTGACAGCATGCCTTGATCACGCTGATTTGGATGTTTCCGAAACCCAGCCT
>Ga0181582_10004219_pt1 | contig 11636 bp, 9 predicted proteins | sample 071ome_32_FD_132438 | JGI IMG/M metagenome (GOLD analysis project Ga0181582, IMG submission 132438) | Coastal salt marsh microbial communities from the Groves Creek Marsh, Skidaway Island, Georgia - 071405AT metaG (megahit assembly) | ecosystem: Environmental > Aquatic > Marine > Intertidal zone...
CGAGGCAACTGGCCGACCGGTCGATCTTCATACCGACGAAACCCTCGATGCCCGCGTGCTGACCCTCGAACTGCTCGCCGCCGAGACCGCACGTCGGGGGCTTGGTGGGCGCGTCGCCGCCAGCCACTGTGTCAGTCTCGGCATGTGTGATACCGCAACTCAGCAGCGTGTTGCCGACGCAACGGCGGCTGCCGGGGTGGCTGTCGTGGCGCTGCCACAGACAAACCTGTACCTCCAGGGGCGCGATACGCCCACGGCGACTCCTCGGGGGCTGACGGCGGTGCATGCTCTGCGGGCCGCAGGGGTCACCGTCGCCGCGGGGGCCGACAATGTGCAGGACCCCTTCAACCTGGTCGGCCGCAATGACCCTCTCGAGACCGCGGCATTGATGGTGATGGCCGGGCACCTTCTGCCCGGTGACGCTTTCGCGTGTGTATCGGCGGCCGCGCGCCGCACCATGGGACTGCCCGCTGCGGGGCCCGCTCGGGGAGCCGTTGCCGACCTCGTGGCACTTCCATCGGCAACCGTGCGTGCAGCCGTTGCGGATGCACCCGTTGACCGAATGGTGTTCCGCCGAGGGCGGTTGGTTGCTGATACGCGGATCACACGCACCGCGGTGATCTGAGCGGACTGCCTCTGCCTCAACTCAGCAGCTCACCACCACCCCTGTCGTAGGCTTATGGCCATGGCGCAACGGATGGCCCTCTACCTGCAGGACAAACATCCCATCGATTACGAGATTGAGATGGCGATGTATGCCGAAGAGCGTGGCTTCACCGAAATCTGGCAGGCCGATACCCGGCTGGCCCGCGACTGCGTGGTTCTAATGTCGGCACTGTTGACCCGGACGTCACGTCTGCGCATCGGGTCGGGGGTGCTGCCGATCTGGACACGCAACCCAGCAGTGATCGCCGCAACATGGTCCACCATGTGGGAGTTGGGTGGCACCGTCGACGGCCAGAGCCGCGTCATGTGCGGTATCGGCGCATGGTGGGAACCGATTGCATCACGAGTAGGGGCCGAACGACGGCGCCCACTCGCTGCGATGCGTGAGCATGTCGAGGCACTTCGTGCCCTTTTCACGATGGACGAGGTGACATACGACGGTGAATTCGTCCAACTCGACCGCGTGCGCCTTGATGTCGCTTACGGCGATACCGGACCACGCGACATCCCGATCTACATCGGCGCGACCGGACCGAAGATGATGTACCTCACCGGCGAAATATGCGACGGCGCCGTGCTCAACTACGTCGTCCCCACCGAGTACATCGCCAGCGCGGTCGACCAACTCGCGGCCGGTGCTGCTGCGGCGGGCCGAACGATTGATGAGGTCGACCGACCCGAACTCATCGTGTGCTCACTCTCCGATGACGACCCCGCCGAGGCGATGATGACCGCGAAATCGTTGCTGGCCTATTACCTCGGCACGGAGCCGCACATCATGGAGGCAAGCGGCGCCGATCCAGAGTTGGTTGAACGTGTACAACAGGTCGTGGGATGGCCGGCCACAGAAGCGGACTACCGCCGTGCAGCCCATCTCATCGGTGACGATCTGGTGCGCTCGGTGATGGCCGTCGGCACATCTGATGAGTGCCGCGACAAGGTGGCCGAATACATCGCTGCAGGGGTGACCTGCCCGATCCTGTATCCGATGATGGACGACGTCAAACCGGTCATCGACGCGTTCGCCGGATGGGAGCCGTGACTTCCGCCGCGCTCAGCGAACTCGGCATTGTCACCGTCGACGACGACCACACCGTCGTCGACCGCGGTTGGCTGGTGGTGGACGCCGGATACATCACACACATCGGCGAGGGCGAGCCCCCACAGGACATCATCTCCAATGTCGACGAGCACCTGCCGCTTCCAGGACACGTCGTGATGCCGGGAATGGTGAATGCCCACACCCATCTGTTCCAGACCCTGTTCCGCGGGCTTGCCGACGACCTGGCGCTTCTCGACTGGCTCGAGCAGTGCATCTGGCCCGGTGCTGGCCATATGGACGCCGCAACGGCAAGTGCGGCAGCCATGGTGGGTCTGGTTGAGAACCTGCGCAGCGGTGTGACAACCGTGATCGACCACCAGTACATCCACCCCGGTGCCGATGCCGACCAGATCGATGGCGCCGTCGCCCAAGCTGCCAACGCCCTCGGGGTGCGGATGTTGCTCGCCCACGGATGGGCCGACCGCAACTATCACCCGCCATTGACCTCCGACGGCGCCACGGTGAGTCGTCGCCTCGACACCCTCGCTCACGTCTGGGACGAACACGACCTGATCCAGGTGGAAAATGGCCCGCTCATCCCATGGGGCTGCTCCGATGAGGCCATCCAGTCCAGCGTCGACACGGCGCGCCGGTTGGGACTCGGCACCCATATCCATTGCGCCGAAACACGGATCGAAGTCGACATGAACATCTCAGAACGAGGGGATCGCCATGTTCCATGGCTGCACCGCCTCGGCGTTCTTGGCCCCGACGTCCAACTCGCACATGCGATTTGGCTCGATGACCACGAACTAGATCTCATCGCCGATGCTGATGCCGTCGTCGTGCACTGCCCGGTGTCGAATATGTACCTCGCGTCAGGGGTGGCACGTGTGCTTGATATGCGGCGGCGAGGCATCACCGTCGCGCTCGCAAGCGACGGGCCCGGGTCAAATAACCGCCAGGACATGTTCGAGGTGATGAAATCCACCGTCCTTCTCCAGAAGGTTCATCACCTCGACGCGATGGCGCTACAACCAGGCGAGGCGATCCACATGGCTTGTCGCGGTGGCGCGCGGGCTGCAGGACATTCCTTTCCGGCCGGCACGCTGACCGTCGGTGCTCCCGCGGACCTTGTGGTGATCGACCTGGCGTCGGTGTTCTGCTCGCCAGTGCACCGCCTCGAGAGCGCCATCGTGTTCAATTGCACACCCGATCGTGTTCGGCACGTGATGGTGGCCGGCGAGTGGCGCCTCCGCAACGGCGTCGTGACCGGCATCGACGAAAGCCGCGCGCTTCGCGAAGCAGACACTGCCGCACGCTCGCTGATGCAGGCCGCGGGCCTACCAAGCCGCCTGGTGTAGCGTCGAGGCGTGCCCCTCGCTCGCGCCTATCACTGTCCCACAGACCTCGCTGAGGCTCTGGATCTGCTTGCCGGGCCCCGACGAGTCGCTCTCGCCGGTGGCACTGTGCTCAATGCCGACCGTACGCATGCCGACATCGAATTCGTCGACCTGCGCCGCTTGGGTCTTGACGAACTCACCGCCACTGCCGACACACTGTCGGCGGGAGCAATGGTTGACCTTGATCACCTCCGCACCGACTGCGGCGACGAACTGATCGCGGAGGCATGCCGCCGCGAACTTCCCTCCACCCTTCGCACCCTCGGCACCGTCGGCGGCACGGTCATGGCCGGTGGCGGTGACAGCGTGCTGTTGGCCGCGATGATCGTCTCGGATGCTCAGACCACCACGGCCGACGGGGTATCTCAGCCAGTATCGGAGACGCCCACGGGGCTCGTGTGTTCCGTGACGATGACCGTGGGCGGGACGACGTCGCTGTCGGCCACCGGGCGCACACCAATGGATGCCCCCATCGTCGCCGCAGTGGGGCGCCGAATCGGCGATTCCGTCGTCGTTGCAGTGACCGGGGTGGCATCGCGTCCACACCGGATCGATCCATCCAACCCAACCGCCAACCTTGCCCCTCCAGATGATTTCCGGGGCTCGGCCGCGTATCGACTGGAACTCGTCGACATTCACGTGCGACGGGTGATGGAGGAACTGTCATGATTCCGCTGACGTTTGACCTGAACGGGGCACCACACACCACAACGTGCACCCCGCGCGATTCACTGCGCACCGTCCTCCGGCGAGCGGGCATGTTTAGCGTGCGTTACGGCAGCGACAGCGGCGAAACCGGTGCGGCTGCTGTACTGATCGACGGTCGGCTGGCCTCCGCAGATGTGGTGCTCGCCGCGCAGATCGATGGACGTTCGGTCATGACCCTCGAAGCGTTGAACACCTCTGCGGAACTTCACCCGATTCAAGCCGCCTTCGTCGCCGTTGGAGCGTTTCAGTCGGGCTACTCGGCAGGAGCGATGATCCTTGGCACGCTCGCCCTCCTCGAACGCGACCCCTATCCAAGCGAGGCGGCTATCCGCGACATGCTCTCGGGCGTCCTCGATCGGGAAACCGCCTACGTAAAACCCGTTGAGGCCATCAAGCGAGCGGCCGCCGTGCTTCGTGGCGAGTCACCCGACGCCTTCGAACCCCTCGTAGTGGCACCGATGGCCGATGGAGATGATCTGCCGGCATACGACCCGAGCGCCCAACCCCCGGTCGGCCCATCAGCGGTGCCACGACTTGTTCCATCGCGCGATGTTCCAATCACCGATGTCGTTGGGCGACCGGAGATCAAAGTCGACGCCGTTCGCCTCGCCAAGGGCAACCCGGCATTCACCGACGACGTCGAACTTCGCGGGATGCTCTACGCGAAGGTGCTCCGCAGCCCACATGCGAATGCGCGCATCACCGCGATCGACGACGCTGCGGCCCGCGCCCTGCCCGGCGTGCACGCGGTACTGCACTACGGCAACACCCCCCGCATCAAGTACGCCTCTGGCGGGCAGAGTTGGCCAAATCCCCATCCTCACGACCAGGTGAGTTTCGATGATCGCGTCCGCCACGTTGGCGACCGCGTCGCTGTTGTCGCAGCCGAATCGATCGAGATTGCCGAGGAAGCCTGCGCGTTGATCGAGGTCACCTATGAGCCCCTCCCATGGGTGCTCGACGAACTCGACGCCCTCGCCACCGGGGCCCCGGTGATCCACCCCGAGCCCGACACCGAACACATCCACGATCGCGAGCGCAACATCGTCCACCACATCGAGGCGAATCGTGGCGATGTCGACATGGCGATCTCCGAGGCCGAAGCCAACGGTCACCGCGTCTTCGAACAGACATTCCGCGTCCACCAGGTGCAGCAGTGTCCGATCGAACCACACATCTCCATCGCATGGCTCGACGAAGACGAGCGACTCGTCATCCGCACCGCCACCCAGGTGCCGTTCCATGCGCGCCGCATGGTGGCCCCACTCCTCGAGCGTGAGATCAAAGACATCAGAGTGATCAAACCTCGTATCGGCGGGGGCTTCGGCGCCAAACAAGAAATGCTGATCGAGGACATCGTGGGCCACCTCGCGCAGGTCACACGGCGTCCGGTGCGACTCGAACTTGACCGCAGCGAGGAGTTCATTGCTGCGCGCACCAGGCATCCCCAAACGATCACCTACCGAACGGTCGTCGACGCCGACGGGCGCTTGGTCGCCCAAGACCTCCGGATCATCGGCAACACCGGCCCATACGGCACTCATGGGTACACGGTGCAAACGGTGTCGGGTCTTCGCGGACTCACCCAGTACAACGCCCCACACAAACGATTCGACTGCGATGTCGTCTATACCAACATTCCCGTACCCGGTGCCTATCGCGGGTACGGAGCGCCGCAGGCCGAATTCGCCCTCGAAGCGCATATGGAGGACATTGCGGCCGAACTCGGACTCGATCCCATCGAGTTCCGGGCCCGCAATTGGGTGCGCGTCGGTGACGAGTTAAACATTGCGCCACATCTCGGCGAGCGAGCAGCAGCCGACGGCGAACTCGATGAGTATCCCAAGGTGATGTCCTCTGGGCTTCACGAATGCGTGGCACAGGCGCTCCGGGAGATCGGCTGGCATCGCCGTGACGACCCGTCATGGCGTGCTCCTGCCGATCGCCCGAATATCCGCCGTGGAATCGGCTTCGCCTACTGCATGCACGGCACGGCCATTCCCTTCCTCGACATGGGCGGCTGCTCGATCAAACTGAACGACGACGGTTCCTTCAACATGCTGGTCGGTGCCACCGATCTCGGCACAGGAGCAGACACTGTGCTCGGCCAGATTGCTGCTGAGGTGCTCGGGGTAGCACTCGATGACATCAAGGTGTATTCGAGCGATACCGATATGACGCCGTTTGACACCGGGGCCTACGCGTCGTCGACCACCTACATTTCGGGCACTGCAGCACTTCGGGCAGCAGAGGTCGCTCGCGAACGCATCAAGGAGCGTGCCGCCATGCTGCTCGGTGTCGCTCAGCCGTGCTCCATCGAGTTGCGTGACCGCCGCGCCTGGGCACCAGATGGATCCTCGGTATCGATGGAGGAGATCGCGCTCGATTCACTACACACCCAAGATCAAGAACAGATCATGGGCACGGCATCGCATGTGTCGCCCGAGTGCCCGCCCCCGTTTGGAGCACAGCTTGCAGAAATCGAGGTGGACGTCGACACCGGTCAGGTCACCGTTCTCCGACTGGTCATGGCCGTCGATTGCGGAGTCGCCATCAACCCGATCACGGCGTCTGGCCAGGTCGAAGGAGGGATGCTGCAGGCACTCGGGTACGCCCACTGTGAGGAATATGCATTCGACGCTGACGGACGCATGATCAACGACTCGTTTGGGCCGTACCCGATCTACCGCGCCGACGAGGTACCCGACACCACCGTGTACCTCGTCCAGACGATGGAAGATTCCGGACCTTTCGGCGCCAAGGCGGTTGCGGAGATCCCTAAAGACGGTGTGGCACCAGCAATTCGGAATGCGATTGTGAACGCTGTTGGCGTCCGCATCGACCAGCTGCCATTCACCCCAGAACGGGTGTGGGCAGCCATGCAGGGACGGTGACGATGTCCACCCAGCTCGTCCTCGGGGACTGGCTGATCGCGTCGGCCGATGAGCCGGCACGAGCCGACTGGGGTGTGGCCGTCGCCGGGACCACGGTGTGCGATATCGGCCACCATCGCGACCTGATCGAGCGTCACCCAACAGCCAGTGTGATGCGCCGACCCGGATGCGTGGTGATGCCTGGCTTCGTCAACGCGCATATCCATCTGTATGGGGTGCTGGCACATGGCATTACTCCGCACAGCCCTCCGAGCGGCTTCGACGATTTCTTGTCGGACTACTGGTGGCCACAGGTGGAAGATCGACTCGACTCGTCGATGTTGGCAACCGCAGCACGCCAGGTGTCAATTGAAGCGGCCCTCGGCGGAACCACCACGATTTTCGATATCTGCGAGGCGCCCAATGCCGTGGACGATGCACTCTGGGCAATTGCCGAGCAGGTTCGCGACGTCGGCCTGCGTGCACGGCTGTCATTCGAGGCAACGCAACGCGCTGGTGCTGACATCGCCGAACGGGCGCTACGAGCAAACCGGGCGTTCATCGATTCCTGCGACGCCGAGGACATCGTCGGCGGTGTCATGTCGTGGCATACAACGTTCACCTGCGACGCCGACTACATCGCAACCGCCCATGGTCTGGCTCGTGACGCACACGCGTGGAGCCATGCCCACTGCAATGAAGGACGACATGAGGGGGCCACGATGCGCTCCCGTCACGACTGCAGCACCCTCGAGTTCTATGACCGCATCGGTGTCCTTGACGACCAGCTCCACCTCAGCCAATGCGTCCAACTCGAACCGATCGATCTTGAACTGATGGCCGCACGCGGTGTCGCGATCAGCCACATGCCGATGTCAAATTGTGAGGTCGGCGGAGGTATTGCGCCGGTCCCCGAACTCCATGCTGCTGGGGTGCGAATTGGACTCGGCAGCGACGGTTATGTGAACGACATGTTCGAGGTCATGCGGATGGCGTTCCACATCCACAAAGCTCGACTCTTAGATCCGTCCGTTGCACCTGCCCGTCAAGTCGTCGCTCATGCGACGTCGATCGGAGCAGCAAGCCTTGGCCTTGACCGCGTCGGCAGCCTTCACCTGGAGTGGGCCGCGGACCTGCAGGTGGTCTCCATGGCGACACCAACGCCAGTGACGGCCGAGAACATCTTCGACCAGATCGTGCTGTGGCGATCTGCTCGCGACGTGACCGACACCATGGTCGCGGGCCGCTGGGTCGTCTGCGACGGCCAACCCGTCAATGTCGACCGTGAGGCCGCGGCGGCGGCAACCCAAGAGGAGGCCCAGCGCCTGTGGGCGATATCGCGCTGATTCATCTGGCCGCTCGCGAGATTGACGCCGGTCGGCCCGTGGCCATGGCCACGGTGATCGCAACGTCGAGATCGGTGCCCCGCCATGTGGGAGCTCAGATGCTGGTACGAGCCGATGGGTCGATCAGCGGAACGATCGGTGGCGGCGAAATGGAAGCACGGGTGGTGTCAGAGGCTCAAACAGCAATGGCTGATGGGCGACCCAGGACCGTGTCGTACAGCCTTGTCGACCCGGGTCAAGGTGACCCGGGCGTGTGTGGCGGTGATGTGGAGGTGTATGTGGAGCCCTATCTACAACCAGCGTCGATGTTGATCGTTGGCGGGGGACATGTCGGACGTGCCGTCGCCGAGCTCGCCACCTGGTCGGGTTTCAATGCCATCGTGTGGGACGATCGCGCCGAACTACTTGCCGACATCGATGCCCGCTGCGTCACCGGTGACATTGCTGCGGCATTGCACGGGCTGTCTTTCGATGAACGATCAATCATTGTCGTCGTGACGCGCAACACGGCACTGGATATTGAGATCATGCCGACGCTGCTGGCGACGCCGTGCGCATATATTGGCGTGATGGGGAGTCGTCGCCGATGGGCGACCACCCGTGACGCCCTTGCTGCATTGGGCCACGACGATGACCAGCTCAGTCGCGTGCACAACCCGATCGGAATGGAGATCGGCGCCGAAACACCTACGGAAATTGCGATCAGCATCATCGCCGAGGTCATTTCGACCAGAGGGCATTCATGAGCGGTGTCTGCGTTGTCCGAGGCGGCGGGGATCTCGCCACCGGTGTGGTGTGGCGCCTTCGACGGATTGGCGTGCCAGTGGTTGTGACCGAGTTGGCACATCCGCGTGCCATTCGGCGCACGGTTGCGTTGTCGACCGCTGTCGACAACGGATCGGTCGTCGTGGAGGGGTTGGAGGCCGTGCACGCGGTCACCACTGATGACATTGCGGGCATTGCGGCGACGGGGCGTATCCCGGTGGTTGTCGATCCCGACCTGACACAGGTTCGCGCGGCATCACCGATCAACACGGTGGTCGATGCTCGGCTGGCGAAACATGTGGGCGATACAAGCATCGATATGGCCGACCTCGTGGTCGCACTCGGTCCTGGCTTCGCTGCGGGGCGTGACTGCCATGCGGTCATCGAAACCCAGCGAGGCCATCGGCTCGGGCGGGTCATCTGGGAGGGGAGCGCTATTGCGAACACGGGTCGGCCAGCTCCAATTGACGGGCACGGAGAGGACCGTGTTCTTCGAGCCGCTGTCGAGGGCACCGTGTCGTGGTCGTGCTCCATCGGCGACGTCGTGAGCTCTGGCACAGAACTAGGAGTCATCTCGACCCCTGATCAGATCAACCCGATCACCGCTCCGTTCACCGGAGTTGTCCGCGGGGCCATCGCCGACGGCTTTCATGTGTGGACGGGCCTCAAGATCGCCGACATCGACCCACGATGCGAACCCTCGGCCTGTTGGGAGATTTCCGACAAGGCGCTCGCCATCGGTGGAGGCGTCGTCGAGGCCGTGATGGCCCGCCGCGCGCCGTGACCAACACAATCTCCGCGAACAAACTGGCTGACATGCTCGATATCGGTCCGGGCATGCTCGTTGCGCTGGTCGGAGGCGGTGGCAAGACAACGCTCGGGCATCAACTGGTGCGTTCGCGTGGGCCGTGCAGCGTGCTGACAACAACCACCCGAATGGGCGCCCGCCAGACCGGCGGCCTCGACGTCATCGATCTCAGCACGGACGCACTGCCGAGCCGAGTGAACAGCCCCACCATGATCCACGCTGGCCTGAGGGATGGAAAGGCCCGCGGCGTCACGCCACGGTGGTGTGACGAGCAGATGGCCGCCACGCTGTGCGACACCATGATCGTTGAGGCCGACGGAGCTCGCCATCGGCCGTTCAAGGCGCCTGCCGATCACGAACCGGTGATTCCGTCGTCCAGCGACCTCGTGATTTCGGTAATCGGTGCTGACGCACTTGGTCGTGTGATCGCTGACAATTGTTTTCGACCGTTGAGAGTTGCAGCGGTCGCCGGTGTGTCGCCGTGGCAACGGCTCAGCCCCGCGATCGCCACCGATGTGCTGTGTGCTGAACACGCCGGAGGGCGCAATGTTCCGCACGGCGCGCGCCGGCATGTCGTCATTACGAAGGTGCTTGTTCCAGATGGCGACGGCGCCCAACGAGAGTTAGTGGATGAGTTGGCTGACCGCCTGACGGGCCGACTCGAGGCGACATTGGTCGAATGGCATGAGCCCGTAGAGATGGCCGGACTGGACCCACACCTGCAGTGACCTCGTAGTGTCGGGCGCCGATGCAACTCGGTGTGAACCTCATCCCGCACGGCGACCCCGCGGCAACGATCGCTGTGGCGGTCGCAGCCGAACAGGCGGGCTTTACCCGGTGCCTCGTCTATGACGAAGGCTTGGCAACACATGATGTGTACGTGATGTGCACCGCCATTGCAGCGGCAACGCACACCATCCAGGTGGGACCGGGAATTACCAACCCCTACACCCGCCACCCTGCGCAGACCGCCGCTGCTGTTGCCAGCCTCGACGCTGTCTCGTCGGGGCGCGCACTATTGGGTATCGGAGCCGGTGGCAGCCTCACCCTCGACCCGCTGGGAATCGCGCGGACACGACCCTTGGGAGCAGTTGCCGAGGCCATCGCCACCACCCGTGCGCTGTGGGCCGGTCACAGTGTTGATTGCGACGGGTACCACACCTGCCGGGGAGCGAGCCTCCATGGGGCTCGACACGACATTGAGATCTGGCTCGCCGGACGCGGACCGAAAATGCTGGAGCTCGGTGCGAGATCATGCGATGGTGTGATCCTTGACTTCCTTCATCCCAGCGTCCTCGATTCAGCGGTGACGCGGATCCGTGCCGCGGCGGGGGAGCGCCGGCCACGATTGTCGTACTCGACGTCGATTGTCATGAACAACGTCGACCTGGCAGCGGTGCGGCCTCATATGACCTACCGACTCGTCGACAGCCCCGAGGAGGTTCGCGCCGAATTGGGACTTGATGACGAGACGCGCGCCGCCATCCGGGCGGCGCTCGGTCATGGTCTCGATGCAGCGGCGGCGCACGTGCGTGATGATTGGGTGACACCGTTCGTCATCGCCGGCGATGCAGCCGAATGCGCTCGCGGTGTGCGCGCTCTCACGGAACGACTCGGAATCGAGGAGTTCCTTCTGCCCGTGTTCGATATGGCCGACCCTGTCGATTACGTCCGCAGGGTCGGCGCCGCACTCAACGACTGAGCCACTCTCCGCGAGCGATGAGAACATCGCGCAGGACATCGCACGAGTCGGTCATGATGCCGTCAACCCCGAGATCCAAGAGGCGGGTCATCTCCGGTGCATCATCAATGGTCCACACATGAACGTGCATCCCCGCCCGGTGGGCACGACGCACGAATCGTGTCGTCACGACCGGGACCGGGCCCTGGCGCACGGGCACTTGGGCGGCCTGTACTCCACGCGGCGCGCGACCAGCCACCAGTGCGGCAACCTCAGCGGGAGAACACGAGGTGCACAGCGACGGCCCGAACCGTTGGCGCAAGGCGCGAAGTCGTCGCCCAGAG
>Ga0181582_10004221_pt1 | contig 11633 bp, 5 predicted proteins | sample 071ome_32_FD_132438 | JGI IMG/M metagenome (GOLD analysis project Ga0181582, IMG submission 132438) | Coastal salt marsh microbial communities from the Groves Creek Marsh, Skidaway Island, Georgia - 071405AT metaG (megahit assembly) | ecosystem: Environmental > Aquatic > Marine > Intertidal zone...
CCCCAGACGCGCCGGCCGCCGTCTCCCCCACCCTACCGCCCCAACTGTTTTGGCCGGAGCGTCCCCCCGTCGTGATCATGGACTTGGCACCGATTAACGTGCCCCTCCACGAGGAAAGTGACGCTGAACTGCCATATTCGACCCCGAGGGACCACAATACAATATGAGTGCGCCGTCATCGGTCTCGCAAAAAGTTCAGCCTTGCCCCCTTACGTGGTCCCCTTCGCGCCCCGCCTCGGCCCCCAGCGGGGGGTTGACCATGTCCCACGAGGCGGCTGCGGCCACATCAATAAGCGATCTTGGGAGACGCAACCTCGTCGTACTCGGAGTGTGCGCAGGCGCTCCGCTCGTCCACGGTGCTCGAGACCCGGGACACCCGCTCACCGACCTACGGCTTCAGCTTCAGCAAAGCCGACGGCCCGCGGAGCCCCTCAACGGTGGGCCGCTCGTCCCACGACTCGATCGACAGCCTCCTCCTCCAGGTCTCGAGCCTGCACCACTCCCCCCACTCCCCGCCCCCACTGGTCGTCCGGCCGGGCCTCCTGACCCAGGCCTTCTCCCCCAAGGGGGGGGCCGCTGCGCTCCGGGGCAGGCGCCCCTTCCAGGACTGGGCGCCCGCCGCCGAGGAGGACCCCGCCGCCGAGGGGGAGCCCGCCGCCGAGGGGGAGCCCGCCGCCGAGGACCCACCATTCCAGGAGTGGGCGCCCGCCGGGGAGCAGAAGCCCGCCGCCGTGCCCCGCACGCCACTGGCCCCGGGGGCCGCGCCCTTTGTGCCCCGCCCCCCTGCGCTGGCACCCCCCGCGCCGGCGGCGCCCGGCGAGCCGCCTCTGTGTCGGTGCGGCGCGCACTGCGACCTCCGCACCCTCCACTTCCGCCGCGACCGCGAGACCGAGTGGCACGACTTCACGACCCTCCAACCCGGGCCCCAGGCTTGGTTCTGCGCCCGTGGCCGCTGCGCCACCTACGCCGTGGCCCACCGGGAGGGCTCGGCCCCCGGCAGCGCGCTCCGGTCCCTGCCGCTGTGCTACCACGCGTGGCCCTGCGACGTCGTGACCGCCGCCGACGGCCGCCAGCGCCACGAGTGTCCGCTCAGCGCCGGCGTGGAGCGCGACCTGACACACCGGTCGTGCCGGGTCGTCACCCCCGCCCCCTGGGCGCCCCGCGGCGGGGGACCCGACCGGTCTGACTACACGCGCGAGGTCTAGTAACCCCCCCCCCCCCCCCCCCCCCCCCCCAAACCCCCCCCCCCCCCCCCCCCCCCCCCCCCCCGGGGCCCCCCCCCCCCCCCCCGGCGCCCCCCCCGCCCCCCCCCCCCCCCCCCCCCCCTGTCGCCCCCCAAACAGCCCCGTCCCCCGCGGGCACGCCCCAGAGCGGGATGCGCCCACCGTCAGACTCGAGGCCCCCAGGGCGCCGCATCCCGAAGACAGCTTTCCCGCACCATTCGTTTGAAAACTCTCGTCGCTACAGCCCGCCCCCCGGGACTCAGTCCGCCTGGTGTTGCGCCGGCGTCAGGTTGGCCGCGGAGACCCGGGCGATGCCCTCGCCCCCGGCGGCCCCCTCGGCGGCCTTGGCCTTGTACTCGGCCATTTTCATGGAGGTGCGGTCGATGTTGCGCTTGGTCGCCGTCTCCTTCTCGCCGTACACCAGCCCGTCCATCCCCTTGATGCCGTTCATGTCGCGCAGCGCGCCCCCCGCAACGTACCCCGACGTCGCGCTGTTCCTCTGCACGTCGCCGAGAGCCGGGGGGGGGGGGGTCAGGGCGGGCCTTTGGGGTCACCCTCCGCGCGGTCGGGCGGCGCAGCGGGCGTCCCGCCCCCCTTACCTTCATGTTGGCCGCGAACTCCTTGGCCCCCGCGCCCATGGACATGCGCCCGAGCTTGTTCCCCTTGGGCACCACGCCCATGGCCTGCATGCTCATGCGCTTGAGCTTGCCAGCCGCCTTGAGGTCGGCGCTGTTGCGGCGCCTGAGGGCGTCCGCGTCGGACTCGCCCTCCACGGCCTTGGCCACGCGCAGCACGCACTTGAGCTGCCCGCCCCCCGCGAAGTTGAAGTAGGTCGACTTGCTCGGGCGGGCGTGCTCCTCCCCCGTGAAGTCGGCCAGGTCCACCTGGATGGACGCCACGGGCACCTGCTTGACCGACCCGGACTGGACGCCGAAGAGCGTCAGGGTGTACTCCTTGCCCTCGTACGAGCCGTCCTTGCCCGAGAACAGCGTGACGGTCACGCGCAGCGTCTGGTCCCACGTGCAGACGCCCCCCTCGTTCCGGGCCAGGTGGGTGTACTCGGCGTGGGGCGCCCGGATGAGGCCGATGAGCGCCGCCTCGTACTCCTGGGGAACGTTGTTGATGGTCTCGACGTACAGGTCCACATTGAACCCCACGCGCTCCATCCCCCGGCGCTTGATGTTCCTGCGCGGCAAGGGCGGCCCCGCTCGTGCCTCTCTCCCCCCCCCACCCTGCCCCTCACGTGAGGACGTGGGGGGAACGTCGTCGGCGTCGAGCGGCGGGGCGCGCTGGCAGTGGCGCCCGAGCGCACGCGTTTGGGGACGCTCAAGCCACGAAACGCCGGGCCCGGCGGTGGAGCGGGCGATATTGACGTCGTGCTCGGCGCGCTTCGCAGGTGGCGTGGGGCCGTGGGGGGGGGGCTCCGCGCGTCAATGCGACCATCCAGGCGACCGTTCGCGCCGCTTCGGGCCGATTCTGGGCAGTATGGACAACGTGGATAATGTGAACCCTTCGCGCACCTGATGATCTGAGCCATCGCGTGGGGCGCGCGGGGAGGCCACCCCCGGGTGCTCTCTCCGGGTTTCGGTGCGGTGCTTTGGGGCGCCCTTTGCGGCTGCGGGGGGATTCGTTCCTAGATGTGCAATGCGGCGGCCTCCTGCCGATCCCCACGTGCGCCGCCGCTCCCCTCGCCCACGCCGCCGGGGATGCTCAACCCAGGATGACCGACCGACCCGCCCCCCCCAGGTCCCCCCCCTCCTGGGACTGGCAGCCCTTGCGCCGTGGAGGAGCGTCGAACTGACCCCCCTCACGAGACGCGGCGTCGCCGCGGGATGGCCACTCGCGATCTTGCCCTTGCCCGGCCCACCGTCCGCGAGAGAACCCCCAGCTTCGAGCACGGCCCTTCTCCAAGTCGTTGTTGCCAACGGGTGAGCGGAAGCGCCAGGCCAACCGCCTTCTTTCGCCTCAGATGGAGGGTCCGTCGCTTGCGATGCGGTACTGGCGTAATGTCCTTCCCTCACGACCCATAGCTACCTCCTGTGCGACTCCCCCGGCCGCGACTCACTCCGAGGAAACGATCGACTTCGAACGAGCGCAGGGCGAGTCGAGATAAGAGCAGGCCGCCGAGCCAGGTACCGAGACCTGGCGCCATGTCGTGGGAGACGGACCTCGCGGACATTCTGGAGGACACCCGGCGGCACCTGGGGATCTTCGTGAGTGGACGCCCCCCCCCTCCCCCCGAGCCCCAGCACCAACAACCGATGACCGGCCCCCGCCGCCTCCCCCCTCGCCCAGCCCCCCCCTCACGGTGGCCGCGACTCCTCCCGCCCCTCCCCCCCATGCGCGCAGACCGAGTCCCAGAACGTCCCCCGCCCCGGGTCTGCGTACTCTTCGCCGTACGTGTCCCCCTCGAAGGTCGCGGCGGGGGCTCCCCCCGCCCCTCCGCGGGGGCCGTCGGGCCATGCGGTGGTCGAGTACTTGGAGCGCACGCGGGGGCAGTTCGGGGACCTCCTCGCGGGCCTCCAGTCGACCCTGAGCCAGGTGCGGATGGAGGCCGAGGCGGCCCGGTGCTACTCGGGCGACATCAAGCGGGGGCTGCTGGGGAACGACGAGTACCTGAAGGAGAGGGCCGGGGTGACGGGCGTGGAGGCGCGGGTGGGCGACTTGGAGAGGCAGCTGGGGGCGCTGGGGCCGCAGACGGAGGCGTGGAAGGCCAAGGCCGCGGAGGCGAGCGCCAGGGCGCAGGTGCTGGAGGGGCGGGTGGCCGAGGCGGAGGCGGAGGCCGCGGCGGCCCGGGCGGCGGCGGCGGGGGCGGCCGGGCGGGCCGAGCGGGCGGAGGAGCGGAGCGCGGCGGCGGCCGACGCGACGCGCGTGTCCCGTGAGGCGCTGCAGGGGATGGCGGAGAAGATGGACGCCTTCACCGAGCACTACGACAAGCTCGGGCGCGCCCTCGAGGGCCTCTGCGTGCAGGCCGGGGCCCGCGCCGAGGAGGCCGTCGGGGCGGGGCGCGAGGCGGCGGCCGCCGCCGCGCGGGCCCAGCGGGCGGGCGAGGAGGCGGGCGCCGGGCTGTCGGGCGTCGCCGCCCGCGTCGAGGCGCTCGAGTCGGCCGCGCCGGACGCGGCCGCCCTCCGCGCCGACCTCTCCCGCGCCCTGGAGCGCCTGTCCGCCCTCGAGGCGAGCCCCGTCCTCTCGGCGGGCCTGACCGACCAGTCCCGGGCCCTGTCCGACCTGCGGCGGGACGTGGCGGCGGTCCGGGGCCTGTCGGACCGGACCGCCGACGCCCTCGCGGACCTCTCGGACCGCGTCGACCAGCACCGACGCGCGCCCCGCCCCGCCCCGGACGCCCCCGCCGCCGCCGCCGCCCGGGTCGAGGGTCTGGCCGCGCGGCTGGAGCGGCTGGAGGCGGAGGTGGGGCCGGCGGCGCGGGGCGACCTGGCGGCGGCCCTGGACGACCGGACGGAGCGGCTCCGGCTGCTCGAGGAGCGGCTCGCGGCGTTGGAGCGGCGGACGGAGCGGGACCTCGGCGCGCGGGTGGCGCGGCTGGAGGACGCGGAGGGGGCGGCGCGGGGCCTGAGGGCCCGGGTGGAAGACCTCGGGCGCGAGGTGACGCGGGCGGGCGGGGCCGCGGTGGCGGACGAGGTGGCGGCGCTGGCGGCGGAGGTGGCGAGGCTGCGGGCGCAGGCGCGGGCGGGGGAGGCGGCGGCCGAGGCGGAGGGGGAGGCGGCGGCGCGCCGGCGGGCGGAGGAGGCGCGCCTGGCGGCCGCGGTCGCGGGCCACGAGGCGACGCTGGCCGACCTGGCGCACGCCGTGGCCGGGGTCAAGGGGCAGCTGGCGACGCGCCTGGCCGAGGCGGAGGCCGCGGCCCGCTCCCCGCCCCGCGCCCGGGCCCCCGGGTCCCCCCGCCCGGGGTCCCCCCCCGCCGACGAGCTGCGCGCCATGCACCGGGCGCTGGCGGGCAAGGTGGCGCGGCTGGAGGAGGACCTCGCGCAGACGCGGGAGGCCGTGCAGGCGCTCGCCGCGGGCTCCGGGGCGTCCCCGTCCCCCGCGCTCGCGGAGCTCGGCCCCGGCCCGGACCTGGCGAGGGCCCTGTCCCTGGGCGCCGAGGAGAAGGAGTCGCTGCGGCGCCACAACCTCCGGCTCGGGCTCAAAGTCGAGGCCATCGAGCAGCTCTTCTTCAGCATGGACGAGCAGCGCCAGGCCGTCATGCGCCAGATGGGCGAGGTCCGGGAGGTCATGGAGGAGATCCAGAGCGTCACCCCCTCCAAGGGGCGCGGGGCCGGCGGGGCCGGCTCGCCGGCGGGCGGGAGCCCCGGCGGCGTGGGGGGGGGCGGGGGCGTCGCGACGGCCGGATCGCTCACGGCCCGGATCCTCGAGGAGTCGGGGCTGTCCCCCAGGGCCCAGGCCGGGGGCGGCGCCGGGTTCCAGGGCTTCGGGACCCCCCCCGCGGCACCGGGGCCGGCGGCGTCCGCGGACGACCCGGTCAGCCCCGTGCCGCTGGGCGCGGGGGCGGAGGCCTCCGCGGGGTCCGTCGGCCTCGCGGGCCTGCCGGAGATCGGCGACGCCCCGGGACCCGACCCGGCCGACGGCAGCTCGGTCTCCGAGGAGGTTCTCGACGTCTCGGGCGCTGGGGGGGCCGGCAGCGCCCCGCCGGGCTCCCCGGACGGGACCACGCAGACCTCGACGGACGACGAGGACGTGTCTGACTGGGACGACGAGGACTCTGGCAGCCAGGCGTTCGCCGACGCCCAGAGCGCCCCCCCGCTGTCGACGCGGCCGTCCACCCAGGGAGTGCCCGGCTGGGCCGCCGTCGCCGAGGCCCTCGAGCCCGTCGCGGCCGCCGGGGCGGGGGAGGACGCGGTGGTGGACTTCTCCGACATCGGCGCGCCGAGCCCGCAGACGTCCCCTGCCGCGCCGGGGCCCGCGCCGGCGCCCGAGCCCGCCGCCCCCTCCCCGCCCTCCCTCCCGGGGGAAAAGCGGCCGAGCGGACTGGCGGTGCTGCAGATGATGGCCATGGAGCTCGAGGAGGAGGAGGAGGAGGCGGAGGTCGTCGCTGCAGCCGCCGCCGCTGCAGCCGCCGCCTCCCCGTCCCCAGCGGTGGGCACCCCCGCCCCCCCGGCACACACCCCGGGGTCCCACCTGAGCACGAGCACCCTCAGCCCCTCCCCCATGGGGCGCGACGCGCCTGCCCGCGACGCGCCTGCCCGCGACGGCAACGGCGACAGCGCCGACGGCGACAGCGCCGACGAGGGCAGCATCGAGATCGTGACCCTGGGCGACGACCCGGCCGGGGGGGTCGCGGGCCCCGGCGACTCCCTGTCGCCCGGGCGGAGCCTCGCTGCGACGGTCGACCTCGTGAACGACACCCTGGGCGACGCCGTGGGGGGCTCGCTGGGGCTCTCCCGGGTGCGCGGCGCGCCCGGGAGCGGGCCCGGGACCCCCCAGTCGGGGGCACGAGGCGCCCCCGCTGGGCGCCTGGACGCCTCCGTGGCAGACGACTCGAGCAGCTCGGACGCCGACACGGACGAGTCGGGCGAGATCGTCATTGAGGAGATCGGGGACGCCGGGGAGGGGGGGGGGGCGTACAGCGGCTCGGCCGGGCCCGGGCCCGGGCCCGGGCCCCCCAGCGCGGGCGGACCCCCGTCGGATCCCGAAGGGTCCTCCGGGTACGCGTCGGGCGCGGACCTCCGGGTCAGCGTGGTGCGGGACGCCTCGGCGGGCGAGCCCCCGGCGCCCCCGGCGCGCACCGCCAGCCAGGGCGCCCCCGTCGGTTGGGTGGAGCGGGCGGGCGACAGCGAGGACTTCGAGGCGGAGGACCTGGAGGCCGAGTCGCTGGCGTCGGACGACCTCGGGTCGGCGTTCGGGCGCCCCGCAGGGGCGGGCCCGGGGGGCGGGCCGGGAGGTCTCACGTCGAGGATCCTGGGCGCCAGCCGCGGGGGTGCCGGGGCGTGGGGGAGCCCGGGGGCCGGCGGCGCCGACGCGCGCGGGGACGACCCCGAGGACGCCTACATCCGCGATCTCGAGATGGAGGAGCTGGAGTTCGACGACATGGGGCTCGGGGCGGGGGACGCGGGGTCCTGGGGCGCGCCCGGGGCGGCGTCGTCGGCAGGGCTCGGGGGCGGGTCCGGGGAGGACAGCGACGTGTTTGCCGACGCGCCCGAGGCCGAGCTGCTCGCCGAGAGGCAGGCCCTCGAGCGCCAGCTGGCCCGGGGGACGCTGGACGCCTTCGACGCCGACCTGGCGCGGGAGACCATCCAGGGGATTGACCGGCATCTCGCCAAGGCCGCGCGGGCCCGGGAGGTGCGCCGGGGGACGTGAGGGCGTCCCTGCGAGGGCCGCGGGTGGCGTCTGTTCAAGGGTCCTAGTAGTCTGGGCCGGCGGGCGCGGGACGCCGGCCTAGTAGCCGCGCCCGCCGCCCGGCGCGCCCCGCGGCCCGCCCCACCGCCTGTCCCGGTCGTCGTTTGGCCACGCGGGGTGCCCCGCGGTGCCCCCCGCCGTTCGCGGGCGGGCCGCCCCCGCGCGCCCGAGCACGGCCCTCTCCGCGTCCGCACGATCCAGCTGGGCCAGCATGCGGTTGATCCGCGCGATGCTCTCCGAGATCTGGCTGTCGCCGGCCGCCGCCGGCGACCTGGGGTCCCCCCCCGCCGGCCCCCCGGGCGGGCCCTGCCGGCCCCCCGCCGCCCGACTACCCCCGCCCCACCCGGATCCCGACGCGGCGCCAGCTTCGGGCGCGAACCGGGCGCCGGGACGGGGGACCGGGGCCGGCAGCGTCGCCAGAAAGTCGCGGATCACGCTGTCCCCCTCCTCCCCCCCCTCGCCTGTCCGCCCCGGACGCGCCTCGCCCCCGCGCGGCCCGCCCGAGCCCGAGGCGCCCGCGGGACCCCCGGGGTCCCGCGACGGCGCGGCCGCGAGCTCGCCCCGGCTCATCTCCAGCGCGCGCGCCATCGCCGCTTCCTCATCGAGCTCCCCGTTCACCGTCAGAACCTCTGTGTACCCGAGCCCCCCCCAGGCGCCCAGGTCGCCCGGGTCCTCGAGGAAGTCGCGCGCGCCGGCGTCCCCGTGAGAGGACCCGTTCTCGCCCTCGAGGCTCTCGGTCCGGGGGGGCGCCGGGGCCGCGGCCGGCCACCCGGGCCCGGGCCCCCCTGGCGGGGGGGAGGGGGGCGCGGCCCCCGGGGCGTCCGCCAGGGAAAGGAGCAACGCCCTCTGCAGCTCGGCGTCCTCGTCGGCGTCCTCGTCGGTGCCGGGCGGGGCTGGGAGGAGGAGGGGCGGGCCGGCTTCCAGGCCCTGGCCGGGGAGGGAGACACGGCCGCGGGGGCTGCGGGGGCCGCCGCCGCCCGGGTCCGCGCCCGCGGCCTCGTGGAGCGAGGGGGAGCGGAGGTGGCACCGCGGGGCGTCGTCGGCGGGCGGGTCTAGCTCGCTGCAGCTCGCGGCGGCGCCCGAGCGCGAAGGCCGAGGACCCAGGGGCGGCGGGCCGTCCCGGCTCGGGGCGCCCGTTGCAGGCAGGGGCCGGCGGGGGACGGGCCCGGCAGTGTTGGTCCTGCCGTCGCCCATGACCGACTCGAGCTCGTCGTCCGAGTCCCCCGACTCGCCCCGCGCCTTGGCGTCGAACTTGGCCCGGAGCCGGTCCAGCACGACCCGGAGCGGCTCGAGGGGGGGGTCCCGGGGCGGGGCCAGAGTGAAGGCGTTCATCTCGTAGACCGTCTCGCTCAGCTGCCCCGTGCTGAAGGACCCCTGCTTGAATCGCTGTCGGAGGAACTCCTGGAGCTGGTGCGGGCTCTGGAACCAGACAAGGTACGCCCCGCTCGGGGCCCCGTCGCCAAAGTCGAGCCCGTGGGAGTCAAGGAGGCACGCGGGGCCGTCCCAGGGGACAAACACGCCCACTGTCTCGCACTGCGTCGTGACCAGGACGCTGTACCCGCACCCGCTCCTCTCCCGCTCCTGCTGCGGAGTCGGGGAATGAGGCGCCTCCCCCGCGGCCCCGAACGAGTGCCCGAACCGGGCGGAGCCCCAGGCGAGGATGTCGTGCAGGAGGGAGAACCCGTCGCCGATGACGCCCTGCCTCGTGGGCTGGGAGTGCTGCTGCGCCCCCCCCCCCTGGCCCTCCACCCTGTCGTCCTCCTCCGGTTCCGTCCCGTCGGACCCTAAGTCCCGGGACGAGTGCACCAGCGCGGCCGACGACGCGTCGGCGTCCGCCCCCAACGCGCTGGGCACCTGGCTGTGGTCGTGGTGGAGGAAGCGGTCGCGGAAGACGGCGACGAGGTCGTAGATGTCGAGGGCGCTGAGCAGAGACGAGGTCCCCTGGCCCCGGCACAGGGACCGCCACCGGGGGTGCCAGTACACGCCCTCGCGGACGAGGGCCTCGAGGCCGGCCGTGTCAGACAGGACGAGGCCGAGCATCATGAGCGCGGTCCCGAGGGTCGCGACGGTGGTGCAGGCCGTGTTGTTCGAGTTGTCGTCCACCACGGAGCTCAGGGTGTACTGCGTGTGCGTCGTGCTGAGCCGCCGCGGGCGCCGCGCCATGCTGAAGGTCGAGCACGGGAGCAAGCTCCGGGCCGGCGACAGGTCGGCCACGCTCATGGGCCCCCGGCTGGTGTCCCGCGCGCAGCAGTTGCTGGCAAGGAGGTCGCCCGGTTGCCCGATCACGCTGAAGCAGAAGCAATGCTCCCCCTCGATCGTCTTGAACGTGCACCGGAAGACGTTACGCTTGCTCCCCTCCTTCTGCTCCATTGCACGGTCCACCCTGCGCCCGTCTGGGAGCACGACCGTGACGAGCACGCCGCCCGTGCGGGACGAGCTGGTGGTGGCGATGAGGACCTCGAGCGTCGCGTAGAACTCCCCCGCGAGCCCGACACCGGGCCTGCGCCGACATCAGGGAGGGGGGATGGTGGGGCGGGGGGGGGCCAGCCCCGGGCCGCCCCCAGGGGCGTTGGATTTTGAAGCTCGTCGCGGCAGGGTGGGCCACCACACGAAGGGTGCAGGGGGATCAGGGGTGCTTCGATGCACATACATGGGCGATTCGGGCCTGCGGTGGCGACGCGGAGAGAGGAGGGGGGCGGGGGCGGGTGGGCGGGGGCGAGACTCACCATGGGGTAGCTAGCACGTCCGAGGCGATGCCCTCGTTGGGGCCGCTGCGGTGGTAGGCGGGGGCCTCCAGAATGGCCGGTCGCCGATCCAAGTCCGCGGAAGCCCGTCCCATCGCCGCGGCGAACGCAGCGTCCGCAGCCTTAGCTCCCTCGGCGACGGGATCGAGCTCCTCCGTCCCACACTCGGACGGGAGCCTCTCCTCCGGCGGGGCCCGAGGGACCTCTTCCACCGGGTAAATGTCTTCTGGCGCGCCATTCATGGCCCCACCAAGAGCATGGCTGGTGAGCGGGCCTCGCTGGAGCTGGGGGTCGCTTTCCTCTTTGCGCAGGGCTCTACCAAGTAGGGCAAGGCGCGCCCGAGGTTTAGACGCAGTATTGAGGCCCGATGGCCTGGTACGGGCAAATAAATACCGTCTTATTGAGTGCACGAGACGCGCAATGACGGACATAAAGGCTGAGGGAGGGGCAGACGGGTGAGGCCGGTCCCAGAGACTGGCACTGCGTTGCTCGGGGGGGTTCCCCGCAGTCGGGGGAGGGGGCGCGGCCAGGGCCCAAGGCCGCGACAACGCGCCCCTGCCTTGCAGAATCTTGTCGCGGCAGTCAGTCCTTTTGGTCTCCTGTCGTCCAACCAGCTCGCGCCCCACCGTGCCCTTCGACGGACTACCTTGCGCAGCGCGGGCAGGTCTCCGTTGTTGTCCGTGCAGGCATTGCTCTCCAGTTACGTTTTCGCGGCGATCAGTTCTCCGTGCCACCGGGAGGTGAGCCCCGTGCGCGCCCCAGTTGCCCCGGGAGGCCGGGCTGGAGCCTTACAATCTCTTCGTCTCCAGCCCGTTGATCGAGGGCTGGGGCGGGCCTCAGAAGATGCCCAGAGCGCCCCATAATGGCGATTTCGCTTTCATCGTTGCCATGAGAATGAGTTAGACCCCCGAACTGGTGCCGTAGACGTGTCGAAGTAGCCTTCCGGGCCTGCGAAACGCCAAGTCCCGTTTCGACCCACGCCGGGGCGCCCCCCCACCGCGAGTTCATGCCGCTTTCATTGGCCCTGCGGGATCCTGTGGGCTCCAGGCGCGACCTCGTCAGCTCGAAAGCGGGTTGTGGCTGCCACGGGGGCGACGCTTCCCTCCTTTTTCGAGGACGCGTTTTTGGAACAAGTCTTCCGGAGCCCCCCCCACATGGTCCTCTAACGCGCCCCGCGATCGATATTTCGCGTCACTTTCCCATTTAACCTGCGTACGAGAGGGATGTGACGCCGAGAATCCGTCGGCTTGGTGATCGGAGTCCATGCTCACCGTTCCCCTTCCGCACTCTCCCTCTCCGAGATATTTCCGAC
>Ga0181582_10004222_pt1 | contig 11632 bp, 5 predicted proteins | sample 071ome_32_FD_132438 | JGI IMG/M metagenome (GOLD analysis project Ga0181582, IMG submission 132438) | Coastal salt marsh microbial communities from the Groves Creek Marsh, Skidaway Island, Georgia - 071405AT metaG (megahit assembly) | ecosystem: Environmental > Aquatic > Marine > Intertidal zone...
CCCCCGCCCCGCTCCTCACGCCCCGCAGAAGTTCCTGTTGAAGAACACGGACATCGAGGGTGTGGACCGGACCGCCCTGACCAAGGAGATCATGGCGGCGGTGGAGGAGAAGTCGGCCGCCCCCCTCTACGAGCACCTCTGCCGGGAGCTTGGGTGGGCGCCCGACGCTGCCCTCCTGGCCCGGATGCGCGCGGAGAACGCGGCCCGGCTGGCGGAGCTGGAGGAGCGGCGCAAGGATGCGGAGGAGAACCTGGGGGACGTCGAGGTGCGCGAGGCCATGCTAGCGAGGGCCACGTACCTGGCGCAGACGGGCGACCTGGCTGGGGCCCTCGCGGCGTTTGACGAGACGGAGGCCAAGACGGTGGCGCTGGGGCAGAAGCTGGACCTGACCTTCCACACCCTACGCCTCGGCCTGGCCTTCGAGGACTGGCACCTGGTCAAGGCGCGCCTCGCCAAGAGCAAGAAGATCTTCGAGGACGGCGCGGACTGGGAGCGCAAGAACCGGCTCCGGGTCTACGAGGCCGTCTACTGCATGGCCACGCGGGGGTTCAAGCAGGCCGCGGAGCTGCTGCAGAGTGCGGTGGCGACCTTCACGACGACGGAGCTGATGAGCTACGAGCAGTGCATCAGCTACTGCGTGCTCATGGCCATGGTGGCCCTCGACCGGCCCCGCCTCAAGAAGAGCGTGCTCGACTCCCCGGAGGTGCTCAGCGTCATGCCCAAGGTGCCCCACCTCCGCGACTTTGTCCAGTCCTTCTACAACTGCGACTACCGCTCCTTCTTCCAGGCCCTCACCCTCGTCGCCGACGACATCGCCCGCGACCCCTACCTCCGCGCCCACGTCCAGTACTACCTCCGGGAGATCCGCGTGGTCGCCTACCAGCAGTTCCTCAAGCCCTTCAAGTCCGTCCAGCTCAGGGTCATGGCCGACGCGTTCGGTGTGAGCGAGGGGTTCATGGACCAGGAGCTCGCGGATCTCATTGTGGGCGGCCGGATCGCGGGGAAGATGGACAGGGTCGAGGGGGTGGTCCGGACAAATGTGCTCGACACTAAGAACTCCACCTACCAGCAGGTCCTCAAGGAAGGCGACGCCCTCCTCACGCGCATCCAGAAGCTCTCCAAGGTCATCGATATTGAGTAGGCCCACTGGCGGCAGTGTGATACCCCCAGGGTCAGTTCAACGGGAGGCCGCGCGGCGCCCCCCCCCCCACCCCCGCCACCCCCCGCGCCGGCGGTGCAGGTTCCTCAGCCCGCCGCCTTCTCGGCCCCGCCGCTGCCGCCGCCGTGCCCGTGCCCGTGGTCGCAGCCCCCCTCCCCGTCGTGTTTGTGGTCGTGCCCGTGCCCGTGCCCCTTCTTCGCCGGCTTCTTCTTCCGGCTCCGAGGGTCGTACTCGCCCTCGCTGTCGGTGTCTATCTCCGAGTCGCTCCAGGACCCGAACTTGCGCGGGGCGTGGTAGATGCAGCACTTCTTGCTCGACTTGCGGCCAAGATGCTCGTTGTCGATCGTATCGGCCGTCCATTGCACGCTCGGCCCCCGCGGACGCAGCTCCATGACGAGGTGCGCCCGCTCACTGGCGGTTCGCGGGACCGAGGGACCGGCCTCCTGCTCCTGGGCCGGCCCCCGCCCCTCCTCCGGGGGAGGCGCCTGGACACTCTGCGAGCCCATCCGCTGCATGGCCCCAGTCTCTCCCCTGTCAGCCCCACGCGGGTGTCGAGGCGTAGTTCACGATGAGCTGGCCGCTAACGCCGTGGGACTTGGAGAGCACTCCCACCAGCTCGTCGAGGGAAGGGGCGAAGGCGCCGTTCAGGTAGGCGAAGATCGAGATGCCGAGGCTCTTGTTCAGGAATGCGACAACCTCTCGGAACGGCTTCTCTCCAGAAATCTGCGGGGGCGGGGGTGAAAGGGCGGTGAATTGGCCACGCAGCGGCTTTTGGTGCGGGGGGGGGGGCTGGGCCCGGGGCCCGGCACATCGAGGTGGTATCCCGGGACGGTGTGTAGACCACACGCGTGGCGCTTCTCGGAATAAACTCATTGGCCGTCGCGCCTCTCACCTTCACCTTGTTGTTCTTGAGAATTGGCGCGTCACCAGTCGCTCGGAACACCACGACTATCTTCTCCTCCATATCCGGGTGACAGGGGAGTATGGGCGTGTTTTTGTATCAATTTGCGGAAGTTACGGCTCAAACACGCCTCTCGAGGCGTAATTTGGCGCCGCTGATGCCGAGTCGGCGAGGAGAGGAGACCGCAAGACCACCCGTATGTCAGGCAAAATTTGCTTTTTCTCTTCGCCCCCCCCCGTAGTCTCAGGAGCCCTCTCGTGCATCCATTCGAAGGCTTTGTGGGCGCATGTCGTTTTTTAGTCCGGAGTGGAGGTCATCGTGACCGAAAACCCCGTCATTCAAACCGGAGAAGACTTTCCCCTGAGGAGGAAGGCCCTGCTGCGCCTCAAAAGTGTCGTGTGTCCCCGGAAACGGGGCAGGCATCAGGGAAAGCCTGTAAAACATGAAGGCCTTCGTTGGTGGCCTTGACACCTATATCGGCGCGGCGGTGGCCAAGTCTCTGTCGGTGCGTCGCTCGCCCCTCGCCCAACACTTCCGACCCCCGCGACATGTGTGACCCATGGCGGGCTTTCCTGGGACTCCCAGGGGGTTATCCCCGGAGAACCGCGGAGTTCCACATTGAATTGCTGGGACACTGTAGCGGGAGGGGAGTCTGTGCCGGCAGCGGGGTGCTGTCGCCGCTCTCACCGGTGGATGAGGGCCCCCCCTCGCTTGCCTCCCCCCCCGCCCCTGCGCCGCGACCGCCCCCGAAAATCCACTCCGGGCCCGCGCAGAAGGAGGGGTACGACATCATAGGCACCGCCGAGTCCGAGGCCCTCGCCCCCACGTTCGCCAAGATGGTCCTGCGGCCCCAGGCCCTGCCCGGCGACACGGACGACCGCCTGGCTCAGCTGCGCCCGATGATCCGGGAGGCGTCCGTGGTCGTGTACGCCCTCCCGGGGCGCGAGGAGGAAGCTCACAGCGCGCTCCTCGCCGCCGCCGAGCACCAGCCCGGCGACGCAGAGCGCGTCTTCGTCGCCGTCACGGACCCCATCACCTGGGGACGCACCCTCCCAGTGGCCCCCGCGGAGGAGCCCGCCGAGACGAGCGCCGAGCCCTCCCTCGCGCCCGCCGAGACCGAGGGGCCCGGGGAGCCCGGGGAGGGGGAGGCGGGGCCCGGGGGGGGCGGCGCCCTCGCGAGGTCGAAGAGCGGCAAGCGGCCCCCGGCCGACGGCGCCCTCGCCACGGCCGGGGCGGGCGAGGCCCCCGGCGGCCCGAGCAGGAAGGGGTCGCTCCGGGGGCAGCTGTCGCGGGGCAACACGGCGGCGAGGGGCGCCAACGACCTGGAAGCCATCGCCGAGGAGGCGTCGTCCGCGCCCTCCGCCGCCCCGCCCGTCACGGAGCTCGACGCCTCGATGGAGGAGGCGCGGGCGCCCATGGTCCACGCGCGGGCGCTCGTGACGATGGAGCGCACGGTGGCCCGGGGCCACCGGCCGGACGTCCTGCGGACCCACGTCGTGTGTCCCGGCATGGTTTACGGGCACGGAGAGCACGACATGGGCCTCCACCTCCTCTTCAAGGCGGCCTTCCAGGCCCCCCGGGAGCCCCTCCCCGTGTACGGCCCGGGGAGCAACGTCCTGCCCCTCGTGCACTTGGACGACCTGTGCGCCTACGTGCTGGGGGTCGTGCACGGGGCCCCGCCCGAGCGGTACCTGATCGCGTGCGAGCCGGAGCGGGCGACGCTGCGGGAGGTGACCGAGGCCGTGGCGCGGGGGATGGGCCTCCCGGCCGGGGAGGGCGGGGCCCGCGAGGCCGACTGGCTCGAGTGCCTGGCGCGCCCGGAGGCGGCGCACCTGCTCATGCACGCGCCCATGGTCGCCACCCCGCTGCCCGAGGGCCACGGCCCGGCCTGGGGAGCGCGCGCGGCGGGGTTCGTCGACCGCATCGGGGCGACGGTGGCCGAGTACCGGACGGCGCGCGGGCTGCTGCCCCTCCGCGCGGCCTTCCTGGGCCCGCCCGGCAGCGGCAAGACGCTGATGGCCGAGGTCGTGGCGAAGATGTACCGGGTGGAGCGCGTCACGTGCAAGGCGGTCGTGGCGTGGGCGGCGGGGCTCGAGGACCCGGCCCACCCGGCGCGGGCGCGGGTGGAGGCGGCGCTGAAGGGGAAGCCCGGGCGCCTGCCGGACGACGCCATGGCCGAGACGGTCCGGGACTACCTCCTGCAGCCGCACGTGGCGAGCCACGGGTGGGTCCTGGACGGGTACCCCAAGGCGGCGGCGCAGGTGGCGCCCCTGCTGGCGTCGGCCGAGTGGGCGGCGTGGAAGGCCGCGCAGGCGGCGCCCGCGGGCAAGGGGAAGGCCGGCAAGGGGGCGGAGCCCAAGGCGCCCGGGGAGGGCCCGTCCGAGGTCCCCTTCTCCTTCGACGCCCGCCTCGCCCCCACGCACGTCGTCTCGATCGACTGCGACGACGCCACGTCGGCCGCGCGCGTGCGCAGCGCCGAGGCCCACGAGGCCGAGACCAACGCCCGGCGCAAGGAGGCCGGGGAGCCCCCCCTCGAGGCCACCCACAACAACCCGAAGGACCTCGAGCGCCGCCGCAAGGCGTGGGCCGAGCTCCGGGCCGCGGACCGGAAGGACCTCGACGCGCGGGTGAAGGAGTGGTCGGACCGGCGCGAGGCCCTGCTGCGGGTGATCCACCCGGAGGAAGCGGGCCCGGGGGACAAGGCCAAGGCCGGGGGGAAGAAGGCGGACAAGGGCGCCCCGGCCGTGCCCGCCGACCCGGCCGAGGCGGAGCGGCAGCTCGAGGCCCTGGGCCCGGCCCCCGAGCACGGCGGGCTGCTGCGGGAGCTGCTGGCGCACGCGCCGGCGCTCCTGCTGCGCCTGGACACGTCCACCGCGGCCCCCGGGGAGGCCGCGGCCCCGGCCGACCCCAAGGCGAAGCCGTCCAAGGACGAGGAGGAGCGCGCGGCGCGGGCGCTCCTCTGCGCCGACGTGGACGCCACGGCGGGGCGGCTGCTCCACCTGCAGGCCTTCCTGGGCGTCCCGCGCACGTACGAGGGGCTCCCGGGCGAGTGGGACCCGCTCAACCCGCTGCAGATCGCCTCGGCCTGCGACCTCTCGCTGCCCGTCGGGGGGCGGCCCGACCCGCGCGCCGCCGAGGGCGGCGCGCCGGCGGCGGAGCTCAGCGCGCAGGAGCTCGCGCGGCGGGCCGTCGGCCGCCGCCCGGGCGACAACCCGTGGGTCGCCGCCGAGCGCATCGTCCGCCTGGAGCGCCGCGCGGAGCTCGAGGCCCAGCCCCTCCGCGAGGCCGTCCTCGACGGCCACGGCCACCGCCTCACCCAGTACCTCCTCGACGACGTCATGCCCAGCATCACCACGGCCCTCCTCGGCATCAAGGACCCCGAGGCCCGCCTCCCCGACGACCCCCTCAGCTACCTCGCCCGGACCCTCGTGTCGGGGGCGGACGAGCGCGTGCAGGAGAACATCGACCCGTACGCGTCCCCCATATACAAGCTCAAGCGGGCCACCAACCGCCTCTCGCTCCGCCCCGGGTTCCTGCGCCCCCCCCCGGTCGAGACCCCCCGGCAGTTCGACTGAGCGAGGGGCCGCGCGGGCTAGGCGCGCTTTGAACGGCGGGCGCAACGCCAAGGGGGGGGCGCGCGGGCGGCGGGGCGCCGCCCCGCGGGCACCGCTGGCTCAGGGGCCCGCCGCCGGGGGGGGCGCGTCGGGGGCGGGGGACCCGGTCCGACCCCCCCACCCGCGGGCGGGCGCGCCGGTGGGGCCCGCGCCGGCCCGCCGCTCACCGGCCCCCGGCGGTCGCCGGCCGCCGCAGTGCGCCGGGATGGAGGGCGGGGAGACGCGCTTGCTGGACCTCCCGGACGACGTCCTCGAGCTCGTGCTGGGCGTGGGGCCCGCCGGGGGGGGCCGCGCGCGCCCCGGCAGGGAGGGGGTGGCGAGCCCCGTGGAGGGCGCGGTGGCCGAGGCCGTCCAGCGGCGGGACGCCGCGCTCCTAGCCCCCCTGCGGATGGTGTGCAGGCGGTTCCGGGACGTCATCGACGCGAACTGGTCGGCCGTGGACTTCGTCTCCCACGAGAGCCACGAGCCGCCGCGCGCTGCCCGCTTCCCCGGCGTCACCCGGGTGACGATAACGGGGTGGCACTCGGAGATTCGACGGGCCGTGGAGGCGGTGTCGAACTTCCCGCGCCTCGAGGACGTCTCGATTCGGACGCCCGAGGAGGAGCCCTGGGTGGTCGGCCAGGCGCAGGGGCGCGAGGACGGCCTGACGGCTCTCGCCGGCATCGCGAAGCTGAGGAGGGTGCGCCTGGAAATGTCGGAGACGCAGCGGTGCGACACGCTGGGCGCCCTGGCCGGCGTCGGGTCCCTCGAGTCCCTGGAGCTGGAGGCCCGGGAGGACGCGGCGGTGCCCGCGCCCTCCTCCTCGCGGCCGGCCTGCGAGGTCGGCGAGAGCGCCCTCCCTCTCGGCTGGCGGCCCCGCGACAGCCCGAGCCCCGCGGGCGAGCCCGCCGCCGCCCCGTCGGGCCCGGGGCCGGCGGGGGAGGACCCGGGCGGCGGCGGCAGCGACGCCGGGGGCGGGGCCCTGCCGCTCCCCCCCGCCTGGGGCTCGCTGCGGGCGCTGCGGCTGCTGCGGGGCCGCGTGGCGGACGGGGCGCTGTCGTCCGCGGCCGGGATGCCGCGGCTCGAGTCGATCTCGGTCGTCGGGACGTCGGGGCTCACCTCCCTCGAGGGCCTCCGCGCCGTCGCGGGCCCCCTCCGTCGCCTGACGCTGCGCCTGGGCCTCGCGTCGGCGGCCGCGTGCCCCGACCTGGGGGCCCTGTCGGGGCTGACGGGGCTCCGGAGCCTGGAGCTGCGCCTGGAGGCGCCCCGGGGGGACGTGTCGGTGGACATGGAGCTCCTGCGGCCGCTGGTCGGGCTCACGGCCCTGGAGCTGTTTCCCCTGTCGCGGGGCCAGCAGCGGGTGTTGGCGGGGCTGGGGGCGCTCGAGTCGCTGCGGGTGGGGCTGCCGTTCTGCGCGTCGCCGTTCCGGGGGAACGGGGAGGGGCTCGAGTGCATAGAGGCGCTCCCGCGGCTCGAGCGCCTGGCCCTGGACGGCCTCGACGTGCGCAGCACCACGGTGCCCTTCTGGCGGAGCCTCCGGGCCCTGCGGGCGGTCGAGTTCCACGGGTGCCGGGTGTCGCGGGTGACGATGGAGCAGCTGGCGCACGTGGGCCGGCTCGTGGAGCTGAGCGTGACGGGGGTGGTCTCGGGGATGAAGCAGGCGTTCACGGCCATGGCCGGGCTCCGGGGGCTCGAGGCGCTGCAGCTGTCGGCGTGGGCGCTCATGGGGCCCACGGCGGGGGAGGTCTCGATCGACCGGGGCGTCGGCGTCCTGTCGCGGATGGGGAGGCTCCGCGCGCTCGACATCTCGGGGGTCGAGGTGTCCCACGAGGCGGTCCGCGGGCTCGTCTCCCGGCTCCCCGCCCTCGGCTTCCTCGCGCTGCCCCGGAGCCTCCAGGGAGCAGGGCCCATCGAGCTCCCAGGGTGGGACCTGGCGCCGCGGTGCCGGAGGCTGCCGACGGCGGTGGTGTTCGTGAACGGGGCCCGCGACAGGTACCGCTTCCGGCGCCCTTGAACTCCGGGCGCGCCTCTCGAGGGCCCCGCCCGGGCCGGCCGGGAGGGGCAGGGAACCGCAGGCGGGGCTCGTGTCGCCGAGCGCCGGGGGGCTCGCACCCGCCCCTGCGCCCGCCTGACGCCGGGGGGGGCGCTTCCCCCTCCCGCACCGCTCATGCTGCGGCCTATCGGGGCCTCCGCGGCCATTCATACCCGCTATGGGAGGGCCGAAGAAGAAGCTCTCTTTCACGGAAGGGGCGCTCGAGGGGGACGTCACCCAAATCATGGGTCTGTGCTGCGCCTCTGCCGCACCCTGTGCACCCTCCCGCGGCGTTGCCTGGCAACGTGCGGGATGTTTCTCGTCGATACTCGCGCATGCGGGGCAGCGAACGCCGGGCGATCGCCCGACCTGCGCCTGCGTCGCCAGCTGCATCCATGCAGCTGGGAATTGCCGGGAATTGATTCCCGGGCTCCTCCCGCGCGACCGCGGCCCGCGCCCCGCCGCTTCGCGCAGGCGGGGACGGGGACGGGTCCCGCAACCCCCCGGCGGCCACTCCCCCTCCCCACGGGCCCCCGCCCCGACGGGCCCCCGCCTCGCCCCTCCCGCGCGCCCCGGACGGCCTCCCCGCCGGCAGCCGCGACGTCCGGCTCGCCAACCCGATCCGCCTCCCCCTCGCGTCCGGCAAGGACCTCGAGTACCTCGCGCGCGCCCGGCAGGCGCCCCCCGGCGCGCCGCCCGGCGCCCCCCCCTCGATGCCGGCGCTGCGGTGCGGCGTCAAGCGCCGCCACGGGTCCCTCTGGCAAGTGGACCCGCCCCGGCTCCTGGCGTACCGGGCGTCCGACCTCCACTACTGGGGCTGGGTGCCGGCGTGGAACTGGAGCGCCACGGTTTTCGCGCAGCCGCTCCTGCTCCTCCAGGGCGGGCTCCTGTGCGGCTGGTGCGCCGCCGTGCACCTCACGGGCGCCGGGATGCCCCCGCGCGCCACCGACGAGTTCGTCCGGCTCTTTGGCTCCCAGCTCCTCGGGGGGGTCTTCCCGCTCGGGGTCTTCGTCACGTTTGTGCTGTCGTGGTTCGCCGCCAGGGTCCTCGGGCGCTGGTCAGAGGTCAAGCAGCAGTACTCGCGCATCCACTCGGCGATCGTCGAGGTCGCCGTCGTCGCCGCCGTCTTCCTCCCGGACGCCTCCTCCCGCGAGCAGCTGGTGCGGCACCTCAACCTCGGGCACCTGCTGACGGTCGTCTCCGCGGACGCGCAGGAGCGCATGCTCCGCGGGCCGGGCGAGGGCGGGGGGCGCGCCTGGGGCGGGGACCACGCGTGCGGCGGGGCCCCCGTGGCCGACGCCCCCGCGGCGCCCCCCGCCGGCCGGCGGCCCCCCTCCCGCCGCATCCGCCTCCGGGACCTGTACGCGGACGGGCTCCTCACGCTGGAGGAGTGGGAGCTCATCGAAGAGGGCGCGGCGCAGGGCCTCCCGCGGTACTACCCGCCGTACATGTGGTGCCTCGCCCTGGCCGAGCGCGCCGGGCGCGGCCCCGGGTGCTCTGCCGACGGCGCCGCCAGGATCCTGACCAAGGTCACCTCCATCATCGAGAGCACCGCGGGCATGTTCGACCTCATGGCCTCCCAGGTCCCGCTCCCCTACGCCGCCCTCGTCTCGTTCACCGCCCACGCCTACCTCGTCGTCCTCGCGACGTGGTTCGGGGCCCTCCTCCGGGGGGGGTTCCCCCCGGGCGGGGACGGGGACGCGGGGCCGCGGGAGCCCGCCACCGCCTTCGCCGCCGTCTGGTGCTACCTGCTCCTGCTCCTCGCCAACCTCATCCTGCAGGCGAGCCGCGGGGCCGGCCGCAGGCGCCGCCACCCCGCCCCCCCCGCCCCCCCGGTGGGCCCGCCCGGGACGGGCGCCGACGGCCCGCCCCCGTCCCCCACCCCCCGCAGGGGCTCCTGGACATCCACTCGGTCACGGACAACCTCTTCGGCGACGGGCCCTCGCGGTTCCCCCTCCGGGCGTGCACCACGGCGCTCGTCAACTGCACCAACGGGGTCCTCGCCATGTCGCCCGCGCGGCCCGCCCGCGGCGCCGGGGGGGACCCGCGGGGCGGCGAGCTCCCGGCCGGGGTCACCCCCCCGTCGTCGGAGGAGGGCGGCGGCGGCGCCTCCTCCTCGTCCGCGGGCGCGCACGCGGGGTGGGCGGCGGCGGCCGCGGGGGACTGAGTCGCCCGCCGGGGGACCCGACGTCCCCGCCAGTCGCCGGCTCCGTCGCCGGCGTCGGCGCGCCGGGACGTGTCCTGGTTTGAAACTCCCGCTCAAGCCCCCCCCCGCGCCCCTGCGCGGCTACATGCTGGTGTGGACGAACTCGCCCGCCTCGGCCCGCGACGCGGCCGCCACGGCGTGCGGCGCGACGCCCGCGAGCGACCCCGCGGCGCCCGCCAGCGCGGCCCCCGCGCCCCCGGCCGCGGCCCCCTCCCCCGCCTCGGAGAGCAGCACCCGCAGCCGCGTCACGGCGTTCTCCCGGCGCAGGACCAGGCACAGGTGCTCGCAGGCGCCGTCCCCGGCCAGCCCCGCGAGCCCCCTCCCCCGGAGGCTCCGCATCCCCGCCGGGAGCCTCCGGAGCCGCGCCCCCCGCACCTCGAACCCCTCCTCCACGAGCGCCTCCAGGCACTCGCCCACGTCGGCGAGGGACGCGCCCGGCGCGGGCGCGGCGCGGGGCGCGTCCCCCGGGGAGGAGAAGTCCTCCCCGGACACGCGCACCGCCAGCACCGTGTCCTCGTCCAGGGCCCCGCCCGCGGGCGCGGGCGCGGGGGCGGGGGGCGGGGCCGTGACGAGCGCGAAGGCCAGCGACTCGCCGGCGCCGCGGGTGGGCGTGCAGGCGACGCGGCCCCCCAGGAGCCCCGCGGCGGGGCCCGAGGCGCCCGGGCGGAGCATCCGGAGCATGGCCCGCGAGCCGTTCTGGCGCTCGAGGACGACGCACAGCGCGGGCGCGCCGGGGGCCCCCGCCCAGCCCTCCAGGGCGGCGGCGTGGTCGCCGACGGGCCGGACGCCCGCCCACAGGGCGCGGAAGCCCGCCCGCCACGCCGCCTTGAGCAGGCGCGCGGCCGCGGCGCCCCCGCCCCCGCGGCGCCCCCCGCCCAGGTCCACGCCGCAGACGCACCTCTCGGGGGCCCCCCCGGCCAGCGCCACGACGGCCGCGTCGGCCGCGGCGGGGTCCGGGCGGTGCGCGGCGCCGTCCGGCGCCGAGTCGCGCGGCAGCGCCAGCTGCCCCCGCCCGAAGGCCCCCGCCACCACCCCCAGCGCCGCCTCGGCGGAGGGCGTCACCGCCAGCAGCTGCCCCCGCGCGTCGGCGTCGGCCGCCCCGGCCCTCGCCGCGGCCTCCGCCTCGGCGAGCCGGGCCAGGAGCCGGGCGTGGGCGTTCACGCCGTGCACGGCCAGGAGCGCCACGGGGCCGCGGAGGGCCCGGGCCGCCCGGTCCGCCGCCCGCCGCTCCGGCCCCGCGGCCCCCAGCGCCCCGCGGCCCCCCGCCCCCTCCCCGCCCCCGAACAGCGCGCGCATGGCCCGCCGCGCCGGGCCCCGCAGGGACGGCTCCACGCGCACGCCCACCACGCGCAGGGCGTCCTCCCCGGCGCCCCCCTCGAACGTCCCCCCCGGGCCCAGCCCCAGCGCCGCCGCCGGGTCCCCCCCGGCCGCCACCACGCACCCCGCCACCTCCTCCACGTCCCCCGCCGCGGGGCCCGCGCCGAGCGGGGCCAGGCCGGCGCGCCGGCGGAAGGCCGCGACGTCCGCCGCGAGGGCCGAGGCCTCCGGGACCGTGGGCTCGCGGCGCATCGCCGCCGCCAGGGGGCCCCCCTCGCCCCCCCCCGCCACCCAGAGCCTCCGCCCGGGGCCGAGCCGCGCGAGGGCCCCCGCGGCCCACTCGGGCCCCCCCTCGCGCTCCACGGCCGCGCACAGCACGCGCGCCCCGGCGGCCGGCGCCGGGGCCCCCGCCCCCGCGCCCCCC
>Ga0181582_10004224_pt1 | contig 11628 bp, 8 predicted proteins | sample 071ome_32_FD_132438 | JGI IMG/M metagenome (GOLD analysis project Ga0181582, IMG submission 132438) | Coastal salt marsh microbial communities from the Groves Creek Marsh, Skidaway Island, Georgia - 071405AT metaG (megahit assembly) | ecosystem: Environmental > Aquatic > Marine > Intertidal zone...
CGGCGGGGCCTCGCGGCCCCCCGGGGCCCCCCGCGCCCTTGGCCCCGCGGTGGCCCACCGGCCCGGCCCACTAAGGGGAAGCCACCACCCCCCCCCCCCCGCGGGGCGGCCCAGGGCTTGACCCCCGACCGCCCGCCCCCGCCCCCCCCACCGCGCCTCCGCAGGTGTACAACCCGGGCCTCCGCGACGCGATCAAGGAGTACTCGGCGTGGCCCACCATCCCCCAGCTGTACGTGGACGGCGAGTTCGTCGGGGGCAGCGACATCGCCGAGGAGATGTTCGGGAACGGGCAGCTCGCCGAGCTCCTGCGGAAGAACGAGTAGGCCGGTCGTTGAACGCGGAGCCCCGGGCCCCCCCGTCCCCATTCTGACACGGTCCGGGCGGGGAAGGGGCCACCTCCCCCGATCGAGTGCGGGGCTCAAGGGGCCCCGCCGCCCCCCGCGCACCGTCCTTCCTTGCCCAGGCTTTCTACACAACTATACACAATGGCTGAGACTCTCATCCTCCGCGGCTCCCTCAAGTGAGTTCCCGTGCTGGCGTCCCGGGAGATGTCCCGGCCTCCACCCGCCGTTCTCCCCGGAGGACGATCCCCGGACCGTTTTTAAGCAATATTGCGGCGGGCTGACCCCGTTTCCGCGTCGCGCGTGCGCCCCGCGCTCCACGGTCGCTGTGGCTGGCGACGGGGAGAATGCCTCGCCTGCAGCGGGGGAGTGCTGATTTCGATATGATGGCCACGCGCATGCGCTTACACTACTATTTCAGGCCCGCGGTGCTGGGGAGGGAGGCTCGTGTCCCCCCTGGGCCCGGTCGCAGCGCTGCCCACCACGGGCAGGGCTTCGATCGCGTGCGGTGGCCTGCCTGGTCCCGCTGCCGGTGTCATCCGCGCCCCGGCGACCTCCTCGCGAGATCTGAGAGCGGACACGTCGGCCTCCCGCGCCGCCTGCCTCCCCGGTCCCACTCGCGCCCGCCCCCCCTGCTGACCATCGAGCCCCCCCCCCCGGCCCCCGCCACCCTCACCGCCCCCGCGTCCCTCCCGCCAACCGCAGGGGCCACAACGGCTGGGTTACCGCCATCTCCACCCCCCAGGACCCCTCCTCCGACAGGCTCCTGTCCGCCTCCCGGGACAAGACCGTGATCGTGTGGAACCTCACCAAGGAGGACACCGAGTACGGCTTCCCCCAGAAGGCCCTCACCGGCCACTCCCACTTCGTGCAGGACGTCGTGATCTCCTCCGACGGGCACTTCGCCCTCTCCGGCTCCTGGGACGGGACCCTCCGCCTCTGGGACCTCGCCACCGGCAACACGGCCCGCCGCTTCGTGGACCACAAGAAGGACGTCCTGTCGGTCGCCTTCTCCGTGGACAACCGCCAGATCGTGTCCGCCTCCCGGGACAAGACGATCAAGCTCTGGAACACCCTCGGCGAGTGCAAGTTCACCATCTCCCCCGAGGGCGAGGGCCACTCGGACTGGGTCTCGTGCGTGCGCTTCTCCCCCACCCCCGACCTCCCCACCATCGTGTCGTGCGGCTGGGACAAGCGCGTCAAGGTGTGGGACCTCAAGGAGTGCAAGCTCCGCTTCGACCTCGTCGGCCACACCGGCTACCTCAACACCGTGACCGTGTCCCCCGACGGCTCCCTCTGCGCCTCGGGCGGCAAGGACGGCGTCGCCATGCTCTGGGACCTCCACGAGGGCAAGCGCCTCTACTCGCTCGAGGCCAACGACACGATCCACGCCCTGTGCTTCTCCCCCAACCGGTACTGGCTCTGCGCCGCCACCAGCTCGTGCATCAAGATCTGGGACCTCGAGACCAAGTCCGTCGTGGACGAGGTCCGCCCCGAGATGGAGCCCCTCTCCAAGAAGGCCGTGCCCCACCACTGCACCTGCCTCCAGTGGTCCGCCGACGGCTCCACCCTCTACGCCGGCTACACCGACAAGGTCATCCGCGTCTACACCGTCGGCCGCGTGCAGTAGGCGCCCCCGCGGGAGCGGGCGCGCCGGCGCCCGGCGGGGGCGCGGCGCGCGGGGAAGGAGGCAGCGACGCAGCGCCCGCGCGCGGTCCCCGGGCGGCCCCGCCCTGTGCATGATGCAGGGCGCGCCTGGTAGCCCGGGGCCGCCCGCGGCCACGGTCCCGTGGCCGCGAGTCGGTGCGTTCTAGATCCCACCGCCCCTCTTGCGAGGCAAGGGCAAGAGTGCGGGACGGCCCTCTCAAGGAGGGAGGAAGGGTGGGCTGGCGAGCGCTGCCTAGGAGTTTTGAAACGAAAAAGGGGACCCCTGCCGCCCCGGCCCGGCGGCGGCCCCCGCGCGAGCGGCCCGCGGCCAGCCGAACCCCCCCCCCGATGCCCCGCGCCCCAGGTCAGGCGCGGCGCTTGACGTTGCTGATCCGGGAGGTGAGGAAGTCGACGAGGAAGGTCTGCAGGTCCCCCTTGCCGGTGCGGCACTTGAGGACGCGGTCCGTGAGCTTGATGAGCCGCGGCGTGTGCCCCTCGATCCCCTCGAGGATCCGGCAGGTCAGCACGAGGGACTCCCCGCCGTCCCCCCCGACGGGCAGCATGGAGGCGCGCTCGATGGCGAACCCCCCGAGGCTCTGGCGGAGGAGCCCGTAGAGGTCGACGGCCTCCACGTCGCGGCCGTTGAGCTCCCGGAAGGTGGCCTCGACCTCCTCCCGCAGCTCCCGCATGTCGGACCGCGCCCACAGCGCCTCGCGGAAGATGGGCAGCCCCACCCCCTCCATCATCTCGGCCGTCAGGTGCAGGGGGGTCTCGGGCGCCGGCTGCGCCGCCGGGGCCGGCGCCGGCTGCGTCCCGGGGGGCTCCGCCGGCTGCGTCCCGGGGGGCTCCAGCAGCTGCGTCGCGGGCACCCCGGCCAGCTCGTCCGCGGCGCCGTCCCCCTCCCCCGGGGACGCCGCCCGGGCGCCGCGCCCCGCCAGTGCCCCGGCGGCCGGGGACCGCCCCTCGGCCGGGGGCACCCCGCCCGGCCCCGCGCCCGCGGCGCCGGGCCCCGCCGCCAGGCGCTCCTCCATCCCGGGCCCGCCCCACGAGGGCCGCGGCCCCCGGCGCTCGACGAGCTCGAGGGCGTTCAGCGCCGTGCTGTGCAGCCGCGCGGCGCGGCGGCCGCGGCCGGCGCCGTCGGCGTCGGCGTCGCCCGAGACGGACACGGCGACGCCGTCCCCCCCGCGCCGGGCCTGCACCGTCGCCTTCGTCACCGGGTCCTCGAAGGCCCACTCCGCGGGGCCCCCGCGCGCGCCGCCCCCCTCCCCCAGGACGACCGCCCCCGCGTTGGGCATGTCCTCCCCCAGCACCGGGGTATACCCCCGGCGGTCCACGTCGTACAGGGCCCGGTGCACCGCCCAGGAGGGGTCCTCCCGCGGCACCAGGCCCAGCGCCCGCAGGGACTCGGGGTCCCGCGACATGCGGATGCCGTGCGGGCCGACGCTCCACGTGGCCACCACCGGCACCGGGTCCGCGCCGCCCCGCCCCCCCCGGCTCCGCCTGTCGATGGCCGCCTGCAGCGCCAGGGCCTCCTCCCGGTCCGCGTCCCAGTCGGACCCGCGCGCGGGGGGGGCGTCCCCGGCGGCGGCGGAGGGGCCGGGCCCCGGGGCGGCGTCCCCGGCGGCGGCGTCCCCAGCGGCGGCGTCCCCGGCGGCGGCGGAGGGGCCCGGCCCCGGGGCGGCGTCCCCGGCCTCGCCCGCGCCCCCGGGGCCCTCGCCCCGGGCCCGCTTCCGGGGGCGCTCCGCCCCCCCGGCCCCCGCCTCGGCCCCGCCCGCGGCCCCGCCGCCCTCCTCGCCCTCGCCCTCCTCGCGGGCCGTCCAGCCGTGGGAGCGGAGGTCGGTCAGCCCCTCGAGGGCCCTGGGGCCCGTGCCCGGGACCACGGAGATATCGGCGAAGATCGTCTCGTCCTTGCGGTTGCCCCTCTTCCGCTTCTTGGCGTGGCACCACCACGGCACGAAGGTAAAGACCCGCCGGCCCCCCTGCCGGCCGCACGCGCCGCACTGGCACTCGACCCTCCACCAGCGGCTCGGGCCGTCCGTGTCCCGGATCACCCCGCGCAGACCGTGGCACGTCACCTCCAGGGGGGCCTCCGCCGCGCCCCGCTCCCCGCCCTCCACGGCCCCGGCACGCCCCCCCTCCCCCCTGCCCTTGCCCTTCCCCCCCCCCCTGCCCCCGTCCCTCCCCTTGCCCTTGCCCGCGGCCGGCTCGGCCGGGTCGCGCGCCCTGGGCCCGCGCGCCCCCGCGAGGGCCTCCCGGCGCCGCAGGGCCTCGGCGACCTCGGCGATGTCCGCGTCCGGGACGCCGGCGGGGTCCGCCGGGGGCGGCGCGGGGGCCGCGGGCGCCGCCTCCCTCGGGGGGCCCTTCCTCTTCCTGCCGCCGTCCGCGGGGGCGGCGCGGCGGCAGATCGCGGCGTCCAGCAGCGCCATCTCCTCGTCGTCCGTCCGGGGCGCCGGGGCCGGGGGCGCGGGGGCGGGGGCCCGGGGGGCCGGCGTCCGCGGCGCGGGCCGGGCCTCGAGCGCCGTCCCCCCCGGCGTGTAGTCGATCTCCGGGGCCGCCCGCCGGGCCGCGCGCGGGGTGGCGCGCGGGGCGGGGCCCGGGGCGACGGCGTAGTGGAGGCCCGGGGCCGGGGCGGCCCCGGAGGGGTCGAGGGGGCGGAGCATCTCGAGCCACGAGGGCCCGGCGTCGGGGTCGGACGCGGCGGGGAGCCGGTGGCGGAGGGTGGAGATGTGCTCGCGCATGCCCTGGGGCTCGAAGAAGCGGGCGTCCCCGCGGGCGGCGAGGGCGAGCGGGGCGCCGGGGGCGGGGGGCGGGGCCCGGTCCGGGGGCGGCGCCCGCCACCCCCGCCCCATGGCCTCCTCGGGCGTCTCGGGGACGACGGGGGGGCTGGGGCCGGCGCCGCCGCGCCCCGGCGGGCTGCCGAGCGAGGGGAGGCCGAGGAGGCCGGCGTCCTGGGACATCCCCAGGGGCTGCGTGGCCATCTGGACGCGCGCCTCCTCCCGCGCCAGCCGCGCGCGCAGGTCGGCCGGCGCCGCGAGGGGCGGGCCCCCGCCCGGGGGGGCCGCCGGGCGCCCCCGGCCTCGCCCTTGGGCGCCCCCGGCCTTGCCCTTGGCCTTGAGGTCCTTGCCGCGGGGGCGGTTGCGGCGCTTCCCGCCGTCCCTGGGCGGGGCGCCGCCGCGGGCGCGCTCCAGGGCGCCCTTGGTCCGGTCGAGGATGGCGCGGCCCTCCTTGGTGGCGCGCAGCTCCTCGCGGCTGACGGGCAGCGGGGCGCCCCCCCCGGGGAAGAAGAGGGCGAGCCCGTCGCCCTTGGACTTGGGCTTGGACTTGCCGGTGGGCGGCATCGCCGGTCGGGGCCGGTCAGGCGCCGGGGTCGGGCAGGACGACGGCCTCGGGCTGCTGCCCGTGCACGGGGGCGTCGGCGACCGCCGGCGGGAGCGCGGCCGCGGTGGCCTCGAGGACGGTCCGGAGGGCCTCCTCCTGGGGCGGGCGGAGCTGCTCGAGGGCGTCGCGCTCCTGGTCGTCCTGCGCGCGGGCCAGGGCGGCGTCCCAGGCGAGGCGGTACTTGGCCAGCTGCGCCTGCTGGATCGCGTGCACCTGGCCGATCACCCAGTCCACCGACAGGGGCTGGTGCGGGGAGGCGTACTCGGGGAACGCCGACGTCAGGCCGATGAGCCGGGCGACCTCCCTCCACCCGGGCCACTGCTGGGGGGGGACGAGGACGCTCTCGTCCGTGGAGCTCAGGCGGTACGCGGGGTCGGCGCGGACCGTCCTGCGCGGTGGGGGGGGGGCGCGGGGCTGTCGCGTCGCGGGGCATGCTGTGCATGCTGCGGAGGGGCAGGGCCAGCGGGCGAGGGCGGCGCGGGACTCACAGGAACGCGTCGAAGATGACCTTCTGGATCTCGCTCTCGTCAACCACTTTCGCCTGCGGGCGTCGGGGTCCGGCGAGAGGGCGTGAGGCGCAGGGGCGTGGGCCCGAGAGATATTCGAGGGCTTTGGGTTTGCGTGGCCAGCGGCCGCCGCTCCGGGGGACGGGCAGGGGGACGGGCGGAACCAGCGCGTCGGGCGAGAGACGCGGAGGCGTGCCGAGCTGCACGCTCCGGTAGATCTCCGTCCCGCAGGGAGAGAAGCGAGCTCCGGTGTCGGGAGTCCCACGCGGGCTTACCGGCCGGACTCTCCCACCTGACATCGTCAGCAAAGGAAAGACAAAAGTATTCCGGGTTTTGGGCCGAGAAACGACCAGCGGAGCAGGTGTAAGCTATGAAAGGAGTACAATCGGTGCAGCCCTTCGCGCGAGGACCCAGTTCTCGAAGTCCTGGGGCGAGTTCGAAAGTCCGGCGATAATACGGGAGATGCGTCCGTGGATCCGGGCGCAACGGGCGATTGGGGGGAACGTGGCTCCACATGGGGCCTTTGGAGGCCGCTGCGCAGCGCACGGCGAAGTAAGGGACCCCCGTCAGGCTGCCAGAACGGGGAGCTCGTGATGCGTCCGAACTCCGCCGCGAAAGCCCCCCCGGACTTATATCGCGCGCCCGGGCTCGTCTCTCTCCCTCTTTCGGGCATTTCAGGGGGAGCGGGGAGCCATGACGACCAGTGAGTGCCGCACCCGACCGAAGACTGCTGACGACTTGGGGGGGCATTCAGCCCCGCGGGGGCGCGCGGACGTCCGCTGGGTGTACCGCGTGACTTTTTTACGGTCTTATTTTTCGATTATGGGACGGGAAGCGTCTGAAGCTGCCCCGCCCTTCTCCGGGAGGGCAGCGAGTCCCCCTTCGTTGTCGAGAAGCGTTGTTGGCGAGCGCGTGGGGCGCGGGGCGGCGCGAGTGGATCGTCTCGCCGCGTATATCGCACTTATCTCCCGGGAAGTCGCGCGTGACGGGGGAATCGGCTCTTCCGCTGTCGCTTCGGACCGTTTTCCGACTTGCGAGGGAGAAAACCATTCGTGACGCCCTCGGGGGCCGTCCCCCGGGGCACCCGATCAGAGAGCATCGCTTTTATCGACAAATCGTCTCGATGCGTCAATAAAACGCGCGTTCCGGCTCTAGCCAGTGCCCGGAAACACCCCCCTTGGGGCGCTCTTCGAGGGACCCCCGTTCCGGTGTCGCGGGCGGGTCGCCGGCGCCTTCACAGGCCCGGATAGCGTCCCGTGTATGTATGTGGGGCTAGTGGTCGTGGTTTCGTCGGAGCACACCCGCTTGCCCGCGGCAGGGACGCCTCCTCCCCCCTTCCCACTGATCGGCGGCCGGTGGAGGGGACGGTCGAGCTCACCTTTTCCCCGTACCCTTCGGACCGCAGGGCTTAAGGCGACGCGCAAGCACAGGGGCCACGTGTCCATGGGTTACGGCCGTATCGGCAAGCACCGCAAGCACCCGTCCGGGCGCGGTAACGCCGGTGGCCAGCACCACAAGCGCATCATGATGGACAAGTACCACCCTGGTTACTTCGGCAAGGTGCGTCTCCCGGACGGACATGCGTTCATCCGGGCTCAGTTAATCCTTAATCTCTCTCCGCGCGCCCCGGGGGAGGGATCGGATGGCCCCAGGAGTGGGGGCAGGCGGGAGTGGGCGCACGGCTGGGCCGGTGGAGGCGCGGGGCCGAAATGGGCCGCACCGGGGGGGGCCGCGGGGGACTCTACCCCTCCCTACCCCCGCGATGGGTCCTTTGCTCACGTTCCCTGCCCTTCCGCTCCCGCAGGTGGGTATGCGTTACTTCCACAAGACGATGAACAAGTTCCACTGCCCCGTGGTGAACCTTGACAAGATCTGGTCCCTCGCCGGCGGCGACGCCGCGGTGGCCGAGGCCCAGTCCAAGGCCGGCCAGGCCCGCGTCATCGACGTGACCAAGCACGGGTACTTCAAGGTGCTCGGCAAGGGCGGCCTCCCCAAGGTCCCCGTGGTGGTCAAGGCCAAGTTCTTCTCCAAGCTCGCCGAGCAGCGGATCAAGGAGGCCGGTGGCGCTTGCGTGCTCGTCGCCTAAGCGGCGGCGCGAGCCCCCTATTCCTGATGCCTGCCTGGTGTGTTTGTAGCTTGTAAACTTCCGCTGCGAGGGGAGTGGGTCCCCTCCGGCACCCCCTTGCCGGTGTTGAAATCCGGCAACGACGAGCCCTCACTCGGCCCCCCCGGCCGCCGCGTGCACCTCGGCGGGGATCTCCGGCTTGAGCTCCCGGCTCATCACCTCGAGCGTCACCTTCTCCGCCGACTCCCCCCCGTGCACCACCCGGTAAATCCCCTCGATGATGGGCGCGTCGACGCCCAGCTTCTGAGCCAGGGCGTACGCGCTCTTGGACGTCGCCACGCCCTCGGCCACCGCCTTGGTCGACGCCAGGATGTCCTCCAGCTTCTCCCCCTTGCCGATCCGCAGCCCCACGGTGCGGTTCCTGCGCCGGGGGGGGGGGAGGGGGGGCGCGTGAGCGGGGGGCCGAGGGGCCTCGCCGGGGGGAGGGCCCGCGCGGCGTGGGGTCCCGGGTCTCACCTGGACAGGTCCCCCGTGCACGTGAGGACGAGGTCCCCCATGCCCGAGAGGCCGAGGAAGGTGAGCGGGTTGGCCCCCCGCGCCACGGCGACCTTGGTGATCTCGCTGAGCCCGCGGGTGATGAGGGCGGCCCGGGCATTGGCGCCGTAGCCGAGGCCGTCCGAGATCCCGCAGGCGATGGCGAGGACGTTCTTGAGCGCCCCGCCCATCTCCACCCCCGTCACGTCGGACGACGTGTAGCACCGGAACGTGGGCGTCGACATCAGGGACTGCACCCGGGCGGCGACGCCCTCGGTCCGCGACGCCACCGTGACGACGGTGGGCTTGCCGGCGGCGACCTCGGCGGCGAACGAGGGGCCCGAGAGGAAGGCCGTGCGGGGCACGAGGTGCTCGGGGAGCACCCGGTGCAGGATCTCGTCGCACGTCTCGAGCGTGCTGTTCTCGATCCCCTTGGAGCACGAGCAGAGGATGTGGTCCGGGCGGAACCACTGCCCCGCCTCGGCGAGCGTCGACGCCACGAACTGCGTGGGGATCACCATGAGCACGACCTCGCTGTTGTCGACCACCTCCTCCATCGACGTCGACGCCGTCATGGTCTCCGGGCACTTGTGCCCCTTGAGGAACACGCCGTTCTCCCGCGCCGGGCCGTTCACCCCCGCCACCACCTCCTTCTCCCGCGCCCAGAGCATCACCTCGTGGCCCCTGCGGGCCGCGTGGATCGCCAGGGCGGTGCCCCACGCCCCTCCCCCCAGGACGCCGATCTGCGGGTCGCGGATCCGTGCCGGGCGTGGGTCGGCGGGCCCCCGACGTGAGCCCCCCCCGGCGGGGGCCGCCCCGGAGATCCCTCACGTTTCTCCGGGGCACGGGGGGGGGAGACGGGCCCGGCCCGCCGCGATGGGAGGGTTTGACGGGCGCATCGCGCGATATCGACCCGATCCCGGCGGATAACGCGTCAACGGGACCGGCGCGGACCGCGGGGGGCCGGGATCGGGGCCGGGGAGGGGAGGGAGCGCGGGAGGCCCGCTTTCCCTCCCAGAGGCCAGCGAACTCGCGGGCCGTGCGCCCGGCGCCGCGGGGACCCACCTTGGCGGACTCGGGCTTGTCACCGTTAGCCATCCTTGCGGCTCGATTCGGCGCGGACAGGTCGACCGACGGGAGGGAAGGCTCGGAGCGCCCAGGGGCCACGTGGGACGGAGGGAGTTGCCGGAGCTGCGCTGGGGCGACCCGATGGGGGCGGAGCGGGTGCGTGCGGTAGCGGGCTGGGCACGGGCGCGCGGGGAGTGGCGCGGCGCGGGGGCCCCCGCGGGGCAAGAGCCCCGCGGCCCGGCCGGCCCCCGGGGGCGGCCCCGCGCGGGCGCCTGACCCCGCCGCGCGGGGGGGGGGGGCCACCGGCGCCGTTCAACCGCGCTACCTCCCGAAGCTCAGCACCGCCGGCTGGAGCGGGCTCGTCATCCCCGCCCCCGGCTCCCCCGCGCCCCCCGGCTCCCCCGCGCCCCCCGGCCCCCCCGCGCCCCCCGGCGCCCCCCCCGCCGGGCCCATGGGCGACCGCGAGAAGAGCAGGCTGGCGCGAGACACGGCGCTCCGCTCCCCCGTCCGCTCCGCCCCGTCCCCGGGCCGCGCGCCCCACGTCGTCCCGGGCGCCCCCCGCCCCGCCCCCAGCGCCGACGTCGGCGTCGCCGGCGCCCCCGGCGCCCCCCCCGCGCCCCCCCCCATGATCTTGCGGAGGCCGCCGAGGACCTCCGTGTGGGCCTCGTGCGCGTTGCGCAGCACGGCGTCGTCGTCGCTCCACGCGCCCCCGCCGTCCGGCGTCGCGGGGGGCGCCCCGTGGATCCCCTCCGCGGCCGCCTCCGCCGGCCGCCCCCGCAGCGACAGGTAGAGGCTGGGCAGCATCCCGTGCGCGGCCGAGGCGCCGGCGCGGTCGCGCAGCGCGCGGAGCAGCCCGGCCTCCTCGGGGGACCCGGGGGGCCAGGGGAGCTCGAAGAGGCGGAGGACCTCCCCGCGCTCCATGGCCCACGCCACGAAGTCCCCCAGCAGCGCGTCGGCCGCGGCGGCGCGCCCCGCCCCGTCCCCCAGCCCCTCCCCGTACGCGAGGGCCCCGCGGCCGGCCTCGGCGAGGAGCCCGGCGTCGAGGCGGCAGCGGAGCTTGGTCCGGGCGTCGGCGAGGGCGGCGGCGGGGTCGGACGCGGGGCCGGCGTCGGCGCCCGCGGCCTCGGCGGCCCGCACCAGGTGCGCCGCGGCGCCGCCGGCCCCGGCCTCCAACAGGGCGGCCGCCGGGGCGGCCGCCAGGGGCCCGGCGGCGAGGCTGGCGGCGAGGTGCCCGGCGGCCGCGGCCGCCAGCGCCCGCGCCGCGCCCGCGTCGACCGCCCCGCCCCGCGCCCGGTCCAGCAGCGCCATGGCCGCCCACCGCCCCGGGGCCCCGGGCTCGGCCCCCAGCCCCGCCGCCAGCCCCTCCAGGGCCGCCGCCCGCCCGGCGACCTGGGCCAGCGGCGCGGCGTCGAGGAGGTAGTACCCGAACAGCGCGGCCTTGGCGTCCACGGCCCCCTGCCCCGTCCCGCCGTCCAGGAACACCCGGCTCAGCGCCAGGCCCAGCGACCGCCAGGGGTACTCGGCCCCCGGCCCGGCGGCGGCCAGGAGGCCGGGGACGAAGAAGCGCCCGGGGCCGCCCTGGACGCGCTCGGACGCGGCCCCGCGCCACTTCTCGTAGGTGGGGTACTCGTCGAGGAGGCTGGCCGAGTGCAGGTCCCGCCCCACGGCCCACCGCGCCGCGCACGCGCACTGCTGGGCCAGGAGCAGGCCGTGCAGGACCCCCGCCATGCCGTCGGCGGGGCCCGCCCCGGCGCCCCACGACGCCCCGGCGGCGCCCCCGCGCCGGGACATGGCGTCCCGGAGCATGCCCGCCGCCCGCACCAGCACGTCCAGCCGGCCCGACAGCCCCGCGGCCTTGACCAGGTCGATCCCGCCCGACGACAGGTGCTCGCGCAGCCGCGCGTCGGCGTCGCGGGCGCGGTGGGTGACCCACTCCACGGCCGCCCCCTCGTCCATGAGCTCGTGCTCCTCGCCGTGCGCGGACGCGGCGCTCGAGTCGAGCGTCACCTCCCGGATGTAGTCGAGGGCGTAGGCCCCGGCGCCCTGCGGGGGGAGGGGGGTCGTCCCGGGGGGGGGGCGTCGCTCGGAG
>Ga0181582_10004227_pt1 | contig 11627 bp, 10 predicted proteins | sample 071ome_32_FD_132438 | JGI IMG/M metagenome (GOLD analysis project Ga0181582, IMG submission 132438) | Coastal salt marsh microbial communities from the Groves Creek Marsh, Skidaway Island, Georgia - 071405AT metaG (megahit assembly) | ecosystem: Environmental > Aquatic > Marine > Intertidal...
CACCATCATGATTCTCTTGGCTCTGGCGGCCTATTGGCGGCGAGGGAAACATGGTGAATCACGCGATTCAAGGTCTTTCAGATCCATCCCTGATGCCAGGAGCATGGCAACTCCTCTATCAGAGGATGATTCACGAAAAAAACGAAGGCGACGTCGAAAGCGCGATCATCGACCGAGGAATCCGTCCCTCTCAGAGACCGGCGGGTTTCCTTCCTCAGAGGAGTTGAACTAGCAGTCGCCGTGACAACCCCCTCCGTACAGCACAGCCAACGCATTACCCAAGCAAGCGCCTCCAACCTGGCATTGGCATTCTTCCATCTCTCGCCAGAGAAGCAGGCTGCCATGAATGCTCTCTATGCCTTTTGCCGGAAAGTGGATGACATAGCCGATGAGGCCCAAAAACCGGTTAATGAGCGCAGGTTTCACCTTGAAAACTGGCGAAGACAAATCCAAGCAGTCTGCCTGGGTGAAATGCCTGAAAAGCCACACCCAATCATTGTCGAGCTAGCACCCTGGGTAGCCAAATACAACCTGCCACAGGAACATTTTGAAAGCCTCATACAAGGCATGGAGATGGACCTTTCCATCGATCGCTACGATACCTGGAAAGCACTCAGTGAATATTGCTATCGAGTTGCCTCTGCGGTCGGACTACTAAGCATTGAAATCTTTGGTTATCAACATGCATCAGCCCATAACTATGCCTACCATTTGGGGCAGGCCCTGCAGCTTACTAATATCCTCAGGGACGTGCGCCATGATGCTGAACTAGGCCGTATCTATGTTCCCAGCGAACTACTGGAAAGACTCAGTATCAGCGACAAAGCCATACTGTCCATGACCCTCTCCACTGAAAAGCTCAAAGAATTGGTTCATGCGATGGTTCAGGAGGCGACCAACCATTACTCCAAGGCCAGCCAGTGCCTGCACAGAGAAGATCGCCCCAGCATGGTTGCGGCTGACTTGATGGGACAAATATATTGGCACTTACTTCAAAAAATCAGCCGTTGTCCCGAAGCGTTGCGGAGCTCGAAGAAAATAAAGCTTCACAAGGCTTACAAGGGCTTACTTGTCATCAAATCAGGACTCCGTCACCGATGTGGATGGCATGCCCCACTTTATGGCTAAGTCACTGGCAATTTGCCACCTGGCTATTAAGATCAGTGGATCACGAACCAGATCGGCCCCTCATCCATCGCCCGGTTTTCCCTGCAGATGCTTACGACATGGATGAACCATTAGCCGACGTCCCATAGCTTCTCTACCGATCAGCATCACATGCTTCATGTCGCCCCTTGAGGTCGTCAGACTTAGGTCAATCAACCAGGTGCGCTTGCCTAGCTGTAGACTTGTACGGATAAAAAGACGCATTTCCGTGTGTCCATTAGATGATCGGATGCGTCGCCTAGCAACCACAGGGTGGGCATGCATGACTTGAATTGACTCATCAATGCGCGAGCTGAGCTTAAAAATCACCCACAACTTCTGCTCGCGAATTTCGGTTCGCATGTCTTGAACCAATAATGCTGATGAGCGCGCTCCCGTATCAATTTTGGCTTCGATCGGCGCTTCAATCAGGCCTGGGAGCCTGACCCATTCACGCCACCCAACCAGCATGGTCCCCGCACTCATATCAGATTGCTTTCCATTGATGAACTCACTACCTTGTGCCAGCTTTTTTGAGTGGGCCAGGGGCTTCACTCAATCAAGATCGATGCATGAAAATAGCTATTCTATCGCGTAGCCCAAGCCTTTATTCAACAAATCGGCTAGTCGAGGCGGCAAGATTCAAAGGACATGAGGCCAGGGTCATCAACCCTTTGAAATGCTATATGAATATCACCGCACATCGCCCCGAGATCTACTATCGGCAGGAAAAACTCGAAGGCTTTGATGCTGTGATTCCTCGCATTGGTGCGTCCATTACATTTTATGGGCTAGCTGTATTGAGGCAATTTGAAATGATGGGTGTTTACTGTCTCAACGAATCGGTCGCTATTGGGCGGTCTCGCGACAAGCTTCGTAGCCTCCAGCTCCTCTCCCGAAAGGGAATTGGCATGCCAATCACAGCATTTGCACACAGCCCAGATGACACGCGCAATGTGATCGACCTGGTGAAGGGCGCTCCTCTGGTTCTGAAGCTTCTGGAGGGGACTCAAGGGGTCGGCGTGGTCATGGCTGAAACCAACAAGGCGGCCGAAAGCGTGATCGAAGCATTCAGGGGGCTGCACGCCAACATCCTTGTTCAGGAATTTATCGCGGAGGCCGGAGGTACGGATATAAGGTGTCTGGTTGTTGGAGACCGAGTCATGGCAGCAATGAAACGGACAGCCAAGGACGGGGAATTCCGCTCTAACTTACATCGTGGTGGAAGTGCTGCGGCTATCAAGTTGACTCCAGAGGAACGTTCAACTGCCATCCGCTCAGCGCGTATTCTCGGATTGAATTGCGCAGGTGTTGACATCCTTCGATCCAATCATGGGCCCGTGGTTATGGAGGTAAATTCCTCACCAGGCCTGCGCGGCATAGAGGAGTGCACCTCTAAGGATGTGGCTGGCCGCATCATCGAATTCATCGAAAAAAATGCCAAACCAGGCAAAACCAAGACCAAGGGCAAAGGTTAGACTGTGGCTATTGCTTGAGCTGCAGCCATTCTATTTCCAACAGCCCCTCAGGCAACTCGATCTGGTCAGGCAAAATCAGGTAAACAGTGCGATGTGAGGCATTCCATGCCCGGACAAATGCCTCAACTGGGTAAGAGGTGTTCACTTGGGGACAGCGAGCCGGATCATTGACCAAGATGCGACCCTCCTGATCCCACCCCGTCATCACGATCAAATGACCGTCATTGTTGCCCTTAACTGCCTTGCCCTTCAGCAGGTCGTAGGAGACGGAGATTGCCACCGGAATACCTTTTTCGATGAGCGAGAAGAGGGACTCCATTGACCTCAATCTGCAGACCCAGCTGCGAAGGCCAGCATGCGCTCCGGCATAAGCAACATTGAAAGACCAGTTCCCTGTGCCTGGCCATCCTGGATCAAAAATACCAGCCGCTACCTGTGGGACAGTATGCGACCACTGGGTTCGCTGCATTTGATCCGCCCAGTATTGCATGATCATGGTGACCGAAGTAGGGCTGCACCAAACCTTACCTCCAATATAGTCAAATTGACATCGCGCTGGCACTTCCAGCATGACCGCTGAGGCAGGAGCTTTGACTGCCACCTCATTGGCCCCAACAGCTGGCTTCCCCACACAAAGACCGAGCAAGCTGACGACCTCAGCGGCAGAACGATCACCTTCGACACGCAGACGGAGTCGTGCGCTCAAAGCACTCTGACGCAGGATCAGTGTGTCGGTATAGACGACCCCGTATGGGTCATCCTGGTGATTGATGCTGGTCCTTGTTCCTTCTTGTCCTCGCTCCTGAGCTTCTGAGTGCCAGCATCCAAACTGGTAAGTTTTCCGTATGTCATGCTCAAACTGGATTTCTAGATCAACCCAGACTCGTTGGTCCGGTTGAGTTGCCACATTCCACGAGGGAATCCAATGCGTCCCCGAAGGCCATGCCCCGTCAATCCTTGCCTCATATATAGTTGAACCGTCTGAAGATTGAGACTTTACTGGGCTAAGTTGAGTCCAACCGATGAAACGGAATCCATGTTCATCAGTTTCAGCTCTTGCAGGCTTCATGATCGGACTGAGCAACATGAGCATCAATACCGTGTAAAAGGTTAATCGGGTGTTCACTTGGGATTTCTTTAGGAGTCCACTGCCTTGGCCCATGAAGGATTGGGTAGTTCTTGTATGAAGTCTAGCTCCTGATCTGCCACTTCGCGATATCCAAATTGCCTGACGAAGTCAGCACCTTTGATACCTTCGTGCCTTGCGCGCTGCGGATCCTCTAGCAAATGAATGATTTTCATAGCAGCCTCTTGTGGGAATCTAGAAGGGACTAACTGAATAACCGATTCGAACAGCTCACGGAAAACGGGTAATTCATAGGCCACCACCGGCAAACCACTTGCGAGCATTTCTGTCACGCTTAGTCCCCAACCCTCCTCGAATGACAAACTCAGGCCTACCCGAGCCTTACGCAGATACCCGTTCTTAACAGCCTCGGATACACCCCCAGCGAACGTGACGTGACGAGATAAACCTGCCTCTGCAAATTGTGCCATCAACGCTTTGCGATGGGGGCCTTCCCCCACAACAATCAAGGTTGAATTGGGACGTTGAGAACACACATGACGCCAGCACGCAAGGAGGTCAAACACGCCCTTCTGCTCGTGGACCCTACCAAGCAGGATCACATCGTATTGTTTGGCCTCTTCTAAGGTTCGATCGATCGCAGAAAAATCCAAGCCGCAACCAACCACTTGGACCTCATGCCTCGGCCATCCCCAGCGCTGACGCCAAAGGGCATAGGCTTTGGCGACAGTCTGGCTTAGGCACATTGTTCCTGAAGCATACTTTCCGATCAGACGCATGCACCATCTCTCTGACAAAAGAAACATTTTGTCGAAGAAGCTGATTCTTCCTGAGTGCCCATGCAGTAAATGTTGAATTTTAACCACACATTTGGCGCCAAGGCGTCTACTCAGAATCAGGGCAGGCACGACTTCAAAAAAGAGGAGGTTCGAAGCGTAGACAACATCGTATTGTTTGGGAATTTGCAGCCAGATGGCAGAAAGCATGCGCCAAGCGTAAGCTGGCAAATACCGCCAAGTCTGATCTAGGTAGCTGGTGGCATCAAAAAAAGCATCCGAACAAACAAGCCCACACTCAGGAACATTGGCTCGAATTTGTGGGTAGGCTGCCCTGGCAACCAGGAAATCGACTTCATGCCCTTGAGCAAGCCAAGCTCGCGCCATCAGCAGATAATGCCTCAGCACTCCAGACATGGAATGCCCATCGTTCAGAGAATTATGGACAATAAGAATCTTCACACTCAGTCCAACGCATGACCCGTGGCTGCCAGATGACTCAGCGCCTTTGAGGCACTCAGCCTACGGTCGTCCCTGGGGCCCTTTCACGCCCACATCCTTCGACTCTTCAGGACTCCCATCCACTGGTTTTGCTTTATATTGGATGCACAACCAACAGCCGACGAAACCAAGCGGCAGAAGCAACCATACCGAAACGCCCATACCGGATGGCAGGAAGCCAATCAAGGCAGCTATGCCACCGGCAATCAAAGCATAAGGAAGCTGTGACCGAACGTGATCCATAGGATCACAGCCACTGGCAAAAGATGACACAATGGTGGTATCGCTGATAGGTGAGCAATGATCTCCGAAAACAGAACCAGCGAGCACTGAGCCGATCGTTGCGATAACAAGGGTGCTGAGGTTTTCTCCCGGAGACCATTGAGTCAGGCTCAGTGCCACCGGTATAGCAAGCGGCATCACCACCCCCATGGTTCCCCAGGAAGTTCCCGTGCTAAAGGACATCAGAGCTGAGAGCAGGAAGACCAAAACCGGGAGTAGGAAAACCGGAAGCCACTGTCCAAGCAATGCAACCAACCATTGTGCAGTTTCGAGGTCTTTGACGACATGGCTTAGCGTGAATGCCAGCACAAGGATGAGCATTGGCATAAACATGGTGCGCATTCCCTCCAGATAGACTTGGATGAGCGGTTCCTTGGTCACGCCAGGCAGGGCCAAACGCGTGAGCCAAATGGCAATGACTGACACCAAGCCACTCACACATAAAAAGACCACGTCAGCTCGAGCTCTACCAAATGTTGCTATGAGGCTACGGATGGATATTGAATCGGATTGCCCCCCTCCTCCATCAGCCCAAAGTCCAGCAAAAACGCCCACTACCAGTACAATCAGGCAGCTTAAGCCAACCCAGGCTGATCGCGCTTTTGGCTTGCGCAGAGTGGCACGTTGATTAAGCCCAGATGAACGCGCCTTGGATTCGTAGTGCCACATGGGCCCAAGTTCTCTGCCCTTCCAGATGGTCAGGAAAACAATGGCCAACATGAAATAGTTGTAAAAGCGAAAAGGCAGGCTTTCGATCAGTAGCTTGTACGGTGCCAAATCACCAGTAGGTTGAGCCACTCCAGCGTTCTGAAACCCAGCCAAAATCAGTCCCATCTCTGTGGCGATCCACGTACTGATCAAAGCAAACGAGGCAATCGGTGAAGCGGTCGAATCCACAATGAAGGCGAGTTTCTCTCTGGAAATGCCAGCTCGATCAGTCACCGACCGCATGGTTTTCCCCACCAACATGCAGTTAGCTAGGCCATCGAAGAAAACCACCCACCCCATGGCGAAAGTCCCCAGCCCGGCCCTCCGCCGATCCATGGATTGTCCCAGAAAGTATTGGGAGAGTGCCAACATGCTTCCATTGCGATTAAGCACCTCGACCAAGCCACCCATCATGAACGAGAAGAGAATCACACTCACGTTCCACGGGTCGGCCAGCACAGCGACCAAATGATCATCAAAAAAACCTATGAAGGCGCGGATTGGGTTGCCACCAGCCAGCAACAGACAGCCGGAAAATGCCCCAGCAAATAGCGCCACATAGATGTCCCGGGTCAGGTAGGCCAACAATAATGCCAATAGGCTGGGCCAAAGGGACGAAGGACCCTTTAGACTCTCAGGAAACAAGACCCATAAAAAGGTCAAACCAAAGAGTCCCAGGCTGACTTGGTTAGATGAAAGCTTGGTAATAAACCGCATCATAGGTTTGGTTTGGTCAAAGCCTAGGGTTCTAAGGACGGCTTGAAAAGCTTCCATCCAACATGATGGCAAGCAGCTGAATCATATCAACCCAAGTCTTTGTGATTCAGCGACAACAAATCGATCTGTCATCCCTGCAATATAATTACAAACTGCCCTGGCCTTGCCGTCTTCCCTTTCATATTGACCAAATTGGGATCCCATTTGCTCGGGATGTGTCATAAAATGTTCAAACAATGGAACCAGCAGACTAACGGCCTGCTGATTGGGTTCGTGGACATCGGGATGGTAATAAAGGTTCTGGTAGAGGTATTGCCGTAATTCCAGATTCAGCTTTGCCTGCATCTGGCTATAGGTCACTAAAGACCTGTCGGTCTGCCTGACTTGGCTCACATGGGTCAGATTCAGGGCTTCAATCGTGGTGGCGGTCGTCAACACCACATCTTTGACCATATCATCAATCAGACACCTGATGATATAGAACCTCCTGGCTTCAGAATCGAGTTTTCCAAAGCGCCGGTCCACCTTTTCCGCAGCCATAGCCCAAACCCCAACTGATTGCGCCAACAGCTGTTCATCCAACAATCCAGATTCCATCCCATCATCAAGGTCATGATTATAATAGGCCACTTCATCGGCTAGGTTCGCAACCTGAGCTTCCAGTGATGGACGTTTGAGTTGAACTCGCTGAGACGCAGTTAATCCCTCAACAAAAACATGATGCTTAGCAAGCCCTTCGCGTGTTTCCCAGGTTAGATTAAGACCGGGAAAATCTGGATATTTCCGCTCAAGGGATTCAACAATACGCAGACTTTGTAGATTGTGTTCAAAACCTCCATGGGCCTCCATGAGCTGATTTAAGGTCTCTTCCCCCTTGTGCCCGAAAGGAGCGTGCCCGAGGTCATGGGCAAGAGCAATGGTTTCACAGAGGTCTTCATTCAAACGCAGGGCTCGCGCCATGTTGCGGGCTATCCCTGCGACCTCGACGGTGTGTGTCAGACGGGTTCGAAGATGATCCCCTGTTCCATTGAGGAACACTTGAGTCTTGTATTCAAGTCGGCGAAAAGCCCGCGAGTGGATGACTCGGTCGCGATCTCTTTGATAATGGGTTCTCCATTCAGGCGGGGGTTCATCATGGACCCTACCTTGGGACTCCTGACTCAACTGAGCGTAACTGGCAAGGCGCTGCTTTTCCCCAGCCTCCAGTTCCTCACGACCTCGAATAAAATCATGATTCATCAGCCCAAATTCAACAGTTCCCGTGGGAATGCATCTTCCAGAGCAATGGATTTTAGTGCGAACAATCTGCGAATGGTGTCCTCAATGAGATTATTGGGGCAACTGGCTCCTGCCGTAATACCGATGGTCAGATCGCCGGGGGGCAGCCAATGATCGGTATGCACTTCGACTTGTTCATGCTGATTGAAATGATGGATTCTCTCGATCGATGCCATTTTTTGAGCATTCTTGATGAAATAAGTTGGCAAGACGGTTTCACCCATTTCGGCAAGGTGCGAGGTATTACTTGAATTATATCCTCCAACTACCAGAAGCAAATCCATGGGCTCTTGTAGCAAACCCTGAAGGGCATCTTGCCGGTCTTGAGTGGCACTGCAAATGGTGTCAAAAACCCTGAAGTGCTCATCGATCTTATCCTGACCATACCGCTCTATCATGGCTTTCCTCAGGCGATTTTGCACCTCCTCTGTTTCACCTCGGAGCATGGTCGTCTGATTGGCCACCCCTATGGTTTTGAGGTGCACATCTGGATCAAACCCCTCAGAGTAAGCCCCCTTGAATTGCTCGAGGAAAGCAACCTTATCTCCGCCGCGCAGGATGTAATCACATATTGAATCTGTTTCATCCAAGGTGAAGGCGACCAGGTAATGCCCTCGGGAAGCCGTTGCTTGAGAACTAGTCGCCTTGGTTTCCTCGTGCCAGGCCTTGCCATGAATGATGCTGGTAACACCATCACGCGAGTACTGCTTGACGCGTTTCCAAACACTCATCACATCGCCACACGTGGTGTCCACCATCACGCACCCCCTTTCCTTAATGGCAGATCGGGTATGAACTTCCGTCCCAAATGCAGGGATGATCACAACGTCCTGTTCGTTGAGTTGGGCAAGTTCGGCTTCAGTTGGCCGGCTGGAAAGTGCTTTGATGCCCATAGCATCAATTTGCTCATTCACCTCGGGGTTGTGGATGATTTCACCTAGCAAAAAGATCCGCTTGGGAAGCGGGTAAACTTTTCTGGCGGCATAAGCCAGATCAATGGCTCGCTCCACGCCGTAGCAAAATCCAAATTGCTTGGCCAATCGGATAGTCAAACGACCGGGAATGTGGAGTCGATTACCAATGGATCGAATATATTCGACCAGTTGGCTACGGTAGTGGGTGACCACCTCCGCCTGCACCTCCTTCATGACATCAGGGCGCCGCAGATTGATCTTGCCTCCTTTGATTGAGGTGGAATCACTCATGGCCGGTTAGATTAGTCAGCCCCGATCCCGATGGGAAGAGTCAATTCACCCTCCGCAGCACTGGGTGGCTCCAGGGTGTGGTACCTGTCTACCTGCGGAGCATCCAGGTGCCTCATCCGCCCGTCGGGCCAAATAACACGAATGCCTTGGACCTTGGAGCGTTCTCCTAAGCCAAATTGTATTTGGTAGGGAGACTGGCTGCGAAAGCCATCCCCAGAAACAACTGCATGCGGGATAATATGGTCGTCAACCTCAAGCTCTATGCGACAACCCATAAATGACCCCCTGGTTTTGCCCTCAAGCAAGTGAAAACCAATCCAATGGTTGGAGTTTTCGAGAAAATTGGGAAAGATGTGCAGTTGTTGACGTTCGTTTGGCCAAAGCTCAAAAGTCGTCACGACCATATCGCTGCGTCCATTCCCATCCAAATCAGCAATCACCACATTGCGTGAATCCTCCTTGAGAGCAACCCCAAACAAATAGCCTACCTCAACCCACTTCATGTGCCCGAGATTGAGAAAAAAACGATTGCGCTCGTGCCCCCCGAATGAGGCACCAGATCGACGCCATTCGTCCTGCTTTGATTCAAAAAAGGCATCAAGCTGAGGGTCATCATCTGAATCTCCCAACCAGGTATCTTCACGCCAAAATTCCGACTCGTAGTCCCTGACCTGAGGCCCGGTGATATGACCGTTAGCGATGTAAAGATCCCTGTCACCATCGCGATCCACATCCAAAACACCACATCCCCATGACCAACCAGTTCGGTGCAGAGGCAGGTCAAAAACCTGCTGAAAACCTTGCCCAACTTGCCCCAAGAGCAGTCGATTGCCCTGATTCATCTGTGCGATATGGTTCAGGATATCCCCATCAACAAGGGGCTGATGGTTATAGCTCATAAATCTGTCAGCAACAGGCGAGTGCATGCCAATCATGAGCACATCAAGGACCCCATTTCCGTCAAAATCCGATACCAGATGCCCCATCCCAAACCCCCCTGCCTGCCCCGCCCAATCGGCGGTAAGATCCGTGAACTGGTTCGACCCAATGTTTTGGTGCACATCGACCCCAGCAAAATCACTCACCACCAGCAGATCCAGATCAGCGTCACCATCCAAATCCACCAGTGAGCCGCTGTAGCTGCGTCGGTATCGCTTTGAACCAAACCCAGCCATGGCAGTATGGTCACTAAAGAAACCATGCCCATCATTGAGCAAAAGGTATGCTGGGTGACCATCTCGGGCATCATGAAAAGGCGTCGGCATTTGCCCCCCTCGGTAAGGCACTTTATATTGACCGATCCACAGATCCAGATCGCCATCTCCATCGGTGTCACCCGCACTCATGGTGAAGGGGTTAGGAAGCACATCCTCAAAAAGAGCCTGATGCACCGGTGGCTTGGGAAAACCCTTTTTACCATCGCCCACATAGAGGTAGAGACCACCTGATCCCATTGCCAGGAAATCGATGAATTCATCGCCATTGAATTCAGCAAACACTCCCTGATGAAATCCGGGAGGCAAAAAGCTAACCAGGTTGGAACGCTTAAATTGCCCGCGTCCTTGATTCCAGAAAACTTGGTTGACCCTGGTAAGAATCAGTTCTGGTCGTTGATCCCCATTGAGATCGACTACCTGCAGATTGGGCTCCAGCACGCGGGCTTCTTCTGAGGGTGACACATCAGCCGCTATCACGTGTTCGAAAGGAGGTAAACCCTCACGCTCCAACCACTCGAGTTTAAGAAGCTTCACTTCGCTAGGTATGACTTCTTTCCGCTCAAGCGACCAGGCTACTTCCAATGTTCCTCTCAGGATGCTGCGTTTCTGGGATCGAGATAGATTGGCAAAGCATTCAAAGTCAATCGTTGAGCGCAGGGTGTCCGACTCAGGAGTCACCATCAGGCCTACATGGCGCCACTGAGTGGCATCGATCCTCCAGCCCTCATGTTGTAGCTGAGAGAGAAGCAAGGCCCATTGAGATGCATCCATGCTTCGGTCAAAGGACTCCACCACGCGTCGACGGATCCCATGATCAAGCACTTCTACCTCTCCCCAATGCCCCAGTTGCCATGTATGAACCCCCAAAGCACCCACCCAATCCCACACCTCTGATGATTCATTGAGGTGATCCCAAAAACCCTCCAAATAGCGACTGAACGGATCCCCAATTTCAGCCCATTCAATCATCTCCACGGGTGGGATTAACTTTTCACCCCTTAATGGTGTTATGATCCGAGGTTGGGTTTCGGAAACATCCAAATCAGCGTGATCAAGGCATGCTGTCAACGACACCCCCAACCCAAGAGTCAGAAAACAAGCCTGCCACCGTGCCAAGTGATCGATAAGAGACTTGCCATAACTCAGGTAAAGTTTCATGATAGTAGTATCCTCTCTCTCAATTCATTGCTCTCTGGGCGTGAAGGCTCGGTGCCTTTCACGCATGCAAGGCA
>Ga0181582_10004234_pt1 | contig 11615 bp, 10 predicted proteins | sample 071ome_32_FD_132438 | JGI IMG/M metagenome (GOLD analysis project Ga0181582, IMG submission 132438) | Coastal salt marsh microbial communities from the Groves Creek Marsh, Skidaway Island, Georgia - 071405AT metaG (megahit assembly) | ecosystem: Environmental > Aquatic > Marine > Intertidal...
CGACCGTCTGGCCGCCCTCGGGCTCGAGGCCAGTCCGATCAGCGAGATCCTCATCGAAAAGAGCATCGCCGGTTGGAAGGAGTACGAACTCGAGGTCATGCGGGATCGTGCCGACAACTGCGTCATCATCTGCTCGATCGAGAATGTGGATCCAATGGGCGTGCACACCGGTGACTCGATCACAGTCGCACCGGCTCAGACTCTGAGCGACGTGGAGTACCAGCAGATGCGCGACGCGGCTCTGGCATGCATTCGCCGAGTCGGCGTGGAGACTGGTGGTTCGAATGTTCAGTTCGCCGTCGATCCTGCCACGGGCGAGCAGGTCGTGATCGAAATGAATCCGCGCGTGTCGCGCTCGAGTGCGCTGGCATCCAAGGCGACTGGCTTTCCCATCGCCAAGATCGCAGCCAAGTTGGCCATCGGTTACACACTCGACGAGATCCCGAACGACATCACGAAGATGACCCCAGCCAGTTTCGAGCCCACGATCGACTACGTCGTGACGAAGATCCCTCGTTGGGCGTTCGAGAAGCTTCCGGGCACGTCAGGAGTACTCGGTACGCAGATGCAGAGTGTCGGTGAGGTGATGTCGATCGGAAGAACGTTCCCGGAAAGCCTGCAAAAGGCGTTGCGTTCGCTCGAACAGGGACGAGCGGGCCTGAACGCCGATCCGATCGAGAAGCAATTCGACGACCTCGACGACCAAGCACTCCTTGCGCGGATCGCCGTTCCTACACCCGACCGCATCTTCCAGATCGGTGAACTGCTACGTCGTCACGTGTCGATCGAAGCAATTCACGAGAGTTGTCGGGTCGATCCGTGGTTTCTCGACCAGATGTCCATACTCGTCGAAGAACGAAGGCGCCTCGAGGCGACGACAGTCGACACTCTCGACGTACGCGGCTGGAAGCGCGCCAAGCGACTCGGTTTCAGTGACAGCCAGTTGGCGTACCTGTGGGGTCGCAGTGAGGACGAAGTACGTGAGGCGCGCGTGGCGGTGGGCGTGCTGCCCACGTACAAGACCGTCGACACCTGTTCGGCCGAGTTCGCTGCCGAGACTCCGTATCACTACTCGACCTACGAGGACGAGAGCGAAATCCGCGAGTCCGATCGACCACGCGTCGTGATTCTCGGATCGGGTCCCAATCGCATCGGACAGGGCATCGAGTTCGACTACTGCTGCGTGCACGCGTCGTTCGCACTACGCGATGCCGGGTACGAGACGGTGATGGTCAATTGCAATCCCGAAACGGTGTCGACCGACTACGACACCTCTGACCGCCTGTACTTCGAGCCACTCACCAAAGAAGACGTACTGAACGTGATCGACGCCGAGACGGCGGCGTCAGGTGGTCGACCGCCCAAGGTGATCGTCTCGCTGGGCGGTCAGACGCCACTCAAGTTGTCGGGTCAGATCCCGCAGGGCCTGATTGCCGGTACATCCCCCGCGTCGATCGACCTGGCCGAGGATCGCGAGAAGTGGAACGAGTTGTGCGACCGTCTACGCATCCCTCAGCCTCCCGGCGGCACGGCTGTGACCCTGGCCGATGCTGAAGACATCGTGTCCCGTGTCGGCTTTCCCGTTCTGGTGCGTCCCAGTTACGTACTTGGTGGCCGAGCCATGCAGATCGTGCACGATCGTGAGCACCTGGCCCGGGCCATGGAGGAGTTGTCAGGCTTCGGGAGTCTCGGCAAAGAGGGTGGGCTCTCGGCCGAGCGGCCTGTTCTCGTCGACCGTTTCCTCGAGGACGCGACCGAAGTCGACGTCGACGCGATTCGTGATCACACCGGCGAAGTTCTCATTGGTGGTGTCATGGAGCACGTCGAAGAGGCCGGCGTTCACTCGGGTGACTCGGCGTGCGCAATACCGCCCCAGACCCTGCCGTCATGGGTGGTCGAGGTCATTCGCGCCTATACCGAAGCCATTGCCGAAGCGCTCGACGTGAGCGGTCTGATCAACGTGCAGTTCGCAGTGGCCGGCACCAACGTGTACGTGATCGAGGCGAACCCCCGGGCGAGTCGTACGGTGCCGTTCGTGGCCAAGGCCACGGGAGTACCACTCGCCAAAGTGGCCACCCGCGTGATGCTCGGTGCCACCCTCGCCGAACTTCGTGCAGAAGGTCTGCTCGTCGACTCGGTTCTCGACGGTGGACGCGTGGCCATCAAAGAAGCGGTCCTACCGTTCAATCGTTTCCCGGAAGTCGACACCGCTCTCGGACCGGAGATGCGTTCCACCGGCGAAGTGATGGGTATCGACGCCACTTTCGGGAAAGCGTTCTACAAGGCCGAATTGGCGGCGGGAACCGTGTTGCCGAGCAGCGGAACGGTCTTTTTGTCGTTGGCCGATTCCGACAAGCCGGCTGGCATCGTGGTGGCGAAGCGTCTACGTGAGCTCGGATTCCTCGTCGCAGCCACGCGCGGCACCGCTGACTATTTGGCCCGTTTCGGCTTGGCGGTCGATCGTACAGTCGACAAGGTGAGTGAACAGGCCGGCGAGACCGCCGTCGATCTCATTGCGAGCGGAGCGATCTCGTTCGTAATCAACACGCCCCAGGGGCGCGGTGGGCGCACCGATGGAGAGGCCATTCGTAAGGCGGCGAACATGTACCGAGTCCCGTCGGTCACGACGGTGGAAGCGGCCCTGGCGGCTGCTCGCGGTCTGGCTGAACAGTGGGATCGTCCACTCGACGTGTGCAGCCTGCAGGAGCACCATGGCCGTTGACACTCGCGTGCGCGTCGGATCGATCGAACTCTCGCATGCGGTGATGACGGCGTCGGGAACGTCGGGGCACGGTGCCGAACTCGGTGCCTATTTCGACCTGAGCCGCATCGGTGCCGTCGTCGTGAAGTCGTTGTCGGTCATGCCGTGGGCTGGCAATCCGGCCCCACGGCTCCACCCGCTGTCGCACGGGATGATCAACGCCGTCGGACTGCAGGGCCCTGGAATGGCGGCCTGGTTCGACGAACATCTCCACGTGCTCGCCCGACACGGAGCACGAACTGTCGTCAGCTTGTGGGGGAGAAGTGTCGAGGAATACCGACAAGCAGCCGAGGTGATGGCTGAGCGCCTCAGCCGGCCAGGCGCCGACCACATCGTGGCGGTGGAAATCAACTTGTCATGTCCCAATCTGGAAGAGCGACGTGGGATCTTTGCTCACGACGCCGACCTCTCGGCCGATGTCGTGGCGCGCTGTCAGGTCATCGATCGGCCAGTGTGGGCCAAGTTGAGTCCGAATACCGATCGACTGGTTGAGGTGGCCGGCGCAGTACGTGCAGCCGGGGCCGAAGCCGTGACCCTCGTGAATACGGTGGTGGGTCTCGTTCTCGACGACGAGGGCGTGCCGGTCCTCGGAAACGGTGGTGGAGGGCTCTCCGGTCCGATGGTTCATCCGGTGGCTCTGCGCGCCGTCGCCGACGTGCGAGCGGCCGACCCGGATCTCCCGATCATCGGCGTGGGTGGTGTCACGTCGGGTGCCGCAGCCGGTGCGCTGCTGCGGGCCGGAGCGTCGGCGGTCCAGGTTGGGACGGCAACTTTCGTCGATCCGCGGGCGCCCATGTCGATTGCCGACGAGTTGGTCGTGTGGGCTGCTGACCAGGGCTTTTCGAGGTTACGGGACATCACGGGCCGTCGAGGCCGAGGGTCCAACTGACGGCGGGAGCCGACTATCCACCAGCACCCCTCTGACCAGGAGTAAGTTTCGCCCATGGCAACTCCTCCGCAACTCACACCCGAACAGCGCGCGGCGGCGCTGGCCAAGGCTGCTGAAGCTCGGGCCGCTCGTGCCGCGATCAAGGTCAGGCTGAAGCAGGGCACCCTCACGGTGGCCGACGCTTTGGCTTCCTCTGATCCCAACGTGGGCAAGTTGAAGGTCGTCTCGCTCCTCGAGAGCTTGCCCGGTCTTGGCAAGGTCAAGGCCCGCAAGATCATGGAAGAGGTCGGGATCGCCGACAACCGCAAGATTCAGGGCCTCGGCGCTCAGCAGAAGAAGTCCCTGCTCGAACACCTCGACAAGTGATGTCGAGGGTCGACGTCGACCCGCTTCCCCGACACCGCCCACTGATCATTATCGTGTCCGGCCCTGGTGGGGTCGGTAAAGGAACGATCGTCGACGCCTTGGTGGCGCGCGATCCGGAGTTGTTGCTCAGCCGATCGTGGACGACCCGCGACCAGCGTCCCGGAGAACGTGATGACGCCTATGTCTTCGTGTCGCGGGACGAGTTCTTGCACCGTCGGGATGCCGACGGATTTCTCGAGTGGACTGAGTTCCTCGGCAACTTCTACGGCTCGCCGCAGCCCGATCCTTCGTCGCCGCTTGATCTGGTGCTCGAGATCGAGGTCGACGGGGCCCGGCAGGTGAAGTCCCGATTTCCGGACTCGATCCTCATTTTCGTCCTGCCCCCGTCTCGAGACGAGCAACGTCGGCGCCTTGTGGGACGCGGGGACCCCGACGACAAAGTGCAGGCTCGACTCCGCAAGGCCGAGGAAGAAGAGCCGGTGGGCCGTGCTCTCGCCGACCATGTGGTCGTGAACGACGATCTCGAGCGGACGGTGGGCGAAATGCTCGAGATCGTCCGCTCTCGACGCAATTCCGAACGACGGGGCTAGCCTCACGTCGTCCAGTAGGACTCGTAGAAGACTCGTAGAACGGTGCCCCGGTGACGACCAACGACTCGATGACCCATCCAGCCCTCGAAGTTCTGCTCGACAAGGTCGACTCCAAGTTCAGTCTCGTCACCTTGGCGGCCAGCCGGTCGCGCCAGTTGCAGGACTACTACCTGGGCGTCACGTCGTCGAAGTCGATCCCTCCGCAGGTTCCGTCGTTGCGCAAGTTGTTGAGCCTCAGTTTCGAAGAAATTGCCGCTGACAAGATCGTGCGGATCTCTGGTGACGAGATGCGTGAGCGCGAAGCAGCCGAAGCCGCAGCGCTTGCCGACGCCCAGGCCGCCGAGTTGGCCCTGCTCGCCGATCCCGACGCGACCGAGGGTGACGACGCCTGACGCGTCGCCACGACCAGTCATGACGCGGCCGCTGTCGGGTCGTCGCATCGTTCTCGGTGTGAGTGGTGGAATTGCCGCCTACAAGTCGGTCGAAATTTGTCGCCGTCTGGTCGATCTTGGTGCGCACGTCGTTCCGGTGATGACCGCCGGAGCCGACAAGTTCATCGGGCGAACCACCTTGTCGGCACTGGCGAGCGAGCCCGTTCAGACGTCGCTCTGGAGTGAGGCGTCACCCATTCCGCACACCAAGCTCGGTCAGAACGCCGACCTGGTTCTGGTCGCACCGGCCACGGCACGAGTGCTCGCCGGCTATGCGCACGGGCTGTCGACCGATCTGCTCACGAATGTCCTCATCGCAACCCGGGCCCCTGTCGTCGTGTGTCCGGCCATGCACACCGAGATGTGGGAACACCCCGCTGTGCAGGACAACATTGCGCTCTTGCGTCGTCGTGGCGTTCATGTGGTCGATCCCGAAGAAGGACGACTCGCCGGGGGCGACTCGGGTAAAGGTCGACTCGCCGCCCCGGACGTGGTGGTACAGGCCGTTCAACGAGTCCTCGGTCCGCGTGATTTCGACGGTCGGCGAGTGCTGGTGACGGCAGGTGGCACTCGTGAGCCGATCGACGCCGTGCGAGTGATTGCCAATCGGTCGAGCGGGAAACAGGGCTACGCGGTGGCCGAAGAAGCAGCGCGACGCGGAGCAACGGTCACCTTGATCAGCACGGCCGACCGACCGGTCCCGGCCGGAGTCGAAGTGATCGACGTCGAAACGTCGGCCCAGATGCAAGCGGCTCTCGACAGTCGGGCGTCTGAGGCGGACGTGATCGTCATGGCGGCCGCTGTCGCCGATTTTCGTCCCGTGTCGTGTGCCTCGGGGAAGATCAAAAAAGATGCTGGAATACCCGAGATTCGCCTCGAGCCGACCCCCGACATCTTGGCCGGACTCGGCGCGCACAAGCCGGCTGGTCAGATCCTGGTGGGCTTCGCGGCCGAGACGTCCGACCTCGTCGAGAACGCCACGTCGAAGATGCGTCGCAAGAACCTCGATCTCATCGTGGCCAACGACGTGTCGGCTCCAGGAGTCGGATTCCAGCACGACACGAACGCTGTTACCTTCCTGCGGCCCGATCAGCCTCTAGAGTCGCATCCGTTGAGCGACAAACGGGACATCGCCCGCGCGCTGCTCGACATCGTCGCTCGACTGCTCGCCTGACGGTGGACGGTCGTCGGCACCGACCGATAGCCAGCCAAATGTGGGGAGTTTCATGAGCCGCCAGTGGACGTTCACCTCGGAAAGCGTGACCGAGGGTCACCCCGACAAGATGGCCGACCAGATTTCCGATGCCGTTCTCGACGCAATCTTGGCCAAAGATCCTCACGCCCGAGTCGCCTGCGAGACCTTGGTGACGACTGGTTTGTGTCTGGTGTCGGGGGAGGTCACGACCGGTGAGTACATCGAGATCCCCGACATCGCTCGACAGGTCATTCGCGAAATCGGTTACGACAACGCCGAATTCGGCTTCGACGGCAAGACGTGCGGCGTGCTGGTGGCCCTCGACGCGCAGAGCCCCGACATCGCCCAAGGTGTCGACCGCAGCGAAGAAGTGCGAGCCCGAACGGGTAGTGACGATCTCGATCTTCAAGGTGCTGGCGACCAGGGAATGATGTTCGGTTACGCCTGCAACGAAACCCCCACGCTCATGCCGCTCCCGATCCATTTGGCCCACCGACTCGCCGAGCGACTCACCGACGCCCGCAAGTCGGGTCAGATTCCGTATCTGCGTCCCGACGGCAAGACTCAGGTGACCTTCGACTACGAGGACGGTCGACCGGTCCGACTTCGCACGGTGCTCGTGTCGACGCAGCATCACGACGGCATCGACCGCGACTCGGTCATCCGTCCTGATCTGATCGAGCAGGTGATCCGTCCGGTGATTCCCGAGCAATTCGCCGACGACGACTACTCGGTGTTCGTCAATCCGACGGGCAAGTTCGTGCTCGGTGGACCTCATGCCGACACCGGACTCACTGGCCGCAAGATCATCGTCGACACCTATGGAGGCATGGGCCGACACGGTGGCGGAGCGTTCAGCGGCAAGGATCCGAGCAAGGTCGACCGCTCGGCGGCCTACGCCGCTCGATGGGTTGCCAAGCACGTGGTTGCCTCTGGCGCCGCCGAACGTTGCGAAGTGCAGGTCGCCTACGCCATCGGTATGGCGCACCCGGTGAGCATCCTCGTCGAGACGTTCGGCACTGAGAAGGTCCCGGTCGAGCGCATCGAGACCGCGGTTCGCTCCACGTTCGATCTTCGTCCGGCTGCCATCGTGCGAGACCTGAAGTTGAAGCGCCCGATCTATCGGCAGACCGCGGCCTACGGTCACTTCGGACGCGAGCTTCCCGACTTCGAGTGGGAGTCGCTGTCACGTCTCGCCGATTTCACGTCGGCCGTCGGCCTCTGAGTCCTCTGGGACGCGTCGCCCGCATCGTTCCCGACGTCACGGGAATCGACAAGACATTCGACTATCTCGTCCCCGACGAGATGGATTCCGTCGTTGAACTCGGTTCGCGGGTTCGAGTGTCTCTTCACGGTCGGCGCGTCGGGGGATGGGTCGTGGAACTGATGGACACATCCGACGAGGTGTCGAGTGATGTCCTGAAGCCGATCGTCAAATCGAGTGGGATCGGGCCAAGTGGCGATCTGATCGACCTGGCCCGCTGGGCGTCTTGGCGATGGTGCGCGGGTCGTCTGCGTCCGTTCCTGGTGGTGGCATCGCCACCGGTGGTCGTCCATCGTTCGGCCACCCCGCGCCGCACATCCGTTCGAGCCGAACCGACGTCGCCGGCAACCACGACTCTCATCGCCGACGGCGGCGGAGTTCTTCGCCTGCCGCCAACTGTCGATCAACTTCCGTCGATCCTCTCGGCGGCTCGGGTCGGACCGACATTGGTCGTCTGTCCATCGGTCGACCTGGCTCGGGTGTTGTCGCACCGCATTCGCCGGACAGGAGTAACGGTGGCACTCGTACCCGAGGACTGGGCCCAGGCCCGAGGTGGCGCCGACGTGGTGATCGGCGCGCGCGGTGCAGCCTTCGCTCCGTGCCCCGATATGGCAGTTGCCCTCGTTCTCGACGAGAACGACGAATCTCTGCAAGAAGAACGCTCTCCAACGTGGCATGCGCGTGACGTGGTGATCGAACGGTGTGGGCGAGCCGGAGCAGTGCCGATTCTCGTGTCGGCCGTGCCATCGGTGCAGGCGTGGGTCGGGCTCGGTCGCCGCGGTGATGCAGTGACGTCACCAGATGTCGAACGCGAACGTCGAGCGTGGCCTCGTATCGAAGTGATCGACCGGAGCGATCAGGAGCCATGGAAGCGATCACTGCTGTCGTCGGAGCTGATCGAAGTGCTCCGTGACGACGCGACGCGCGTCGCGTGCGTGATCAACACCAAGGGGATGGCTCGACTCCTGGCGTGTCGCGCCTGTCGGGCGGTTGCGCGATGCTCGTCGTGCGACGGAGCTCTGGTGGAGTCGACCGAGGGGTCTCTCGAATGTTCGCGGTGTTCGTCTCTGCGACCTCGGGTCTGCGCGGCATGCGGGTCGAGCGATCTGGCGCGCGTGAAGCCGGGAACCACACGACTTCGTGACGAGCTCGAACGGGCGGCCCTTCGCAAGGTCGTCGAGGTGACGGCATCCACCGTCGACCTCGACGATGCGGCAGCCGACGTCTTCATCGGAACCGAAGCGGTTCTGCACCGCGTTCGCCGAGTCGATGTGGTCGTGTTCCTCGATCTCGACGCCGAACTCCTGGCCCCGCGATTTCGGGCTCGTGAACAAGTTTGGACGCTCGTGGCGCGAGCCGCTCGTCTCGTCGGCGCGGCAGGCCGCGTGCTGTTGCAGACCACTCTCGTCGAACACGACACCGTGAAAGCGTTAGGCACCCTCGACCTCGACACAGCGGTCGCCGCCGAATGGGAACGCCGTGAGGCGCTGTCGCTGCCGCCGGCCAGCACGCTCGCGATCGTCGAAGGAGAGGACCTCGACGACTGTCGGACTCGTCTCGCATCGAACGAAGGGATCGACGTCAGCCTGGTGGACGATCATCTCCTCGTGAGGGCCCGAGACGCAGCGACGCTCGCCGATGCGTGGAGCGGTGTTCGCTCGCGTTCGGCTCGTATCGTCGTCGATCCGTCGAGGATCTAGCGCGAGGCCCGATCGCCGTCAGGGTGTGGTTCGGGGTCGGACGTCGAGTAGTCGATAACCCGATCGCGAGCCGAGACGAGCGGTGTCGAAGCCTTCGGCGGTCAGCCATCGTTGGAGAGAATCCGATCCGAGGTTCTTCTGTACGACGAGAACGGCTCGGCCCGTCGGGGCGAGCCGATCGAGCCACTTCAGCAACATGGTGTGCAGCTCGGTCTTGCCGACCTTGATGGGTGGATTGCTCCAGATCAGGTCGAAGCGCACCGACTCGTCGACGTCGTCGGGAGCGCTCACTTCGAGATTGGTGATCTCGAGGTGGCGCGCGTTGTCGGCTGTGAGTTGTCGTGCTCGCTCGTTCACGTCGATCGCGATCACCCGTGCCTCTGGTCGGCGACGGGACAAAGCGAGAGCGATCGGGCCGGCTCCGCAGCCCAGATCGAGAAACACTCCGTCTCGAGGTGGCTCGGGTGCATCGGTGAGCAAGAACTTGGTTCCGGTGTCGAGACGACCATGTGAGAACACGCCGCGATCGCTTCGGAAGTCGAAGGCGTCGTCGGGGAGGACGACCGTCACCCGACGGGGATCGGACGGTGTGGCGGGCGAGTGGTCGAAGTAGTGCGACATCTCGCAAGTAGCCTGACAGGTATGACGTACGAAATCCGGACTTTCGGCGACCCGGTACTGGCAGCCAAGGCGGCCGAAGTCACCGACATCGACGGCAAGGTGGTCCGGATCGTCGAGCAGATGTTCGACACTCTGTACGAGACCGAGACGGGCATCGGTCTTGCTGCTCCGCAGGTGGGCATCCAGCGTCAGATCTTCGTCTGGGACATCGACGGTGAACCCGAGGTGATCTTCAATCCCGTGATTGCTGAATCCGACGGTGAATGGACCTACGAGGAGGGCTGCCTCAGCATTCCTGGTCTCTACGTCGAGATGGTTCGACCCAAGACGGTGTTGATGACCGGTGTCGATATCGACGGAAACGACATCTCCTTCGAGGCCGACGAGCTCGAGGCTCGTCTCTTTCAGCACGAACTCGACCACCTGAATGGTGTTTTGATGTTCGACCGCATGCAGCCCGAACAGCGCGAACAAGCCATTGCCGAGTATCGACGACTGGCGGCACAGGCCGACGCGGCGGGTGCGCCCCGACGTCTGCGAGCCGAGTGACCCAGCAGCTCGCGCCGCTGCCGACCGGACCGATCGGCCGCATCGCCTTTCTCGGAACGCCCGATACGTCGGCCTCGGTGCTGGCCGGCCTCCTGGCCGCGCAGGTCGACGTCGTTCACGTGGTCACTCGAGCCGACAAGAAGCGGGGTCGAGGTTCAGCTCTCGTGCCGAGTCCGGTGAAAGTCGTGGCACACGAGCACGACATTCCCGTGTCACATCGTGTCGACGACCTTCTCGAGCTCGCGACCCCGATCGATCTCGGAGTGGTCGTGGCATATGGGGCACTCGTGAGAGAGCACGTCTTGGCCCGAATCCCGATGGTGAACCTGCATTTCTCGCTTTTGCCCCGCTGGCGTGGAGCTGCGCCCATCGAGCGTTGCATCCTGGAAGGCGATACGGAAACGGGTGTGTGCCTCATGCACGTCGAAGTCGGTCTCGACACCGGTGGAGTCCTGGCGTGCGAGCGAATCGCGGTCGACGACGACATGTCGGCCGACGACATGCGATCCGAATTGGCTCGTCGTGGTGTCGGCCTGCTCGTGAGTGCTCTGAGAAATGGTTTGCCTCCGGCCGTCCCCCAAGTGGGTGAGCCGGTGTACGCCGAGAAGTTGACCGTGCTCGATCGACGCATCGTTTGGGGAGAATCGGCCGACTCAACGTCACGACGATGCCGAATCGGCGGAGCATGGACCGAAATCGATGGAACCCGGATGAGGATCGGTTCGCTTCGTGCGACTGATGACGTGTCGACGCGTCCGGCGGGAGAGGGCGTGGTCGTCGGTGGGCGACTGGTCGTCGCCACGGGTGATCATGACGTCGAGATCGTCGCACTTCAACCGGAGGGCAAAAAGATGATGTCGGCGTCCGAGTGGGTCAACGGTCGGCGCGGTGCACCGATTCACTTCACGACATGAAGAAGGCGACAGGTACGGCACGCGAGGTCGCCCTCGAAGCTCTCCGACGAGTCGAGGATGGGGGTGCCTACGCGAATTTGATCGTGCCCAGCCTTCTCGATCGGTCATCTCTCGAGCCCGCCGATCGTCGTTTCGTGACCGAGTTGGTCTATGGAACCACGAGACGCCGTCGTGCTTGTGATGCTCTCATCGATCGATTCGTGTCGGCTCCGCCCGACATCGAGACGCGACGAGTGTTGCGACTGGGGGCGTATCAGATCGTCTTCGGGGGAGTGGCTCCGCATGCCGCGGTGTCGACCACGGTGTCACTGGCTCCTCGGCGAACTCGCGGTTTC
>Ga0181582_10004241_pt1 | contig 11593 bp, 10 predicted proteins | sample 071ome_32_FD_132438 | JGI IMG/M metagenome (GOLD analysis project Ga0181582, IMG submission 132438) | Coastal salt marsh microbial communities from the Groves Creek Marsh, Skidaway Island, Georgia - 071405AT metaG (megahit assembly) | ecosystem: Environmental > Aquatic > Marine > Intertidal...
CTCGCTGGCCTCGATGGCAGGGAGAAGTCATGGTGGCGGGAAACCATTCTCCACCTGCATCAGGGCCATCCCTTGCTGAATGACAAACCCGCCGCCATCGTCGTCACCACAGCCGACCTTGATCACTGGCGCTTTCCAGACCTGAAATTTGCCCTGATCGATGCCTCAGGCTTCACGACCTACGAAAACATCAAAGAGATGCTTGAGACCTGCCCGTCTCATCTCAAAGAATTGCTCCACCCACGAGGCAACTGATGGCACTGCGCGACCTCAATCCAGAACTCCGCTCCAAGCTCTCTGAAAAGGAGAAGGCCATCGGGCTTTTCATCGCCTTCACCGCCCTGCTCTTCCTGGCTGCCTTCGCAGTCCACACCTGGCGCACCGCCCTGGCGCGGGGATGGATGGATGAGAAGATCTACTACACCACCAGCATCGACGACGCCACCGGCATCAAGGTGGGCGATCCTGTGAAGTTGATGGGCTTCGACGTGGGTGAAGTCACCAAGGTGATCCCCAACGAACCCAGCGCCTGGTTCAACGTCACCATCGAGTTTTTTGTAAAGCGTGGGGACTACAACTACCACGGCTACATCTGGAACGACTCCTTCGCCACCGTGAACTCGCTCAACCTTCTGGGCACCCGCTACATCGAGTTGAACAAGGGAGAGACCGGTATTCCGACCGTCCGCGAGGAAAACGGCATCATCACCGGCATGCTGGTGGAAAGCCGGTTCGCACAGATGAAGAACGAGGAATCCGACCGCTGGGCCTCCATCGCGCGCAAGAGCCGCATGGACGAGCTGGGCATCACCGACATGACCTGGCAGCAGGCCAAGGTGGAGTTCAGCCTTGAGGAACCCAAGCTTCGGGATGTGGACATCTTTGGGCTTCTCTCGCCAAAAGAGCAGGAATCCCTCTATGACCCCATCAAGAAGGACAGCCGATTTTGGCTCAAACCCGATGAAACCATGGCACTGGGCGATCGGCTCGAAGGCGTGGCCAAGACCATTGAGGGTACCCTTCCCAAGATCTTTGTCATGACCAACCAGGTGAACCGGATTCTGGAAAACTCCGTGGCAGCGACCTCCAACCTGAACAGCACCATCATGACGGCACAGGGAGCCGTCTCCAACCTGACCTCCATCACCACCCAGTTGACCGGCAATAAGGGCGCCCTTGGCGACTGGCTCTTGCCCGCCGAGATCAACACCAACATCCAGTCCATCCTTTCCACCGCGACAGGGAGCCTGACCAACGCCGACCAGACCATCGCAGCCGCCCGGCTGACGCTCACCAATGCCAACACGACACTGCAGCACATCGATGGCGTGCTCAAAGGTGCCAGCAATGTGGTCGATACCACGGATGCCCAGATTGTCCTCCTTGCCTCCAACCTGAACTACACTCTCAGCGGCGTGGGTGACATCACCCACAACCTGAGGGACCAGGTGGATTCCAACACCAACATCCTCACTGACATCTCCTCCCTCGTCGTCAGCGCCGATGAATTGATCCGGGGATTGCAGAAACACTGGCTCCTGAAATCAGCGTTCAAAAAGGACAAGAAGGAACAGGAGGAAGAAGAGGAAACAGAGAAAAAGAAGCTCCAGTCGGATCCGTTCCTGAAAGGGGCTGGAAGACTCTAAAGCCAAAGGCTTTCAAGCAAATCAAATTGCAGAATCCTTGAGACGAGGTATCCCAGCGAAGCTGTCGCCAAACAAGCTGCGGGGATCATTCCATATTTCCAGGATAGCAGCTTCCACATCATCGTCATTGCCCGCCGCGAAGCTTCCTGTTCCTTGAACTGACCAACAAGCTCAAGCAGGTGCGAAGCTTCCTCAGCCACTTCCTCTGATTCATGTTTGGAAAAGCGAATGAACTGGGATTCTCCTTCGATCAAGACTTGTTTGGTGGAAGGAACAAACGGCCACAATCCGATAGCCCAGCCAGCTTTCGTGCAATAGCCAAGGAACTGCAAAAAGCGGAGACACATTGGGCTTCCAAAACAGTCATTTGCAGAGCAGAGGGAATCATTGTCCAAGGCCTCAATCACCATTCTCATGATCGCAGAAGTTCCCGTATAAACCGTATATTGGTGAAAGGCATCAGAACATAGATCACCACAAAAAAGTCCCCTCTGAGATCCTCATGGCAATCCTCCAAGCCATCAAAACGACGAGCGACACGAAGTGGGCTTCCATACGCACTTCCTAACACCCGCCACGGAACGCCCTTGAAGGATCTATACTTCATTCTTCAGGATCATTTACTCAACTTCACCTCAGGAGAATGAAACCAACCATTCCAGCAACGAGGATCAACAATCCAACCATCGTTGCCTTGGGGCTGTAGAGGGACATTCTTCCTCCCTTGCCCTTTTCAAAACCGCGACGGTCTTTCGGGTCCTCCACCAATCCCCGTCTTGGATCGTAGTCAGTCATGCTGCTCCTTCGCCGGTTTAGCTCTTCTTCCAAATTCCCTGACGATCACAATGATCACACCGATCACCATCCCGGCTACGGCGCCTTGGGTAAGTCCCTGCCCGACACCCGCGGCAACAGGATTGAAATCCGGGCTCGAGCCATTGAAGAAGACCGCCCTGTAATAATCGGGAATCAGCTTACCCAAGAAGAACCCGGCGCAGCATCCCATCAGGCCAAACACCAGAGTGCTGGCGACCACGGCAATGAGGGATTGTTTATATTCTCCGAGCATGGGCTAAAGCATCTCCAGAAGACCCAGACGCCATGGGATCTCCCCATATTTTTTTCCACTTCTCTGCGCGTTGGTGGCGCCTTGAAAGACCAGTCTCAAATTGGTTGGATCGACCTCCAGCCTTTGATCGCTACCCGCTCGTAGGATCTCGCCGTGACTGATGGCATCGGTCCAATGTCCCGAGGACTGCTTCACGTTCTTCAGCGATGCAAAGTTCTTTTCCCGACTGTCCGCAAGAGGCATCCACGGTCCCTCAAGTCTCTTGGACAAATAGGCCTTGAAGTAGCGCCAGCCATGACCGTTCTGGGCCTCGACAAAGGTCAGGTATTCGTTCTTCCCCTTGATCTTGTAGGTATGGCTCGCTTCAAAAATGTCCCCCTTCACCACAAGCTCAGGTTTCGACCATCCATGAGGAAAGTCCTCCAGCTTCGTCTCCTCCCTCCACATGTGACCGTCGAGAGTCGTGAAGAAAAGATGGGCCTTTTCTTCGTCGCAGATCACCCAGAAATCAAGACCTGCCTTCTGCCCGGCACATTGCGCCTTCAACGACCTGACCGGCGACCATGAGGCCGGGTCCGTGATGTCATCGGTCGTGGCAAAGGAGGCGCCATATTGGGGCTCCCAGGATTCATCACTGGCCTGGCAGATAAGATACCATTTCTTCTTCGGTGCAAAATAGAAGGCCTGTGGCGCACAGAAGTAACCCGGATGACAGGTCAGTTCGACGGGCCGCACCTTTCCGGCATCCTTCCAGTCTTCAAAGGAGAAATGAAAGATCGAGTGACTCCTTTTGGTTCCCCGTGTCGTGCAGAACAGGTGCCACCTGCCCTCATGACGGGCAATCGATGGATCCTTGATCGAGATCCACTGGTTGTCCGGAGAAGAAGGTGGCCCCACAAGTGGCTCGGAAGCATTCCATGAAAAATCGCCCGTCAGTAGGGAATCTGCCGCGACAGCATGCGCAGCTCCCATCGCAAGTATGGAAACGCTTGTCCCTTGCAGAAAAGTCCGACGACTGATGATTGGCAGGTTGTCATTCATGGTTCTGCATCGAGGACAGTATCAGAGAATCGAATAGATCAGGATCTGGATCCCGAGGGCCAGGGCCGCCCAGATCTTCAGGTTCTCGAAAGGTTTGGAGGAACCCTCGGGAGCGGTCTCGGAATTGGGCAGGCGCAGGACCCAGACCAACAGCCCAACCAGAAGCATCAGGAACAGTAGGCGGACCACTCCCAGCGGCACCAGTAGAAGCAGGTTCCTCAGGAATTCACCGATGTGATGAAGTGGCGTCATGATGTTGGGTCATCCTTTTCTTCCCGGCCGCGCCAGACAAGATTTCGGATCTTCTCCTCCGGTTCCGGCGGCGTGGCGAGGCTGATCACAACGATGAGTGTGATCGAAACCAGGAAGGCCCACACGGAAAAATAGAGAAAGGGCTCCGGCACCTGGAACAAGGGCTCCCAGCCAAGAGCCGCTGTGACTGATTCATTGCTGAGCGCAAACAACCCAACAGCTACAGCCACCCCACCCAGAAAACCGATGAAGGCTCCTTTTCCATTCGCGCGCCGCCAAAGCAGTCCCGTTAGCAGGAGCGCCAGCGCCGGTCCCTGGAAAAAGGCCATCAGCGTCTGGAAGATCGCATAGATCCCCTTCCCCTCCATGTTGGCAACCTGAAAGGCGAAGAGGATCGCCCAGACCAGCAGGATGGCGGTGACGGTCCTTCCAACAAAGAGCATGTGTGCATCACTCGCTTCCGGGTTCCTGAAGCGCTTATAGAAATCGTTGGCCACGATGGTCGCCGCAGCGTTGAGGTAACTGTCGACGCTCGACATGAGCGCGGCGATGAAGGCCGCCAGGAAAAGCCCCTTGAGCCCAATGGGAAACAACTCCGAGACCAGCATAGGAAAGGCCTGGTCGCCATCCTTGAGCTCCGGAAACTTGGCAAGGGCGATGAGCCCCGGAACCGCCACGATGACAGGAATCAGGTTCTTCAGGAGTGCGCCCCATATGTAGGATGCCTTGGCCGCGAATTCGCTCTCGGCACCCAGCGAACGTTGGACAATCGCCTGATTTCCAATCCAGTAGGCGGGACTCAGAACCAGCGCCAGACCGAACAGGATCCCGGTCCAAGGGAAGGGAGACTGCGTATCGACAGGTAGGATCAGGCTTGTCCTTTCCCCCGCTGTCACGCCCTGTGCCGCCTCTACTTCGCGAATCTTCTCCAGCATTCCCCCGATACCCCCCAGGTCCGAGAGTCCGATAACCAAGGCCAGCAGGCATCCGCCAATCATGACAGCACACTGGATGACATCGGTGTAGACCACTGCTGCCAGACCTCCAGCAAGGGTGTAGACACCCACCATGCCGGCTGTATACAGGATACAGGCCGCCTCATTCCAACCAAAAAGGACATGCATCATCTTGGCGGAGGCGTAGAGCATGATGCCGAGATTGCAGGCCATGAAGATCAACCAGCAGGTGGCCAGGGCCGCGCGGGCTCCCACATTGAAACGACGCTCCATGTATTCCGGGATCGTGTAGATTCCCAGCCTCCAAAAGATGGGTATGAAGATGAAGGCACCCACAATCATGGCCGGCACACAGCCGATCCATTCAAAGTTCCCCACGGAAAGTCCGAAGGAATAGGCCGCCCCTCCCACACCGATGATGTCCGTGCCTCCGATGTCCGTGGCGACGAGGGACATACCGACCGCCCACCAAGGAAGCGACTTGCCCGCAAGGAAATAATCCCTGCCCGTCTTGATGCGCCTCCCGATCCAAAGCCCCAATCCAAGCGTCCCCGCCAGATAGAGCAGGAGGACGAGATAATCCACGGTGGAAAGGGAGCCGGTCATTTCCTCAGATCAAAAACCCTTTGGAGTTCAGTGGCAACACCCAGTCAACCTTCGTTGCTGCTCGGTACTGGCCTTCGGAAGCGAGCTGTAGTAATTCCCTCGCCACCGATGCGACCCGCTGCCCTTGCCATAGCCCTGGCGGCATTCCTCCTTTTCCTGATCCAGCCCCTGATCGGAAAAGTCATCCTCCCCTGGTTTGGAGGCACCCCAGGCGTGTGGACCTGCATCGTCCTTTTTTTCCAGAGCATCCTGCTGGCCGGCTACGCCTATGCCCACTGGATGGGCTCAAGGATACCTCCTGCGAGGCAACCCCTGATTCACCTTGGACTGGTGGCCGTGGCCATCTGGTTCGCCTTTCCTGTGCCTGGTGATACCTGGCGGCCGGATGCCCAAACCAATCCCACGTTTCACATCCTGCTTTTGCTGGGTAGGCACCTTGCGCTTCCCGGCCTCATCCTGGCATCCACATCCCCCCTTCTCCAACATTGGCTCGCGACACGCAACCCTGGGCGTGAGCCCTATCGCCTCTTTGCCTTTTCGAACGCAGGTTCCTTGTTGGCCCTCTTCCTTTTCCCCCTCGCGCTCGAACCCTTGTTCAGCCTGTCGGTCCAGGAAACCATCTGGTCGGGAACCTACGTGTTCTGGTGCCTCCTGCTCGGGGCGGTTTGCCTGAAACTCAGGAAGCCCCCCGAGGCAGCCATCCAGGTCGACTTGTCGCCGCCCCCTGCCGGGGAACCACCCGACCTGGGAAGCATGCGTCTCTGGTTCCTGCTGTCCATGTGCGGCAATACCCTGATGCTGAGCATCACAAACAAGATCACCCTCGACATCGCTGCCGTCCCCCTGCTCTGGACACTTCCCCTTGGAATCTACCTGCTTACCTTCATCATCGCCTTCGATCATCCACGTTGGTATCGAAGAAGATGGGCCATGCCGGGGTATTTCACCGTGCTTCCGATTGCCTGCATGGGAATGCTCCTCTACCGGGTGATTCCCGGCCCGGTGATGGTATCGGTCTTCCTCCTGCTTCTCTTTTTTGGCTGCATGCTTTGCCACGGCGAACTTTCCAGACACAGGCCTGATCCCCGCTTCCTGACTGGCTACTACCTCACAATCGCATCCGGCGGCGTCGCTGGAGGCATGATCGTCGGAATGATCGCACCCGTCCTCTGGGATGACTACAACGAGTATCCCTTGAGCCTGATCGGAGTGGTGATTCTTCTTCTCTTTTCGCTCCACCTGTCCGGCAAGAAGCGTGAAAAAAACTTCATCACCCCGCGTATTGGGGCAGGCATGGCCAGCAGCGTCTTCCTTTCCATGCTTGCACTGCAACAGGGACATTCCGTGATCCACAGGGATACCATCCACAAGGAGCGCTCCTTTTTTGGCACCATCAGCATCCACGAGCTCGAGCGGGATGGCCGACCCCATCGCATCCTGAGACACGGCAACATCATCCACGGGATGCAGCTCCTCGACGAGGGTCATAAGGACGATCCCACCATCAACTTCGCACCCGAGAGTGGAATTGGAAGGATCCTGAGTGCCGAGCTCCCCAAGCCCGGTCCCCGCAAGGTGGGGATCATCGGACTCGGTACGGGCACGCTCGCCTCCTTTTCACGCGCTGGGGACAAGTTCATCTACTTTGAGATCGATCCGGCGATGGTTCGGATCGCCAGGGACTATTTCAGCTTCCTTGAAGAGTCAAAGGGCACGGTGGAGATTCTCGAGGGCGATGCACGGATCCTTCTCGAACAGGCACCCGGTTTCGACTTAGACCTGCTGATCGTGGATGCCTTCAGTAGCGATGCTATTCCCCTCCACCTCCTGACCGGGGAATGTTTTGCACTCTACCAGCGCCACCTGAAGCCTGACGGCATCCTGCTTGCCCACATATCGAACCGGTTTCTGGACCTCCGTCCGGCCATCCTGGCTGGTGCCTCATCCATCGGAAGGGAAGCCCACTTTCGACTCTACCAGCCGCCAAAGTCCGACTGGTGGCACGTGAAATCCCTCTGGTCCCTGTCGACGCTTCCCGACCAGTCATCCGTCGTGGAGGTCTTTGGCCCCTTGGAACAAGAAAAGGCGGAACCCCAACTGTTGACGGACGACCATTCCTCGTTGATACATCTTCTCAAATAGCTAGGGAGGGATTCCCACGAAAGTTGTCGGCCTCCCATGCCGATATTTTACGAAATTGGGCGACACTTGACGCCCCCTGACCCCTTCGATAGCTTGCACGCGGAAATAACGACTTAATATTTAGAGCCTGATGAACAACGTCTTGATCCCCTACGTCATTGAACAAACCGGACGCGGAGAGCGCAGCTACGACATCTATTCGCGTTTGCTGGTGGATCGCATCGTCTTCCTGGGCACTCCGGTCGATGACAACGTGGCCAATGCCATCATCGCACAGTTGCTTTTCCTCCAGATGGCCGACCCCAAAAAGGACATCCATCTCTACATCAATTCCCCGGGAGGAAGCGTCACGGCAGGTCTGGCCATCTACGATACCATGCAGTTCATGACCACCGATGTGAACACCTATTGCATCGGACAGGCAGCCAGCATGGGGGCGGTGCTACTTTGTGGAGGAACCAAGGGCAAACGCTTTGCCCTTCCCAACTCCAACATCATGATCCACCAGGTCCTCGGTGGAGCGGAAGGACAGGCGAGCGATGTTGAGATTCGGGTGAAGCACATGCTCAACCTGAAACACCGCCTCAACAGCATCATTTCCCACCACACAGGCCAGTCCATCGAACAAGTCGAGAAGGACTGTGACCGCGACAATTTCATGACTGCAGAGCAGGCCCGAGAATATGGCCTCGTGGATGAAGTGGTGAAGTCGAGGAAGGAAATTCCTCAGGCCCAGCTCTCCAAGGAGGCTGAGTCCGGCGACAGCGATAAGAAGGACAGCTAGTATTTCATGGCCCGCTCAAAAAACATCACCCTCTGCAGCTTCTGCGGGAAGTCACAGTCAGAAGTCAAAAAGCTGATTGCCGGCCCAGGTGTCTACATCTGCAACGAATGTGTCGATGTCTGCTCCTCCGTCCTTCAGAAGGAGGCGACTGATGAGAAGAAGCCCAAGTCCCCACGGCTGAAAGTACCCACTCCCGCACGACTGAAGGAGCGGCTTGATGAGCAATGCATCGGTCAGGACGAGGCCAAGAGGGTGCTCTCGGTGGCCGTCCACAATCATTACAAGCGGGTCCTCCATGAACTGAATCGCAAGGCCAACAAGGCCGAAGATTCGGAAGAGGAGATCGAGATCGAGAAGAGCAACATCCTGATGATCGGCCCCACAGGCTGCGGGAAGACCCTTCTGGCAAGGACCCTTGCCAAGGTGCTCGACGTTCCATTTGCCATCGCAGACGCCACCACCCTCACCGAGGCAGGTTATGTCGGTGAGGACGTGGAGAACATCGTCCTGCGCCTGCTCCAGAGCGCCGACTTCGATGTGAAGCGCGCCGAGATCGGCATCATCTACATTGATGAGATCGACAAGATCGCACGCCGCGTGGAGAACGTCTCCATCACGAGGGATGTCTCGGGGGAGGGGGTTCAACAAGCCCTTCTCAAGATCCTTGAGGGAACCGTCTGCAACGTACCGCCCCAAGGCGGGCGCAAGCATCCCCAGCAGGAGTACATCCGGGTCGACACCCGCAACGTGCTCTTCATCTGTGGCGGTGCCTTTGTTGACCTGGAAAAGATCGTCAGCCGCCGCGTCGGCAAACGAGTGATGGGTTTCCATCAGAAGGACCAGGAGGCCGTAGATCCCAACGACCTGCGGAAGGTACTGGTCAACACGGAGCCTGAGGACCTGGTGACCTACGGTTTCATCCCCGAGTTCATCGGACGCCTTCCCATGCTGACCGTGCTCAAGGAACTCACCGAGGAGCAGCTGGTAGCCATTCTTACCCAGCCAAAGAACGCCCTTGTTAAGCAGTTCCAGAAGCTTTTCTCCATCGACAACGTGAACCTCGAGTTCTCGGACGACGCCCTGGAGGAACTGGCGGCACAAGCCCACAAGAAATCCACGGGTGCACGCGCCTTGCGTGGCATCATCGAGCGCCTGATGCTCGACATCATGTTTGAGATCCCCAGCGACGGTGAAATCGTGGGGGTGACCATTCACAGGGCCGCCGTTCTGGGAGAGGCGCCTCCCCTCATCGAGCGCCAGGAAGACAAGGCAGCCGCCTAGCGGCTACCCGTTTTCCCCTCCCCCCATTCCGATTCTTCCCTTCCCAATCTCGATAGGTTACGTTCGCTAGTTTGCGCGCCATGAGCGACCCCTTTAAAGCAGATCAGTTCATCTCCAACACGGTTTCCTCGATCCCACCTTCAGGCATCCGTGAGTTCTTTGACCTCGTACAAGGTCGGCCCGACGTCATTTCCCTCGGCGTGGGCGAACCGGATTTCGCCACGCCGTGGAACATCCGGGAGGCGGCGATCTTTGCCTTGGAGCGCGGTCGCACCAGCTATACCTCCAACAGCGGACTGCTCCAGCTGCGGGAGGAAATCGCGGCCTACCTCGAGTCCGACTTCAAGGTCCGATACAATCCCGCGAACGAGGTGCTTGTGACGGTAGGCGTCTCCGAGGCCATGGATCTGGCCCTTCGGGCACTGGTGAATCCGGGTGACGAGGTCATTTATCACGAGCCCTGTTACGTGAGCTATAGTCCCAGCATTGCCCTGACCCATGGCATCCCGGTGGCTGTAACATGCAAGGCGGAGGACAAGTTTGCGGTGACGGCCGAAGCCATTGAAAAGGCAATCACCCCCAAATCCAAGATTCTGATCCTGAATTTCCCGACCAACCCCACGGGTGGCACCATGACCCGGTCTGAGCTGGAGGCCATTGCTTCCGTTGTGCTTCGCCACAACCTGCTGGTAATCACGGACGAGATCTATTCCGAGCTGACCTTCGAGGGCACACACACCAGCATTGCGTCCCTGCCCGGGATGCTGGATCGCTGCATCTTCCTGCACGGATTTTCCAAGGCCTACGCTATGACCGGTTTCCGGATCGGCTACGCAGCCGGTCCCAAGCCCCTGATCGAGGCCATGAACCGGATCCATCAGTATTCGATGCTCTGCGCCAGCATCATCGCGCAGGATGCTGCCATCGAGGCCCTGCAGAACGGACGCAGGAAGGCGGAGGAAATGAAGGAGGCCTACCGGTTGCGCCGCAACTTCATTGTCGGCGCCTTCAACGAAATGGGGCTCGACTGCCATCTGCCTCGCGGCTCCTTCTATGCCTTTCCTTCCATTCAATCGACCGGTCTGACCTCCAAGGAGTTTGCCTTCAGACTGCTCAAGGAAAAGGATGTGGCCTGCGTTCCCGGACCCGCTTTTGGGGCGTGTGGAGAAGGCTTCCTTCGCTGTTGCTTCGCCACGGGCATGGATCAAATCAAGGAGGCCACCCGACGGATGGGCGAGTTCGTGGCTTCGTTGAAATAGACGCGGGCACAAAAAAAATCCGCCCGGCACGACCGGACGGAGTCTCCAAAAGAAGGAAAGAATCAACCCACGATACCCTTGCCCTGGGACAGGAAGATACCTTGGAAGTTCATCTCAAGCGCCTTCGGGTTGGTGCACTTCTCGAAGGCGATTTCCTTGGTGATGAGCCCTGCCTGGACCAGGTCGTAGAAGGCCTTGTTGAAGGACTGCATGCCATCCCCGTCACTGGCCTCGATGGCTTGGGGAATCTTACCGAGGTTGTTCTCAACGATCAGCTTCTTGACCAGACCAGTGTTGATGAGGATCTCCTGTGCAGGAATCACACCGCCACCGATTCTCGGAACAATGCGCTGACAGATGATCGCCTGGAGCGTTCCCGCGAGCTGGGTCCTGACCTGGGGTCGTTCGTCAGGGCTGAAGAAGTCCATGATACGGGTTGGTGCCATGCCGGCGTCGGTCGTGTGGAGCGTGGACAACACAAGATGGCCCGTGTCAGCAGCACTCATGGCCGTACGGAAACTGAGCGCATCACGCATCTCACCCACCAGAATGATGTC
>Ga0181582_10004259_pt1 | contig 11564 bp, 20 predicted proteins | sample 071ome_32_FD_132438 | JGI IMG/M metagenome (GOLD analysis project Ga0181582, IMG submission 132438) | Coastal salt marsh microbial communities from the Groves Creek Marsh, Skidaway Island, Georgia - 071405AT metaG (megahit assembly) | ecosystem: Environmental > Aquatic > Marine > Intertidal...
CTTTCCTTAATATATGCCATATTATATTTAGAGGGATAATGTTTTAATAATCGTTGTGCTTCTTCACGTACTGCTCGCGGCACACGAGGATACTTCTTAGGATCTCGCAAGTCCATTAGGAATTGTTCTACATTTAATACCGCGTTTGTTCTTTCAATTGGTAATGTCATACCCTTACTCCACTTAATCCTGCTAATACTTTATATTTTTCCCAAGCCTTAAGAGCCGTTGGGTTTGACGATAGTTCATCTTCTGGTACTACACATTCTAACCAGTAGTATTTCATACGCGGTGGGTGGGCATTAAATTGTCTTGGTTGGTGTAGTTTACCGGAGCCATACAAGTCGATTAGAAGTTCACGCATATCTTGTTCGTATTCTTCTAGTCCTTCCCATTCATACTTGAAAGTTTTCCTACCTCCATGGCAATAACCGTCCCAGATGTTTTTCCAATGTGCATCATTGTGCGGATCAAAGTCTGTACGAGCAATAATAACTAGCACATCTTCGATGTCAACTTTCTTTTCAAATATATCTCGCATACAGCGAGAAAGGCTAAGTCCTACTTTCATACTTGAGGATCACTTCCTGGTTCATAAGATTCTTTACACTCGACATAAAATGCACCAGTCTCTGAGTAGATTCGTGTAATAGGTTTGTCATCAATTTCCATACCTAAACATACATACGGACCGCCGCTTGGATCAAACATTCCCAAGTTACTAACGTCTACACCGTCTTGGCCTTTTTGACCACCAAATCTACACCACTTCATTACCTTGTCATCCATAACAAATTTATATGTGTTCTCGTTAACTGCTTCCCACATATAGGAATCTGAATAACGATTTGTATACATTGTATCTGATTTAAACATCGTCTTTCTTCCTTAGGCTCCAATTGCCGTTATCAAGTTCTTCCCAGAGTACGGTATCACCAATGTCCCAACCTACTTGGGCCAATGCTTCTGGGGGAAGTTCTAAGTATAATTCTTTTGTCTTACCATCTTCTTGAACTTGAACTGTCCAAGAGTGTTCACCTGTCTTTTTAGGATAATCCGTCATGCTGTCACCTTTGACTAATATATAATACTTACTTTTGGCGGGCCTACCAGGACTCGAACCTGGAGCCTCAAGTTCCGCAAACTTGTGTGGTATCCAGTTCCACCATAGGCCCGTAATACGTATAATATTAATATAACTTATTATGCTTCGGAAGTCAACCTATTTTGGTAATAAGTTCAAAAAAATAGGCGACATAAGCCGCCTATTTTCGAAAGAAAAAAATGTAAAGACTATTAGTTGTCTAATAAACCTTTAGCAAGTGCTCTGTAACCAGCACCAATAACTGCTCTAGGAGCCTTAGTACCCATTACATAACGAGATACTGCAACACCTCTGCTGTTTTTTCTTGTGTTTAAGAATACAGGGTGACCTGCAAATCTTAGTGCTTGAATAACCGCTTGTGGGTTACCAGCCTTATAACGATTTTTGATATCAGCACTTGTTAGCGCCTTACCGTCTTGTAGAGCATTTAATACTCTTTCTTGAATTGTAGTTGTAGTCATTGAGACATCTCCTTATATTAATATCAAGTTTATGAATAGGAATATCCCATTCATGTTTATTATTATACAGTCTTTGTTAATAAAGTCAACAATTTAGTTAACCAATTTTCTTAACATTAAAGGTTATGATGTCAATTTCTGATTTTTGATTTCTTGTAAATGATCTTGTAAGGTAAGCCGGGGTAAGAACTACCCAGCCACTTGCTAAAAGAAATCGTTCGTTTGGTGCCGTATAAATGCTTACGCTCTTTTCTTTAGGAACATGAATTGGGCACTTGAAAGGAGCATCTAAAATAATATCAGATGCTTGTTCTTCTGCATTTGGAAAATAATATCCAATAAATGTATCATCAGGAAAGGCATGAGGAGCAACTTCTTCTCCATTTGCAACCCTTTGATACCAACTTTCGTCGATTTGGTAGTAGTCTGCACCAAATTCATTTGAATATGCTTTTACGCAATCGTTCAATTGGTCTTTTAAAATAAAAAGTTTTTTACTGTCAAGGATATCACGACCTTGTAGTTCATTAATATCCTTGTTAATAAATCCTTGAACCTTTTCTTCCTCAGCAGGATGATAATTATTCAATCGAAACATACCTACACAAGTAGGGAAAATGTTAAAATAATCACTGTCATGTAATGTATCTGTTTGATGGTGCATACTACTACCTTTCGCTTATGCTGTAATTAGTTCTTTTTCCAAATAGGCCATTACGGTTTCTGGTGCACTCTCGCCATACGGATCTGAGTTCATTTCAGTAGCATCTGGTTCAACAAAACCTTTTTCTACAACACAGTCATTAATAATAGCCGCGAAACGCTTAGAACGTTTACCAAAACCAACAGCACTAAAGTCTGCTAAACGTCCTAGTGACTCTGCAAACTCGCCGTTGCCATCTGGAATAACTTTTACATTTTTAATGCCTAGGTGCTGTGCCCAAGCGTTCATTACGAAACTGTCATTTACTGATGAAACATAGATTTCGTCAATACCTAACTTCTTAAACTTATCATAGTTTTCTTCAAAGCCTGGAAGTTGGTATGTTGAGCAAGTTGGCGTAAATGCGCCAGGTAGTGAGAATACAATTACTCTCTTACCAGCGAACAACTCGTCTGTAGTTTTGCCTACAAACTCTCCGCCAATTGGACAGCCGCCGTCTTCGGGTGCTTCATCACCTACTCTACATTGGAATGTAATTGTAGGAATTTTAATACCGTCAATAGTCATAGTGTGTGTCTCCTTAGTAGTCTTGACATTGTTAATTATACATATTTTCTATTAAAAGTCAACCAATCTAGTGGTTTTTTCTATTGTATTTTTCAATAGTAATAATAGGAAATATGTATGGTGCCCAGTGACAGAATCGAACTGCCAATTGATGATTACAAATCAACTGTTATACCGTTTAACTAACCGGGCTCTTTTCAAACTTTTTTACACGATCGTACTTAAATGATCTCCAACCGTTAGCATTTACGTCCCAAACAGTAATTGTGCCTTCTTTAGGTTCTTTGTCTGTTTTTGGTCTGTGTTCTTCAGGTATGATATCAAATGATTTCGTGCAAGTCATAACTCTTTCATCGCCATCTAACTTTAAAAAAGTTACCGTGTATATATCTTCTCGTAGCATCTTACTTAATTCTTCTTGAACAGGGATGCCCTTCATTTCTGCAATTTCTTGTTTAATATCCATGTTACTCTCCTAGTACTAATTGTTCAAACCAAAACTCAGAAATCTTTCTATGAGTTTTGGGTCCAGGGTGCTGATGGTCTCTTGCATGGTCAACTTCAATATCCTCTGGACTTATAATTGCAACACTTTCTGTTGACATTACTTGTCTAATAAGATCGTTAGTTGCTCTGCTCCAACTCCATACACTGGTTTTAGTGTTTCGTATTTGTGATATGTCTTCTAACCAATTTAAGTAGTTTATTGTTCTGTTTACTTCTAGTTCTTCCCAATAGTTTCTAATGTATGCCATATGGTCTGGATTGGTTGTGTCAAGTCCGGGACCTAGTATCATATTAGTATGTTTCCATTCTTTTTCGTATTTTGGCCAACAAAATCTACTGTAGTCTGGTAATAGAAATAATGCTTTATCAAATCCCATTAAGCGATTAGCAACGCTATAACATTTCACAATGTTATCAATGCTACTACCAACCATACCAAAGTTATAAATTGCATAAGACGGAAACATTTCTTGTAGTCTTGATACATAGATATCTTTTTCGTCTACACCTATACCAAATGTACAACTGTCACCAAACACAGCCATTCTAACTTTTTTACTTTTAGTTAAATCCCATTTACCCCTAAAGCCATATTCATTAATGTGATACTGTGTACCTTGGTTTTTCAATAAATTCCATTCGTCACTTTTATAAAACGGACCACAAGTAAAATCTTCTTTTGCTTTGTATTCTTGGCTGTACTTAATAAACTCGTGAAAGTCTACAAGATCATGCAATGAATTTTTATGTGCAGGACTAAGTTGGCTAAGATTCTTAGATCCTTCAAACTTAATTACAGAGTCCATTTAATTACACTTTGAGGTTGTTGTACAAACTGATCAGGTGATGGAACATAGTATTTGTCGTCATATGCTTTAGGATTATCAATAAAGTCTCTATGCGGGTTTCCACACAATACAAATGGGCCTTTTTGTACATCAAGTTTAATACCTAGTGTATCGTCTTTAGGAATATGGAACCCTAGTTGGCACCAATGATTGAAGTTGTCTGCTGTTCTACTAGGAACATTACTTACAAACTCCTCTCCATTAACAAATGCCTTCCAATGATACACCATGAAGTTGTGTCCGTCTGGTCTTGGAACATCTATAATTACCCGAAGATCATCTTCTCTTGGATAGTTTTTTAAATCTAAATTAAACAATTCAATTTCATTATCAATAGTTCGTCCATCTAACCTAGTAGGACGTAATCCTGGTAATGGATATAGCATATGGTGTTTTAAGTTGATAGGAAACTGTTCAAGATATTCCATCTCTTTTACAACTTCATCTAAAAATAATGTGCTGTAATAAATTTTAATATTATCAGGTATAGCAATACAGCCAGGATTCCTAGCAATAAGATCACTAAAAATACGTGTGAAGTTACGTTCAATACCAATGTCACCTAGTGTTTCACTAATACACACATCGAAGTAATGTGTGGGTGCATCGTTAACATCTGATAGAATTTTAAAGTTAGTAACACCATTGAGATGACAAAGATCTTCAATTGTTTCGTGTAGGTTAATCTGGTTTTCTACAAACCATACTTCACTAGCACCTTGTAGTGCCGCATAGATTCCTAAGATACCTGTACCAGCACCAAAGTCAATAACACGTTTATCTTTACAATGCTTTTCAATTTGCTTGAAAAATCCCATACACCTTGCACGGTCTTTAATCATACACATATGACTTGCGTGATCCGCAAACTCATGATCAAAAAGTGCAAACGTATGGTCGCAAAATTTAGTCACGTTTTGATACTACCATATCTGCTAAGCCGTAATCAACTGCTTCTTGGGCAGTCATAAAATTATCACGGTCCATATCTTTTTCGAGTACTTCGTAATCTTTACCAGTGTGCTTAACATAAATTTCTGTTAATACTTTTTTCCAACGCACAAGTTCTTTTGCTTGAATCTCTACATCACTTGCTTGTCCTTGCATACCACCTAATGGTTGATGAATCATATGTCTTGCGTTTGGTAGAATCTTACGTTTACCTGCTTCACCTGCACAGGCTAACAAAGAACCCATACTTGCGGCTTGGCCCATTACAGTAGTATGAACTGGACTTTTAATATACTGCATAGTATCGTAAATACTCATACCTGCTGTAACACTACCGCCCGGTGAGTTAATATAAAAGTAAATTGGTTTGCTTGGATTTTCGCTTTCTAAAAATAGTAGTTGCGAAACAACAAGACTAGCACTGTGTTGATTAACATCAGTGTCTAACATAATAATTCGATCCTTTAGCAGTCTACTAAAGATATCATATGAACGTTCGCCTTTTGCTTCACGCTCTACAACAATAGGTACTAAGTTTGGCATTAGCGACCCTCCTTAACATTAATTTCTTTTGGTCCAGGTGTAGTAAATTCTCTGCCAGCCATAGAGCCAACATAAATGTTATGCTGTTCTACATAACGCATTGGCACTTTAATTTCTCTATTAATAGTTACTGTAAGAGATCTAAACGGTTGATGGTTCAAAACTTCAGCATCAACAGTTTTGTCATTGTCTGTACAATGTAGTACGCAATGCTCTTCAAAGTATGTTCTCATCTGCTTCCTTTATTATAATTCATATTCAAAGTTTTGACAATCAAAATGTTTGTTTAAAAACTTTGCACCATTTTTTAGATGGAATGCTTTAGCCATCTCTGTTAAAGGACTAAGTGTAACTAACCTATTAATGTTCTCACGTTCTTTTAATAAATCACGTGCTTGATTAATAATAGTTCTACCACAACCTTTATTGTAACTCCAAACAGTATATGCAACAGCAATAGGGCCATTAGGATCATTAAGTAAATCCATGTCCCCTTCGTTTGTAGGTACATCTTTATTATACGCAATACAAAGTACAGCGTCAATCTCTTTGTTTTCGTTTTCTAAAACAAATACTTCGCGACCATTTTGCACTCTCCAGTCAAATGCAATATGTGGTCTTACCGGATCGTTAACAATGATATGTTCTTCGTTGTTCATTAATTTTCTTAACATTAAATACGGTTCCTTTTTAGTATCTTTAATACTTTTTGCCTCATTCGAGCATTATCAAAATACTCATAACACTTCCAAAGCGGCGTTGGTGGAAGTTGATTTTTAAGAGTAATACAGGCATTTACTGGACTATAAAATCCCATTTGATCAAGTTCTTGCGGATCAAATTCTACAAGATTGATCTTTTCATCTGTATTAAACTTAACATACATTAACGCATCTCCCTCTCGGATGTCAACCTCTTTCTTGTCCGGTTTCAATTGAAAGAGTGGCCTTACACCCGGACGCAACCATCTACCAATGTCGTAACTACCACAAAGTGCTTGTACACTTTCTGTATAGCCGTTAACATCATAATACGCAGGTAAGTTTGTTGCTATTAAAGGTTTGTCTGCAAAGAAAATATATCCAAAACCTAATTGATGGATTCCGTTTTTTCCTTGTGGCTGACCAAAAAATATTTGACCAAAATCTGGATCTTGTCCGTGTACTTTTAAATTATCTTCATCTTGATATTCTAATGAAACTGTTACAGGACTTTTAATAACAACAGTCTTGGTCATTTCGTCAACCATGCCTGGACAGTGTAATAATGCTGGACCTAGGTAGTCCTTATAATTAATGTGTTTGTTTAAAAAAACTGGTTCAGGAAAACGCAAAGGAGAAATGAAATGCCTTTCTCCACTACCCGGTGCTATTGCTCTTGCCCAATATACATTAACGGTCATAATCGTTTACCCACATCTTATAAGGCTTCATTTGATTATCTTCTTTTTTGATAAATCCAAAATGAGCAATGTTAAAACTCATTGTAATACGTTCTACATCACTCTTAAAAGGATATACTGCATGACGCATTGCACCAGGAAAGAAAATACAATCTCCTGTCTTAGGGGTATAATTAATCCCACTTGATTGCCATATATCATCAATAAGACCGCCGGTAAATGTAATATCTCCAGGTACAGGTTGATTACTATATTCTCTTGCTGGCTCTTTTTCTTTAGCAATTACTTCGGGAATATCAACATATAGACTTGCACTAATAATGCTTTCAGGGTGTGTATGAAGTGGGTTAAATTCTCCTGCTTTAGAAAAATTAACCCAAGGATGACCTTGAAGTTGTATTACAACATCGTGTTCTTCTTCCGAAGGCATTTCATCTAAATTGCTTACGTTAAGGGCACTGCGAATATAATTGTTTACGTGCTTAGCCATTAATGTAATAAATCTAGACTGTTCTTCAGAAGTTCCAACATTCTTTAGGTCATATTGGCCTTTAATGTTTCCACTAAGGCTTTGACCCATTGCTTCATTTTTATCCCTTGCTTCGTGTGATAACTTTTTTAGGAATAACACTTCGTCATCAGAGAACTTTCCGAAATAGACGCTAGGGCCAAACGGCCTGCGTATCATAAACTCGTTGTTCTGTTCTGTCCAACCGTGTCCGTTATAGTTAAAGCATCTGTTCACGTTTTGCTTTTTCTTTCCTTTGTCTTGCTATACCACGCTTTTTAGCCAACCTTCTTAGTTCGCTCGGCTTTTGGTAGTGTTGTCTATCTTTTAATTCTTGTAATAGACCTTCTTTTTTAATTTTCTTTTTTAATATTCTTAAAGCCTTTTCAACATTTCCGTGTTTTACAATTACTTCCATGCATCTCCTTTCATCAATGGAGTGTTATATTTTCTATATCTGTATTCAGATCCACTCCAAAATACTGTTCACAGATTTCTACAATGCTTTCCGGAACCAGGTCTTCTTCTTTACCTTCCGGAATAAACAATCCTTTTAAATTACCATCACTACCGATGATCAATCCCCAATCTCCGGTATCAAGTGCAGACTCAAACGAGTCGAAAACTTCTTCAGCCATCACGTGCTCCTTGTGTAAAATACTATTATACTTACTTAATTCTAACATAATTTAACTGTGTTTCTGGTAGTTTTGTTATAAAGTTTTCACCATGACGTTTAACCTTTGCTTTGATGTTTAATACATCTCCAACTTTTGGAATTTCTTTGCCAGCACTGAATTCTTTAAAGAAAGAAACTAAGTTATTTTCTATGCTTCCGTTAACTACATGACATCCAAATTTTTGTACAAAATGAATCTCATTTATAACAAACTTGCCTTCTATACTTGTGCCTATTTGTCCTATAAATTTACTTTCAGTAAACGACTTAAGATGACTCTTAAGTTCTTTTTTCTCTTTGCGTTCAAAAAAGATTTTAGGTAGATATGCAAGTACTCCAAAATCATTTTTGTTTACAGTTTCACTATTGATAGTTTTTAGTAGTGTATCAATAAAACCTGTTAGTGTTCCTGCCATTACTTGTAATGAGTATTCTCTATTCAAATACTTTATAGAATCTACAGCATTTTGTTTATCTTCGTCTACTATAGCAAAGTCAACAAAATCATTAGGAACAAATTCTTCCTTCTTCATAAAGTGATAACGCAACAACTCTTTGTTGGCAAATCTAGTATCGTTTTCATTTTCGCTGTATCTATACGTATCTTTAACAAACCCTTTATTAATACGATGTGCCGCGAATGCTAGTGCTATAATTTCAGATGTGTTATACGTTTTCATTGCCTGTAGTGCCTCTTTGCTAGTTTATATAATAGCAAAAAGTAATCAAAAAGTCAAGAGAAAAATTGCCAATTACAGTATATGATCTGCAATATTCAAATCAATCATTTGTTTGGCTGTATAGTATTGGTCTGATGGGTTTCTTATAAATTTGTTACGAACTTCTTGAATAGTCATTCCTGTTGCTTCACGTAGTATTTGTAGAGTACGCATTTCACAGTTTTGATTTTCTTTCATTTGTGCTTTCATATCATGCATTTTGGATTCCATCGAATCGCTGTGCTGATGATTCATACTGCCTGCATTTTTACCAATATAACGTTCGCCTTGTTGACCACTAGCAAAAATTAGAAAACCGGCACTCATGACAGCACCAATACCAATTGTGCTAATAGGGTGATAACTATTTTTCATTACATCAATAAGAGCAAACGCTTCGTAAAGATCTCCGCCATATGTGTTAATATACAACTTCAATGTACGCTTTGGTTTTCTAACCAAGTTGGCGGCAAGAATCCACTTGATTGCTTCACCCACATTCTCGTTAGCAATATCGCCACTCAAATAGTGAATATCAGCGTCTAGTAGAGTTCTTTCAATTGAGTCTATAGCAGTCCAGTTATCGTATTTGTTGCTCATATTCTTTCTTATACTTATCTAGGTCGTCCCAAGTCCATGCTTGATTCTGTAATCCAAAGTCTTCTACCCAAGTAAGAAACAATCCGATCTCACGACCGTGTGCTTCAATTTCCCAAGGACGATCCCAGTAGTCCGGTTCATTTTTATATAATTTACCTTCCCACTTAGTACCACGGGATATTTCATGGAGTCTTCCGGTAGCAAACTGCTGAATGTGTACCATTTCGTGGCATACTGTTTCTAGCATTCTACGTCTTGAAACGCTTGTGTCGACCTGCATTGTAAACCACTTAGGACGATAGTTTGTATCTTCCCAAATTACATCACCAATATTTCCTTCTTTATCGTAGAGATTGTTAATTAAATCAATGTCGACTTCAATTAACGGAAATGTCTTCGGATGTAGTAATTTTAGGCCAACGTATGTAGCAATACTCTGCACATCAGCACGTTGTTTTTTGGTGCCGCCTTTTATGGTTAATAACATTGAAGCCTCACTTGTTGTAGTATACCGTATACTATAACACCTTTAATTGCATTTGTCAAATGATTAAACACCAATTTAACTATTTTGATATAGCAATTAAATAATAGTAGTTAGAGCGTGAGGGCACTCGGACTAAAGGGAGTGGTTTTACTGCTCCCTTTTTTTGACTATTGTGCCTCAATTCCATTAATCTCGCGTAACCAATCTACACGTTCAATCCATGCAGAATGATTAGCGTACAAAAATACCATTAATAATGTTACTAAAATACTATTTTTGAACATCACGATTGTCCCAAGGTGCTGTTTCAAAACAGCCTGCTGGCATCTTGTCCTTGTAACTTACACCTGCTCTAAAGCCATCACCTGTGCGTTCAATATAAGCACTCTCAAACGGCATTTCACGTGGCTTACCCCAACACTTGTTGTTGCTCTGTCCTGGATATCTGTAGCGTGGATTGTGCTTTAGGAAGTCACGCATTTCTGCATACTCCTTTTTCATTTCTCCAACCTTCCATTGTGAATAACAAACACTTGCCTTTGTCCAATCAACATCATTGACCGTGGATCCCGTTCTGTAGTGTTGAACGCAGTCCTTGATCATTTTGTTGTTTAGGTTTTCCTCTGCTTGTGCATCGGTAACTACCAACACCCACGACACCACTGCCGCGGCGAGTAGTCCTATTGCTATTAGATTTTCTTTCATTTTGCCCTCTCCTTCAGGTTATTGCTGATTAACCGTCGTTGTTCCACACCCTGTGGACGTTAGACAGTTTTGATTGATCGAATAGGTTTGATCCGTTGTTGAATTTTGATTCAACGTAAGACCCGAACTGTATCCGCTCATATCGATGGTCGCCGAATGGCTTCCTGAATTCTCTTGTGTTACACTTATGGTTTGATTGCTACCTGCTGTAATATCAAGAAAGTGTTCTCCCGTGTCCCTTTGATTAGTTGTTATTGCGTTGTCATCGCCTGTTATGTTGAGGAACAGCATCTTGTCGCTGTTGTCCCTCTGATGCGATGTTACACTGTTGTCATCACCACCTATAGTAATCTTGGCAAAGTGATCTCCCGTGATACCGCCATCGTATTGGTATAGTTCTATTGTGTTGTATCCACCAGTTACATCAACCACTGCCCTATGACCGCCTTCGTCAGTTGTAGTGTGTCCTTGCTCTACAGTTAAAGAGTTGTGATTACCATTAATGTCAAACAACAAAACGTTGTCAGTGCTTATGCCAAACTCGTGACCCTGCTTGATATTCACAGTATTGTAGTCTCCTGCAACGTTAGCATCTACTAAATTAGTGTTAGTTGAGTCTGGTCCTGCTATCAGTTGTCCATCCCCATACTGCTGTATGTCAAGGTTCAGATTATCTCCGCTTTGCTGTATGTAGATGCCCGAACCCGTAATAGCACGAGTGTTGGTCCTATCCTGTAGTTGTAGTGAAGTAGGTTCTGATGAATATGTGGGTGCTGATGAGGCACTACCATACAGTGTACCCGCAGTCTCCATATCCA
>Ga0181582_10004262_pt1 | contig 11561 bp, 11 predicted proteins | sample 071ome_32_FD_132438 | JGI IMG/M metagenome (GOLD analysis project Ga0181582, IMG submission 132438) | Coastal salt marsh microbial communities from the Groves Creek Marsh, Skidaway Island, Georgia - 071405AT metaG (megahit assembly) | ecosystem: Environmental > Aquatic > Marine > Intertidal...
GACCGCCGCACCGGCCCCGCGTGCACCTTCTGAGCGAGCGAGAGAGCGAGAGCGAGAGCGAGAGCGAGCAAGTGACCGAGAGAGTGACCGAGAGAGCGACCGAGAGAGCGACCGAGAGAGCGACCGAGAGAGTGACCGAGAGAGCGACCACGTTCCGACCGATCGACCGATCGACCGATCGACCGAGTTTCAACAGACACATTCCGACCAACAACAACGACTTCAGTACCCACCTTTGCAGCCAGAGGCCTCGAAGAATACTTCCGCTTCGGAGCCCGCTGCGCCTCTTGTTGCGCGACCAGCGTATTCACCGTGTCCTGGCGAACGAGCAAAACGCACGGTGAGAGAGCGAACGAGCGAGCGAGCGAGCGAGCGAGCGAGACGACTGCACGAGTTCACTACCCACCGTAATGCCGAGTGCGGCGATCCGAGCCTTGTTCTGCTCGATGCGCTTCTATCGATACGTAGGTAGGTAGGTAGGTAGGTCGGTGTGAGACAGAGAGGCAGACTGACAGAGACGGGACGGACAGGCAGGGGCGCAGACCCCCTCCTCCCCGATACCCCCTCCTCACCCCGACGGATCCCCGAATTCAAAATCCCTCCTCCTCCCTCCCTCCTTCCCTCCTTCCCTCCCGCCCTCCCCCTCCCCATACCCACCGACACCGTCACCGACACATACCGCCCGCGCCTGTTCATACGCTGTCAGTCCCATCCGAATGACCGTGAACGAACGTCCTGGGTCTGCCTCGGGAAATTCATCAATTTGAACCTACAGGCCCATAGGCGATCGGTCCAGGAATCCAGGACCTTTCAACTTTCAAGGTAGAGCGCAAATTTGCGCTCAGTCACACATACATACACACGTACATCAATGTGGCCATTCGACCGAGGTGGGGGCGAGGGTGGGGACGGTCGGGACGGTCGGGACGGTCGGGACGGTCGGGGTGCTGCTGGGGGGAATCCAGGGGACGAACACGGGAGCAACGAACACGGGAGGTCTCTGACTCGTGGATCTCCATCTCGCAACGACGAGTCTACCACACACCACGCGACGACACCGACGCGGTTCATTACCCTGCAGGTCGAGACGTGTAGTTCTGCCACGGGCAAGTTCCTTGGGGTGCTCTTCTGGGTGCTGATGTTGGGGTTTGTGGCGTACGGGACGGTTATCATTGTCATGGCGGCGACGAGTTATTCGTCGAATACGTCGACGGGGGTGGTGACGGATCAGTATTATCTGGGGAATATGATCGTCTTGGGTGCTGTGTTGGCGCTGGTGCTGGTGTTGATCGGGTTCTTCGTGTACAGGATGCACCGGGCGAATGTGCGGGAGGATCGGGTGTGGAGGAAGTGGCAGCGGTTTCTATTGGTGGACGCGAGGGTGTTGGGGGTGTTGGGGGTGGTGGATCTGGGGTGCGTGGTGGCGGCGTATGGGTTGTACGTGGGGGCGACGTGCTATCCGAGCGAGGCGGCGCTGGATGCGTTGGGGTTTGTGCGGTTGCTGGTGTTTACGGGCATCGTGCTGTGGATGACGGTGACGGCGGTGCTGATGGAGGTGGTCGTGGACGACGGGGCTGTGGGGGAGGAAAAGGAGAAGGAGAAGGAGAAGGGGGAGAAGGTTGAAGGGGAGAAAGAAGAGGAGAAACGGCTGTCGTCGTTGTCGTCGTCGATGGAGCGGGGGGCGGTGACGGTGTTGACGAGGAAAAAGACGATTGCGCCGGAGAGTCGGGTGCTTTTGATGGCCGATTTGTCTTGGAAGCGGATAATGAAGGTTCGGGGCCCTGTGATGTGGGCCTATGGGGTGTTTGTGGTGGTGGTGGTGGTGGTGCTGGTGCTGAAGTTTACGGACGGGCAAGTGGACGACGCGGGCAACTCTGTCCGCACGATCCCGCCCAAGGCGACGTGTCCGTATCTCGGGACGGAAGAATTGGAGCCATACACGTGCGGTACGTCTGGGTGCTCGCTGTGGGGTGTAGGGGGGGTGTATGGGGGGTGACCGGGGAGCGCAGCGATTCACCCGGTCGTGTCCCTCACCCTCACTGGGTATCACTGGTATCACTGGTATCACTGGTATCACTGGTATCACTGGTATCACTGGTATCACTGGTATCACTGGTATCACTGGTATCACTCATTGCTCGTCACTCACCGACGACTGACGTTCGTCTGTCGACAATAATAACCCTCCTCAGGAGACGTTGGTGCGGCCGACATCATCTCGTATGCCATCCTCGGCGTCATGCTCATCCTGTACTGTGGCTTCTACGTGCTGACGGTGAAGCGGGCATGGAAAGGACAGAAAGATCTGCCCAACGCGCGCTTCAGGTTGACCAAGCTGTTCGTGCGGATCCAGATGCGGTACGGATTGAGCTCGGCCGCCGTGCGCCCGCGCGCCCCGGCTCTCTCACCCTCACCCTCACTCGCTTCGCGTTCGCTCGTTCGCTCGTTCGCCAGGTACGGCCGGCTGCTCTTCTTCGCGATCGTGTATTGCGGGTTGATCGTCGAGCTCGCGACCATCGGGACGTGTCGGGGGGTCATCAACTCCAAGCTGGGATCGCCGGCCGCCCACCTGGCGATCGGGATCTACGCGTGCACGGTGCTCTTCTTGTACGTGCCGAGCACGGGGAGGTCGGACGCCGTGTCGTTGTTCAAGTCGATCGCCTGGCGGGAGTCGGACGTGCAACGTCTGCTGAAGGAATTCAAGGCGGTCGAGGAGAGCGGAGAGACGGACGTTTTCGAGTTCCTCGTCGGACAGGTGGGCATCGGCAAGCTGTCCAAGCTGGCCAACATGCAGGAGAAGGTGGGCGACGCCGTGTTTTGCATGGAGTACTGCATGAAGTCGTTCTACTTCTCGTGGTGTGCCTACAAGCAGGCCGCCAGACAGGCTTTCGCCGCCGCCGGGGACACCTCGTACCCGTTTTCGGTCGACAAGGCGCTGCGCGTCTTTGACGGTCTGACGTCGTTCGAGGAGGTGCACGACGAGGAGACCGACACCTACTGCATCGTGCTGTGCTCGCCCGACACGATCGTGTTGGCATTCAGGGGCACGGCGAGTCGCAAGAACGCAGTGACGGACATGAAGATCAAGAGCATCAAGTACGAGCCGTGCCCGACGCTGTTTGGGTTCCCCGTGATGGTACGTCGATTCAGAAGACCGGCTTCTACTGCGAGAAGACCGGGTGGCTTTGCAATCTACGCGGCGCTCGGCGGTGCGACCCGGATCGTGGGCGCGATGGAGTGCGACGGAGTGCGACGGAGTGCGACGGACTGGCTCCGTCTGCGGCAGCCTCGTTGCATCCGCATCCGTAGATTCATAGATAAACTCACGCTCCTACACTCGGTGTCGCAGGTGCACAAGGGGTTCTGGCTGGCCTGGAGCTCGGTCCGCCGCCAGATACTCGACAAGGTGCTTGCCACGGTCGCCGAGGGCGGCATCCGCCGAGTTTTCGTGACTGGTACGTCGTCGTTGTTGTTGATCATCTGCCGATCGCCGACGGTCCACAGCGTCACCCCGCCCCACGCCCCTCCAACTCAACGCACTCTCATTGCTACTTCTCTCGCGAACCGAAGGACACTCCCTGGGCGGAGCGCTCGCGTGCCTGTGCTCGGTCGAGCTGCAGGCGGGTATCAACGAGCTTTCACGCCCCGAACCCGCCGACGACAGCAGCGGGCGTTCGTCATCCAGCACCGACGTGCTCACGTACACGTTTGGAGCACCGCGGGTTGGCAACGCGACCTTCGGAACCTACGCCAACTCGCTGCTGAGTAACTATTGGCACGTCGTCACCACCGAGGACCCCGTGGCCAGGTACGTCCTTGTGAGCGAAGGGGTGAGCGGGGAGCGAAGCGACCCGCTCACCCCACATGAACGGGGTGAGGTGTCCCTGTGGGGTGAACGACGGGTGGGGTGACACCCGAGACTGAATGGGCGAGCGGGGAGCGCAGCTCCCCGTTGTCATACGATGAGCGAAGGGGCGAGCGGGGAGCGACGAGCATCCTCATGCTCATCATCCCCATCATCCCCATCATCCCCATCATCCCCATCATCCCCATCATCCCCATCATCCCCATCATCCCCTCGCTCCCTCGCTCCTCGGCTCCCTCCCTCACCACGCACCCGATCATTATCATAACAGGCATCCCAAGGGGCTGAACTACAAGCGGACGGGGCACAAGGTGCTGCTCGGCAGCAACGGAAACCTGGAGGTCTACCCCTCCCACTTCGAGTCCGGCCTGTTCACGAACGTCGGAGGCAAGGTGACCGACCACATGATGAGAACGTACGCGGTCCGCCTGGGCCAGTTCCTCAAGGCGCAGTTCGTCAGGGACCTGACGGTGTGCAACGACGAGTACGAGGTGGACGCCGTCCGACAGATGGCGGCGCGCCTCGAGGCGGAGGGCCTGGGGATAGAAGGCCTCCTCTGCTGCTTGGTGGGCGACCTCGAGGACGGGGCGTTCGACCTGGAGCTGATGCCAAACGCCGGCGCGGCCGCGCCTCCCGGTGAGGAAGAAGAAGAGAAGGACAAGAAGAAGAAGAAGAAGAAGAAGAAGAAGGGCGCGAAGGACCTGGAGGTTGGGGAGGAGGACGAGGGGGAGGACGAGGGGGAGGCCGGCGACAACCTCGCCGATGGGGACCAAATGGACTTCCAGTTCGAGGAGGGCTTCGACGACAAGATGCTGAAGGTGCTGAAGCACGTGGTGGGCGAATAATAATAATAATACAATGTAGCTACCCTGGCGATGCTGAGCAGGAGACGAGCAGGAGACCGCCAACCCACAGGGCGCGGCCCCCGTCGCAACGCCGCGGCCCTTTTGCCACCCAACCACTGTTGTTCGCTTCAGAAGCATTCTTCGCAGTATTCTGCCCGATTTTGAGTGAAAGATGAGCACTTTACTGCTGGCTGTCGTCGCTGCGTCCCTTCAGTTGGCGGTCGGGGGTACGCCGTGACCGTCTCTCCCAACGTTGGATCTCACTCTCTCGAGTGAAATTCAGCAGTCGTCCGTTCCTGTTTCGTTCTCACGGTGCCTCGCTCGCTCATTCGTTCGTGATCTCCACAGCGGTCACATATAATTGCCCGGCCGCGTCATGCGTGGCTCCAGGTACGTGTCTGGGCGACGGCGTCTGGTTGGAACCAGACGTCCACGTCAGGCCGCGTCGTCCCCACCAGCACCGGCTCTCTCCCTCTCTCTCCCTCTCTCCCTCTCTCTCCCTCTCTCCCTCTCTCTCTCCCTCTCCCTCTCTCTCACGTCGAAACACCGTGACGTCATCGAACCAACAACGACAGACTGTCGCTGCGCCTCGCAGGCCTCGCCGCTGCCGGGCAACGCGACGAGGACGCCGCAGTTCCTCCTGTTGACGCACGACGACGCCACCGCGGGACTCTCCACCTCCCTGTTCCAGCAGGCCGTTGGCGACTCGAAGAATCCCAACGGGTGCACGCTGCCGGTCACGTACTTCACGATGCAGGGAGGTTCGGACTGTGAGATTATCAAGCAACGCTGGCAGGCCGGAGACGAGATTGCCGGACACTCGCTCACGCATCAGCAGATGGATTCCAGGTTTGCCGACACGGAGAAGGAGATTGTCGGCACGCGGCAGTGGCTGATCAATGAGTGCGGAATTCCCGAGGAGGATGTCAACGGGTGGCGGAGTCCGTACCTCATCAACAACCCGATCCACAGGGAGTCTATCGTCAAGGCAGGGTACACGTACGACTCGACAATCAACGATCACTACCCGGACCAGCGTCTCTTCAACTCAGAGCCCGGCACGCTCTCTCCCAACGGCGCGTCCAGGGTCTGGCCGTACACCATGGACTTTGGCATCGCACAGAACTGCGCGTGGACCGGCAACGTTTGCACGGAGAAAGAGAGATACCCGGGCCTGTGGGAGATTCCCGTCTGGAACATCCAGACGGACAACTATCCGGAAAACGCCTACGCGTTGGACGTGTGCGCGACCGACATCCCGGCGGCCAAGAAGAAGAACGCCCCCCCCTGCGACATCTTCGGGCTGCTCAAGGAGAACTTCGACAAGGCGTATACCGGAAACAGGGCACCCGTGCCGCTCTTCTTCCACTCTCCGTGGCTCTCCGAGCCGTCGACGATGAAGGCGCTGCAGAAATTCATCGACTATGCGACGTCGAAGAAGGACGTGTACTTCGTGACGATGACGCAGCTGATTGAATGGATGAAGGACCCGGTTGCAGTGGAGGAGATGGGGGAATGGCTGGGATGTGGAATCCCCGGCGGGAGATCAAAGGCGGCCAAGGAGGGTGCGGGCGCGGCGGTGGAGGCGGTGGTGCCTGCGGTCGCGGCAGTGGCGCCTGCGGTCGCGGCAGTGGCGCCTGCGGTCGCGGCGGTGGTGCCTGCGGTCGCACCGGTTCCCGCGGTGGCTGTGGTGCTTGCGGGGGTCACGCCCGCGGCGGTTGTACCGGCCGCCGGTATGGTGGTTCCGGCGAGTGGAGGCGTGGCGAGCGGGTGGGTTGGGGGTGTGGTGGCGGGAGCGGGTCTTCTTTCGTTCGTCTTGTTTTAATATCTGAGCTCAGAACCCTCGAGGGTTAACGTTACATTACAGCGATCACGACAGCAGAGTAGTTAGTTCGAGTGGCCCCAAGCATGCTTGCGACCGGCCGGAGATACGGGATCACGAGAGCAGAGTAGTTAGTTCGAGTGGCCCCAAGCATGCTTGCGACCGGCCGAAGACACGGCCGAGGTGCCGGAGGTGCCGCTAGTGCCAGACACGTGAGACTTCTTGTGCGACATCTCGTACTCGGGCAGTGACGCCCTCATGTTGTCGACCTTCGCCGTGAGGTCCGCGAGCACGTTGTTGATCGCCTGGAGGCCCTCGATCAGGTGGCCGCCGTGAGCCTTCCCCGACGCACCAGACGTGCCCGACGCACCAGACGTGCCCGACGCACCTGAAACGTTCTTCGAGTGCGCGAGCTCCATGGCGGTAGCCTGCGAAGGGAAGGGGGAAGGGGGAAGGGGGAGGACGGGCGTGAGTGCGAGCACGATGGTGATTCACCGAGCGACGAATTGCGTACCTGGCCGGCCATGAGGGCCATGAGAGCGACGAAGAGGGCCTTAATCATGATATCAGACGAACTCGTGGAGGATTTACGAATGAATTTTTTCTGCGATCGAGAGGAGACGCCGAGCTTCATCAAACGCGCATCGGACTTGGGGCGCGACAGACACACAAGCTTGGGAAACTCACACCTGGGACGACTTCCACTTGGATAGGGTTGGGCCGAACCGATCTCTTCCCGCTTCCACTCCCCCCCCCTTCACCTTTACCCATTCGTCCATCTGTCTGTCTCCTCTCCGCGTACTCGCCGAAGCACTCACGCATCGAACCTCCGGACGCGGCCGGCTCGTCCCACCTCCAACGTTCAACGTACAGCGACGATGCGAACCGATCAATCTCCACCCTTCCGATCGGGCGATCGAGGCCGAGCGGGTCGTCGCTGCGCTCCCGCTCGGACCCCGGCGGCGCCCACGCACGAGCACTGCGAATACCAAGAATTCTCGGAACTTGAAACCCAATGAAGCGCATGAAACCCAACCTCACGGCTCCAGAATTCATCAGAATAGAAAAGCATTCTACCCCCCACTCGTTCCCTACGATGATCAGCATGAAGTTTTTCTTCGCCTTCTTCCTGGCCCTCATCGGGACCGTCGCGTCCCGGGAGCTCCAGCAGGTGCGATTTTCCTTTCGATCTCGCGAATTCGACTCGACTCGACGCGCGATCGGCGACGGAGGATGGCTGCCGTCGTTCATGTGGGTGTTTTGGTGATTAAAGGTGGCCACTGCGGGGTTTGAAGTCCTCCGAATCGCCCCCGCGCGAAAACGTGTGCGCGAATCATCCGAGGGTGAAGTTTCCGAGAGGGTCCCGCCCCCCCCCCGCACGCGTTGCCTTGCACACGACGTTGTGACCCTCGCCCGAAGCGTTCAGACGCCGTTCTCATCCTCACTCGCTGCGTTCACACGACGCCGATACAGGTGAGCGTTACCCCGCTTGACGTCGCCGCCCCGGTGTCGGGCGCCGTGAGCGGCGTCAGCGCTGTCAGCGCCGTGAGCGGCGTCAGCGCTGTCAGCGCCGTCAGTGCCGTCAGCGCCGTCAGCGCCAAGGCCGAGAAAAAGCACGGAGCGTGGCTGCAGGAGCATGCCGCGAAGAAGCAGGCTTGGCTCGATGGATTGAGGCACAACGCGTGATGGTCACATCTCGACGACGCGACTGTTTGAAACCGACCCAGTGAATTGATTGAATATCGCGAGAGTAACATTCAACCGCCCGATTCGATTAAGCCAGTCGCAGGGCGACTGACGGACGAGGTCGACACGAACCCAGCTTGATCACCTCGGGGTGCGACGGTGGCACGATCGCGTGCGCGTGGCTGGCGACGTCCACGCCGAGCATCGCGTTGACTGCCTTGACCTGGCCTATCAGGTTGTCGACGTAGGCAAACTGATCGTTTCTCCTGAACCCAAACACGCCGTCGGGGGATCCAGCCCGTATAACTCCCTGCGTCCCAGGTTTGCCACCGCACACGTTTTTTTCCCAGGTCCCAAGTGACTGTCGACGGTTCCCAAGCTACACCACCATCACTTTGTCCCCGATCGCCCCTCCCTCGTCCACAAAATATTAATTCCTGAACCGGAACACCTCTCTCTCTCTCGCGTCCATACCCTTCATCATCATGCTGAAGCTCATCACCATCATGGCCCTCGCTGCCACCCAGGTGCGTGCGCCCGCCGCAATGTGACGACTCTGTCACTCGGACCTCGTGTCCGCTCACGGGCCTCGTCATGTACACTACCTCGCACCGCGTCTTCATCCGTTCACTGGCCTACCCACACGCACACACACAAACAGGCTTCCGCCATGGAGCTCGGGCACTCGAAGGCTGCCGATGTGTCGGGCGTGAGTTCAACTTCGGGAACGTCTGGGACGTCGGCTAAGGCGGGAAAGCACTCGCACTTGCTGAACGCCTTGGACATGGTCAATGACCACCTCCAGGACCTCAACGCCAAAATCGAGGAGATGCGCGCCGAGCTGCCGGAGTACGAGACGGGAAACCACTGGAAGAAGGGCAAGGACAACGTGAGTGGACCCGTGTCGGGGGCCAGCGGCGTCTCCTCTGCTGGCAGGAAGCACGGATTGTTCAACCACAACTAGCCTAGCTATCGATCTGTGGTGATGAGGTGATCATCACTCAACATCTTCAACCGTGATGTGTAATTTCCAAGCCATGAACAGCGACCCCCCCCTCGGTTAGCGCGCACGATACTGCATCTACCTGGTGGGGGTACAACTCAATCATTTTTTTTGGCTCATCAAAAAGATAACTATCCGTCTATCAGGCTGAGCAACTGGTCCTCGAATGTATCACGAGTCTCGGTGTACGAGTCTTTTGGTTTCGCAATGTACCACGGTGGAGCACTTGGAGCTGATGTGGCCGGTGGGTATCCGTTGTCTGGTCTTGTTCGTAGGACGACGTACGATATTGCGGGTCTGAATCATATCGGGACCTTTTCGAGCACGGCCTACCAGCTTTCTGGAACGACTTCTTCCGTCACCTTCACCCCAGATGCGTCAGTCGGTGGAGCCGGAACGAACCGTATCCGTCATTTCGTTGGTCAACACGTGCTCTCCTCTCACGGCCCTAACTCGACGAGCTGGTTTCCTTCCTGGGCGCCGGAAACAGTCTCAGCGCCCTCATATCCAAGGTACGCACCGAGACCGAGCGCCTCCAACGTTTAGAAGCCGATGCGAGTGGCGAAGACGCTACCTCGAAACAAAGTCTGGCTGCCCCGTCGTGGCCTTGAGCTGGTTCCATCGCTTCCCCTTCGGGTCGACCGTCCTCGCCGACTGGATGACGACGTCGATGGGCAGGTAGACGTAGTGCGTGTTGACCAACCCCACCGTCACGCCCGTGAACCCGGCGAAAGCGCCGTGGACCGCGTTGTGCGCGAGGATCTTGCAGTAAATCCTGTCGACGCTCGTCGTCGGGATCGATCTGATGATGTACGACGGGTCGATGTACTTCATGTCGACGTCCTTGAGGTTCTTCTTGATCTCGTTCCGCAGCCACTTGCCGGCGTCCTTCAGGATGGGGTTGCCGCTGGCGTCCACCTCGGAACTCCCCTCTGGTCCGCTCTGCAGGCAGCCCTCGGCGCAGCAGATGACAACGTGGCCCTTTTTCGCCAGCACCTTTTCGATGTACGCCAGCAGCATCTCCATCTCGAACGGCACCTCGGGAATCAGACAGATATCCACCACGCCGGAGGACATGGACGCGTCCATCGCGATGAATCCCGACTGCCGCCCCATCAGCTTGACCAGGCCGACGCCGTTGAACGCACTCGACGCCTCCACCTTGGCGCAGATCAGGGCACGTTGCGCCTCTTCGACGGCCGTATCGAACCCGAAACACTTGTCAATCAGCAGAATATCGTTGTCGATCGACTTTGGAACGGCCACCACGGAGCACAGCACGTTGTGCTTCTCGCACGCCTGCTGGATGGCCGCCGCGCCCGCGTTGCCGCCTGCGAGTCGTCATCGTGACGGTCGTGACGGTGGTTGTCGTGGTTTGTGCGTGTGAGAGAGATACAATTTCGACGACGACTTCTGCAACGATACGTACCGTTGCCCCCGACGACGAACACCACGTCGATGCCCATAATGTCAATCTGCCTCACAATCTTGGCCATGTCCGCCCCGCCCCTCGACGTCCCCAAGATCGTCCCGCCCTCCAAATGGATCCCCTCCACGCTGGACCTCGTCAGCACCATCGGCGGCGCGTGCTTATCATAAAATCCCCGGAACCCGTACTGCATACCCTGCAGTTCATGACGAAGAGTGCGTGCGTGCGTGGGTCAGCAGCAGTACACGTTAGGATACACACGTATATCCCTCACGTACCAAGATGTTTCCCTCCGGCACCCCTGACGAACGAGTAGTAGTGAGTTGTCGTCGTAGCAGGAGTGACCCCGACAGAAACGAAATCACCACAAACACCCACCGTAGTCTTCGCACTTCGCCACCAGCCCCTGCACAACATCATTCAACCCCGGACACAGCCCCCCGCACGTCACAATCGCCACCTTCGTCATCCCAGGATTCATATATATCACCTCCCTCGCCCCGGCCCGCACCGCGTACTGCGGCAACACCATACACCCCTCCTCGTCATCCGTCATGCACTCCGCCCCGATACTCTCCGCAGACGCATACCGCAGCGCACTCATCGCCACCCGGTCATCATTCGACACAAACCCACCCCCAAAGTGATTATCCGTAATGAACGGCGACGGCCGCGCCTTGAGCTTGTGATGCAGCACCGGAACCTCCAGCACGTCGTCCCGGTACGTATCCTCCGAGTCGGACTGATCCACCGAAAACTTCCACGACGCCCCCGCCCCCCCCCCCCCCCCCCCCCCCCCACCCCCCCCCCCCCCCGCCCCCCCCCCCGCGCCGCCCCGCCCAGCCAAGAGCGACGACCCCGGGGACGAGCGACGGAGAGGGAGAAACAAAACAGGGAGACAAGAAAAAAAA
>Ga0181582_10004263_pt1 | contig 11561 bp, 8 predicted proteins | sample 071ome_32_FD_132438 | JGI IMG/M metagenome (GOLD analysis project Ga0181582, IMG submission 132438) | Coastal salt marsh microbial communities from the Groves Creek Marsh, Skidaway Island, Georgia - 071405AT metaG (megahit assembly) | ecosystem: Environmental > Aquatic > Marine > Intertidal zone...
ATCTGACTTTTGGAAATGTCCGGGGATCAAGCTGTGCCAGCACATCGACTCTCTCGGCTTCCTCCGGTTCAACATCGGATTGTACGGGCTGTATGTCTTCCTCAACTCGAACTTCTTCCTGCCCCCCGGGCAATCGCAAATAGGCCAGGTACGCTTCGATGTAGTCCTCAGTATCAAAAGGAATCAGCACCGAACCCGCTACCTCCTCGCCATCCAGAGCAACAGTCCAGTAGTCGGTGCCCTGCAAGTCTTCAATCCGTACATTTATTGAATCGAGTTCCTGGCCGAACACATCAAGGGTCCCGACATCCAGCCGCACCCGTGACAGCCAGCGGGTCAGATCCTGCGACGGCGACAACGCGGTTTCGGGGCTGGTCAGTATTTCCAGCCACTCCGAGACTCTGAAAACATCAAGATTTCCGCGTAACTCCAGTCCCGGGGCATCAATTTCGGGAACCCACGGATCCGCGACTCCGGGCATGGTGCCGACATAAACAATGCCGTCTAGTGCCTCGCCAATAACATCCACGCGCATCGACAGTTCCGACCCCAGTACGCCATCAACCTCGATGATAGCGGGACCGAAGTCGATCTGCAGATTCAGCGGCATGGCCTGTTCAGCCGGCTTCTGAAAGGGCTGCGGTAAATTCAGAGCAACCCCCTGCAGATTCGTCCCGATATCGAGGGAAGTATCATCCTGCCCGATTCGCAATTGCGCCTGGTAATTGAGTTGGCCTTCGGAGCGAGCGAGGATATCGCGCACGAAATTGCTCTGGCCTGGCCACCGTTCCAAAGATTCGATGCCGGCCAGTCCTTCAACATCGATTGTGGTGACAAATTGCTCCGCCTCATTACGCTGAGACAGCAAGGTAACCCGAGCGTCGCCGTCGAACAGTCTGGTTGTCAACAAACTATCCTGCAAGCCGGTAAGAGAATCAAAGTTGATTGCGCCGTTGACCGAATCGAACTCAAGCTGGTACTGGGGAAGAAACAACCTGTTGTTCTCAAGGTTCGCATTGATAAGTACCCTGGGTTCCGTTTCCGGTGCATTCAGGGGAATCCGCAAATCTATCGTGGCTTCCACCCCGCCAAACGCCTGCCAGTCGCTCATGGTATTACCGAGGATGCTATCCAGCGGAGCGGCAGTGAGAAAATTCAGTCCGTACTGGCTGTTACCGCCTGCGATACCGTCAACTGTCAACCACAGTTGCCCGGATTGCTCCCGAGCCACCAACGCCGAAGCAGAGCCTATCGTAAGGCCCATGGTTTGCCCGGATTCGACCTCAATTTTGGTAATCTGATCGCTGACAAGCACCGAGCCAGACACCTCGCTAAGCTCCGGCCATTGTTCCAGATAACTGACCTGAGCATCGTTGAAATTAAAGAAAGCCTGGAATGATTTTTCTTCCTGAGGCGAGCCGCCCAGAGCGGAGCCCCGAAAAATCGCTCCACTGTGGTAGACCGCACCGTCAACCAATGCCTCATCGAGCCATTCCATGGTCCGATACAGCCCGGGATTAATTGTCGGTGCGCTGGGAAGGTACGGCGACGCCTTGCTGCCATCAACCCGCGATGCCCCTACCAAAAGACTCAGATCGCTGCGTCGGTTATCATCAACATCGCGCTCGTAGTCCAGAGAAAACTGCGCGCGTCCGTCGACGATTTCAGACTCCGCTATAATCAGACTGCTGGCCATCTTCCACTTCAACCCATCGCTGCTGTCGATCCGGAAATTCAGGCGGCCGTTGACATAGTCATAGCTCCAGGAATCGCTGAAAACGCGAGCCAGGTGAATGGAAAAATTCTCCGAACTGACCTCTCCGAAACCAATCAACTGCTGCCGACCTGGCTCGTAGTCCAATTCGACATAACCGCTAACACCCTCCAGCCCCGGCGTGTTGCGAACCGTATCTATAGCGACATTTTCAAGATTGGCTGAGAGCTGAACGGGACTGGTCGGCTGCTCCTGTAACGGCAGCTGCAGGGAAATGTTTCTCAGCATCCCGCGAGGCCGGAATTCTTGTAGCGCCTGCGTGATATTCGCGCCTGCCAATCCCGTAGCGACTGCTATTTGCCTCAGGATATCGAGATCCAGCGCGTCGGCCCTGAGGCGCAGCAAATCGTTTGCTCGGAAATCTACGTAGTTGTCAGAACTGCGCCAGAATCTTTCGTTCCAGTTAAAACTCAAATCGTTGGCTGCCAACTCCCAGCCTTGTCCATTCTCGGAGGGTTCAAGCAGTATGCTGGCTGTCAGATTCTGGAACACCAGAGGAGTATCGGGCTGCAGCGAGAATGCCAGATACTCTATGCGCGGCTGGACGACCACGGATTGCACCGCTCCCTGTTGCACCGTCACCCATGCCTGCCCGGCTCCGATCAGCTCGCCAAGATTTGCTCCGGCAATCCGCTCAGATTCGGTCAAACTGGAATAGTCGTTCCGGGGAAAGCGGGCATGCACAGAGCCGCCTAATTCGGAGAGAGAGTCACCGTTCAATTCCAGAGATAATAGTATTTCTTCGTCGCTGTCATTCATGACACCGTTGAGGTGAATGAAATGCTCACCGTCGGCATTTTGAATGTTGGCCCGAATGTCTCGAAAATTCGTGGAATTGCCGTTATTGAGACGCAATTCCAACGACAGATCAGTTAGCTGGAGATTGTCTACACGCTGGATGGTGTCGTAAGCAAGGTTCAGGTCCAGAGTACCCTGCCCCTGCCCCTGCAGGCTGATCCCTGACAGTTCCCAGGTGCCCGAAGGCGCGTAGCTGGCGATGATATCCAACCCCTGAATAATAAAATTATTCAGCACAATCCGTCGCTGCAGAATGGTCTCGGTGACGTTGAGGACGATAGTGGCACGCTCGAATTCGAGACCTTGCCGGTCAGAGTCCGCTGCAGAACCGCGCTCCAGCACATCGAAGCGCAGCCCATTGATGTCGATTGCGGGATGGAATCCGTCGAAATACCCGGTCAGTGATTCGATGGAAACCGGCACGCCCAGGGTATCGGTCAACCGCTGCGCCACCTGTTCCCGGTAATTGGCGACAGCTGGCAGGAATTGCCTGCCTATGCTGAGATAGGCGGCAAACAGGATCAGAATGACCGACAGGATCATTAGCAGCTGGCGAACCAGCGATTTGAGCAGTGAAAATAACATGCCTGTTCTTGCCCCGATGACCCTGTCTTTATAGGCCAAGACACCTTAACCGGGACTTAAATTCCCCTGTTTGCAACAGTGCGTGGATGCACCGCGTTCGTAGCGACCCTGCTGCTGACCTAAAACAACACGACGTCGAACTGTTCCTGAGTATACATGGGTTCCACTTCAAACTTGACCGTCTTGCCCACCAATTCTTCAAGGTCAGCGAGCGCTGCAGAGTCTTCATCCAGGAGCCGGTCTACTACAACCTGGGAGGCCATCACCAGCAGAGTATCGTTTTCATATGCTTTGGCGACCCGCATGATTTCCCGGAATATCTCGAAACACACCGTTTCTGCCGATTTCTGGACGCCGCGCCCATCGCACATCGGACAGGGACTGCAAATTAACTGCCCCAGGCTTTCCCGGGTTCGTTTGCGCGTCATTTCGATCAGGCCCAGCTGAGAAATACCAGTGATGGTGGTCCGGGCCGGATCCTTCGCCAGCGCTTTTGCCAGCGTGCGCTGCACCTGGCGCTGGTGCTCCTCGTCCTGCATGTCGATAAAATCGAGAATGATAATACCCCCGAGATTACGGACCCGCAGCTGTCTTGCAATCGCTACGGCTGCCTCGAGGTTGGTTTTCAGTACGGTCTCGGCATGATTGCGACTACCAAGGTAGGCCCCGGTATCGATATCGATGGTAGTCATGGCCTCAGTCTGGTCGATCACCAGGTCGCCTCCAGATTTCAGCTTGACCGTACGACTCAGGGCCCGGTTGATCTCGTCATCGATGCCATAAACATCGAATAGCGGCCTATCGCCCCGATAGTGCTCCACCACGGCAGTTGAATCTGGAATGAAATCAGACATAAAACGAGAAATCTCCTCGCAGGAACTGGCATCATCCACCCGGATCTTCTCCACGCTAGCCGTAATCAGATCCCGCATGGTACGCATGTAGACTGGCACATCCTGATAGAGTAAGGAAATTTCTCCGCCCCGGGTAATTCGCCGTTCCACCGCTGCCCAGAGTCGATGCAGGAAACGAATGTCGGAAAGAAGACTCGGGGCGTCGCAGCCCTCAGCCGCGGTACGAATTATGTAACCGCCGTTATCCTCCAGTTGCTCTTCGACCAGAACATTATTCAGCAGCGTCAACAACCTGGTGCGCTCCTCCTCGTCCTCAAGGCGCTGCGAGATACCGATGTGTTTGCTCCGCGGCAGGTACACAAGGTTGCGAGAAGGAAGGGTCAGGTTCGTTGTCAGCCGCGCACCTTTGCTGCTGATCCCGTCCTTGGCCACCTGTACGACAATTGACTGACCTTCGCGCACTAATTGCTGGATAGGTCGCGGGTATTCTTCGCGCACTTCAAAGCCATCGGCGCCGATAGACGTGATGTCGGTATTGTGCAAAAAGGCTGCCCGTTCCAGCCCAATATTCACGAAAGCCGCCTCCATGCCCGGCATCACTCTTACCACTTTGCCGAGGAATATGTCGCCGACATGACCCCTGCTGCCCGGCCGCTCGATAAAAATCTCCTGCAGCAGACCATTCTCTATCAGCGCTACCCGCGTCTCTACTGGCGACACATTGACGAGTATTTCCTCACTCATGGTTCAATCTCCTGCTGCCAGCGCGGCACGCCGAATTTATCCAGTAGCTGTGCAGTCTCATGCAGAGGTAATCCCATGACGCCGCTATAACTTCCCTGTAACCGGCTGACAAACACAGCTGCCAATCCCTGGATTGCATAGGCTCCGGCTTTGTCGAGGGGCTCGCTGCTGCGCCAGTAAGTCTCCATTTCGTCGCGGGTAAGGGATCGGAAAGTGACCAGAGTCTCGGACAGGGCTAGCTCTTGCTGTTGTCTGGAGACCAGCGCTACCGCGGAAAACACCCGGTGGCTACGACCGGACAGCAGTCCAAGCATACGCAGGGCATCATCCCGATCTGCCGGTTTGCCGAGAATCGTCTGCTCGCACACCACCGCCGTATCGGCTCCCAAAACCACGCGGTCCTGATCAGCGGGAAGATGGTCCAGGACGCTGCGGGCTTTTTCCAGCGCCATCCTGGAGACATAACCTCCCGGTGTTTCGCCCGCCCTGACTTCCTCGACTATTCGGTGTCGTACCGTCTGAAACGAAACCCCGATTTGCCGGAGCAATTCCTGGCGTCTTGGTGAGGCGGACGCCAGCAGGATAACTGCTGCTTCTGCGGAATTGTGAAGATTACTTTCCATCGCATGGGTGCCGGTGCGGGTAGATTGCTAACGGACGCCAAAACCACGTCGCAATTGCCGCAGGATCTGAAACAGAAAGGGCCATACGGCGATACTGGTAGCCGCCGCCAGCAGATAGAGCTGGTTGCTCGGCACCGATTGGCCGGTGATTATCCGCAGCCAGTGACACATGACCAGATTGAGTCCGACCAGTACGCCAACAAGACCACTTTGCTGGAGCAGGGAAAACATGCGCAGGCGCCGGTGCAGGCTGAGGGTGATGTAAGCAATGATCACCAGGGCCAGGGCATTCAGGCCCAGTATGGAACCCTCCAGGATATCCAGAACCAGCCCTGCTATCCAGGCACTGCCGATGCCTGCCCGGTAGGGTAATGCCATGACCCAATATATCAGCACCAGCGGCACCCATTCTGGTCGATAATTCATTGCCCACTCGGGAAAGGGAACAATCGCCAGCAGGTAGGCAATGAAAAAGGTCACGACGATGACCCAGATGCCTTGCGCGCGGGTATTCATCTTCCTATCCCTGTGCCGCCGCGGTTTCGGCTACTGCAGGTTCAGCTACCTGAGAATCAGACTGCGGGTCCAGGTCCGCCGATTGGGCTTGCGTGGCTGCCGTCTCAGTCAGCTGGTCCGCTGCGTCCGGATAAACGAGCATAACATTGCGGGTACTGTTCATCTGCGCGATGGGACGCGCCCTGACCTGCATATAGGCCTGTCCGGGATCCTGATACACGCTGACCACCTCTGCGACCGGGTAGTCCCTGGGATAAACCTGGCCCATTCCAGAACTGACAAGCAAATCCCCTGTCGCGATATCCTGAGTCTGGGTGACAAATTCCAGTTCCAGCTCTGGACCACCTTCTCGACTGCCCCGGGCCAAAGCGCGTTCCCCGTTACGGTTCACCTCAACGGGCGTGACATGGTGAAAATCGGTGATCGGTAGCACCCAGCTGGTAAACGGCAACACCTCGTCGACCTGCCCCATCAATCCGTTGGCATCCAGCAGAGCCTGACCCACAAAGACGTCATCGATTGCGCCTTTGTTGATGAGGATTCGCTTGGAAAAGGGGTCGGGCGACGTGTTGATAATTTCCGCCGGCAACACTGTTCTGTCAATTACCTGGGCCGAATCCTGAAGAGCTCTGAGGCGACTGTTTTCCGATGCCAGGCTTTCGAGCAACTGCAGCTGCCGCTGGGATAACAACAGCTGTTCTCGCAAGGTTTCGTTCTCTTCGATCAAATCGGTGCGAGACACGAGCACATCATCAATCCAGAAGGATATGCGGGTGGGAGTGTCAGCAACCCAGTAGATTGGCGTGGTCACATAGCCCAACGCAAAGCGCAACTGATCCAGATAACCGAACCGATTGTCGGCGACCATCAGGCACACGGAAAGAAGGGCAAACGCCAAAAGGCGATACTCGAGCGCAACACCCTTGATAAAGATTGTCTTATCGATAGGTCAATAACCCCGCCAGTCTGACACCACAAGAGATTAATCGGTAATTACCGAGGGAAACTCAATTATCAGGCACCGGGTCGGGATCAGTCCAGCGTCAGAAAGCCAATATCTTGCAGGTCCATCAACTCCATCGCTTTGCCGCCACCCCGGGCCACGCAGGTAAGCGGATCATCGGCGACTATCACCGGCAGACCGGTTTCGTCAGTCAGCAGCTTGTCGAGATCACGCAGCAGCGCGCCTCCACCGGTCAGCACCATGCCGCTTTCGGCAATGTCAGATGCCAGCTCAGGCGGCGATTGTTCCAGGGCGCTCTTGACAGCCTGCACGATCGAAGACAGCGGTTCCTGCAATGCCTCGCGTATTTCATCTGTCTTCAGTGTAAAGCTGCGAGGAACCCCTTCAGCCAGGTTTCGGCCCCGCACATCGATTTCCCGAATCTCCGTGGTACTGTCCCGATAGGCACTGCCAATTTCCTTCTTGATACGTTCTGCGGTCGCATCGCCAATCAGGCTGCCGTAATTGCGTCGCACATAGGTGATTATCGCTTCATCGAAACGATCTCCACCGATTCTTACCGACTCCGAGTAAACCACGCCGTTGAGGGAAATAATGGCAATCTCGGTCGTGCCGCCCCCAATATCGACTACCATCGAGCCGCTGGCTTTCTCGACCGGCAGACCCGCGCCGATAGCGGCTGCCATTGGCTCTTCGATCAGGCGGACTTCGCGGGCGCCGGCGCTCATCACCGACTCTCTTATCGCACGACGTTCAACCTGGGTGGATTTGCAGGGCACGCAGACCAGAACCCGGGGACTGGGAGGAAAGAAGCTGTTTTCATGCACTTTGTTGATAAAGTGCTGCAGCATCTTTTCGGTCACCTGGAAGTCTGCAATAACTCCATCCTTCAGGGGGCGAATAGCCGTGATATTGCCCGGCGTTCGACCCAGCATGCGTTTGGCGTCCATGCCTACTGCAGTCACGGTTTTCTGGCCATTGTGAGTGCGAATCGCCACTACTGAAGGCTCATTCAGGACGATACCCTCTTCCCGCACATAGATGAGCGTGTTGGCGGTACCCAGATCTATAGACAGATCATTGGAGAACATTCCCCGAATTTTTTTAAACATCGATACTTGATTCCCTCAAATCAGGAGAGCAACCGAGGCGCACTTCTTGAGTACCTGGTGGGCAACTGATATTGCTTTCATTTCAGTTATACCGGTGATGCCAGGTTTAGTTGATTTTCAATTGCTGGCTCGCTGGATCAAGATATGCACCCGAGTAGGGCCTGTTGAAAGCCTCCTGGCACACTCAACCCGAAAATTTCCCGGCGACGATAGACTGGTGCAGCAATTAGTTTGGTTTTCAACTGCTAAATTCCAGTATAATCCCGCCCTTTCCGACAGGTACGCACTCTAGCAACGGGCAGGGTTTTGAGCAAGAGTCTGTCCGTAATTAATTGGTCAGGCCAGAACAGTTCGCACGTAAAGTGCAACGCAAAACAAAGATGGAGCATTGGCAATGGCACTGGAAAGATCCGAAGTGGAAAAAATCGCCCAGCTGGCCAGATTGCATGTGGATGACGGTGAAGCGGAAGAGGTCGCCCAGCGTATTTCCGACATTCTCGACCTGATCGACAAAATGCAGGCAATCGACACGGAAAGCATCGAACCCCTTTCCCACCCGCTAGACGCAGTGCAGCGGCTGCGACCTGACTCGGTCACTGAGACCGACCGACGCGATGAATTGCAGCGCTCCGCGCCCACCTGCGAGGCTGGACTGTTCCTGGTTCCCAAGGTGATCGAGTGATGACAGGCAAGACTATCGCTGAGCTGTCCCGTTCCCTGCGGACGGGGGAAACTTCCAGCGTCGAGCTGACGCGTCACTACCTGGACCGAATCAAGCGGGTAAATTCCGACCTGAATGCCTACATAACGGTATGTGAAGAGCAGGCACTGGCTCAGGCGGAAGCTGCCGATAAACGGCTGGCTGGAGGCGAATCAAGCCCGGTTTGTGGCATACCCCTGGCTCATAAAGACATCTTCTGTACCCGGGGAATAACCACCACTTGCGGATCCAGAATGCTGGCCAATTTCGTGTCACCCTACGATGCCACGGTAGTGGAAAAATTCAACGCTGCCGGCGCGGTGACCCTTGGCAAAACCAATATGGATGAATTTGCCATGGGCTCATCCAATGAGACCAGCTATTTTGGTCCGGTTAAAAACCCCTGGGATATCAAGCGCGTCCCGGGAGGTTCATCGGGCGGCTCGGCAGCAGCGGTCGCAGCCGACCTCTGCGTCATGGCGACAGGCACCGATACCGGCGGTTCGATTCGCCAACCCGCAGCATTCTGCGGCATTACCGGATTCAAGCCCAGCTATGGGCGTATTTCGCGCTTTGGAATGATTGCCTTCGCGTCCAGCCTCGACCAGGCAGGTCCTATCTGCAAGAGTGCCGAGGATGCTGCCATTATGATGAATGTCATGGCTGGCCTGGATCCCAGGGATTCCACCAGTGTCGATCTGGCAGTCCCGGACTACACTGCCGATCTGGAGCAACCTCTTGATGGCCTGCGTATCGGCATTCCCCGTCAGCATTTCGCCGCAGGTTTGAATGCTGACGTCGAGCAGGCCATTCGGGACGGACTCCAAGAATTTGAAAAACTGGGTGCCTCACTGATCGATATTGATCTGCCCAATAACCACCTGTCGGTGTCTGCATACTACGTAGTAGCACCCGCGGAGGCGTCGGCTAACCTCTCCCGCTATGACGGTGTTCGTTACGGTTACCGCTGCGAAAACCCTGTAGATCTCGACGACATGTACAAGCGCACCCGCAGTGAGGGATTCGGTGACGAGGTCAAACGGCGCATCCTGGTCGGAACCTACGCGCTCTCGGCGGGTTTTTATGATGCTTACTATCGCAAGGCACAACAGATTCGCCGACTGATCAAACAGGATTTTCTTAATGCTTTCGAGCAGGTTGATGTAATCGTCGGTCCCACTTCCCCCCACGCCGCGTTCGAACTGGGTGCCAAATCCGATCCGGTAGCCATGTATCTGGAGGACATTTACACCATCGCAGTAAATCTCGCCGGCCTGCCGGGCATATCCATTCCCGCCGGTTTCAGCAAAGGACTGCCGGTCGGCATGCATATGGTAGCCGGTGATTTCCAGGAAGCCCGCCTGCTCAACGTCGCTCATAAATTCCAGCGCGCCACAGACTGGCACCTACGGCACCCCGAATTCAATTCCGGGGAGGGTCTGTCATGAGCTGGGAAACTGTTATTGGACTCGAAGTACATGTCCAGCTCTCTACCCGGAGCAAGCTGTTCTCCGGCACCGCAACTCGATTTGGCGCCGAGCCCAATACCCAGGCAAATATCTACGATCTGGCGTTACCGGGCACCCTGCCGGTGATGAACGAAGCAGCGCTGGAGATGGCGGTCCGATTCGGTCTGGCGATCAACGCCGAGATCGGCAAGAAGTCCGTATTCGACCGTAAAAACTATTTCTATCCTGACCTGCCCAAAGGCTACCAGGTCAGCCAGCTGCACTATCCCATAGTTGGGTCCGGTTCCCTGACCATTGTCCACGAAGACGGTAGCGAGAAGGTGATCGGAATTACCCGGGCCCATATGGAAGAAGATGCCGGCAAGTCGCTGCACGAGGATTTTCACGGCATGAGCGGCATCGATCTGAATCGCGCGGGCACGCCGCTGCTGGAAATTGTGTCTGAACCTGATCTGCGGAGCGCGAAGGAAGCGGTGGCCTATCTGAAGAAGTTGCACTCAATTATCCGCTACCTCGATATTTCTGACGGCAACATGGCGCAGGGCTCCATGCGCTGTGACGCTAACGTCTCTATCCGCAGGGCGGGCGATACAGAGCTCGGTACCCGCACCGAAATCAAGAACATCAACTCTTTCCGTTTTGTCGAAAAAGCAATTAATTTCGAGGTTACTCGGCAACGAGAAATTCTCGAGGATGGCGGGCGCATTGTGCAGGAAACCCGCCTGTATGACAGTGACCGGGATGAAACCCGCTCCATGCGCAGTAAAGAAGTGGCTAACGATTATCGCTATTTCCCGGAGCCCGATCTGCTGCCGATAGTCATCGACGATGCCTATATCGAAGCCGTGAGAGCAGACTTGCCGGAACTTCCTGACCAGAAAGGAGAACGCTTCGTAGCAGAGTTTGGGCTCAGCCCCTACGATGCCGGCGTACTGGTCAGCAGCAGGGATATGGCGCAATTTTTTGAACGCGTGGTAGAAATTTGTGGTGATGCCAAGCTATCCGCCAACTGGGTGACCGGAGACCTGCTGGGATTACTGAACAAAAATAACTGGGAGTTCGCCGAGTCACCGATCAGTGCCGAGCGACTCGGCGCCCTGGTAGCGCGCATTAAAGACAACACGATTTCCGGCAAGATCGCAAAGACCGTCTTCGAATCCATGATCGACGATCAGGACGGGGTTGATGCAATAATAGACAAGAAAGGGCTCATGCAGGTTACCGACAGTGGCGCGATCGAAAGCCTCATCGATGAGGTGATAGCGAGCAACCCGGATCAGGTGCAGCAGTTCAGGGATGGCAAGGAAGCGGTGTTCGGATTCCTGATCGGTCAGGCCATGAAACTGTCGCAAGGCAAAGCCAACCCCGCCCAGGTAAACCAGATTCTGCGCGACAAGCTAAATCAATTGTCAGGATAATCCG
>Ga0181582_10004265_pt1 | contig 11560 bp, 10 predicted proteins | sample 071ome_32_FD_132438 | JGI IMG/M metagenome (GOLD analysis project Ga0181582, IMG submission 132438) | Coastal salt marsh microbial communities from the Groves Creek Marsh, Skidaway Island, Georgia - 071405AT metaG (megahit assembly) | ecosystem: Environmental > Aquatic > Marine > Intertidal...
GCAAACCACCAAACCCCGTCTGCGGATGGCCACCGCCTCGCTGCCCATCCGCCAGGGCCAGCCACTCTGTCAGCGGGAGCGGCCGACGCCCGTCGGCCAGGATGGCGGGCGGGCGTGTCCGCCTGGACAACCGGTGACCAAAGAATGACCGTGAACGAAAAACCCAGCCGAGGAGCCGCCTGAGAGAACGATCTCGCCTCACGTTCGCAATCCATCTTTTCGAGTAACACAGACAAAGCTCATGAGTTGGCCTGCCCAGGCAAATTCCTCCTGCCTCAGCCACAACCCACGCCGACGACCTCCGAAAAAACGCGACAGGTCATTGCCGAAAGATTCTCGGTCACTGACTATGCAAACTCCGCCTCGCTTAGAGAGATTCGGCATTTTGATAGTACCGTGACACGCATCAGAACGCACGTTTTTGGCACTCACGGCTTTCAAACAGGCTCGACACGCGATAACCGTACGCAGCAGGGGAAAAAAAGGTCCGCCCCCCCTCTTGCGGGCTACCTGCGAATGCCAACATTGAAAGAAAGACCGACTAGGCCCAGCGGCCCCTGGCCGTCGGGCGTGACGCCATCCTCAACCGCCCCGAGGCCGGTCATCCAGTACTGGGCCTCGGCGTTGCCGCCTGCGAACGCGGTTGCACCGCCGCCGATTGACCGCTCCCAACGTGGGCCGACAGAAAACTCAAGAATCGCCCCCATCGAACTGGGCTGGTCACCAATCGGATCAGCAACCGTCTGCGCAATGCCGTTCCCAAAAACGCCAGAAAATTGCGACGAGCCCTGCAACCGCCAGTGCTCAAACCGGCGACTGCGGCGGATCCCCTGAAGCCCCACGGTGACACCGGCCGCATCAAGCCGCCAGCGATCTGTGCCGACAACGTTGCTGGCATCGAGAGCCATCTCGTTGCCAATCCAGGTGACGCCTCCCGAGTAGAGAATGTCCCACGAGCGATACTGAACTCGCTGTGTCGCTTCGACATCGAGCTTCTGGAAGATCAGGCGAGACGTGAAGTCGACACCAAGGTTCGTTCCCGTCGAAAACTGGTCGTACTGCCACCACCGCACCCGAAAGCCGAGGCCCTCGGCATCGGACCAGCCACACCATAGCCGCCACGCCGGCAGAAAACTGTCGGCGTTAGAAAAGGCAATCACCTGCTGGCCGGTCTGACTGGCCTCACCGAAGGGCTTGAAGAAAATCACCTCGGCGCCGCCGGTAAATCCACCACATGATTCGACTGCCGTGCAGCCGCTGGCGACTGAGACAGCCGGCAGTTCGACGCAGCTCGGCCGATAGGCTTCCGGATCAGGACCGTCAGCCAGGTCAACGGGATCAGCAGTTGCCATCGCAACCCGAAACGGGTCGACCGGCTCCCAGAGCGGCACCGGCTCACTGCCAGACGCGTACAGGCAGGCAACAGATGCGACGCCCCACGCAAACCATTCAAGCAGCCTGCCGACCGTGCGTGATTCTCTCACCCCGCCCCCTTTTCCTCGCGGCGATTTTCCTGCGTTCCAACGCGGCAGCCGTCTGGCGCGCCCTGCGCAAAAATCCCCCATCCCCCATTAGGGCAATCGTCATCCGAAACCGGAAAACTTGATTTTGCACCCCAGTGGATGAGGCAATTCAGGCTCGCAAAACCCTCCATTTCCAGATCGAAATGCCACCAAAGCAGGCCACTGCCGGTCAATCCGCCAAAATCGTTAAATCAGGAATAGCAGCGGCGGAAACGTCGTGCATCTCGAAATAGGCTGCCACGGCGGCAGCCTGCTCAGCCGTCGGCTGCGGCGGGGTCTCGTCGCGGAAGCCACGGCCAGCCGGCTGCCAGCGGGGGCCAAAGTGATAGACGGCGTAGTACATGATTTTTGACTTGATCAATGGGGCGTCGGCACAGCGGCAGGCCTCGTAAAACATCCGGTGTACCTCCCGCCAGTTGCGTGTTCGCTCAACACAGGCGACGTCGTGCACCACCGAGGCGTTGCGGAATCGACCGACGAACGGCCCACCGATCACCGACCAGAAGGCCCGCGGGATGCTGGCCCCATTGACCACCGACTTAGCTGGGGCGAGCCAGTTGATTTCGGTCTCATCGACATAGGCAAACGGCTCAACGAGTTGCATATCACGACCATCATCAAGCCACTCGGCCACGACGCGGCCCTCAAACCGGCCCCAGTTGCCGCCAGCCGCGGCCTGCTCGTCGTGCTGCTGATCGTTCTCACTCATACCGACTCACTCGTAGCAACTCATAGAGGCACCGGCTTGGCACAGCTCACCAGATAGGCAACGAGCGGCCGGGCCGGCTCGGGCAGATGGGCATCGTCACAGACCACATGCACGTGAACTGCGTCATATTCAATCGTGATCTCATACTGCCACCGGTCACGGCCGCCCTCGTTGTGCCGGGTGAATGACGCGGTCAGCATGCTGGCGGTCACCAGCCCTTCGACGCGGATTTTCTCATCAGCCGCAAGCGCCGTCGTATCGACCGTGCAGCCCCGCACCAAGCCCATGAACCCGCCCGACTGCCGAAAGGTGATTTTCATGATAAGACTATGTACCAGCGGCTTTCACCACCTCAAGTCGTCTTCCCAATCGAGAGGATCCTCATGTCGCCGACGGTGCTGCGAATAGGCGGCTTCCGCTTTTTCTTTTTCTCACGCGAAGAGAGCCGGATGCACGTTCATGTGTCCCACGCCGATGGAGAGGCAAAATTCTGGATCCGTCCGGAAATAAGCCTTGCCAACCACACAGGACTACCACAGCATACGTTGAACGAGATCGAAGAACTTATCTACCGCCATCAACAGGAAATCAGCGATGCCTGGAACCGGCACTTTACCGATTGAAGTCACCAACATCTCCCCGCACGGCTTCTGGGTTCTGCTGGAGAACGGCTCAGCGGAACAAGAGGAACTGTTCCTGCCGTTTACAGACTTCCCCTGGTTCCGGGCAGCCACGATTGAGCAATTGTGCAAGGTGGAGCGACCGTCGGCCGACCATCTCTATTGGCCGCAACTCGACATCGACCTATCCGTTCCTTCCATCCGTAACCCGGCTGCGTACCCTCTGATCAGCCGCTGAGGAAAGACGGCGGCCCGACAGACCTCGCTCACAGCCCCACCTTTTTCCAGGCTGCCCGCACCACCTTGCGGGCGGTAGCCCCAAACTGATCGGCGGCGATCTGGGCGGTCACCCGGGCGAGGTCGGCAAACTGACTATCCCGTGACAGCTGCAAGAGGGCCTCGTACCAGATTGCCCCGGCCGTCTCCCAGGCCGGCCCACCAAGGCTTTTCGCCGCCAGTACAAAGGCCCGGTTGGGAATGCCGGAATTGATGTGAACCCCGCCTGAGTCGGCCGGACCGGTGTAGAGGTCCTTCATGTGGCCCGGCTGCGGGTCGCTGCCGAGGTATGGATCGTCACGGTAGGCGGTGCCGGGGTGCTCCATGTCACGAATGGCCCGGCGGGTGGCCGCCGGCACCAGCACCTCCACACCAATCAGCCAGCTAGCCGTCTCGGCCGGCTCGTCATGCTTCCACTGCCGCACCAGGGCCCCAAAGACGTCCGAGAAGTGCTCGTTGATCGCGCCCGACTGGCCGCGATAACGGAGGTTACTGGCAAAAGTCTGCACGCCGTGAGTGAGTTCGTGGGCCACCACGTCGAGCGACCGGGTGAAGGGGCGGAAGACCACGCCATCACCATCGCCGTAGGCCATCTGCTCGCCGTCCCAGAAGGCGTTGGCCATTGGCTGGTAACGGTCACGGCCGTCTGCCTCGCCCACGTGCACGCTGGAGATCAGTGACATGCCGGCATTATCAAGCGAGTTGCGGCCGAACCGCTTGAGGAAAAAGTCGAATGTTGCCCCGGAATAGTCATAGGCCTCGTTGACGGCGGCATCCTTTTGCTTCGGCTCTCCCTCGGCCCGCACCAGCCGGCCAGGCAGTTCGTCGCGGCCACGGGCGTCGTAGACCAGCCGGTGCTTGCGACCGGCGGGGCTCGGCACGGCCAGCATCATTGGCAACTGCTGTTTGAAGGCACGCACCGCCCGCACGGCAGCACAGTGCGACAGGGCAACCAGCGCCCGCTCGCGCACCTGAGGGTCGGCCGAGCGGGCCATGAACTCGACCATGTAGGGCGGCACGATGCACTGACGGGGATCACGGCAGCAGTGGGTGGTCATGCGGAGATTCCTTTCTTGTGAAGCCGGAAGTTGGTGGCGGTGCTTTTCCGCCAGCCTCCGCAGGCGGCTTTCGTGGTCTGGGCTGGAGGTTGGTGGCAGTGCTTTTCCGCCAGCTTCCGCAGGCGGCTTTTGTGGTCTGGACAAATGGCGGCCGGGCTCACGCCGTCACCGCTGGGAGAAATCCAGTTGGGCAAACGAGGGCAAATACAGGCGGCATCCCAGCCGCTTCGGTTTCTTCGAAGGCCGCCATCGCAGGACGCCGATGCGGAGAACATTATCGGGTGGTCGTCATCCCCAAATTGAGCCCCCTTAAAAACAGGACGCCCTCGCAATGAACATGTATTGGGCACGCATCTCTGCGTGGCAGACCAGCCTCTGTTGCTGCCTTCTATTCGCTGTCACGCCGCTGACAGCAGGCGAGTTTGGTCCGCTGCTGAAAAAATTGACCGCCCCCTTCGAGGCAGCCCACCGCGAGAAGCCGCCGATCGCCACCGACCCCTGCGTTGATGAGCTGGCCGCCCGACTGGAATGGATCGAACACCGGATCGACACCCACGGCTCGATCGTCGCCAAGGCTCCCGATGTTTGGGGCCAGAGCCGACTCACTCGCCACCGCTATGAATACGAAGAGCAGCTCCGCCGCCAGCTTGACCGGTTCGAGTCGCGAGCCCAGGCTGCCATCCGCCGCAGTGATCAGCAATATCTCGGCATGGCCTTGGCCCTGCAGGCAGCCGCCGGCCGTCAGCGGCGGGGCAGTGATGTGGTCGCGGTACCAGAGGCAAGCGTCGTCAACCAGATCGGCGACCTGCTGCCCAGCGGAAATGAAGGGCTCGGCCGTGATGGCCAACTGGTCATTCATCGCACCGCGCCGTTTGACCAACCGGGGCTCACTGGTGCGTTTTCTGAACAGCCAATCGGCCTCGAGCCCAAACTGCACCTCGACCAACTCTCGGGCTATCTCCATCACCTGCATGCGCTACGGCGGGTGAACGAAGGGGACGATTCAGCCGACGCCCCCGGCTATGCCCTCAATCTGGTGCGGCTGCCGGTGTCGATTCTGCCCGGCTGCCTAACCCGCCGGGGGTACGGGGCGGAGGTCACCCTGACCGCAAGCATGCAGCTTGATGCCGAACTGCTGCCGCGGACCTTTCGCAACCTCGTGATCAACGATCTGGTCGACACCATTGCCCCGGCGCTCGTCCACTGCGTCAACGATGCCGACTGCCTGCAGTGGGCCCGCACCATCGAGCAGGCCCCACGAACCGGTAGCCGGCAGTCGGCGATTCCCCGGCAAAGTCTGATGGCCGCAGTTGAGTCACTCGGCACCCGGCTGCCAGCGGTTGCCCCAGCCCCGCCGCCAGCGGTGAAGTCGCGGCGAGCCCGCCTCCCGCTGCCCGGGTCGCAGCTGGCCGATGTGGCTGGCGTCGGGCCAATGGCCCGGCTGATCGTGGAGACCCACACGGCACTGGCCGGCCATCCGGTCAGCCGGCCCTGCATCGCCTACACCGATGTGCGGGCCTTTCTGTCGAGTGAACTTGAGGCCGCCTACGACTTTCTGGCCGTGCCGGCCCAGCGAGAGATCTGGCAGGAACTGACCGGCTGGCAGCTGGCCGACCTAATCCGGGGCCGGCAGATCGCGGCGCTCGACCAGATTCGCTGCCATGCCTTCCGGCGATTCGGAGCCGCCGATGTGGCAGAGGCATCACTGCCACTGCAGGCGGCAACTGACAGTGACGACTGCTGCAGCCCAGAGCCAGCTGCCACGCCTGCTTGCCGCACCACAACGGCGGTGCTCGCCTGGGCGGTGCTGGTTGAATCGGCCCTGCTTGATGCCCGGCTGGCCGACGACATCGCCGCCACCGGCAGCACCGGCACCATGCCAGCGGGCCCCTGCCTGGCCGGGCCTTTCTTTGGACCCACACCCAGTCTCGAGGCCCGGGCCGCCTTTGCTGACTATGTCCGCCGCCGCTGGCCACTGCGTGTCTTCGCGCTTGATCCAGTCATCGATGAGCAGAATGTCGAGGACTCATTCGCCCGTCGCCGCGAAGCCCAGATTGCGCTCGCCGTTGCTTTTGCCAGCGGCCGCACCTCGGCACAAGCCCTCAATCGGGCCACTCGTCGGCTGGAACTTGACATGGCCACCGTCTCGCTCAACCGTACCGCTGTCGGCTTTACCCACGGGGCCGACACCTTCGGCTGGCGGTTCGCCCCGCGGGTCCAGCCTCCGCCCACCCGCACCGGTCTGGCCGGCTGGGCAGAAACCCTCTGCGGCACAAGCAGCGATACCGATCTCGCCAGCCGCTGCCTCGAACCAGGCATCCGCGAGTGTGCGGCCGTCATCGTGATGCCGTCGTTTATTCCGGCCATCACTCTCGACGCCCACACCAACTGGTTTTCACTCGCCCATCCGCAGGCAACCGAGCCCGACCTGCACGACACGGTCAAGCTGGCCCGCGCCGTAGCTGCCGTCCGCGAGTCGGCCGCTGCCTGCCAGGCCTGCCGCCACCGGTATGCCGACGGCATGCTCGCTCAGCTGCTCAGGCGGGCCGACCAGCTGGAGCAGGAACTCTCCTTTCAGACCCTCACTGCCAAGGTGCCTCTTGAAAACACGGCTGGCGGCTTTGAGCTGTTCGATGCCGGCATCACCGACCTCGCTCCGGAACTGACGGGCTGGTACGGCGCACCGGGCATCGACCCGCAGGCCACCACGACGCTGTTTCTGACGGGCGAAGGCTTCAGCATCCACGACACCCGGCTGATTGCCGGCGGCCGGCCGCTGCCCTTCCGACTGCTCAGTCGTGAGGTGATGGAGGTGACGATTCCACCAAGCGTCCAACCCCTCGACCAAGCCAGCTGCCGCGTCAGCCTGGCGAGCCACCAGGCCGAGCTGACCAGCGATCGACCCGAGCCGTTGCCACCGCCGCGAACAAGCCCGACGGCAACCTCAAAGCCTCCTGCACCACCGCTGTGCACCACCGCCTGCAACGGACAGCAGCTGGTCGATTTTCACCTGGCCACTCCTTACGGGGTCAGCAGCCATCTGCTGGTGCCGGTGGCCCGGCCACGATCCAGCGGCACCCTTGGCGGCCTGGCCTTTGTGGGCAGCCCGACGATCGGGCTGACTTTCACTGCCAAGGCTCCACGGGGCAGCGACGTTGAGACCGCCAAGACCGATGCCTTCTTCACTACCTCGAACCCCGCCATCGAGATTGCCGTGCCAGAGAGTTTCTTTCCTCCGGCCAAACCAGTGCTACAACTGACCCTACGGGCTGAGGGCCAGCCGACTGTCGCCGCCACCCTCGGCAGCGATGACCTAGCCTACGACGCCGCCCGGCGGCGGTACGTGATTGCCGGTGACAACCTAACGAACCTGGTCGGTGACTCGAGCCGCCCCGCCGGCGACTCAACGCTGCGAGGTGCCGTCCGAACAGCCATCGACCGGCTGCTGCTCGAAGGCGACCTCAAGCAGAGCGGCGACAGGGTTCAATTCACCGCCACCGGCAGTCTGGTCGCCGAGCAGCAGGTCGTGCCCATTGGCGGCAATCTGACCGTCACCGCCACTCGCCGCAGTGAGGGCCTGCCCGAGGCAGCCGAATAGCGGTCGGCATGAAATCGTCGTCGCTCATCCCCCGGCTTGCGCCGGCTATCCAGGCTATCCCCAGGCTTGCGCCCGGGGCTTTCGGAGCCGGGAGAAATGCTCGCGAAAAGGACTCGGGCCGCTCACCCAATCACATTCTGCGGGGTGCCAGCAACGAAGTTCGCAATGTTGGCGGCCGTCGCCGCAATCCGCCGTTCGCGAGACGCCCGAGTGGCCCAGGCAATGTGTGGCGTGATCAGGCAGTTCTTTGCTGTCAGCAACGGGTTGTCAGCTGGCGGTGGCTCAGCCGAAAGCACATCGAGACCCGCCCCGGCGATCTGGCCACTGTTGAGGGCAGCGGCCAAATCCTCTTCCACAACCACGGCCCCCCGTGCCGTGTTGATCAGGTAGGCCGTCGGCTTCATCGTGGCGAGCCGCTTGGCATTGACCAGCCCGGCGGTGTCGGGCGTGAGTGGACAGTGCAGACTGACAACGTCACTCTCCCGAAAAAGCGTATCCACATCGGTAAAGGTGACGCCCTCTTCTGCCGTGGCGGCCGACCGGCGGTTGGCCAGCACCCGCATGCCGAAGGCCCGGCCGATCGTCGCCACCGCCCGACCAATCGCCCCATAGCCGACAATGCCTAGTGTTCGGCCGGCCAGTTCAACCAACTCGCCCCGCCAAAAGCAAAAGTCTGGACAGCGGGTCCAGTCACCCGCCCGCACTGCATCAGCATGGCCAGCTGTTTGATTGGTCAATTCCAACAGCAGGGCAAATACCGCCTGCGCCACATTGGGCGTGCTGTAGCCGGGAACATTGCAGACCGTGACGCCACGGTCACGGGCAGCAGCCACGTCGATAACATTGACGCCAGTGGCCAGCACGGAAACCAGCCGCAACTTAGGGAGCGCCGCCAGCGTCTCAGCTGAAAGCGGCGTTTTGTTGGTCAGCACAATCTCGGCTGTGGCTGCCCGCTGGTGAATAAGATCACCCGCTGTTCGGTCATAAACAGTCAACTCACCCTGGCTGCCGACAGATGCCCAGGAACAATCACCAGGGTTCGTGGTGTACCCGTCAAGAATTACAATTTCCATCGTTCAGCCTTCTTTAAGATGTGGGAAATGGAGGCGATTTTCCCGGCGTCATCGCACTGATCGCCGCTGACCAGCGTGCCTCAGGGCATCACCTGCCGCCGATACTCGCCGCGGCTGAGCACCTCGCCAATCGTATCGAGAGGCAGCACCACATCGGCCAGACCGGCTGTTACCACTGCCTTCGGCATGCCATATACCGCACAACTTTCCTGGTCTTGGGCAACCACCGCACCGCCGGCAGCCTTCACCGCCCGGCAGCCTTCAAGGCCGTCCGAACCCATGCCCGTTAAAATCGTGGCCACCATGCGCTCGCCATAACAATCGACGAGTGACTCAAGCAAAACATCAACCGAAGGACGACACCCATGCCGGGGTGGCTCATCCACCAGTCGGCAGACCATGCCACGGCTTAGCTTCACCACCGTCAGGTGAAGGCCTCCCGGAGCAAAGTAGCAATGCCCTGGCTCGACCAGCATGCCGGTCTCAGCGAGATGAACCGGAAACGGCGTGAGCTCATCAAGCCGGCGTGCGAGTGACTCCGCAAATTTCACCGGCATGTGCTGCACGATAAAAATTGGCACTGAAAGATCAGCAGGAAGAAGCGGCAGCACCCGCCGCAGGGCATCCGGCCCCCCCGTTGAACTCCCGATGGCAATGCAGTCGCCCGTAGGCAACCGTCGCCCTTGAGGCTTGGTTTGTGGCTTGGTTTCAGCTGGCGGCAACACTGCCCTGACCTTGCCAATCCGTGCTCGCCGGGTGTCAAGCAACGCGTCAACACGACTGCCTAAAGCCCCAGCAAGGATGTCACGCGCTTCCTGAGAACTGACACCAGTCGGCTTGAGGATGCAGTCGAGTGCCCCAAAGAGGAGGGCCTCTACCGTTGCCGGAGATCCTGCGGCCGTGAGGCTGCTGACCATCAACACTTGGGTCTTCAGGCCGAGCCGTTTGATTTCTCGCAGGACGCCCAGACCATCAAGACCCGGCATCTGGACATCAAGCGTAATCAGGTCGGGATGAAGCCGTTTGATCATCTCAACTGCTTCAACCCCATCCTTGGCGACCCCGACAATCGCGAGATCGGGAATGGGCTCAAGGACATGCTTCAACACTTGCCGATAGAGCGCTGAGTCGTCGACGATCAGGACGTTGAGCATGAAACCGGGCAGTAGTAATGGCGGGATTGAGCGGGCGAAACCTAAATTGCGTGAAGACCGCCGACGCGGAAATATACACCACCGCACCAATCAGAATGAGCATTTCACGCAGGCTTTGCGGCCTCCGGAGGCTTTCCTGAACACAGAAGATTTTTGCGTTGGGTCGTTTGCGAAGACCCGTTTCGGCGGCTATATCAGAGTGTCAGTATTTTTTCCGGGGGGCATCTCCACCGAAAACACCGGAAAACCCAGGAAAAAACCTGATATCCACCGCCCTCTCCCCTTTCCCACCGCGGCCTATGTCTGACACTGCCCCTCTACCAAGCCGATCAGAACGGACAACCGACAAGTCCACGACTGCCACCGCCCCACAATTCGTCGGTTTTACGCTATCTGATCAGAACTACATCTTTCGGATCGAGCGGATTCAGGAAATTGTCATTCCGACCACGATCTCAAGGGTTCCTGAGGTACCGCCTTACGTTGATGGCGTCAGCAACCTCCGCGGCACGATCATTCCGATCATTAACCTGAGGGCATTGTTTGGCCTCAGCCGCAAGGAAAACGACGCCGAGACCCGCACCATCGTCGTGAATGTCGGCAGTCGCACCATTGGCTGCACGGTTGATTCGGTCTCCCGGGTCATGCGGGTACCAGCCGAGCAGATGCAGCCTGCTCCTGATTCCATCACCTCATCGGGACGCAAGTTCATCGAGAGTTTTGCTCGCGTTGGCGAGGCACTCTACATCCTGCTCAACGTCGATGAACTGCTCGATCCTGCCAACCTTGAAGAAGTTCACAAGGCAAGCAGCAAATTCTCTGATGCCACCGCTTCACTCTCTGCCAACATCTAAACACCTTCCCAACACACTCCATATCGTCACGAAGGAATCGTTCATGGCTACCAAAAAACCAGCGTCGACTGCGATCACCCAACGGAACAAATTAGAGTCCTTGGATCGCTCAATGGCACGAATCGAATTTGCGCCCGACGGCACGATTCTCGATGCCAACCAAAACTTTCTTGACGTGATGGGGTACACCCTGAGCGAAATCAGCGGCAAGAAACACAGCCTTTTCGTGGATGACGAAACCAAAAGCAGTCCAGAGTACGCCGCCTTTTGGGAAAAGCTTCGTTCTGGTGAATTTGAATCCGCAGCATTCAAGCGTCTGGCAAAGGGGGGCCGTGAGGTCTGGATTCAGGCGACCTACAATCCCGTACTGAATAGCCAGGGCAATGTCATCGGCGTGGTGAAGTATGCCGTTGATATTACGGCTGCCGCACAAGCAGAGCAGGCCACCAAAGCAGCCGTGCAGCGGTACACCCAGATGGTGGAAAACACCAGTGTCCAACTGATTCTTGCCGACCGCAATTTCAACATTGTCTACATGAACCCGGCCTCAGAACGGGCACTGAAGAACATTGAACACCTCCTGCCCTGCCAGGTTGACCAAATCCTCGGGCAGTCAATCGACATCTTTCACAAGCATCCTGAACACCAACGGGCCATCGTTACGGACCCGAAAAACCTGCCCCACCGGGCCGAAA
>Ga0181582_10004267_pt1 | contig 11558 bp, 6 predicted proteins | sample 071ome_32_FD_132438 | JGI IMG/M metagenome (GOLD analysis project Ga0181582, IMG submission 132438) | Coastal salt marsh microbial communities from the Groves Creek Marsh, Skidaway Island, Georgia - 071405AT metaG (megahit assembly) | ecosystem: Environmental > Aquatic > Marine > Intertidal zone...
ACCGCGCGGCTCTGGGATCTTTCGACTGGTGAGAGTATTCGGATATATCAGGGCCACCATAAGGCCATCTGCTGCTGCGCACTCAACGACTCAGCTTTGTGACGGCTCTCTCTGGATTCGGACGCCTATCTCAAGCCACCGCGGTGCAAAACACATTACAGCTCTTCCTCCCCATTGCTTTCGAGCAACAGACTCGCCGCCACCCCACCTCCCAAAATAGCCACCACCGCAGCCAGACTCGCCGACGTGGGCACGTCGACCCCCGCAAACTCGACCAAAATCTTCCCGCCAATCACCCCCAACACAACCGCCACACTCTTCTCCAGATACTTCAACTTGGTCAACACATTTGACACAAACCCGTACAACCCCCGCAGACTCAAAATCGCAAACATATTCGACGAGTACACAATAAACGGATCCAGCGTCACCCCAAACACGGCCGGAATGGAATCCACCGCGAAAATCACATCCGACAGCTCGATAATCAGCAACACCAACAACAGCGGCGTCGCCCTAGACACCCCCGCTTCGACCGTCGTAAAAAACTTATCCCCATCGTACGTATCCGTAAAGTCAAACAGACTCTTGGAGAACTTGACAATCGTATTCTCCGACAAGTCCTCTTCCTCCTCCCCGTCCTCCCCAGCCAGCAACAGCTTCCCAGACGACACCAACAGGATACCCGCAAACACGAGCAAAATCGGCTTCCACTTCTCCACAGCATCCGCACCGAGAAGAATCAACACCAACCGTAGCACAGCCGCCGTCCAAATCCCGTAGCTCAGGACAATTTTCTGAGATGCCACCGGCGTCTGAAACTGCGAAAACACCAACACGAACACAAACAGGTTGTCCACGGAGAGAGACTGCTCCAAAAGATAGCCCGCAAAGTATTCTTGACCCTTCACCGGACCCAGCACGGCCCACACCCCGGCACCGAAGAGCGTCGCGGCGCCGACCGCCAACGCCGCCTGCTCTGCGTCCCGCTCGACCTCTGGCTCGACGATTTCTAGCTCCGTGATCCGATCGATGGAAGGGTCGGAAGAAGAGGTCTTGGAGTCCTTGGAGGTGGCGCGGGGGACGAGGGAAGAGGCGGGGAGGGGCGAGGTGAGAACGGGTCTTCGCCGTTTTGCCCACGTTCGGGACGTTCGTGCCTTCACGCTCGAGCACGCCGATGCCCATGCCGACGGCTTCACGCTCGCCACGCTGCTCGAGCAGCACGGCGATGCCAATGCCGCCATATAGAGTCTAGAGGTGACGAACGAATGAACGAATTCTGGAGGTTTGAAACGCAGCGTCTAGTCGTCGATGCCGCCGGAGACGACCGATGCGACTTGAGATGGTCACTGTGATGGTGTGATGGTGTGTTGGTGCGACGCGTGCGACGTGACGAGCGAAATTGGAAGAAGTGAGCTTGCCCTCGGAGCGTCGAGAGAGAGGAAGGGAGGAACAGAACGACTGCTGCTACCCCACGCACCACGTGGCGGGTTAACCCAGCCCAAGCACCGCATCGCGATCGCCTTGACGTGTCTCGCGGCCGAGTTGCCGTCCGCTCAGTCTTCCACTCGGCCTCCCGAACAGGGCGTTCGAACGTGAGACGCGAGAGAGGTATACAGGGAGAGGTATACAGGGAGAGGTATACAGGGAGAGGTATACAGGGAGAGGTATACAGGGAGAGGTATACAGGGAGACACGCGAGAGAGCCGCGAGAGAGAGAGAGACATACACCGACGCGAGACGTACATACACGCGCGCACCCATCCCGACCATCTCACCCACCATCCCCCGACGTTCACCGACGCCGGCGTCCGTCGTACCTTTCAGTTGAAAACACGAATTTCTGGTCCCTTCTTCAGATAATACGAGCTAGCTATACCATCGACTACGAGTGACGAAGAGGGTGCGTCCTCCGAGTTCCTCCGAGTCGGCTCAGGCCAAATTTAGCGGCAAGCCATTGCGGGCTGGAAATCGTCGATACGCGAGACTGCGTGGTTTTTACCTTGACGGAGCGCGGTGACGATAACGTAGATACGTAACGACGTAGAAATGGTGGAAAAGAGGTACGTGGGTGGTTGAAACGGTGGTAGAGGTGCATGTCTGTCTGGATTTGTTTGGCAGAATTTCTCGCTGTGTTCGCGTCGGTTTGTGTATCTCACGTTTGCATTATGAAAACTTGGTTGATAACAGTGACACGACGGAGAAGCCGGTGAGCCAGGGCAAAGGTACGAGTGGACGATGGCGGCAGTTGCATCTCGGTCGTTTCTCGTGAAGGGTGAGAACGTATAACGCTCTCACCTGCGCGTTTGCTTGCTTGTACGTTGTAGGTCCGCTGTCGTGGGCGAGGATGTTGGGAGCCAAGGCGACGGGGAGGGCTGTGAACGGGAAGGAAGCGGGGAGCGAGGCGAGCGAGGCCACAGTGGCCAAGGTCGGCGAGGCGAGTGGGGGCGGGGCGACGGCGACGTCTGTGCCGGCGGCGAAGGCCGCTGTGCCGGCGGTGTCGGCCGCTGTGCCGGCGGTGTCGGCCGCTGTGCCGGCGGTTTCGGCCGCTATGCCGAGCGCGGCACCGTCTGCCACGACGACGATCGTGAGCAGTGGTACCGGCGCTGCGCTCCCTGCTGCCAGCTCGCAGCCACTGCCGCCTGCCGCCGTTCGTCCGGTGCCCGTCACGCGTCCGCCGCCGCCGTCCCATGCGCCACCGTCTCATGGGCATCCCAAGGGGAACGTTCATACCGGCAAGCCGGGGGGGCATCATGGCGGCAAGCCGTCTCACGGGCACCATCAGCGCCCGCATCCCGGTGGGAACGTTGGAATGCAGGTGCCCGTGCAGTATCAGCCGACGCAGCAGTTCCCGGTGAATATGCCGCAGTATGTGCAGCCCCAGTATATGCAGGGGTCAGGGTATCCGCAGCCGTATTATGCTTTCCAGGGGAATTTCAGGCCGCCTGCTGTTGCGAATTACTATGCGCCGATGCGGGTGGCCGGTGGAGTCAGTGGAGTCGGTGGAGTCAGTGGAGTCAGTGGAGTCAGTGGAGTCAGTGGAGTCAGTGGGGTGAGTCTGCCGGAGCATACGCATGTGGGATCTCCGGGGAGTATGGGTGGGCCGACTGGGGTAACGCCGCCAGCAAAGCCCACGCCGCCCAAGGTGACGCCGCCGCCAGTGCGTGAGAAGAGGATTCTCAGGATCGAGGATCCGAATACGCACGTGGCGCTGGATCTGAAGGAGATTTCGAAGACGACAGAGAAAAAGAAGGAGGGTGGAGAGGAAAAGAGCGTGAGTGAGACGAGTGCGAGTGGAGCTGCGAGCGAGACGACGGCGAGCGAGGCGAGCGCCGCGGTGGTGGCACCGCCGGCACCCGCGCCACCCGCCGAGCCCGCGCCACCCGCCGAGCCCGTGTTACCCGCGCCACCCGCGCCATCCGCGCCACCCGCGCCACCCGCGCCACCTGCTGTCGTGCCGCCTGCACCGCCCGCTGCCCCGGCGCCGCCGGCTCCGTTCGAGCAGGCCATCTCGGAGGAGCAGCCCAAGGAGTTTGTCAAGAAGGAGGCCTTCCGCACCGACGGCACCAGGAAGATGACCTACTCGGCCGACGAGCTGCTGTCGCACAGGGCCGCTAACACGGCCTTGCCGCCACACATCGAGACGGCCACGCTGTCCGCGCTCTTCAATCTCAAGAGAGAGGACTCGTCGAGAGGCAAGGACAACTGGAACAGCGGTAGCAAGGGACCGCCGCCCCCGCCCCGCCGCCAGAACTCGAGGCAGAACTCCCGTGGGCTGGACGACTCGTGGGGCGGCAGGCGCGCGCCGCCCGGTGCCCTCCGGCACCAGGCCAGCAGGGACCTCCCGGCGCTGCACAGGTCCGCGACCGCATACAAGGTGGGTCAGACCGCCTCCGCGGACCCCGAGGAGGAGCTGTCGCAGAAGGCCCTGAAGGGCTTGTTGAACAAGATCACGCCCGACAACTTCATGAAGATCACCGACCAGATCGTGGCGAAGATCAACGAGCGGAAGAAGGCGAAGACGCTGATGGGATTTATCAACCAGATTTTCGACAAGGCCCTGGCTGAGAGCACGTTCGCCGAGCTGTACGCGGACCTGGTGAGCAAGCTCATCCCCGCGCTGCCCGACCTGACCGACGACGACGACAACGTGGTCAACTTCCGCCGGGCGCTGCTGAACAAGTGTCAGGAGGAGTTCGACTACGGCGTGTGCGCCATGAAGGCCGTCGCCGAGCGCGAGAAGCACAAGGACGAGGAGCAGACCGACCAGGACAAGGCCGACATGGTCCTGGAGCAGACGGCGAGGAAGCGGATGCTGGGCAACATCATCTTCGTCGGCCAGCTGTACAGGTTCGGCGTGCTCATCGAGGCGGTCATGCACACGTGTGTGCGGCAGCTGCTCGAGGAGACGGTCGACCCGAGGCCGGAGGACATCGAGGTGCTGTGCCGGCTGATGAGCACGGTTGGCCGGCCGATGGACGCGTCCACGAGGGAGATCAAGGGCAAGGACGGCCAGGTGATCAAGACGTCCGACATGATGGAGGTCTACTTCAGGAGGATCGAGATGCTTTCCAGTAGCGACAAGCTCGACATGCGCCACCGGTTCATGCTGAAGGACCTCCTGGACCTCAGGCGGAGCGGGTGGCGAGAGCGCCGCAAGAGCGAGGGTCCCAAGAAGATCAGCGACATCCACAAGGACGCGAGCAAGGACGCGCGGATGAAGCGGACGGACTCCACCATGAGCAGGGGCAAGAGCGGTCCCGGCGGCGGCGGCAGGGGGGGCCGCGATGGCCGCGACGGCCGCGACGACGGCATGCGCCGCGACAAGTCGAGGACCTTCGACCGGGTCGACGCTCCGCCCAGGACGTTCTCCAAGAACAGGGCGCAGGAGCAGACCAGTCTGCGGCCGCAGTCGTCCATGCGGCGTTCTCCGTCCTCTGGTGCGGCCATGAACGATAGCAGCAATGGCACCGCCAGGCAGGAACGGTCTGAGGCAGAGACAGAGACGTCGACCGAGGTTTCGGAGTCGACGGCCGTCGAGTCGGAGGCCACGTCGGCCAATGCGACGTCGCTGTCCGAGGCCGAGCTCGCCCGGAAGGTGAAGACCATCCTGGAGGAGCTGTACACCAACAAGGATGAGGCCGAGGCCGTCAAGGAGATGAATGACCTCGCCGCAGCAGGCGATGCCGTCATCAAACAGGCGGTCGTCACGTCGATGGACATGAAGTCCTTCGACGGCGAGCTCCTGGGCCAGGCGCTGGCGGCCTTCGACAAGGCCGACGCCGCTGCGTTTGACAGCGCCACCAACAAGATCCTGGCCGAGCTGGCCGACCTCGTCGTCGACGTTCCCATGGCCACCAAGTACTGCGGGCGGATATTCGCCGACCTCATCGCGGCTGGCAAGCTGGACCTGTCGAGCGTGCTCTCACACGCGGCCACGGCCGACCTGGAGCCGCCGCCCGATGGGGAGGACACCATGCTCGTGGACGGCGGCGACGCCCTGAAGCTCGCACGGGAGATTCTGGGCCGGGTGACTGCCTCCAAGGAGGACGGCGAGACCGTTTCGGTGTCGAAAGAGGCCATCGCCGCACTGATGCCCAAGACGGACCGGAGCGACGACGCCGCCGAGGCGATCCTGAAGGAGTTCAACCTCGGTTGAACGTTGAAGGGTGACCCTTGAACATTGGATCGCCAATCATCCGAACGCAGCTTTCCTGTTGGTCGCTACCAGCGCCGTCAACGTTGGCTCAAGCGACGGTGCCTCCGGCCAGGGACAACTCCATCCACGAACCCTTGTTTCTGAACGGACTCTGATACTCTGATAACGTAACATGTAAAGACAGTACTCAAGAGAACATATCCTGCTGGCCCTCGTCGGCGGCCTCATGAATCGTGGCTGACGATGGCCTTCGCTCGAGATCCCGGAGCGGGAGCTCCCGGGTCGACACGCGATCGGGGAACTTGTCGAGTCCATCGAGAGAGGCGTGCGACCCGATCGTAATGAGCTTGACGAAGCTCTCGAAATCGACCTGCTCAGGGTCCTTGAGGTTGGCATCGACCAACGCGTCCTCCACGGCGTAGTCGATTTCGTCGTCGGGGAGCTTGGTCCGGAGATTCCCCAGGACGTTCTCTATGTTGATGTGACCCGTCGCCGAGTCGTCCAGCTCCTCAAAAGCTTTCTTGGCGCACTCGAGCCAGAGTTGCTTGTTGTTCCGCTGCAGCTCTCTCCAGTCCAGCTGGGTCGCCAGGAACTCGGCCTCTTGGATCCCGTCCGAGTCGTCGTGCAGGCCAACGCGACTCATGAGTGAGACGAGCTCGTCCTCCTCGACGCTGTACCCCAGGTGGGCCAGGCCTCTCTGGAGACTGCTCTTCGACATCACCTTTCCACGCCGGAAGCCGACCTTCTTCATGAGCGGGGCTACCGCGATCGGATTGGTGACCAGGGCCGACCCTCCGGCGCTGCTCGTGGACTGGAGGGCTTCGAGCGCGAGGCTGCGCCCCCGAACGCCCTTTTCTAGGCTTTTCTCCTGAGACTGCTCCCAGTTGCTTCCGGGAGTCGTGGAAGTGGAGGGCACCGGGCTCGCGGTGTCCGTGGCATCGATGTCGTTCGGGAAGACAAACCCGACTGACCGACCGCTCGCGGGAAGGAACGGTGAATTGGGAGCTGGAGATACCCGCGGCGCCTGCAACGTGATCGCGTTGCTTCCGTGGACGGACGGGTCGAGGCTCAGACGAGCCGCCTTGCGTTGCTCGAGCCGCTCCTCGTCGTCGAGCCCCGAGCACGCGTGCAGGTAGTGAGACTGTCGATGGCCTGACCCTTGGAGCACAAGATCTGAAGCCAGTCGCATCGCCTTCCAGTCGTAACTTTGGCCACTGGACCGCTTGAACGACGCCGGCGTCTCACGCCGGCGCTCCGGCGACGTCAGATTATTATTATTGATCGAGCTGATCGGAACGGGGTGCGTGGCCAAGGACTGATCGGAACGACTTGAGTGCCCGAAAGGTCGCAGTCCCGGCACCGATCCCGGTGTCTTTAGGCCACCGATGGCCTCTGGGCTCATCGGGAAGACAAGCTCGTCGCCCTTACTGTCCCGCCGCTCCAGCCCCCCGGCCGACTGGAGGCCACCAACGCCGCCAACGCCGCCACTCACACCTGCACCCACTGGCGTGGAGGGTGTACCGACTCCTTCCAGGCCGCCCACGCTGCTGCCCCCAACACCCCGCACCGTCTCGTCCGGCAGCCACCCCTCACGATTAATCGTCTTGATGAGCTCCGACGCCACCAGCTCCAGAATCGTCCGCTGGAGCAGGTTGGCCTGCGCAAACCGCTGCAACCGCTGCACAACCGTCAAATCAAGCGGCTCCATTCGGTCTTTTCTCGTTTGGCTCGCACAAAGCAGCCATGGATCCCGCAGCGCCTCGTTTGCCGTCGGCCGCTCGTTCGGATCCTTGTTCAGCAGCCGCATCACGAACTTCTTGGCCGAACCGCTCACTTTGGCCCACTCGGTCCCCGCGAATGACACGTCCTCTATCAGGATCGACCGCCACACCAGCGATAGAGACGGCTGCCGGCGGTTGCTCGCATCATCAAACGGCAGCTTTCCCGAGAGCAACTGGTAGCACATGACCCCAGCGCTCCACACGTCGCTCGCGGGGTACGTCTCCGACTCGCTTATCACCTCTGGCGCCATAAACCACGGTGTCCCGTCCAGCCCGAGGTCCGTCCTGGGCAGCTGCTCGTCCCGCTCCCACATCACCGCCAAGCCAAAGTCCACGGCCTTGAGTGGGCTGTTTTCGTCCTCGTTCAACAGCAGAAAGTTTCCCTGGCACATGGCGTGGGGTTGGAGTGAGCGAGCGAGTCAGCAAAAGAGGAAGCGAGTGAGCTTTGACAATACCTACCGGCTTGACGTCGCGGTGCAGGATGCGGTGAGAGTGGCACTGTGCCAGCGTCTGCAGCACGGAGCGCATGTACGTTGCCACCTTGGTCTCCGTGAGCGCTCCATGCTTGCTGATATTGGCGTAGAGCTCCCCACCCTTGCAGTACTCCATGACGATGTGGACGCTCTCTTCGTCCTCGTAGACGCCCTTCAGAAGGGCCACGGACAGGGTCCCGCGGAGGAGCTTCAGGACCTTGATCTCCCTGTCAATGTTGGAAAGATGCTGTTCTATCTTGATAGGGGCGATGTTGGGCACGTTGAGGCGCTTTTTGATCGTCTTGAGGGCATACTGCTGGCCGGTGGCGCGCTCGACGACGACCGTGACGAGGCCAAAGCCACCCTTCCCGATCACGACGCCAGTGCGCTCGAAGTAATCATCCAGCGTCCGCTCGTAGCCTCTGTCGTAGGCCACGGACGCCTGCTGTGTGGTGCCCGCGTCTTTCCGCCATTGCGACGCAATCGACGAGGCGGGCATCCGAACGAGGAAGAGAGAAGAGTACGGTTCGGCAAGCCTCGAGCGTGTCGTAGCTATCACTATCACTATCCCTGTCACTATCCCTGTCTCTCGAGTGCGGCCATGTCCCTGGCGTCGACCGGACGACGATGCTGGTAAATAACCCTTCCGCACCCGGGTTCTCTGTGCGCTTTGAGCTCCGCTCGCTCTGCTCAAGTTCACAGGGACTATTCGTTCACAGGGACTTTTCGTTCACAGGGACTATTCGTTCACAGGGACGACGCATTGGGGTGGAAGCATCAGCGATACTACTACCACACACACTTCTGAAAAATCTGAACACAGTGTGTCTGTTTGTCTTGGGTTCACTAAAACCAACGCGAGCCTAAGCCCCGAACGAAGCGGAACACGCCCTTAATATCTGGGTGAATCATTTGACGCAGCGCGAGGAGCAGCGCGCTCAATCATGGCGGCCACGTGTCGTGTCGCCCCGACCAGTTCGAGAGCACGCGAAGTGGGGTGTTTGAGGAGAACGAAGAAGGAGGGCTCACGCCCCTCGGAGCGGAATGCCACAAGCACACGCATCGTGCTCGCAGCGGCGTCCAAGGGCGGGGCGGGGCAGACGATGGAGAAGAAGAAGAGCGAGGGCCTGGTCGACAGGCTGCTCAGAAACGCGGCGTCATTGCTGCACATCAGCGATCGGACCAATGCGACGTGCCTGAAGTGCCGCGGGCAGGGCAAGATAGTGTGTCCCGTCTGCAAGGGGTCGACGACGCACGGCGTCCATGCGGTGGGAGGGCTCAAGACGAATCGGTGCCTGACTTGCCACGGGCAGGGTTTCTGCACCTGCGATGCGTGCGCAGGGAAGGGGCGCCGGCTCTGATGATGAGGATGAGGATGAGGATGAGGATCAGGATCAGGATGAGGATGAGGATGAGGATGACGATGGATTTGGATGAGGATGAAGGACGACGACTGCACCATCGGAGCCTCCCGAAACTCTCGAATCAAACAGACCCACGGCAGGTAACGACGACCAATCCGAAAAACAATACTATTACTACTACTACTACTACTACTACTACTACTCTCGATCGTCGTGCAACGGCCAGGGAGACGACGTAGTTGTGTTGACGACAGCATGGAAACGCTCGCTTGAATTCTCCGAGCCTGAATTCGCCTGCACTTCATAGACACGCATTTCAGCAGGCGGGATAGGATGATAAGCACAGTTTCGTTCGAGGCGAAGGATGAGCCGGGGGTCGAGGGGGAGTCCTCGAAGCTGGCCATCATAGAGTCGGCCAACTACAGGGCCTTTCAACGAAAATACCCAAACGTCACACACGAACAGCACTTCGCGAGCCTGGCCGAGCAGATGGAAGGCAAGCTCGTGGCGCTGTTCTTGGACTACGACGGCACCCTGACGCCGATCGTGAACAACCCCGACGAGGCCTTCCTGAGCGAGGAGACTCGCGACGCGGTGCGCGAACTGGCGACCCTCTTCCCTGCCGCCATCATCTCCGGCCGGGGCCGGGCGAAAGTCGAAGAGTTCGTTCAGTTGGAGGAGCTCTACTACGCCGGCAGCCATGGGATGGACATCGCGGCGCCGAAGTCTGACGCCGCCGCCCGCGCTGCCGGGGAGGAGTTTTCGTTTCAGCCGGCCGCGCGGTACGAGGCGCTGATTCAGGAAGTGCGGATGCGATTGACCGAGGTGACGTCGCATATCGAAGGCTCGTCGATCGAAGACAACAAATACTGCGTCAGCGTGCACTTCCGGAACTGCCGGCCCGATTCGTACGACGAGGTTGTCAATGCCGTCGACAACATTGTCGCGCAGCAGGCGGATTTGCACGTCACGCGCGGCCGCAAGGTTCTGGAGGTGCGGCCGAAGGTAGACTGGGACAAGGGCAGCGCTCTCGTGCACCTCGTGGACATGCTCGGCATCTCCTCGGTGGGTTCTCCGTTTGTCATCTACATCGGGGACGACCGGACCGACGAGGACGCGTTTGCGGTGCTCAAGGAGCGGTCGCTGGGCGCGGGCATCCTCGTTTCGAGCAAGGTGAAGGAGACTAAGAGTATGTACACCGTGCAGGATCCGGGCGAGGTGCGACAGTTGCTCCAGAGGCTGGTAGAGTACGGTCGGAGCGACTTGAACGAGTGGCGGCGGCGGCTCAGCTGTACCGGGTGGAGGATTGGCGGGGTCTAGACGGGATGTATTTGTAAATTTCATGTCATTATAGTCGCAAGTAGGTGTAGTTTAGGTCAATGAATTAGTCTCGCCAGTCGGTCGGTAATGTCAGTGGAAGGGAAAACGTTGTCATCGTCGGTTACTCCTCGGGAGCCTCGGGAGCCTCGGCAGCGGGAGCCTCGGGAGCCTCGGCAGCGGGAGCCTCGGGAGCCTCGGCAGCGGGAGCCTCGGGAGCCTCGGCAGCGGCCTTCTCCCCCTCTGCAGCCTCGGTCTTCTCGTCGGCCTTCTTCTTCTTCTTGGCGGGGGCCTTCTTCTTCGACGCCTTGAACTCGGCCTCGGCATCGACGTCGCTCAGCTTGGACGGCTTGATCAGGAAGTCGCACAGCGCCTTCTTGTCGCCCTCGCTGTCGCCGGTCGCCGCAATGTCGAGGAACTCCATGACGCTCTGGAGAAGTTCGGCGCTCGCGTTGCCCATGGCGGTAATCCTGTCTGCCCTGGCCTTCTCCTCCTCGGCGGCATCCTCAAAGACAAACCCGCTGTGGGCCAGAACACCCCTCTTGCGCTGGTTGACGGACCCCTCTTTGCCGTGGATCAGGCTGTACAGGAGCTCCAGCTTCTCGTCCTTTCCGGTGATCTTGGAAGCCCTGAACTTGATGTTCGGAATATCGCTGAGCTTTGGACCGTCGCCCGCCTTGAGGGCGGCCGCCTTCTTCGGGGCAGCCTTGCCGCGGGCGCGCTTCGCGGTGGGCGCGGGCGCAAACTCCTCCTCGTCCTCCTCCTGGTCGTCGTCGTCCATGGCGTCGGCGTCGGCTTCAGCCTTCTTCTTAGAGACAGAACGGCGCCTCTTGGCCGGCATTTCCTCGGGCTCTGCCTCCGGCTGGGGCTCGGGTTCCGGCATCGGCTCGGGTTCCGGCTCGGGCATCGGCTCCGGCTCGGGCATCGGCTCTTCGACTGGCTCCTCGACGATTGGCTCCGGCAT
>Ga0181582_10004271_pt1 | contig 11555 bp, 22 predicted proteins | sample 071ome_32_FD_132438 | JGI IMG/M metagenome (GOLD analysis project Ga0181582, IMG submission 132438) | Coastal salt marsh microbial communities from the Groves Creek Marsh, Skidaway Island, Georgia - 071405AT metaG (megahit assembly) | ecosystem: Environmental > Aquatic > Marine > Intertidal...
AGTAATATTACCTGCGGCGGTCTTACCAGCTAATTCATCTACAAGTATCTTACTAGACAACGGTTAGCACTCCATCAACAGTAATCGTTGCAGAAATAGTTATAGGCCCAAACGCACCAGCGTTCTCCGTTGACGAAACAGTCAGCGCGGTATCAATGCTTGTAGCGTTGGTACGAAAAGGATTGGTAGTTGTGCTAGCCAACATATCCTCGTTCTTAATACCACCGTTCTTGAACTGGTTTGTGTCAATGGTAGATAAAGCCATTAGCTAATCTCCAGGATACTCATTGTTACATCAGCGGCAGATGTCTGTGATGCTGTAACCTTCAATACATCTGATGCGTTCATCACAATCTTCTGGTCGCCACCAACAGCCACCAAAGCAGAACCAACAGGAACGATTGCATCCTTCACGAGATACACATTGTCGCCATCATTGTTCTCTAGCTGAACGTCCACGGTAATGGAAACGGATAGAATGTTTGCCACATTCAAGCCGATAATTGTTGTTTCTGTAGCGGCAGGGCAGGTGTATATGGTAGCGGCACTCGTCCCTACTGCTGTATCTGTAACTGTCTTAAACGAGTTCGCCATGTCACTATCCTAATGCTATCGCAAATGCTAAAGCCTGCGGGTCTTGCTCTGTAAAGTTTACAGCCGTACCGCTGGCATCATTATAAATCATTTTTTCAGCAGGCATTGTACAGAATATTGTACGAGTTCCCGCCGTCCAGTTTATTTTCTCATCACCTATTGTAAGCGCAGTGTCATCCGCTAACGTAACGGCAGTGTCTAACACAATACTTGTCTGGCTGTTTACAGTAGCTATTGTGACTACTCCTGTAATACCAGTACCTCTGACGCGCTGACCCACTGTCAACGTCCCGCCCTGTACATTATCCACAGTCACTGAGGTAGAAGCAGACACCGCACCATCTACATCGGCGGTAATCTTTGTGCTGCTGCTCTCAAATATCGTGTCTCTGGATAAGGTCGTGCCAGACAAGGTATATGTGCCTAAACCAACCTCAAAGTCCGTACCGTCAGAACATGCGTAATAGGTGGTGTTGCCATCACCTATTGTTGAAAACGCATCAAACGAAGTACCAATAGCACCAGCCAGTGTATATGTGCCCGTGCCCGTGGTAGTGCTTGTTTCTTTAATACGGTCTTTGATAACCAGTGCCATTACTTCAACTCAACACTCAAGTTAGTTGCGTTAATACGGAAGATATCACCCGTAGCGATTGTCTTGCTTGCATCCAGCGCACCAATGAACAGGATGTTAGACCCGTCAAAAGTTAGCTTGGTATCGTCTGCAATAGTTACAGCAGTGTCCAGAACAATCGCGTTCTGTGAGGTTACTGTGGCTACACGAACAATCCCTGATGCGCCTGTGTTAAGAACCACATCACCCACAGCAATCGTCCCAACATTACCGTCAAGAGCTACGCTTGTAGAAGAAGTAACCGCACCGTTTACATCGGCTGTTGCAATGTTTGCGTCAGCAATGAAAGCGTGTGTCACAGTATAGCTTGCAATACCGCTTGATGCAGAATACTCGATGTTATTGTCGTTCTTAATTAACTGCTGGTCAGAAATCACTGTGTCAGAAATGCTGTGTGACGCGGCAGTTGTGCTTGACGTACCACGAGTACAACCTGTCAAAGTGTTTGTGCCATCAAATGTCAGAGCCGTGTCATCAGCCAGTGTAACAGCAGTATCCAGCACAAGTGAAGTCTGTGATGTCACAGTAGCTACACGAACTGTACCAGAGATACCTGTACCTGTTACAACCATGCCAACGGTGATTGTGCCGCTGTTGCCGTCTACAGTTACGCTAGTGGATGATGAAACAGAACCATTTACATCGGCAGTGGCAGAGCCATCCTTGCCTGTAAATGTGATGATTTCGTCATTGATTGTTACTGTGCCTGAAGTTGGAAAGGCTTCGCCATCTGTCAGAATCAGTTCTGTGTCAGAAGCACCAGCCGCTACAGCCAATGTGGTAACAGATTGTTTCCAGTCTGCTGCCGTTACTTGCTGGCGAGTATAGTTAGCATCTTCACTATCTACACTAACTTCTGTTAAGTTACCATGTTCAGCATTACCTACAGCGGTAGCCAAACCAACATAAATGCTGTTGCCTGGTGAAGCAAAGGAAAGAGAGTCATTCTTGAACAGATAGTCCAAGATGCGTCTTTCCAGATATGTGGTTGCCGCGTTACTTGTTGCCATCTTACAAACTCCTAAGTTCTTGGCCTATCTGGTAAGCCCCGTCTATATGCATCACTGTTCTCTCTAGCTTCTGCCAAATCCTTCAGTCTTTGAATTTCCTGCGCGAACCTTTGTTCGTACAGTTGCATCATGTCAGCTTCACCTTTCATATAAGTATATGCTTCTACAAGTGAGCCGTAAAGAAGAGCGTTCGGGGCATTCTCGCTCAACCATGATGTTCCTGCGCCTGCGCCAGCAGTGATGCTGGCCGGGCGATAATAGTAATGTAGTTCTACCGTATATGCTTGGTCTGGGGTAGGTCCTAAAATAAAATTGTCTACGTCAAAAATAGCATAGTACTGCGGCACAGAAGTTGAACCGTAATCAATGTTGTACTGCTGGACATAGTTAACATCCTTCAGCATTAAAAATGCTTCACTGCCTGACGTTGTTATCTGCAAAGAAAACGGAGCTAAATAATCCCCCGGCACACTTAAATACGGGTCTGCCGGTGTCAGAGTGGATGTGGCGTTCTTACGAAATAGTTCTAAGTCAACAAGTGTGAAAATACGGTCTTCTGCCGAACGAATAAATATAGGCAGGTTGTTTACGAAAGATGTCTCCGTATTCTCTGCAAAATCTTGAATAGCTGTCTGTAACTGTGTGTATGTGAAAGACATGACCTATTTCCTATGGAGAAAGTGTAACGGGGCCAGCGGTCGCATTTTGACCGCCGCCTCGTGTACTTCCGGCTGTCGCGGTTCCGCTGGACGCTGTGAACGTGTACGTGTCAGCAGTGACCACAGTAATTGTATAACCCGACGCATTTTCTAAAACCGCTTTTGTAAACCCATCAAACCCATTTGTTTTACGAAATCTTACTACATCCCCGCTTGTACGTCCATGATTTCGCTCTGTTACCGTAATAACAGCAGAACCAGCAGAGCCGGACTGAAAAGGATTTGCAGTAAGAAGAACAGCGATAGCAGTTTCTGTGCGCTGATCAGGGCGGGGGTCATACAAAGCCTGTGGGTCTGCACCTGTCTTGATTGGATCTAGCTGGGGATGCGTTGCTTCGTATTCGTCAGGGCCTACCTTAGAACCGTTCCATTCCGTAACCATTTCATTAAGACGGTATCTAAAACCAGAGCGGTCTGAATATCCCCACGCCTGTTTGCCAGATGCATATCTCGCCATTAATTCACCCGCAGATATTGAATACTAGGCTGAAGCTTCAGCGGTACTCTATCTTCGTCCTCATCTGCTGCACGTTGGAACTCTTCTTCATACACAGCTTTCAGAAGCTGCACTCTGTCTGGTGCTTTCTTCATAGCAATGTAATACGCCAGACCAGCAACCATGCAGGGCAGGAAGCGGAAAGGTGCGTCTGTTGTGTTAGCTAATGTGTCCACATCTTCGATGCGGCTTACATAGTAATAGATAAGTGTGTCGGTAGAATTGTCCGGGGTGGCCCACAACGTAATCTGTGGAGCAGTTTGCCTGTTAAAGTAGTATTGGCTTGGGCGGCCTTCTGTAGCCTTATTCGGCAGGGCTAGATACTCGCCGCGTGACATACGACTAAGTTCGTAATCTACACCACTTCTACGCACCACAACCTCTAGCAGATCAGTATAAGCGGTAGAAAATGTATATGTAGCCGTCCCGGCGGTCAAAGGCTGTGTGCCTTGCTTTACTGTCCATAGGTTCAAACCACGGTTAGCCCAGTCAGCAAACATCAGGTTCATAGAACGACGTGCTGTTTTGGTGTCATAACCAGTGCGAACCTCAAGACCACAACGCTCAAAGGCTTCTTCGATTATCTCTGCGACATCTAAGTCAAAATTAGTTGAACCTGAAGTTGCCACTTACTTTTTCCTTCTCAAAGGTTTTACACGGCGAGGCTTACCAGCAGGTTGGCCAAGACGTTTCTTCTGTGATATTCTACTACGTTTTTCCGCAGCCGTCATCTCTTTGGACGTTTTGGGAGTTTTGCTCGATACGCGCTTGGACGGTCTGCAATAAGGGGTGCCTCTCTTCTCACCCTTTTTACGCCCACACGCCTTACCAGTGCGAACATCCTTCCACTCTTCCTTAAACCACCGCTTCAGCGCAGCACCTTTTTTTGTCTTACGAACTGCCATATGCTATCCAAATCACCCAAAGAACTAACAACGCGCTAAGAAAAACTAAACTACCTATCGTTCCCCATTCTATCAGTTGTGATATCTGTTCTTCTCTTCGCTTCTTTTCAGCCAGCCTTTCTTTTCTTATCTGAGCCTGTATCCTAATAATTTCATTCCAGCCATTAAGACCATAGTTGCCTATAATAAAGTTGCGAAGCTCCTCTTCCATCTTCTCCGCTTTTTTCTTTATGGCAAATGTTTCTAGTGCCTCTTCTTCTACGCTGCCGAACCGCCGACCCTTTGCCTTATCGTGGCCTTGTTTAATATTGTTAATGGCGTTCATCCATTTGCCGATGTCCCCGGCCATGGACTCAACTTCTTTGCCTATCTGGAACCCTTTGCGAATCGCCTGATAAGCACTTGTAGCAATAGCGAACGCACTAACTGGATCCATACTATGACTGCGTTACACGCCCTTTCGTTCTCTTACGTCTACCATTCATTACAGCACCACATCCACGCGCCACCGCTGTCCCGTCAATGGCTGCCCCTCGGAATGCACGTTTCGGCTTTTGCTCGTGTATGCCACCACAGGCTTTCTTTGCTGAGTTGCCCCAATTGGAAGCACCGACCTTACGGCATTTAGCGAGTGCGCCGCTTGCGTAGGCTGACGGCCATACCTTGTAACGGCTTTTAACCTTGTGATAGCAAGCATCTTTGCTACCGCCTTTGCTAGTTTGTTTCGACATTGACTTGCGCGATATCACTTGACCGCTCCTTTAAATAATAATCCCAAAGCTCTGCCAACATGATGTGATTCTGGTCAACCTTTACCGCAATGACAGCCGTGTCTGTCTTGAGTTCTACGACAGACACTGCAATCCATCCTAAAAAGGCTAATGTTGCAGCACCAATAAGACTGTTCATGTTTAGCATTTCCATCTCCGCCGGGCAGCGCAAATACGTTTCTTGGGGGTTTTACTACAATTGATGCCGTGCATCTTCATTTGGCCCTTGGACCGCGCACAGTAAGACGTGCGTCTCTTTCCACCACCAGGCTGTGGTGCCTTCAACTTAGAGCCTGTAGCCCTGTTGTATTTAGCACGGCCCTTGGCCGTGAGTCCTGCGCCTTTGGAGGCGGGAAGCTTCTCACCGCGCTTCACTGACAGACTAACAGATTTTTTCTTTTTTGTCGTCTTCTTTGCCATTATAAACTTCCTTGTTCTTTAACAAGAACGCCTTCGCCAAAAATACCTATGTCAGCGGTCTGACTGTTCATTTTTACCTGAAATTCGATTGTTGTCTTTTCTGGAACCTTAAACGGTATAACCCTTTGAATATCCATGCGCTGCAAAAACTGTGTCTGCGCCACATTAAAAACACGGCCATCTGAAAATGTGTTGCGATTTCTAAAAGTCATAATTTTAGTGTCATTGTTCGCACTAGCCGTAAAGGCATCAATACGACCAAGATAAAACGAATGCCCAGCAGGCACCGTATATACAGCAGCTTGGTTCCTACCATATCCTGCATTAATTGCGGCATAAGTTGTCGCCCCAACTTTGGCAGAAACTAAACCCACTGCATTTCCAGAAACAGTAATAAGGTCGTTTATGTACTTAAATTCATTAGTCGTAAGAACACCTGTCGTGCCGTTCAAGGCAACAACTTCTCTTATCTCTACATAATTATCGTCAAGCCCCACAATTAGAATGGACACAGCCGTATCGCTTGCGCTGCTGCTAGACAACGTCAATTGTGATTGTGAGGATAGAAAAGAAAGTGCCGCAGTATTGGCAAGCTCCCACGGCGTTCGGAAAGTTGTCCCAATCGCCGTGGCAGTGCCAAAGATATTACGAGCCGTATGACCCGGAATTTGGCCACGACTAACCTGTAGCTCAAAAGGCTCTGATGTGCCCTGTTGGCTAATAGAACGTAAGTCGTAGACCATATGCGCCTCTAAGCGAGGAAGATTGTCAGTTCTGCACCTGTGCCGGATATTGCGCTTACATACACCCCATCTTCTGCAATAATGCCGTGGTCAGGAATGTTTAGAACATTCTGTCCTGTTGGAAATTTTTGCGTCAAAAGAGTTGCACCACCATTACCGTTAGTAATGGTGAACGCGCCAGCACCTGTTGCATACATAACAACCTGCTTAATACGAGAACGTCCGGGGCCTACGGCCCCTGTTCCCGTGACATTATAGGCTTTTACTGGACTTGCCATGTCAGCCTCCTATTAAGCAGCGGCTGTTGCGCCGTTGTCTACACGAATCCAGTTAGAGCCGTCTGAAAACACCACGTTGCCAGTACCATTACCTGTGGTTTCAGAAGCTTTCAATGCATCTGATACATAGTACATATAGCCTTCGTTAGCAGCGGCGGCTGTTGGAAGGTTTGCGAATGTGATTGGGTTCAACCAGAAAGCAGTGTTTGTCTTTACTGGACCTGAAAAAGTAGTACGAGCCATTTTATACTCCTGTCGTGGCTAGTGTCAGCCGCCCCATGCGGCTGTCAGGGATGAAACTATTATACGATAAACGAAGGGCGGCTACAAGAGCCGCCCTTACTATTCCCAAGTACGATAACAAGGGAGGGGTTATTTATGCGCCCGGTGAACCGAACACTGCACGTGGGTCAGAGAACCCGAAGCTGTAACGCTCACGAGCCTTGAACCGCATGTTGCCAGTGTCGAAATCTGGGTCCATTGCTGTTGACAGAGCCATACGCTCAAAGTGCTTGAAGCCGTTTGGCGCGTCTGTCTTGATGAAGAACGCATCAGTGTCGGTCAGGTAATCGTTGACTACGTAACCTTCAGGCAACAAGCCTGAAGACTTGATTGCGTTGATGTCGTTGTCAGCAGTACCAACACGCAGGTTTGACACCAACAAACGCTCTGCAACGAATTGCAGTTGACGTGGAATGATTAGCTTCATGCCGCGTAGGGCAATAACTAAGCCACGCTCGTCAGTGAACCCAGCGATGTTGATCAGAGCGTCTTCCAAAGAAGTTTCGTTCAGGTCAGCGGCTGTTGATGGTTCGTTGGCGAATGTGCCACCGTTTGTCAGCGGGTGGTTAGTTGCACAAAGTTCTACACCGTCACCACCAGAGAAGGATGAATTGAAGGCGTTGTTAAGAACTGAGGCAGCTTTAACCTGCTTGGTGTGTGCCATTGAACGTGCAAGAGCACGTGTATAGCGTGATGCCAGACGGTCGTACAGGTTGTCTTCGATTGCTTCTTCAGTGATTGAGAAAGCCATTGCCACTGTCTCGTGGTTGTAACGAGCAGTGTATGCTTCGTTGGCATCGTCGTATGAGATACCAGCACCTTCATTTTTCACTGGAGCCGCACCGAAACCTGATAACATCACTTCTTCCTCGAATGCCCGGTCTGATGACTCGGTATCGAAGATTTCAGCATGCTGACCTTCATAGCGGTTGTATTCCATGCCAAAGAGGGCGTTGAGGCCAGGCTCTAGTTCTTTGGCGAGTTGTGCGCGAGAAATAGCCATTATCTACACTCCCTTATGCAATTGTGGCGTCGGCGTCATTGCCGAGCAGCACGTGGTTGTTGATCTTAACAATCATTGCAATCCCGGCGGCAGCGTAGTCTTGGTTATCTACGTCTTCCTGAATGCCAACAATCATCAGCGGCAGAGAGGGGTCTGTCGCGTTTGCTGTTGAGATGTCTACAACGCCTGTTGACAGCCCGGTAGTTGTGCTACCTGCGTCGCCGTTGTCGAAATCTACGGTCTTGAAAATGTTTGCACGAGCAGTTGCCTTGTTTGTCATGCTGCCATCAGCAACACACAAGAACTTCTGCGCTGGGTTATCGTAAACGTAACCGATGATGTCGTAGCTCGTATTAGCTGAACCTGAACCAGGCCAGTAATTTGAGAACTTCTTCTCACCTGTGGTTGCGTCAACATACTCACATCCTGCGAAAGCTCCTAAAAGCTGTTCACCGTCGGCAGCAGTGCTAGCAACCTGGATTGTCCCGCCAGTAGTCTCTACTTTGACTGGAGAACCCTGATAGATTGCTGAAGCTGTGCCGGAGATGTAGTATGCAGTTTGGCCCTGAGTGGCAGGTGCGCCACCGTGGAGACCGATTGGCTTCAAGCCAAAAGCGACATTAGTATTCGCCATCTACTTACTCCTTAAAGTTAACGGGGGTTAATCCTTACCCCCAAACGATACACGACTTTTCCGATCATTATGGATCGGCATTGAGGGGTGTTGTTCCCTCATCAGGCTCTGGTCAACGGCATCCATTTGTGTGCGGGTCTGCTCCCGGAAATATTCAGTTCTTTCTTCAACCGTTTCCTCTGGGATACGGGCAAGCATTAATCCGCCTACACCGATTGTACCTGCATGCTCACCGTCCTCAATAGTAGGGTAACGACCCTTCAGTTCAGGATATTCGTCAGCACGAACAGGTTCCCAACCTTCCCGCATTTTTGACGACACATTCATTGTATCATCCTCGCCACGGATAGAAGTTCTAATCCAGCGGTGAGTGTAGCCTGCGGGGGCTTCTGGTGCCTCCAACTTTGAAGGCGGTGCCCACGGCTTGCGCCGTGTGGACTTTGCACGAGTTTCTGAGTCCCGTGAAGCTCTTTTAGTAGAATCAGCCATCTTAGCTCTCCTTAACGTACTTTGCGTATTCTTCGAGCGGAACATTCAACCGCTTTGCAATCGCAATCTGCGAAGGTGACAGCTTGACTGTTCTGCGCCCCTTAGTTGACTTCGACCGTGAGGCCGTGGACTCAGCAGAAGCGACTCTGGGTCCAGCATCGCTGCGAACTTGTTCCTTAAACTTGTGAGGAAACTCGCTACGCATACGATTGTCAAGTTCATTATAGTACTCATCGGACGCTGGGTCAAACCCTTCATCCTCAATTAATTGCCTGTGTACACCAAAAGCAGCATAAGTCATGGTTTGATCCGTGCCAAACCACTCGTTCTTTTCTGCCCATGCTTCCGCTTTAGGGTCAGGTTGTGCTGGCCTTTGAGCCTGCTGCGGCTGTTGTGCAGTTTCTTCTACGGGCTGTGCCGCACGTTGTTCCTGCCTGCGCCGTGCCTGCTCAAGCTGTGCTTGGTCTAGTGCCAGTTTACTTAAGTTCTTCTGGGCTTCAAACATAGCTTCAGCATCGCCATCATCATAAGCTTTTTGATAGGCTTGCTTTGCTGCTTCGATTTGTGAGTCAATACGTGTACCAAACTCACCCACATATGATTGGTCTAAAGCATCAAGACGTTGTTTGAGTTCTTCGTTCTGCTTCTTAACAGCCTCTGCGTACTCTACCGCAGCTTGACGCTGGGCTTCTTCGTCCCGATACTTCTTCGTTAATTTGCTAATACGTTGTTGAACACTCTTAGAATATTGCTCAAGTTCGTTCTCATTAGCCTCTTGCGCTGGCTCTTCTGCCTGTGCTTCAGCCTGAACCTCTTCAGCTTCTTCTTCAGCGTTCGGGTCAACGATTTCAATTTCTTTTTCTTCAGCCTCTTGCTGTAATGCGTCGGTGGACATTATGCCGCTCCATACGTTTTGATATCGTCAGGGTCGACGATGGTTGCAATGACTTCATCATCATTGATTATTCTCACTTCGCCACCCTCAATCTGGAATCGAGAACCAGCGTAGCGTCCGATACATACCCAATCGCCTTCCTTGCACCACGGCTGGTCGCCAAACTTATCATGGTCACTGTAGGCAAGTGGGCCTACCTTAACCACATAAGCTACAACGGTAGCACGTGATTCACGTTCTCTAGCTTGGTCGGGTACGTAAATCCCAGAATCAGTTTTCTCACGCCCCATATACGGCATGACAAGAAGTCGCCAGCCTGTGGGTTGTGGAATTCGTTCTGTAAGGGATTTTTTCTTGGCTTCTTTTTCGGCTTTTTCTTTCGCCTGCCGTTGGGCGAGTACATAGTCAGGTACTATCAGTGTCATCGACGTAGTTTACCTTCTTTAGCAGGGCCTTTAATTCATCAAGAGCAAAGGTGACACCCTGTACTTCACCGACCCTTGCGCGGTAGTCTTCCATATTAGAAATACTACCACTGGTTATAGAAACACTAATGTCTTCTATACGATTATTCAAGCTTTTTTGATATTTTGTTAAGAAATTATATACGTCCATTACTCTTCCATGCCGTCAATCGGTCCGCCTGGGGCGAAGTCGGCACAGGAATTTGATGCAGAACACATAAATTTCAGCATCTGGCAGTACCCCACTTCACCAGATTCGTCCTTCATACACTGCTGCATTTCAGGACTTACATTAAATGCTGCACATACACGGCAGCTTTCCTCCGGGTTAATAGCTGGGCCATACTGATGCTCTTTAATCGCCAGCCTTTGGTTCTCTTCGTTTGTCTCAAGGTCTTGCGTAGCAATAGGACAAGCATCCTGCATGTCATCAACAGGAATGCCGTCGCTGATTTCTTTTGCTAAGTCCATACCGTCTGGTATTAATTTAATTTCTATTCTCATTACCCAAAGATCCTAAATATATTACCAATTCCCATGTCCTTGCTTTGGAAGGGGCGGTTGTATTGAAGTGTACCACCTGTTAAGCCCTGCTTCAAACTACCTTGAGGCTTGAACTCTAATGTCCCGCCACCAATTTCAGTCTGAAACGGATTCTCAGGGTTCATCATGTAGTCCAGAACACCAGGAGCAAAATCACTGGCGTCAGAAACTTTCATAAAAGCCGGGCCTTGGCGTACATCCCCGGAACCAGTCATCCCTGACCTGTCTTGTATGACATCCATCCCTTGACCCTGTAGACCTTCAATAAAGTTCTCAAGGTCTGGGCCTGTTTTTATTCCCAGTTCTCTTGATAAATCATAGCTTAAGCCTCTGCTGCTACCGGGCTTTGAAAGCTGTGCCTTACCTGTTGTTGAATCAAAGGTAGCCTCATACCCTCTGTCAATCATGTCTTGAATATCATCAACCTTGTAGCCGCCGCCTGCTTCTCTAAGACCTTCTAAGACTGTTGAGTCCACATTATAAACTTGAGCGGTCTGCGAAGTTGGGGCGGTAGACTTTGAGGCTCTGTCCATACCTGCAAGCATAGCAGCCACGTCTGCTCTTGCTGGCGCAGCTTGACTTAGGTTCATTGTCTGTAGGTCTTCCGCTGGGGTCGGAAACTTTTCTTGCAACATATTCTGGCTCATGGCATCAGGACCACGAGGGTCAAACGTAG
>Ga0181582_10004274_pt1 | contig 11551 bp, 5 predicted proteins | sample 071ome_32_FD_132438 | JGI IMG/M metagenome (GOLD analysis project Ga0181582, IMG submission 132438) | Coastal salt marsh microbial communities from the Groves Creek Marsh, Skidaway Island, Georgia - 071405AT metaG (megahit assembly) | ecosystem: Environmental > Aquatic > Marine > Intertidal zone...
AGGACCCCGCCCCCACGGCCCACGTCGCCGCCTACGCCTCCCGCCAGAGGGCGGCGGCCGAGCGCGAGGAGTCCCGGGCCGCCCTCGAGGCCCGCGCGGCGCAGCTCGAGCGCGACCTCGGCACGTCCAAGTGAGCCCCCCGGCGGCCCAGCCGTCCCGCCGCGGGGCGGCCGCCCCCCCCCGCACCCCCCCCCTCCCCCCCGCGGGGCTCAGCCCCCCGCCGCCGCCCCCTTCCCCGCCCCCGCAGCGCCGCCCTGGAGGAGCTGTCGGCGTCGGCGGGCCTGCTGGCCAGGCAGCTCCAGGAGGAGAAGGCCGCCAGCGCCGAGATGATCCGGCAGACGGAGGAGCGGCTCCTCCTCTACCGCAACAAAATGGACGACCTGAGGTCCGAGGCGGCCGCCCTCTCCGCGGAGGTGTCCTCCCGCGACGAGACCCTCTCCGCGGCCGAGGCGTCCCTGCAGGCGAGTGCGCGCGCGCCGCCGGGGACGGGGGAGGGCTGGGGCCGGGGGGCCGGGGGGCCGGGACGCTGGGGGGCCGGCGGGCGCGGCGGGACGCCGGCGGGCGTGGCGGAGACGCCGCGGAACCACAACCCCCCCCACCCCCCCCCCCGGCGCGCAGGAGGTGCAGGCGGCGGTGGAGGCGGAGCTGGAGGCGGCTGCTGCTGCGGCGGCGGCCGACGCGGCGGCGGCGGAGGCGGCGTGGGAGGCGGAGCGGGCGGCGTGGGAGGCGGAGCGGGAGGCGCTGGCGGGGGAGAAGGCGGCCCTCGAGGCCAAGGTGGCGGAGCTGGCGAGCAACCTGGCGGCCCTGCAGCGCGAGGCGTCGGGCGCCGGGGCCAGGGCCGCGGAGGAGCGGGCGGCGCTGGAGGCGGCGGCGGCGGAGGAGCGGAGGGCCCGGGGCCGGGCGGAGCGGGGGAGGGACGCGCTGGCGAGGGAGCGGCGGGAGCTCGCGGGGCGGGCGGTGGCGTTCGAGGGGGAGGCGCGGGCCCTGGCGGGGGAGAAGGCGTCCCTCGAGGCCAAGGTGTCGGAGCTGGCCAGCAACCTGGCGGCCCTGCAGCGCGAGGCGTCGGGCGCCGGGGCCAGGGCCGCGGAGGAGCGGGCGGCGCTCGAGGCGCGCGCGGACGTCCTCGAGTCGGTGAGCGCCAATCTGGAGAAGTCCGCGGCCGAGGCGGCGGCGGCGGCGCGGGGCCGGGTCGCCGAGCTGGAGGACGCGCTGGAGGCACGGGGGAGGGACGTGCGGGCGGCGGAGGCGTGGGCCGCCGAGGAGAGGGCCGGCCGGGAGGCTGCCGAGGCCGAGCTGGCGGCCAACGCGGCCAAGGTGTCGGAGCTGGCCAGCAACCTGGCGGCCCTGCAGCGCGAGGCGTCGGGCGCCGGGGCCAGGGCCGCCGAGGAGCGGGCGGCGCTCGAGGCGCGCGCCGGCGCCCTCGAGTCGGTGAGCGCCAACCTCGAGAGGGCCGCAGCCGACGAGCGCGCCGCCCTGGAGGCGCAAGTCCGCGCCCTCGAGGCGCAGGTGGCCGAGCTCTCCGCGGGGGAGAACGAGCTCCTGTGGGACCTGGACGGCCTGCGGCAGCGGCTTTCCAAGGCCGGGGAGATCTCCGTGTCGTTCGCGGCGGAGCGGGAGGCCCTCCGCCGGGAGCTGGAGGGGCGGGAGGGCGGGGCGGCCCCGGCCGGCTCCCCGGAGGAGGCGGGCAGGGACGAGCCGGGCGGCCCTCGCGCCGCGGAGGGCGAGGCGCGGCTGCGGGAGATGGCGTCCGAGGTGTCCTCGCTGCGGGACCTGGCACGGGACCAGCAGGGCCTCATCGAGGAGCTCAGGGGGGCCCTGTCGGAGGCCGGGGGCGCGGCGCGTGGCGGGGGCGGGGCGGGGGCGGGGGCGTCGTCGATGGCGGGGGCCGCCTTCGCCGGCCTGGCGGCGGGGCTGCTCGTCGTCGCGGGGGCGGGGGCACCGGGGCTCCCGGCCCCCCCGGGGGGCGACGGCCCGCTGCCCGGCCCCTCGCTGGTGCCGGCGGCAGACGCGCCCGCGGCCCCGCGCCCCCCCCCGGTGTCCCTCCCCGCGGCCCCGCGCCCCCTCGGGGGGCCCTTCTCCGCGACCCCGCGCGACGACCTCGACCGCCTGCTGTCGCGGACAGAGGCGCTGGTCCGGGAGGGGCGGCAGCGGGAGGCCGTCGAGGAGGTCACGGCGGCGGTGGGCCGGGCGGAGGGGGCGGCGGACGCCGACGCGCGCCTGCTGCTGGGCAAGGTCTACGCGGGGTGGGCGGGGCACCTGGACGACGCGCTCCGCACCTACGACGAGGCCGTGGCCGCGCACCCCGCCGACTTCCGGGGCCACCTGGCGCGCGCGGTCCTTCTGAGGGACGGCGGGCGCGCGGCGGACGCGCGGCGGGCCTTCGAGCGGGCCGAGGCGCTGGCGTCCCTGCCGGCGGAGAAGGAGCTGGTGAGCCGGGTCGTGGCCGCGCGGTAGCCGGGGCGGCGACGCTGGTCTTAAACAATCACACGCTAGCGTCCCGGCCTCGGCCAGCGGGGGCACTGCCGCCTTGGCAGTAAGGTCGGTCACATCTCACATGGTCGCCCACAGCTCACACGACTACAGTACGCAGCTACAACACCTGGCACTAGGGTTGGCACTAGGGAGCACTCGTGAGGCTACAGTTCTACGACCGGCGGTCAGTCGCCGCACTCCTAGGCACCTAGGCACCTAGGCACCTAGGCACCTAGGCACCGCTCCCGGAACCCCCCCAAGGGCGGCGGGGTTCCCGGAGCGGGGGGCCGCGGTCGGTCGGCACATCAGAGGTTGTTGAAGGAGCTGCCGCGCTTGAGGCTCCCGTCGGCGGAGTGGCGCCCGGAGTGGCGATCGGAGTGGCGATCGGAGTGGCGCCCCGCGGCCGAGAAGGGGTTGCGGCTGGCGGCTGGCGACCGGCGGGCCTTCTCGTCGGTGTCGCTCTCCTCCGAGGAGTCCGTGCGCTTGGCCATGTTGATGGGCATGGCCAGGGCGTCCATGTCGTCGAGGTCGATGAGGTCGTTGACGTCGTGGTCGACCTGGCGCCGCGCCGCGTTCCTCAGGCGCTGCGACGCCGAGTGCGCGAAGCCCATGCGCCCCGCCGCCGTGGTGTCGTCCAGCTTCTGAGCCGACCGGAGCACTGGGCCCGTCGGCGCGCGCTGCCACCACCGCCGGGGCTTGTACGCGATGGCCGTGGTGAGCACCTCGTACACGCGGGAGCACTCGTCAATGTCCTCCATGCACAGCGAGTCCAGCAGGGGCTCGCGGATCTCGGGCTGGAGCATGTTTCCGACGGGGTTCTTCTCGACGTACTTGAGACGCAGCGACTCGGGGACGCGCATGTGGTCGAAGAGGAGCTTGATGGCGGCGCGGACGTCGCTGCGGGACGGGGAGCCCTTGGCCTTCTCCTGCACGACGTAGTGGATGAAGCGAATGGCCGCCGGCGACAGCATGGCCGACGCGGCGGGCCCGTACAGGCCGCGGTAGAAGAAGTCGCGGACGCGGAGCGCCGTGCGGATGGCCAGGTGGGGGGGCGTGCCCTTCTTGTTCTGCAGGTCGCGCTTGAAGTTCCTCTTGCGCGCCCGCTCGCGGAGCGACTGCCTCACGATGGGCTCGATCTCCACCCACGTCATCAGGATCCCCGCCACGGCCGCCATGATGGTCAGGACCATGGCCGAGTTCTCGAGGAACGTGGCGAACGAGGGCGACAGCTTGCCGTTCTTCTTGGCCAGGAGAGCCATGCCGATGAAGATGTTGTAGAAGCTGGCCGTGAGCGTGATGCTCTCCAGGTGGTTGAGCATCAGCGTGTCGTAGGGGAAGGCATACATGTGGATGAGTAGCGCGACGAGGAAGATGGAGAGCCCGGTGACCGCCTGCCGGAGGCCCGTCTGGGCGCTCGCCTCGGAGAAGAAGACCATGACGAGCACGAGCACGAGCTTGCGGAAGTTGACGACGAGCACCCAGTAGTGGTGGTCCTCGCTGAACTCGCGCACGAGCGGCTCGAGGAGGTCGGCGACGTTCGGGTTGTGCAGGTCCTTGCGGGAGCGGCGCATCATGAAGGACATCAGGCCCATGATCCCGATGGGGTACGCGAGCGCGGCGATGGTGCCGCGGGCAATGTAGCTTGTGTGCCGGGCCGGGCGCATCTTGATCTGGTCCAAGGGGCACTGGTTGAGGTCCTGGATGGGCATCCCGCAGACGTCGTCGGCGACGCACGTCGGCACGTCGCCCGTGACGAAGCACTGCTCGGTGCTCTGCGCGTCGAGGAAGTACTTGCCCGACGCCGGGTCCTTTGAGCAGTCCCAGTACTCGACAGCCGTCGTCGACAGGTACACGTACGCCACCTTGAGGAAGACGAGGAAGACGCGGATGAGCTTGCGCGTCTCGCGGATGAAGTCCTCGAAGGTGAACTCGCTCAGCCAGTAGCGGATCAGCCGGTGCTTGAAGCGCCCGCTGAAGTTGGTGTAGGGCCCGGGCGGGTTCTTGACCTGCGGGTTGACGAAGAGCATGCTCTTCGAGAGCCCCGTGCGGGTGATCATGAGCGTCGCCTTGATCCCGAGCACCAGCCCGAGGAGGCCGAGCACGAAAACGGGGGTCAGGAGCATGTAGTTCCACTTGGAGTACCAGTCCCACCCGCGGTCCGACATGCACTCGGGGTGCACGAGCTCGAGGTTGAAGTTGAGGATCGAGAACCACGAGAACATGTCCCGCAGCGCCTTGGGCCACGGCATGGAGAATTTGGGCAGGATGGCCAACACTTGGAGGAAGTTGAGCTGGATGTTGAGGGACGGGGCGCGGCGGAAGAGGTCCGCCAGCTTGAAGAGGACGGGGGCAAAGAGCCCGACGAGGACGACGAGGACGATGGCGCTCTCGACGCTCGACTGCTCGGGGCACTTGCGGCACGTGCTATCCAGGCGGAAGAAGCCCGGGCTGGAGATGCCCTTCTCCGGGCACTCGAGCTTGGGCGTGCACATGGCGCAGCGGTTCCCGTAGTACCCGTCCTTGCACTTGAAGTGCGGGATGAGGTCGGTGGGGGAGTTGTGCTCCGGGCAGGCGCTGCGGGGGTTGCACTGCGACACGGCGATGACGCGGGGCAGCTCGTCCGACGTCTGGTCGTCCTTGGGGATGATGGTGGACACGTAGAAGCCCAGGTTGTTGAGGGGGAGGCGCATGTTCTCCGACATGCAGCGGACCCACTCGCCCTCCTCGGCCTCCCTGGCCGTGGCGGGGTCGATGTCGTTGATCAGGGGCCCGGGGCACTCGTAGCACTGGATCCCCGCCTTGCCGTAGTAGCCGCGGCCGCCCTTGGCGTACAGGTTGGGGAGCGTGTTGTTCTCCAGGTTGCCCATCGGGCCCTTGGGGTCCACCCGGAGCACATCGATCCTCGTGGCCTCGGGGCGGCCGGAGCACACGCAGGCCTTGCGGTCGCTGCTGCCCGTCGCGCCCTTGCTCGTGATCATGCCCTCGGAGATGTCGACGCACTTGTCGCAGCTGCTGCGCCCGGGGGCCTCCTGGTACTCGTTCGCGGGGCACAGGGGGCACTCGACGAGGCCCTCCGTGGGGCCGAACGACCCGGGCTCGCATGCCGTGCACTTCAGGTCGCACTCGGAGCCCTCGCAAGGGCGCGAGTCGGGGTCCTTGCGGAACTGCCCAACCGAGCAAGGCACGCACGCGTTCTCGCCGACCACCTTGCTCTGGCCCTGGGGGCACCTCATGCGGACCTGGATGAACCCCCACGAGATCTGGTGATCCACGCCGCTCACGGGGGTCCCGGCGTTGACGCAGTCCTCGCTCCCAAGCTGCACGCCGTTCTCGCAGATGGTCGTCCCGAGCAAGATCGCCTTCCACCACGGCTTGCCGACGAGGATCTCGGTGGGGGACAGGTCCTTGGAGACGCCGGCGCCCAGGCGGTACAGGGTGCGCGCGTCGTTCGACTTGTCAGACGACGTGTCAAAGACCACGAACTCGATTGGGTCCTTGAGGGCGCCGTCGGCGGTGATGATGCTCCTTTCGTCCCCGCGGTTCCGGTAGGGGGGGCGGAAGTAGAGCCGTCCCTGGAAGGTGAAGGACTGCGCGTCGGCCTCGAACAGCTTGATCGAGGACGTGTACAGCTCGGTGATCTCCTCGAGCGTCTCGAAGCTCTCGGCCACCGGCACCTGCCGGGACTGGCTCCTGTCCCGGTACCACTTGCCGCCGCCGTCGCCGAGGGCGGGCAGCCTGACGAGGTAGGCGGTCAGTGCGCCGCGCTCGTCGGGGTCCTCGGCCTGCACCGTGATCACCTCGAGCCTCCTGAAGTTGTCCCCGTCCTTGATGAAGGCCGCGTCGGGGACGTCCGTCATGTAGGCGTAGTGCGCCCCCATGTTGGCCGAGGCCATGGACGAAGTCACCGAGGGGTTGCTCGGGTCGGCCTGCGTGTACTCGTTGTACCTCTTGTTCTCCCCGGAGCCCTGCGTGACGCGCGGGTAGTCGTTCACGGCCTGGATGTGCACGATGACCTTGGCGTCGCTCGAGTAGTCGAAGTGCGACTTGTACAGCTTGTCCAGCTCGGCCTGCGTCTTGCCGGCCGTATCGGTGCCCGCGGGGATGTACTCGTCCACGCAGGGGGTGGTGCCCTGGGGGGGCAGCGCGTCGCTGCACTCCGCGAGGATGTTCTTCGTCTTGTAGCGGAAGCGGAAGGTGTCGGCCGACGCGTCGCTCTGGGCGTCCGTGTACGTGAAGGCGTTGGCTCGGGGGCGGTACGCGAAGAGCGCGCCGGCGCCGTTCTCGAGGCCGCACTGGCCGCGGTTGCCGTAGCCCGAGAGCGAGCTGCCCTCTGAGCACACCAGGCGGACGCGCCCCATGGAAGTCGTCACCCAGATGTGCTTGTGCGCAGTGTTGAAGTAGTTGGTCGAGAACTGCACCCGTTTCTCGTTCTGCAGGTCGGTGCTCGACACGGCCTGGATGGTCACGCCGTGCGCGCCCCAGCACGCGGACGAGGTGCAGAAGGCGTCGAGCCGGACGCCGTAGTCGAGCGTCCTGGTCGCCTCGCCGTCGATGTTGTACTTGAACCGCCCCAGCGCCGGGTTGATGATCTCGTAGATGGCGTTGCCGTCGACCTTGCCCTCAATGCGCTTCAGCTGGACGTAGGCATCGGCGTCGTCGACCTCGTTGTAGTCGCACTTGGTGGAGCCGACCTCGCAGGCGTTCTGCGTGGCGCCGCGGGTGGCGGACTGGTACACGGAGGGCCCGAGGTTGCTGTCCTCCTTGATGGTGAAGGTCGCCGTCTGGACGTCCGGGAGCTCGGCGGGGGTCCCGATGTTGATCGTGTGGGTGCACCAGAGGGGCGCACTGGCGTTGCTGCCGGACGCCTTGCCCTTGATGTGCACGTTGTTCCACTCGCCCGTCGTCAGGATCGACGCGTTCCCGCTCGACAGCCGCTTCGTCGGGTCCAGCTCGGTGCACGCGTGCTGCGGGATGAACTGCCAGTTCTCCGCCTCGGCCACGTCAACCGGCTTGTAGAAGCGGTTCTGGACGTCCACGGGGAACGTCGTGGACGCCGAGTCGGCATCGTAGCAGTCCGTGACGCGGTAGCTGAAGAGGACGCGGTACGACTTCTTCTGCGGGTTCTGGGGCTTGTAGATGAACTTCCAGGGCTCGTTCGGGTCCTGGGCGACGGAGCCGATGCCCGTCTTGGTGGCGTCCGTCTTGGAGATGTTGCCCGCGCCGATGGCCGAGAGCGAGGTGGACTCGAACCGGAGCCCCGCGCAGTCGGGGGTGTTACACCAGCCCGTGATGCCCTCCGCGTCGCCCGTGTCCGAGTAGGGCTCCGTCACGTGCCCCGGGAGCGGCTGGTCGCCGGGGTCGCCTCCCGTCCTCGGGATGTACGTGACGGCGTTCCCGTTGATGTCCAGCACGGGCTTCTGGTTGGGCTGCCCGCGCGGGTAGGCCTCGATCACGAACGTGTCGCTCTCAACGCGCGACGACTCGCCCGCGTGCGTCGGGTAGTCGAGGCACCGCCACATGTCCCGCCGGCTCAGGGGGGGGTGGTTCACGGGGCGGATCGGGAGCCGCACGGCGAGGAACTTGACCGTGCCCCCCACGCCCCCCTCGGTGACCTGGTACGTGAACACGTCGTCACGCTGCCCCGTGGCCCCCGTGCCGTTCTGGCGCAGCAGCGTGTGGATGTTGTTCATCACCTTGTACTTGACGCACACGTGGCCGGTGGGGCAGGGGGTGGCGCGCTTGGTCTTGGTGCCGGCGAGGACGTCGGCGTCGGAGGGCTCGTCGGCCTCGGTCCAGAAGATCTTCTTGGAGCCGGCGGCCATGTTGACGGCCGGCGTGCCCGTCGCCGAGTTGGTCGTGTCAATGGCGATCAGCTCGCCGTACTTGGGCTCGCACTTGGAGGTCCAGTTGACGGCGTTGCAGGCGCCCGTGCCGTTGCCGCTGCAGGCCTCGCCGCCCGTGCCGACGACGGTGCGCCCGGCGGTCGCCGCGGACTCGACGGTGTTCCCCGTCTCGGAGGTCGGGATGGACACGTTCACGCCCCCGACCTGGAAAGTGGCCGAGGTCGCCACCGACGCGGTCAGCACGATAGTCAGCTCCGTCACGGGCCACACGGCGTTCGGGCCGTACCCCGAGTTCGGGTTCACCAAGGTGTCGTCCGTGTCGGAGAAGATGTTCTCCAGGCTCGACTGAACGAACTGCTTGTTCGTCTTGTTCGTGAAGTCGAAGCCCGTGATAATGTCGTGGTAGAAAAGCTTCGTCTCGTCGCGCTGCTCGAAGACCGAGGTGGCACCGTCCACCTGGGTGGGGTTCGGGGCCGTCAGGGCGACGTGTCGCTGGGATTGGACGTAAACGGATTGCACTGCAGCCGAGGCGAGGTGTGCAGGCAGGGGCGTTCGCGATTTGCCCGGGGGGTGGCGCCTAATGGCGGCAAGGGCGGCCGGGCGGGCGGGGCATCAGACGCTGTGGGCCCCATGAGCGCCCCGCGTCCGCATACGAGGGGAAAACGCCCCCCGGGCGGGACACGTGGGGTGGAACCGAGGGACATCTCGGGCATCCCCCGGACCCGGAGGGGCACGTCCCTGGATACTATTGCACGCACACCGCCAAAGGATCCGAGGACTCCGGCTCGGAGTGCCCGATATGGCCGAGCAGCTCCAGGGAAGGACACGGTTGGGGGCTGTGAGCTCCAAGACGAGCATTTCAGGTCGCCGCCAAGGGAGCGTGCGCCTCAGGGCGTCGATCCGGCGGGATCGCGTGCCGATTTCAGTTGTATTTCTTACCCGCATGGGCGTACCGGGCGCTGAGAACCACCCCGAGGAGGGCCGCGAGCGCGAGGACCCCCGCCCTCCGCATTTTCCGCTCCGCGAAAATTACGGGCAGAGATTTATCAATGAGAGACGATCTATCCACCAGATAAGCACGGGTGAAGCAGCCGACGGGCTCGATGGGGCCGCGCGGAGCCCAGACACTGCGGGGAGCGAGGAGAGCTCAAAGATGGGGCCTGGCCCGATCCGGGCTCACAAGGAAGCACCGCCGTCGGAGAAATATTGTCCGACCGGGGGATCGTTGGCGGAAGGGCACCGCTCCCGGCACCGGTACCACCCGCGGCGACCCGAATCCGTGAGGTCATCGTCCGACAACTGACGTGTGGTCCATATCGGAGAGGAAACGACCCCCATGGATCCCACGCATCACGGACAACAAGTGAATCAGGCTGGACGCGCCGGGGAACAGACCCCCGAGGGCCCAGGTTGTACCGCCGCGGCAGATTCGGTCGAACCCTCGCACCTGCCCCGCATCTCCATCTGCATCTCGGACTTGCACCGGCGAGGATGTCTGTCGCCTCGTCCCGCGTCCCCAGCGGCGCGGTCTCCGGGCGCGTCCCGCGCCGGGTGACGTGCCACTCCGCTAAGAACTTGGCCCCCACGGCCGAGGTGAGAGGGGTGGCAGGGAGCCCAGTCGTTCCCTTCCCCCAGCGGAAGCCGTCTCCCGTGCGCCACCCCGCGACGATCTGCGGAAGGAAGCAGCGTCTGTCGGGTCGCGCCCGTCGTTCACGCGGACCGGTCCCCCGATCGCAGCCGCCCCACGCGCGGGGCGGTCCCGTGCGGGACCCGTTCCCCCCCCGGCCCGCCGCGCCTGCCCCGCAGACGTCGGTGGTGGCGCGCCTCGTCGACGCCCTGTTCAAGTTCGAGCCGCTGTTCGCCATGGCCACCAAGGCCGCCAGGGAGAAGATCGTGAAGCGCGCCGAGGCCATCGGGATCGACTGGGCGTCCACCATCGCCGAGCGCGAGAGGGTGGACTGGGCGCGGGAGGCCGAGGCCGTCGTCGACCCCGCCCTGGCGGCTCGCCTCCCCGAGTACTGGCTCGTGCCCTTCCACGCCTACAAGGACGGCCACAAGTGAGGAGCCCCCCCGTCCTCCCACGTCCCCTCGGGCGGAGCCCCGCTCTACGCTGGGCCGCCCCCCCCCCTCGCCCCCCCGGACCCCCCCCTGCGCACGCCCCCGGGGGGACCCGACCGCGCCCCGCCCCCCGCGCCCCCGCCGCAGCACCCTGCAGGCGGCCATCGAGGAGGACATGGCGGCGGCCAGCGTGCACGCGACGCTGTGGGGCCGGGACGGGGAGCTCGTTGCGGATGGGGACGACCGCCTGCGCTCTGGCTACTCGGCCGCGGCGACGGAGCTCCTCGCCGAGCGGGGCCTGGAGGCGGCGGGCGTGCGGCGGGTGGCCGACTTCGGCTGCAGCACGGGCCTCTCGGCGCGGGAGGCGGCGCGGGCGTGGGCCGCCGCGGAGGAGGTGGTCGGGGTGGAGGTCTCCCCGGCCATGATCACGGGTGAGCACCGGGCCCGCGGGGCGGGGTGCCGCCGCCGCGGGGGTGGGGGGGGGACCCCGGGGGGCCCGAGTCGAGCCGGGCCCCCCGCGAGCCGGGCCCCCCGCGAGCCTGACGCCCGCGAGCCGGACCTCGCGCCCCCCACCCCCACCCGGCCGCAGTGGCGTCGTACCTCCAGAGGAGGCGGGAGGCCGAGAGCGGGGCCAAGGAGAGGGTCAAGTTCCTCCACGCCGACGCCCGCCGCACGGGCCTCGAGGGGGGGCGGTTCGACGTCGTGACCATGTGCCTGGTGGCCCACGAGACGCCGCAGTTCGCCATGAGGGAGCTGGCCCAGGAGGCGCTGCGGCTGCTGCGCCCGGGGGGCGCCTTCTGCGTGATGGAGCAGGACCCCAACTGTGAGGCTATGCGCCGCATCACGGCCAACGTGGTCGCGTACACGGCCTTCAAGTCCACCGAGCCCTACCTCGACGAGTACCTCTCGCTCGACCTCCACGGCATGCTCCGCGAGGTGGGCTTCGAGCGGACGGGGGAGAAGCCCTGCACGCCCCGGCACCGGGCCGTCGTGGCCATGAAGCCCGGCGCGTGACGCCGGGCGGTTGAACCCGGGCGGGCGCGCCCCCCCCCCCCCCCCCCCCCCCCCCCCAACGGTTGCAGGAGCCCATCAAGGCCGCGACCCCCGACCCCCCCGCGTCCGACGCCGTCTGCCCCTCCATCTCCCCCCCCTCCCCCGCCTCGGCGCCTTGCTCCCGC
>Ga0181582_10004284_pt1 | contig 11538 bp, 10 predicted proteins | sample 071ome_32_FD_132438 | JGI IMG/M metagenome (GOLD analysis project Ga0181582, IMG submission 132438) | Coastal salt marsh microbial communities from the Groves Creek Marsh, Skidaway Island, Georgia - 071405AT metaG (megahit assembly) | ecosystem: Environmental > Aquatic > Marine > Intertidal...
ACATTGCCTTTATATAGTTTCAAGCGCACCGTGCCGGTGACATTGCCTTGGCTGGCATCAATGGCTTTTTGCAGCATCTCCCGCTCAGGATCAAACCAAAAGCCGTTATAGACCAATTCGGCGTAACGAGGCATCAGGCTGTCTTTGGCATGGGCAGCGCCACGGTCAAGGGTGATGGATTCCATCGCTCGCCGCGCTTTGTGCAGAATTGTCCCGCCCGGGGTTTCATAAACGCCGCGGGATTTCATCCCCACAAAGCGATTTTCCACCAAATCCACGCGGCCAATACCATTGGCGCCACCAAGACGATTCAATTCCGTCAATAAAGTTGCTGGCGACATGGCTTTGCCGTTGATAGCAACGGGATCACCGCCGTGGAAATCAATGGTGATTTCCGTCGGTTGATCAGGAGCGTCCATCGGAGAAACGCTGCGGGAGAAAACATATTCTTCAGGTTCGACCCATGGGTCTTCCAACACTTTGCCTTCGGCGGAAATATGCAACAAATTGGCATCAACGCTGAACGGCGCTTCGCCACGCTTGTCTTTCGGGATATTGATTTGATGCTTTTCGGCGTAATCAATCAATTTGGTGCGTGACGTCAAATCCCATTCCCGCCAAGGCGCGATGACCTTGATGTTTGGCTCTAACGCGTAATAGCCCAATTCAAAGCGCACTTGATCATTGCCTTTGCCGGTGGCGCCGTGGCTAACCGCGTCAGCGCCCACTTCGCGGGCAATTTCAATCTGACGCTTGGCAATCAGCGGCCGTGCGATGGATGTGCCAAGAAGGTATTCGCCTTCATAAAGCGCGTTGGCGCGGAACATTGGGAAGACGTAATCGCGGGTGAATTCTTCGCGCAGGTCTTCAATGTAAATTTCCTTAATGCCCATGGCTTCAGCCTTGGCGCGTGCTGGTTCAATATCTTCCCCTTGACCGAGATCGGCGGTGAAGGTCACCACTTCAGCGTTATGGGCATCTTGCAACCAGCGCAGGATCACCGAGGTATCGAGGCCGCCAGAATAGGCGAGGACAACTTTTTTGGGTGCGTTTGTATCAGTCATGCAGGTCATATAAACCGAGTTTTTGAAAATCGCAAGGCTTACTCATCGCGCAACACAGGGCCTGGTTTGCGGCCAAGAGTAATGGAAGCGCCAATCAAGCCCAGCGTGGTTGTCGCCGCCGCTCCCCCAAGGGCAACAAGAATGACCAAAGGCGCAGAGAAAGCAAAACTAGAACCAAAGAACCCAATGATTAACGTGGCACTAGCGGCGGTTCCGATGGCGGTGGCAATGCCGCCGGCGATCAAGCCTAGCAAAGCGTATTCCCAGAGATAGGACATTAAGATCACCCGCCGTGTCGCGCCCAACACTTTTAGGATGATCGACGTGTTGATGCGGCGTGCTTCGCTGGCGGCGACTGTCCCCGCCAAGACCGCAAATCCCGCAACCAGCGTGATGCCAGCGGTGATTTGTATCGCCACCGACACCAGCGATAGGATACGGCTGACCGTGGCGGCGGCGGCGCGAACGGAAATCGACGATACATTCGGCATGGCGGCGGCAATATCACGATCAACCGCGGCTTCGATGGATGGATCATCGGTGGCGACGGTTGCAACCCAATTATGAGGCGCGGCTTCAATCATCCCCGGGCTTAGGATGAACACAAAATTAAGGCCGAAATTCTGCCATTCAATTTGGCGGCTTGAGTTGATGGTGGCTTGCAATTCACGGCCAGCGATGTTGAAGCGAACCGTTGACCCTAAATCAAGGCCAAAGGCCAGCATCGCCTCATCATCCATGGACACTTGCAATGGCCCGCGGTAATCCTCAGGCCACCATTCGCCTTTGACAATATTGACGTTTGGCGGCGGTGCTGAAGACCATGTCAATCCGCGATCACCATTGAGAATCCAAGCTTCTGATTGCGGGGCGTTGATTTCATTGGCCGGCACGTTATCCATGGCAATCACCCGCCCCCTGACCATTGGCACCATCATGACGTTCTCGGTGCCGACATAGGCGCTGGTGATGCGTTCAAACTCCGGTTTTTGTTGGGGTTGAATGTCGATGAAAAACCAAGCTGGGGCTTCATCGGCAAGGCGGTCGTTGATCTGGCGGTTCATGTTGAATTCCGACAAAGCAATAGTCACCAATACCGTCAAGCCAAGCCCAAAGGTGATGACAATGCTTCGCGTGCTATTCCCCGGACGGGTGATCGCGGCGATGGCAAGGCGGAGAGCGGTGGATTTTGGTATGGGCAAGCGTGGCATCAAGCGGATCACCACTTCAGCCAATCCTGCCAAGACAATCAAACTGCCCAGCACCCCAAGGCTGAAACTCAAGGCCAAGATTGGGCTTGTCGTCACCACCCAAGTCAAGGCAATCAACCCCAGAGACGCCAAAGCAATCACCGTGAGGTAACGCTTGCGTGGTCGGCCGGTCGGCACGGTAACCAGCGCGCGAAACAATTGGCTTGGTTTAACTTCCCGGGCTTTGCCCAAAGGCCAAACGGAAAACCCAATGCTGGTTAAAAGGCCAAAGCCGGTGGCGGCCAAAAGAGGTTTTGGGAAAAACCCTGTTTCGATAGGCACGGCAATGACGCGATCGAGCAACATTTTGACCAGCCATGGGGTGAACACCGCCAAACTGAGTCCGATGCTGATGCCAATGAAGGTGAGGATCATAACTTGGATGAAATAAACCCGAAAAATGAGCGCGGACGATGCCCCAAGGCTTTTCAATGTCGCCAGCACCGGCATGCGGCTGGTGAGCCATGCCCGCACAGCGGAAGACACCCCTAACCCACCGATTAACAACGCCGTCAAACTGACCAAAGTTAAAAAGGTTTCTGTGCGATCAAGAAAATTTCGGAAACCCGAAGAGCCTGAACTATGATGCCGCAACCGAATGAGGCTGTTATCAGCGATGGCGTTGAGTTGCTTGAGTATCGCTTGATCTTGAGCTGGGTTGTCGAGCAGAAGACGCTCACGATAAGTCATCAAGGCTCCGGGGACATCAAGGCCAGTCTGCGCCAGATTGTCAGCGGCCATCACCACCGATGGGGCAAATTGCTCAAATCCAAAGCCGCGATCAGGTTCGCTCACCAATACCGCGCTGATATGGACGTCAATATCACCAAGCCGGGCATGATCACCCACGTCAAGGCCAAGCACCCGCAACAAACCCGGATTGGCAATGATGCTTGGCATACCATTGACGCTTGCCAAGGCTGTCTCAACGGGCATCGGCGGGTCAAGCGCCGGCGCGCCAATCAACGGCCATTGATCATCAACGGCTTTCAGGCTGATCAACCGTCGGATGGGGTCATTGTTCTTGCCATTGCCCAGCATGGCGCGCATTTGAATAAGGCTAGAAGTCTTGCCGTGACGAGCCATTTCCGTCAGCAATTGATCGGGCAAGGCTTGATGCGTGCTGCTGGCAACCAGATCGCCGCCGAACATTTGCCGCGAATTTTTGGCAATGCCAAAGCGCATGGATTCCGCAATGCTGCCGACGGCGCCAATCGCGGTTACCCCAAGGGTGAGGGCAATTAAAAACACGCGAAACTTTCCAATAGAGCCGCGCAATTCCCGCTGGGCGAGACGAAACGCCAGCCGCATTGATGAAATCAGCCCATGGGTGGGTAATGCTGTCATGATGCCAATGCACCACTATCGGCGGCGATGCGGCCATCCGCGATGCGAATGATGCGCTGACACCGCGTCGCAAGCCCTTCATCATGGGTGATCAGCACAAGGCAAGTGTTATGACGCTGAGCGGTTTCAAGGAGCAATTCCATAATATCCGCGCCCGTGGCTTGATCAAGATTCCCCGTCGGTTCGTCCGCGAGCAGAATATCGGGGTTGGTGACTATCGCGCGAGCAATGGCGACACGTTGCTGTTCGCCGCCTGACAATTGATCGGGCATATGATCAAGGCGGTGGCCAAGACCAACATCAACCAACGCTTGCCGGGCTTTGTCAAACGCATCAGGCGTGCCCGTCAATTCCAATGGCACCGCCACATTTTCCAGCGCGGTCATGGACGGGATCAACCGAAAAGCCTGAAAGATAATGCCGATATGATCGCGGCGAATTTCCGCGAGGCGATCTTCATCCATCGCCATTAAATCATGACCCGCCACGCTTATCCGACCAGAAGTGATGGCTTCCAACCCGCCCATCACCATCATCGCGGTGGTTTTGCCAGCACCACTAGGGCCAAGCATAGCAACGGTTTCCCCGGGCTTGATCTGCAAAGAAATGTTGTTGAGAATATCGACCGAACCCGCGCGGCTTGGCAAGGATAGCGACACTTGATCAAGATCAATCATGGCGGTTTGTGGTTGCGGGTGTGGCATGATGGTATCCCGATGAAGTTGGTCAAGACAAGGTGATTAAGGTTAAATGGGCAATGGTGCGATGCGCCGTATTATGGCCATGTGTTTGCGCCATCATGAACTGAGACTATATAATACCTATATTCGATAGTACCTATATTGGAATGAAGCCGGTGGATTTCAAATTGATGCGACGTTTTTTATCAATCTTATTGGTGATGCTCATCAGCCTGCCCCTGCCAATTCAGGCTTTGGCAAAGGACAAAACCTTGCTGGTGATCGGTGATAGCCTTGTGGCGGGGTATGGTCTGCCTCAAGGCGTTGCTTTTCCGGATCAATTGCAAGCCGCGCTCAATGCTGAAGGGGCTGACGTGGCGGTGATTAACGCCGGGATTTCAGGCGATACCATGGCGGGAGGCGCGAGCCGCATCGCGTGGTCGCTGGCCGATCAACCCGATGCGGTGATGGTGGTCTTTGGAGGCAATGACGCGTTGCGAGGGCTGTCACCGGAAAATATGCGCGTGCAATTGGACGCTATATTGCGGGCTATTCAAGATCAACAATTGCCTGTGTTGGTGGCCGGGATGCGCGCGCCGCTTAATATGGGGGCAAATTACGGACAGGCGTTTGATCAGGCTTTTCTTGATGCCATTGCTTCGGCAAAAAATCGTTCATCAGCGGTTGTGTTTTATCCATTTTTCCTAGAAGGTGTGGCTCTAAACCCTGAACTTAATCAAGATGATGGTATTCACCCCAATATCAGCGGCGTGGCGGTCATTGTTGAAAAAATTCTGCCGGCGGTAAGAGCGGTGCTGGCGCAAACCCAAAAATAAATCCAATAAGGAGACCACTATGGCCGAACGTCTCGATGATAACGCCATCGCTCAAATGATCGAGCAATTGACTGGCTGGACAAGGAGCGCTGACGGCAAGGCTATCGAAAAGATTTTCCGTTTTGCCAATTTCAATGCCGCGTTTGGCTGGATGACTCGTGCGGCGATCAAAGCCGAACAACTCAACCATCATCCCGAATGGTTTAACGTCTATAACCGGGTTGAGGTGCGGCTCACCACCCATGACCAAGATGGCCTAACCGATCTCGATCGTCGTTTGGCGCAGGCCATGGATAAGATGGCCGCGGAAACCGGAGGCCAATGATGCGCGGCTATTGCGCTTTGGGGGTTGAAGGGGTCAGCAAGCCTCGCAACGCTGGTGCGGTTATCCGAACCGCCCATGCCTTTGGCGCGGCTTTTGCTTTTACCGTGGGCGATATTCTGACGCGCCAAGAAATTCACCATGCTGATACCTCGAAAGCCATTGAACAAATTCCGCTTTATATGTTCCCTACGGTGCAAGACTTCGCCTTGCCGGAAGGTTGCCAATTGGTGGGGATTGAATTAACCGACGATGCGGTGGTGTTGCCGAGTTTTCGCCACCCGCGCTCAGCCGCCTATGTGCTGGGGGCAGAACGCATTGGTCTGACCGAAGAGATGCTTGATCTTTGTGATCATGTGATCAAAATTCCGACAAAATTCTCGCTTAACCTAGCGGTGGCTGGTGCGCTGGTGATGTATGATCGGGTGCAATGCACAGATCGTTTTGCCCCACGCCCGGTTCGCCCAGGCGGTCCAGTTGAGGTTTTGCCAGAACCGGTCTTTGGCAAACCGCTTTGGCATCGGAAAAAACAACGGCGGGAGAAAAAATCCAGTAATTAAAACCGCACCAATAGTCAGGAAAGCATTGCAATTTCCCTGCGTTTCTGTGATTTTAGGCCAGTTGTTGATGACAATAGAACCCACGGGGTCAACAATAAGGTAACAAGATGATATCTCAAGCAAAACTGATGACGAAGGCGCAAGCCAATTCAACGATGAAAACCATGGCATTCGCTTTTGCCGCCATGATAATTGTGGCGTTTATGGCAACATCGGCCATGGCGCAATCGGGCAAGATGATCAGCGAAAGCGGCGCGTGGAAAGTGTATCGTTCGGGCAGCGGCGACGCCATTGTCTGTTTTATTACCAGTGAGCCGATTAAACTGGAAGGCGACTATGATCGTGAAAACCGCGGTGAGACACGCGTTTTTGTCACGCATCATGGCCGCGATAAAGACAACCGCAATGTCGTAAGCGTTGTGGCGGGTTATAAATATATGCAAGACCGCGATGTGACCTTTAGCATTGATGGCAAGTCCTTCTCGCTGTTTAGTGTTGATACGCGGGCTTGGGCCACCAAACCATCACAAGATTTGGCGTTGGTCAAAGCGATGAAGCGGGGCAATAATTTGAAAGTGACCGGCACGTCTAGCCGCGGCAATAAAACCATCGATACATATTCGCTGACCGGCTTCACCAAGGCCATGCAATCCATTGATAAGGCGTGTTCGTAATGACCGATCTGGCGTCGAAATCGCTGGATGAATTAAAGGAGACGCCGCCCCCATCAACCGCCCCGGGGACGGCGCGGATTGATCTCTTGGGGTTGGAAGTGGAGGCGCTGGCAGAGGCTATTAAAGCCGAGGGTTTGCCCGCCTTTCGCGCCCGGCAGATTTGGCGCTGGGTTTGGCGTCATGGGGTCACTGAATTTTCTGATATGACAGACCTTGCCAAGCCCGTGCGTGAGACATTGGCGGCGCGGTTCATCATTTCACGGCCACGGGTGACGTCACGCCAAGTGTCGCAAGACGGCACAATCAAATGGTTGCTGAAATTCCCTGATGGCAATGAAGCCGAGACAGTTTACATCCCTGAAGAAGACCGCGGCACCCTATGCATCTCATCGCAAGTCGGATGCACCTTGACCTGTTCGTTTTGTCATACTGGCACGCAAAAACTGGTGCGCAACCTGACGGTGGCAGAAATCACGGGCCAGATCATGTTGGCGATGGATGAATTGGGCGAATGGCCCGCCACTCAAGATGGCCGCAAATTGACCAATATCGTGTTGATGGGCATGGGCGAGCCTTTGTTTAATTATGAGCATGTCGCCGCCGCCATGCGCATCACCATGAGCAATGAGGGCATCGGGCTGTCGAAGCGGCGGATCACGCTGTCAACCTCAGGGGTGGTGCCTGAAATTTTCCGCACGGGCGAAGAATTGGGGGTTAATTTGGCGATTTCTTTGCACGCGGTCCGCGATGAATTGCGCAATGAATTGGTGCCCATCAACCGCAAATACCCTCTTGAGGTTTTGGTCGATGCTTGCCGCCGCTACCCGGGGTTGTCGAACGCGCGCCGCATCACTTGGGAATATGTCATGCTTGATGGCGTTAATGACCGCGATGAAGACGCCAAATCTTTGATCAAATTGATCCGCGGGATACCGTCTAAAATTAACTTGATCCCTTTTAACCCTTGGCCAGGCAGTGCTTACACCTGCTCATCAAAAACGCGGATTGATCGTTTTGCCAAGATTGTGATGAATGCAGGCTATGCCAGTCCTGTCCGAACACCGCGTGGCCAAGATATTTTAGCGGCGTGCGGGCAGTTGAAATCAGCGTCAGAACGGGCGCGGCGGCAATCCACCCGCGTCTGATCCGCCAAGATGGCATCAGGTTCATTGATTAAAGTCGGATTTTTTTGATCACGTCTTGAAATCGTCACTTTCCATTGTTACCTTTGTGGTAAGGATTTGAACACTCAGGAGGGAGTTCCATGAACGATCCACGTTATATGAATTCAGCTGCGGCATCTGCGGCAGATATTGATCTAGGCCTTCGTGCCTATATGCTCGGTGTGTATAATTACATGACCACCGCGCTTGCCCTGACGGGGCTGTTTGCCTATGGCACAAAAATGCTGTCGGTGACCACCACCGCTAGCGGCCAAAAAGTACTGACTGGCTTTGGTCAATTAGTGCTGGCTTCACCCTTGATGTGGGTGATTGCTCTTGCGCCATTGGGCATGGTGTTTTGGATGTCGGCGCGCATGCACGCCATGAGCGCATCTAAAGCCACAACGCTATTCTACATTTTCGCAGCCTTGATGGGCATGTCATTGTCATCCTTGCTGATCACTTATACCGGTGCATCGGTTGCCCGCGCGTTTTTCGTCACCGCTGGTGCATTTGCAGGGCTCAGCCTTTACGGTTACACCACCAAGCGCAATCTCGCGCCAATGGGTGCGTTTTTGATCATGGGTGTTTTTGGCTTGATCCTTGCAAGTTTGGTTAATCTTTTCGTTCAGTCGCAAGGGATGGAATTCATGATTTCCATCGTTGGGGTGTTGCTGTTTGCTGGCCTCACCGCTTGGGACACGCAAAAGATCAAGTCCATGTATATGGCCGGTGATAGCCGTGAAATCGCGCAGAAGAAATCCATTCATGGGGCGCTGTCGCTTTACTTGGATTTCATCAATATGTTCATCATGATGTTGCGGCTTTTCGGCAATCGCGAATAGCCCTATCCGCAAGGTTTAAGAAAACGCCCGGCCTTGGTCGGGCGTTTTTTATGGCGACCAAATCTCTTCCAATTGCTTGATCATTGCCCTGCCGCCAATGGTGGCAAGACCGATATTCCGAAGCCGCGCTAACGGGCCATCCAACCCAAAGATTTTGCCCGCGCGTTCCGCGTTAAGGCGGATGGTGCGGGTTTGCCGGTTGCGCTCGGCGGCCCAGCGGGTCAAGGCCGGTTGCAGGTTATCCCCCGGCTTGATGTTCATCTCGTTTAAGATGGTCATTATGGCGGCGGCGTCAATTAAGGTTTGCCCTGCGCCTTGCGCCAAATGCGGCGGCATCGGATGGGCGGCATCACCAATCACCAAAACCCGCTGGCGTTGCAACGCATCAAGTTGCGGCAGGGCATAAAGCGGCTGGTGGTGGATTTGATCGCGGTGTTGGCTGACGTAATCCGCTAGAAAATCACCTTGGGGGTGTTGGCGTAAGAGCCGCGCCAGATCATCAATAGCCGCGGCTTTAGGCATCACCGCCACCATATTTACGTCATCGGATGCAAGCGGGTAATGAACAAAATGCCCCCCATCCCCAAGCCAAACATTGCTGGCGCGTACGATTAAACTATGGGGGCATTGTTTCGCGGGCAGAACCAACCGAAATGCTTTACGGGTATAGCCCATGCGGTTGGCGTGATCATCGGCGGCGACATAGCGGCGGCATAGGCCATCAACACCATCGCCGCCAATCAGCCAATTGGCCATCTGCGTTTGGCCATCATCAAGGGTAATAACGGCGCGATCATCTTGGCGGCTAACCGCGCTGATAGTGCCTTCTTGCCAAGTGACCAGTTTGGTTTTTTGCGCCGCTGATTTAAGGCAGGCCGCTAATCCGTCACGCGTCACGCTGGTATAAGGGGTTCTGGTTTCACGATCATTCAACGGAATATGAACAAGGCTATGACCCATGGATAAGGACAACAGCCGCATCATCGAAAGAGGCAAGGCGTGAGGGGTGACGGCATCACGGAGGCCTAATTTGGTCAGCGCGGCCCAGCCGTTTGGTGCCAATTGGATGCCGCCCTGCAGCTTTTGGCTTTTCGGGGCGATGATGGTTGATGCCCATCCCATTCGAGCCAAAGCCAAGGCCATGGCGCGGCTGGCAATGCCATCACCGGCCAAAGCAATCGAATGAGATGAAGACGAATCGGTCATGTAGATTCCCCTGAAAACCGATTTGGAGTTTCGCAAAAAAAGGCGATGAAAGCCTTATCCCTTTGCAAGGATTTTGTGCCATATTAAAGGTTCAATGTCATTGAGGCCACCATTAATGCCGCAACGTTTTTACCCTTTTATTTTTGTGATTCTCTGGGCGAGCGCATTCATATCGGCCAAATATGGTTTGATGGGCGCAGGGCCATTCAGTTTTCTGTTCACGCGATTTTTGATTGTCAGCGCAATCTTCGGCGTCATGGTCTTGGTCATGCGGCGCGATTGGCCAGATCGACAAACCATTTTGCCGACAATGATCGCAGGCATGTTGATGCATGGGGTTTATCTTGGCGGGGTGTTTTACGCGATATCCAAAGGCACGCCTTCAGGGATTGCTTCTTTGATTGTTTCGATCCAGCCGCTTTTAACAGCGCTTTTGGCGTTAAGCCTTTTGTCGGAAAAGGTGCGCGGATTGCAATGGTTGGGGATTGTCCTTGGCATGATTGGCGTCGGCTTGGTGGTCACCCCGCGTTTGGGGGGTGAAATCCCTACCATTGGTCTGATTTCATGCTTGGTTGCGGTGAGCGCCATGGCCATTGGGACAATTTTGCAAAAACGTTATGTTGGCGGCATTGATTTGGTGATGGGCAATTTTCTGCAAGCCATCGCCGCGTCCTTATTCTATGGGGTTTTGCTGATGACGGTCGAAACCTACCATCTGACTTGGACGCTGGAAGTAACGCTGGCGATGATCTGGATTGTGGCGACGGTTTCGATTGGCGCGGTGACGATCTTGATGCTGCTTATTCGTTCTGGGCAAATGGCGGCTACATCCAGCCTGTTTTTCATGGTGCCGCCGGTGTCGGCGGTGATGGGCTATATCGCCTTTGGCGAAGTGCTTGGCGTGGCTGGTATCATCGGCTTTATTGTGGCGAGCATCGGCGTCTGGCTGGTCAATAAACCGCAAACATGATAAGATGAACCCATGACAACATTGATTGATCAAAATAACACACGCAATTTGGGTTCATCATCGGATGAAAAAAACGTCGCGCGGTGCTTGTTTTGCGGTCAGCCGGAACAATTGGTTTGGGTGCATGGGCATGGTCAATGCGCCCATTGCGGCGTCAATGCCATGCCTTGTTGCGATGGCGCCGAATGTGCGATTGACCCGCCGTCTTAAGGCGAATTAAATATTCCCCACCGGTTTTGGCGTAGCCCCGGCTTTGATCGCCATCACCGCCAACCAATCATGGGCGATATTGGCCGCCGCCATGGCGGTGATGTCCGCGTGATCATACGCCGGTGAGACTTCCACCAAATCAAAGCCAATCATGTTGAGCGGCTTGAGGCCACGAATCAATTCCAGCGCTTGCCATGACGCCAACCCACCCGGCACTGGCGTGCCTGTCCCCGGCGCAAAAGCAGGATCAAGGCAATCAATATCAAAGGTGATATAGGCAGGGCGATCCCCAACCCGACTGATGATACGATCAATCACGGCTTCTACGCCATTACGATGCACCCAAGGGCTGGTTAAGATTTCAAACCCATGGTCACGGTCGTTGTAAGACCTTAGCCCCACTTGAATCGA
>Ga0181582_10004290_pt1 | contig 11530 bp, 10 predicted proteins | sample 071ome_32_FD_132438 | JGI IMG/M metagenome (GOLD analysis project Ga0181582, IMG submission 132438) | Coastal salt marsh microbial communities from the Groves Creek Marsh, Skidaway Island, Georgia - 071405AT metaG (megahit assembly) | ecosystem: Environmental > Aquatic > Marine > Intertidal...
ACAGACAGACGGTGACACGCAGACACGTACGTTGTTAATTTGACATAGAAGCGAACGCCGAGGGTGGCCTCCTGGTGGATCGAGGCCGGGCGATCGAGGCCCGGCGTCCCGGGTTGACTGGCCGACGTGACTGCTCCATGCGACGAAGCTGCCGCGTTTCGTCAGAAATTTCGTTTCTTCTGAGGACATTTCTATCACCGAACATCACACACATCACACACATCACACACATCACACACATCACACTCATCACACCCACTCGGTCTCGTTCATTATCAAGTCGCGTACTTTGGGCCATGAAGCTGTTTCTCCCTCTCTCCCTCGTGGTCCTTGCCTCCCTGTTTCTTTCCGACACGGCGTATGCGGTGGTCAAGGAGGTAGAGGCGACCGCGTCGGGCAGGACCGCGGTGGCATGTGCGACCGACGCGGACTGCAACGGGGCCCCGTGCAGTCCGGCTGCCGGCGTCTGTCTGTCGGCGGACGCGGGTCGCGTTTCGGACGGCGTGGCGGCGAGGGCGACGACGTCGGGTGCCGGGGCGGAGGCGATGGTTGGGGCGGCGTTGGCGGCGGTGGCGGTGGGCGCGGCGCTCTGGTAGGTAGGCTGCTCGGTCGTTGAGATGATGAGCGAATGATGAGCGGTCCCTACCAAGAACAAATTTTTGTAAGTCTGGGGCCTGTCGAATCCACTCAGCTTCACCCGGCGCATAGCACACCCCGTGTACACTAAGGAACGTATCAGCAGAGCGCGCGGATCTCAGCGTGCACATAGAACGCGGGTGCGGAAGGTTTTTCGAACGGGCCGAATCGAGTCGACCCTCCACCCAGTGATCGGTTGCGACGACCAGTCCCAAGCTGTCAAGTGATCCACGCACCTTCGCCCACGGCATAGTCTAGCCAGCCACAGGCTAGTCACGTGTAACGTTTTCCACACGGGTATGACGCGCGGTACAACAGCCTTCACTTCACGGGCAGTGTCACCCCTGCGGCTCGGCCTGCTCAGCCTGCTCAGCCTGCTGTCTTTGGCGCGCGTGTGGGCCGTTTCCTTCCCCGTGGAACACGCCATCAAGGGCTACGACGCGTCCGGCAACCCCGGCAACCCCGGCAACCCCGCGTCGTGGTCGGCCGCCGGGAGCCTGTCCATCTGGGACGGACAGGTGGACGCTGGTGCCTATGTCGCGTCGCTGGAGCGGCTTCTGGACGCGTCGTCGTTGCCGAGCTCGCCGCACGCGATGTACGCGGTCCGCATCGACGGGGCGGTTGGCTCGATCCCGCTGGCGTGCTGGCGGCGGGCGGGGTTGGCGGCCGGGATGTCTTTGGCGCTCGGCGCGGACGGGTCGGTGCGCGGCGTCTCGCTGACGGCACCGTGCGGGGAAGGGAGGGAATGGGGGGAAGGGAGGGAAGGGAGGGAAGGGACGCCGCTCCCACACGTGACGGTTTCGAGGCCGCAAAAGGTCGTGCAATCGACGACGGCGTTCAAGCAGCAGGCCATGTTGGACTTGGACTTGGGGGCGTCGGCGCCGACCGGTGGCAGTGGCAAAGGCGGTGGGGAGGGTCGTGCGAAGGAGGCAAAGCCGGATGACAGGACGTGGCTCCAGAAGAATTGGTTGTTCCTGGGGTTGGCGTTCTTCATCTTCGCGAACAAACTGGGGCAGATGGCGCAGATGGGGGAGCAGCAACAGCAGCAGCGGCAGCGGGGGGCGCCGGGGAACGCCAGGGGGGCGGGTTGAGGTCGGTTTGATTGTAGCGCATCATGCGACAGTGTCGTCGATTCGACGGGCCCTCCCGCCAACGCGTTGTCGCCATCTGCGGCTCTCTCGCCCTGTCGCCGCACTCTATTAGGTAACTAATAGTCTCACACCATTTTATTCATCTTCCTGTCGTCGCTGCGTGCCACTCGGGCAACAGCACGACGTAATTCTTTTCTTTGACCGAACTGAACGAGAGTTCGTTTCGTCTCCTTCGGCGGTCCCGCCTGCATTTCTGTGTGCCAGATTCAACGATGCATATTCTGCGACACCTGGAAGCTGTGAGGTACGCCTATCGGGCGAATCGCGAATCTCGCGAATTCGGCCGTTGACTGACCTTGGACTCGGGCTACTGAGTGAGCGCGAGTGAGAGGGTCAGGGAGCGCGGACGCACGCCGGCGTTTCATACACAAACACCCACTCACCCTCGCCCTCGACCTCGACCTCGACCTCGTTCGACACACACACGCACACGCAGCCTCTCGCTCGTCCTCTTCCTCTCGCTCTTCCTTCCTACCGCGCTCGCTCGTGAGCTGCTCGAAGAGATTGGCGAGACGGTGGTGAACCCGGAAGGCAAGGACCTGTCGCAGTTTGCAACGAAAGCCACGATGCAAGCTGAGATGAAGGCGGCCCGCTCTGCGGGGATCGATCCGGAGTTCACAGGCGAGGGTACCGCCTACTCGACTGCCGTTACCGACGCCTCCAAGTTCGCATGCGCCAACAGGCAGATCCCGCCGGAGGCCAAAGAGATGTTCGCGGCCATCAATGCCAACCAGTGGGCCCAGGGCGAGCATTGTGGGGAATGCGTTGAAGTCTGGTGCGTGTCGAGCCCGACCCTCGTGAACTCGCTCCGACGCTCACTCGCGCTACGCTCGTCGACTCGTTCGTTTGCTCTTTTGCTCGTTTGCTCGTTTGCTCGTTGTCCAGGTGCGAGGATGCGTTCTGCCCGACCCGCTTCAAGCCTCAGGTTCTCAAGGTCTACGACCTGTGTCCCGAGTGCGCCGACGGCGACCTCGATCTGTCGAACGAGGCGTACGAGAAGGTGACGGGACGTTGGCCGCATCGCGTGAAGATCGCTTGGCGGTGGCTCTCCCGGGACGAGTGCAACGCGCATTTCGACCCCGGCAACGAGATCAGGATGGTTGGTATTTGAACTTGGTCGACGTGTGCCCGCCCCGACGCTCGCTCGCTCACTCGCTCACTCGCGCCACGCGCTACGCGCCTCGCTCGTTCATTCGCTAGGATTTGAAAGACAACCACAATAAGTATTATCGTGGCTTTTTCTTCTCCATGACTGCTGACCGCATCGCGAGTGTCAAGCTGGACGGCAGGGAGCTCACGCCCAGCCAGTTTGGCTTCTGGGAGGACTTCTCGGGAGCGGAACTGAAGAGCGGTCCGGTAGGTATCGAAGCGAACCGACGATCCGTCTCTCTCTCTCTCTCTCTCTCTCTCTCTCTCTCTCACTCGCGCATCGCTCGTTCTCTCGCTCGTTCTCTCGCTCGTTTGCTCGTTCGCCAGCACCACCTGCAGTTCACGTCCGCGAGCGGGGAGACCATTGAGACGATCGTGGATGACGTTCTGAGGCCGACGCAGTGGTTAAAACTCCAGTTCGGCAAGAAGTGACAGTGTCAACCACTGGACAACGAGACGAGATGTTTTCACCACCGACGACCATACCATGCACAACACCGAGCACCATACTACGACCATACTACGACCATACTACGACCATACTACGAGCATACTACGACCATACTACGACGCACCGCGAAGAAACCAAATAAAACGCCATTCGCCCCGGCAGACGTGGACGACCCGCTGTGCGGGACGACCTCTGCCGGGCGACGACCAAATAACAATCCGCCGGAGTACGGGGGCTTTTGATATGCCACCCGCCGATCCACCGAAATAAACCCAGGAAATAAACAAAGAGAGACGATGCCAACCGCTACCTACTAAAAACGACAATCCCAAGACGCTCGACTCAACCACCGACGAGATGTAAGTCAACCACCATAAGATTTTCCCATAAGAGAGATGAGGACAGATCTGTCCTCAGACTCTAGAGTCTGCATTACACACGTTCCACAAACACCACGAGCAAGTATCACTACTACTACCACTACGTCCACCCGAGCGGCCTAACTAACTACCACCGAGCGCCAGTTTCAGCAGCGCCATCCGCACGTACAGTCCGTTCTTGGCCTGCCTAAAGTAGGCAGCGCGGGGATCGTCGTCGCACGCTGGGTCGATCTCGTCGACCCTGGGAAGCGGGTGCAGGACGACGGCGTCATCCCGCATGAGCGCCATCGTGCCCGGGTCGATGATGAACTTCCCCTTGGCTTTCTCGTAGTCCTCCGGACGGTCCTGAAACCGCTCCTTCTGGATCCTCGTCTGGTAGAGCACGTCCACGTCGCTGGCCACCGCCTTCAAGTCGTCCACCTCGTGCCACTCGACGCCCTGCTCAGTCAGGAACGTCTTGATGTCCACCTTCATCCGCACCACGTCCGGCGCCACAAAGTACATCTGCACGTTGTCGTACATGCTGAGCACATACGCCAGGGATCGTACCGTCCTGCCGTTCGCCAGGTCGCCCACCATCCCGATCTTGATGTTGTCGAGCCGACCAATTTCCCGCTGGATCGTGTAGACGTCCAGAAGCGCCTGGGTCGGATGCTGCCCGGGACCGTCTCCCGCGTTGAGGATCGGGACCGAGGCCGCCGCCGCCGCCTTCTTGGCCGAGCCCGCCTGGAAGTGCCGGAGCACGATAACGTCCGCGTAGGCTTCAACCGTCCTGATCGAGTCTTCGAGCGACTCGCCCTTGGCCGCCGACGAGAACTCGCCAGCAGATTCCGTCGAGAGGACCGTGCCGCCCAACCTGGCCATCGCCGACTCGAACGACAGACGTGTCCTCGTGGACGGCTCGTAAAACAGTGTCGACATGATGCGACCCTGCAGCTGCCGGGCCTCGTCCGTGTTGGGGCGAATGTCCTCCATCTGGCGTGTGACCCGGAAAATCTCGGCGAGCGCCTCCTTGTCGAACTGCTGCGACTCGATGACGTGCTTCAGCGGCTGCTCGAGCCACGACGACGACGCACCGACGACTCGAATCGGTCCCACGACACGCCCGGGGTTTCGCCGCGCTGCCCCGAGCTGCGTGGCCCGGGTGGCTCCCCTCGCCGGACACACAGAGAACTGCGTGTTGATCCGAGCCCTCATGACGAGACACCGAACACGAGACGACGCGATATTTCGGTTTTTGAATTTTCTTCGAGATGAGCAGCAAGGCAGACGACTCGCAGTCACCGTCGCACGCGCTGACGCTGACCGCTTCGACGGCAGAGTATCTGGTGGCAGAGGCTGTGCGGTACTGGCGGAACAGCGCATCGAACAACGCCAGCGAAAGCACCCCCTCTTCCTCGGCCTCTTCGTCGCGGATCGCGGCCCTCGGCGAGGAGGTCGGCGCGGCCCTGGCAGAGCTGTTGAGCTCCCGGAAAAAGCCCCCGCTCTCGTCCCAGATCGATATCGTCAAGTGGGTGTGTAAGGACTTCTGGAGCGCGGTGTTTTCGAAGCCCATCGATAACCTGAAGACGAACCACAAGGGGACGTTTGTGCTGCGCGACACCAGTTTCCGGTGGACGAAGCGGGTCTCTCAGAACGTGTATGGGGGCGTGGAGCGGGTTCCCGGGTCGGTTCTCTGTGCAGAGTACTTGGCGTTGCCCGAGGCGCTGGTGAAGGGGGCGCTGAAAGCGTTCGGGCTCGACGCGACGGTGAAGGCAGAGACCACGGCTGGAACCACGGCCCCGGGACAGGTCGACTTTACGCTCGTGATGATCGAAGGCGGCGCGACGGTCGCGGCCGTCGACGGAATCTCAAAAGCGACGACTGCGACGACTGCGACGACTGCGACGACTGCGACACATGCTACAAATGCGACGACGGCTGCGAACGGCCACGACGGAGAAGGAAAGGGAGCGGCAACGGCGCAGGTCGCAGGTTGAGCTTTGACGAAGGCGTCTTTCTTTAACCCTATACCTTTCAACGCAACGACGATGACGACGACGACGACTCCACAACGGGTACTCTAACGTGATCAAAAGTCCATGCCGCCCATGCCACCCATGCCACCCATACCGCCCATGCCGCCACCCGCCTTGTCGTCCTTGGGGGCCTCGACGATGATGCACTCGGCGGTGGTCAGGAGGCTGGCGACGCTCGCGGCGTCCATCAGGGCCGTCCTGACGACCTTGATGGGGTCGATGACGCCGGCCTTGACGAGGTCCCCGAACTCATCCTTGGCCGCGTTGTACCCGTAGGCCTCGTCGCCGGTGTGCTCGAGGAGCTTGCCGACGATGACGGCGCCCTCCTTGCCGGCGTTGGCGGCGATGGTCTTCGTGGGCACGCGGATCGCGCGCTCGACGATGTCAACGCCCACCTTCTGGTCGAAGTTCTCACAGACGTCGCGGACCGCGTCGAGGGTCCTCGACGCGTAGACGAGGGCCGTGCCGCCGCCCGGGACGATGCCCTCCTCGACGGCAGCCTTGGTGGCGTTGAGCGCGTCAGTGACGCGGTCCTTGACCTCGCCGACCTCCACCTCGGATGCTCCGCCGATTTTGAGCACGGCAACGCCACCGGACAGCTTGGCGAGGCGTTCCTGCAGCTTTTCCCGGTCGTAGTCGGACGACGCGGCGTCGGCCGCCTGCCGGATCATGTCGCACCTGTCGGCGACGGCGTCCTTCTCGCCTCCTCCGCCCAGCATCACGGTGTCGTCCTTGGAGATGGTCACCTTCTTGGCGGAGCCCAGCATGCTCACGTCGGCCTTGTCGAGGGACAGGCCCACGTCCTCCGATATGACGGTTCCGCCCGTCAGGACCGCGATGTCCTGCAGGTTGGCCTTGCGGTTGTCTCCAAAGCCAGGAGCCTTCACAGCGCAGACCTTGAGTCCACCGCGCAGCTTGTTCACGATCAGCGTGGCGAGGGCCTCGCTCTCCACGTCTTCCGAGATCATGAGCAGCGGCCGCTGCGTCTTGACGACCTGCTCGAGGATGGGGATCACGCTCTGAATGCTGCCAATCTTCTTCTCCACAATCAATATGAGCGGATCCTCGAGCTCCACCTTCATGGTCTTCTGGTCGGTCACGAAGTACGGGGAGATGTAGCCCCTGTCGAACTTCATTCCCTCGACGACCTCCAGTTCGTTCTCCAGCGTCTTTCCGTCCTGGACGGTGATGACGCCCTCCTTTCCGACCTTCTCCATGGCCTTGGCAATGAGATCGCCGATGGCGACGTCCCCGTTGGCGGAAATGGTCCCGACCTGGGAGATCTCCTCGGGCGTGCTGATCATCTTGGCGCGGCTCTTCAGCTGTCCGATGACGTGGTCGACGGCCGCGTTGATACCCCGCTTCAGGTCCATCGGATTCAGGCCGGCGGCCACGGAGCGAAGCCCCTCGACGAGGATCGCCCTGGTCAGCACAGTCGCCGTCGTGGTCCCGTCGCCGGCGACGTCGTTGGTGGCCGAGGCGACCTGCTTGACGAGCGAGGCCCCCACGTTCTGGTACTTATCGGAAAACTCGAGCGCCTTGGCGACAGTGACACCGTCCTTGGTGATCTTCGGCCCGCCATAGGGCTGCTCGATGACAACGTTGCGACCCTTTGGGCCCATCGTCACCTGCACCGCGTCGGCCAGGCGCTCGACGCCGGCCAAGACGCCGTTCCTGCAGTCGACGCCGAATCGAAGCTCCTTCGCGGCGTATCCTCGGGTCTGAGAGAGCCCGGAGAGCCGAGAGAGCGACGAGCCCGCGGCGGCCGTGGGAGAGGCCGTGGCAGCGGACTGGCCGAGGAGTCCCGTCAACGCGCCGTCCCAGGACGCGCCGAGCGCCGTACGCCTCGTCAGAGCAGATGCAAGCTTCCTCGTGGTCTGCATGGTCCGTCTTCGTCCACTGGATTCGTTCTGGGCGCGTGGGTTTGTTTCGAATTCGGAGACTTCTAGAAGGGAATCTGGGCGTAGTAGGAGCTCCTCGTGGCTGCGCTGCGCTGCTGATCGGCACGCGGGTTGGGTGCTGTGGGTACGAATATACACGATTGTAATTCTGCATGCAGGTCGAAGCTCTTGCTCGACTCGAGGAGGTCGAGTCGGGCAATGTGAGGCCGCCCATCCTGGCTCCTGGCTTCCCTCCACGATCGCCTTCGCTCGATCGGGCGAGCACCGAGGGTATAGGGACGGGAGGCCGGTGGAGGATGGAGGGTGTTCGGTGTTCAATGTTCGGTGTTCAATGTTCGGTGTTCGGAGGTGGGTGTCCGGTGGTCAGTGCCGGCTGTGTGGCCCGCTGCGCTTCAACGCGCCACGCCAGGGTCGTCGCTCGCCGACGTCCGGCTTCCCGCGTCCCGCGTCGACCGGATCCGACAGCCCAGAGCCAGCAGACGAAGCGCCAACCGCGAACTGTCGGTACCGAGTCAACGCGATCACGGCCCAGCGGATCGAGCGATTCCTCCTTCCGACTCGTCCCTTGTTCCTTCCTCACGCCCGATCTTCATAACGTAAAGAGTGGACGCATCGTACGTACAGTGTATCTCATCACCTACATCGACGCAATGCAGCGCTCTCCGTCGCTCTCGCTCGGCTCGAGCGGGCCGATTCAAGCGCGAGCTGCTAAAATTGTTCAGCGGGGCAGCGGCAGGCTCGTCCTGGCCCAGGCTGCCTCCCCCCAGACTGAGAGTGCAAGGGAGTTCAGGAGGTCGCTCAACAAGAGCGGCAGGTACACGAGGAAGCCTTCGAACGACGAGGCTTCGCTCGACCTCATGGAGGAGCACGGCGTGGGCTACTCGACCACGGGTCTCGTGGCCCAGATGCGCGCCGAGAACAACCAGTGGCAGCAGGGAGACGTGACTGTGCTGCTCGCCGAGGCCTACGGATACTGCTGGGGCGTGGAACGGGCCGTGCAGATGGCCTACGAGGCTCGCAAAGCGTACGTCGCCATTTTTCTTCACCCCACTCCTCCACTCCTCCACTCCCTCGCTCACTCGTGCGTCCCGCTCCCGCTCCCGGTCGTGTCCTCGGCTTCGCAGGTACCCCGACAAGCGCCTGCACATCACCAACGAGATCATCCACAACCCCAAGGTCAACCAGAGGCTCGCCGAGATGGACATTGAGTTCATCGAGGCCCAGCCGTCCGAGAAGAGCGAGCTCGGAGAGAAGGACTTCAGCGCCGTCAAGGAGGGCGACGTCGTCATTCTTCCCGCCTTTGGCGCGTCCGTGGAGGAGATGAGGCTGCTGGACGACAAGAAGGTGCAGATTGTCGACACGACCTGTCCGTGGGTCAGCAAGGTCTGGAACGCCGTCGACAACCAGGCGCGCAAGGGGCACACCTCGATCATCCACGGCAAGTGGGCCCACGAAGAGACCGTGGCCACCGCGTCCTTCGCCGGCACCTACCTGATCGTCAAGGACATGAAGGAAACGAATTACGTGTGCGACTACATCATGAACGGCGGAAACAGGGAGGAGTTCTTGGCCAAGTTCAAGAACGCCATGTCCGACGACTTTGACCCTGACACCTCCCTCGAGAGGATCGGCATGGCCAACCAGACCACCATGCTCAAGGGCGAGACCGAGGCCATCGGAAAGCTCCTCGAGAAGACCATGATGGAGAAGTACGGACCGGCAGAGCTCAACGACCACTTTATGATCATGGACACCATCTGCGACGCCACCCAGGAGAGGCAGGACGCCGTCTACGAGATGACCGCCCACCAGGACGACCCCAACGACCCGAAGAGGCTCGACATGATGATCGTCGTCGGCGGGTTCAACTCCTCCAACACCTCTCACCTCCAGGAGATTGGCGAGCTCAAAAACATCCCCAGCTTCTGGGTCGACACCGCGGCGCGCATTGACGTCGAGAAGAACACGGTGACGCACAAGCTCGCCCACGGCGAGCTCGTCGAGACCTCGTGCTGGCTCCCCGACGGCCCCATCACCATCGGCGTCACCTCGGGCGCCTCCACCCCCGACAGAGGGATCGAGGAGATCCTGGACAAGGTCTTCAAGATCAAATCGCCCGATTTTGCCGGCATCGCCCCCAAGGTCGTGGCGGTGAGCAAGGCAGCCCACGAGGAGCACGAGGAGGTCTAGAAGAGAGACGCGGAGGAGGAGGAGAATGACCGGGCGATGCATTTCATTTGATTCTTTGCTTGTGCGTGTTAGTAGTCGTCGTGTTCGTAGTCGGTAGTCGTGGGCGGACGACCCGTCCTCGTTCGCCAGCCAGCCTCTTGTCGGATCCCCCTTCTCGCATCACGAGCCTCCCTGACCCCTCCCGCCTCCCGCCTCCCGCCTCCCGCCACGCCTGCACTCTAATTCAGTCATCGTCAGTCACATAGATTGGCTCATTGAAGGTGCGTCACGGCCGTCCAGTCCAGCGTCTGAGCTTCGCCCGGACGTTCATGGAACTCATCGCCTCGGATTCGCTCGCTCGACACGCCCGCACCCACCACCCACCACCCACCACGCCCATTACGCCTCCATGCTCCCATTCATCACCTGCAGGCTACGAATAGCACGCCATTTGCACTTGCACGCGCGATAGAGGCTTTTCTCACGCCAGCCCCGAATTATGCGTTCCGTCGCTGCTCGCTGCCACACGGCGCTGCCCAATGTTCGCGCTGCCCAGCGCGTTCAGCAGCGTCGTAGCCATATCTGCTCGGCCGCGGCGACCAAGGAGGGGCCCATCATTATCGACGGACAGGTGCTCCATTCCATCACCCAAGAGAGGCTCGAGCTCATCAACTCGCTGGACGATTTCGCGGCCGAACAGATCCTGCCGATCCTCAAGCCCGTAGATAAGCTCTGGCAGCCACAGGACTTCTTGCCGGATCCCGAGTCGCCGGACTTTCTGGACCAGATCCACGACCTGAGGGAGAGGACGAAGAACATCCCGGACGAGTACTTTGTCACGCTGGTGGGAGACATGATCACGGAGGAGGCGCTGCCGACGTACATGGCCATGCTTAATACGCTGGATGGCGTGAGGGACGAGACGGGGGCGTCGCCGTCGCCGTGGGGACAGTGGACGAGGCAGTGGGTGGCGGAGGAGAACCGTCACGGCGACCTGATGAACAAGTTCTGCTGGCTGACGGGCAGGGTGAACATGCGCTCGGTGGAAGTGACCATCCAGAATCTGATCGGGAGCGGGATGAACCCAAAGACGGAGAACAACCCGTATCTCGGGTTTGTCTACACGTCGTTCCAGGAGAGGGCCACCAAGGTGTCACACGGGAACACGGCGCGCCTGGCGCTCGAGTACGGGGACGAGACGCTGAGCAAGATCTGCGGGGCCATCGCGGCGGACGAGTCGCGCCACGAGATTGCGTACACAAGGATCATCGACGAGCTGTTCAGGCAGGACCCCAACGGGGCCATGCTCGCCTTTGCCGACATGATGAGGAAGCAGATTGTGATGCCGGCGCATTTGATGGATGACATGGAGCACGGGGCGAAGAACGGCGGGAGGAACTTGTTCGAGGATTTCTCCATCGTGGCGGAGGACCTGGGCGTGTACAACGCGGTGGGTATTGATGATGAACTCGAAAGTGGGATGGGCAGCCGGTCGCCTCATCTCGAGCACCTTGTTCCTGTAGAGCGGCGAGAACGAGTAGAGCGGCTCGCGCGGCTGGTCCACGATGTCCGTCATCGGCGTGGGGGGCGTTTTGTAGCCCACCAAGAGCCCTGGCGAGGCGGGTGGCGCGGTGGCACCACCACCGTTGGCACCACTCGTTGCTGCCGCCCGAGA
>Ga0181582_10004291_pt1 | contig 11529 bp, 10 predicted proteins | sample 071ome_32_FD_132438 | JGI IMG/M metagenome (GOLD analysis project Ga0181582, IMG submission 132438) | Coastal salt marsh microbial communities from the Groves Creek Marsh, Skidaway Island, Georgia - 071405AT metaG (megahit assembly) | ecosystem: Environmental > Aquatic > Marine > Intertidal...
GGAGGCTATCGTTGCGATCCAAACCACGGTCATGCTCATGCCACTGGGTAAGACGGTAAGCATCATGATATAGAACTCATTGTCTTGGGTCCAGTCCGCGCCCCAACTCAGTTTGTTGGTCGCGACGACGAGCAGAGCAATGCCCACCGCACTCAACGCCACGAGGAGGAAGAAGCCGACGATGCGCAATAGCACGCCCACAACACGGAGAATGCCCTCGAAGATTTGGGTGAACGCATCGCCTATCCGGTGACCGGCGCGCTGCGCCCGCGGGCTCACTTCGCGGATGCCCGCTTGAAATCGATCTTTTACACGGTGGGCCTCCTGCTCCACCGCTTTTTTGATGTTTTCCACGGTGACCTCTTCTCCGCGCATGGCGAGTTTTTCGGCGGTCGTTGTCGCCGCCGGCAAGGCAATCCAAAGAATGAGGTAGGCCATTATACCCGTCCCTCCAACGAAGAAGAGCAGGAGAAAAAGAACCCGAAAAATAGCGGGGTCGACACGGAAATAGGCGCCCAAACCCCCACATACGCCGCCTATATGGTAGTCCTCGGTTTCGCGGTAAAGCCGCTTAGCCACAGACCGATAGGTTTCCCCCGATCCGGACGACTCGTGCTGAGTTTCCGACGCGGGTGGTTGTCCGTCCCCAAAGTCTTCGGGCTGGCCTAACGTCGCCATGGCAGATTCGACCTCGCGCAAGGTGACGACTTGCTTGCTGGGTGTTAGGCTTTCGTGGAAGAGCTCGGCCAACCGAGATTCGATGTCTTGAAGAATTTCATCTCGGCCCTCTGTGCCTTCTAACTGTTTGCTCAAAGCATGGAGGTAGGCATGGACGCGTTCGTAGGCATCATCATCGAGATGGAAACGCATGCCGCCTAGGTTAATATCGATTGTTTTTTTCATGATTTACAGGGAGTTAACGGCTTGAACAAATTGGTTCCACTCTTGATCGAGAGTTTCGAGGAGGCGTTCCCCGTTAGGGGTCAGCTTATAGTACTTCCGGGGCGGGCCCGACTTGGACTCTTCCCAGCGGTACTCCAACCATCCGGCATTTTTGAGACGTGTGAGCAAGGGATAAAGGGTTCCCTCGACAACAAGAAGGTCCGCCTGTTTCAGGGCCGCAGAGAGGTCAGAGGTGTAGGCCTCCCCTTTGCGAACGACGCGAAGCACGCAGAGCTCCAGCACACCTTTGCGCATTTGAGCCCGAGCATTTTCAGTATTCATGTTGACAAAGATATAGTTTAAATTTGGTACTATGCGACACATAGTACCGAAAACTCATTAAACGACTCGTTCACTAACTATTTTCTTGCAGCGTGAATCAGGTGTGTTATGGGCGTTTAATTTTGTTCTCATGCTACTACCCTTCAACTTCCAGCGCTGGCTCGAAGAACACCGACATGAACTTGTCCCACCAGTAGGCAACAAGAATCTCAGCCCCGATTCCGAGGACTACATCGTCATGGTAGTCGCTGGCCCGAATGCCCGCAAAGACTACCACTACAATGAGACGGATGAATTCTTTTTTCAGCTCGAGGGCCGCATCACAGTGCGCACTCAAGTAGATGGCCACGTGGTGGACCACACCCTTGAAGCCGGGGATATGTTCCTATGCCCTGCGAGAACTCCGCACTCTCCCATCCGCGAAGCCGGAAGCATTGGATTGGTGATTGAACGCAAACGGGCGGGCAAAGGATTCACCGATGGACTGATGTGGTTTTGTGACACGTGCAACCACCCTTTGCATGCCGCATACTTCGAATTAAAGAACATCGAAACGGACTTCCTTCCGCACTTTCAAACCTATTACAACGATGCCCAGCTGCGGACTTGCACCAAGTGCGGCACCACAATGGACACTGATCCCCGCTTTGTAAAATGAATCGCGCTACCCGAAACGAGGAAGACTACCTCAAAATGCTCCTTCGGTTTAAAATGACCGGGGACGACATCGGAACCAACCACCTCGCAGCAAAGCTCCACGTGGCTCCGCCAAGCGTGACCTCCATGCTTAAAAAGTTGAAGTCCAAAGGGCTGGTTAACTACAAAAAATATGGGCACATCAGCCTAACACCCCTAGGAGAACGCATTTCCATCTCCTTGTTGCGCCGCCACCGCATGTGGGAGGTCTTCCTCTCCAAAACATTGGGATTTGATTGGAATGAAGTCCATGAAATTGCGGAACAGCTCGAACATGTCCGCAGCGAAGCTTGTTGAAAAGCTGGACGAATTCCTTGGGTTTCCCAAATTTGACCCACACGGCGATCCCATTCCTTCCGTGGACCTTTTAATGCCCGACTATGAAGGCCATCCTTTGACCCGCGTTCGCACCGGCCAGCATTGCCGACTGGTATCCGTGACGGACGATTCATCTGAAATCTTGAGTCAGTTAGACGCCCTAAACATTCGTTTGGAGTCCGAAATGGATGTGCTAGGCCCAGGGGCTCCTGAAGGGTCGATCGTGGTCCGCCACAATGGAAAAGTGAGCCTCATCCGAGAGGACTTAGCCAAGCGTTTGTACGTGATTTGAGCAGGCTTTAAGCCGGCCCATTCAACCAGTCGAGGGCGTTTTGGCCCAAAACTTTGGCTTTCTTCTCCCCCGTCCAATCCATGGACTGAATGAGCTTACCCGGCTCCAATTCCCCAAGAGGAAAGGGATAGTCGCTGCCCAGAGCAATCTTGTCCTCGCCCATCATATTGGTAATGAAGTCCAAGGCTTTGGGGTCATGGACCAAGCTATCGAGCCAAAATCGACCCACATACGACGCCGGCGGTATCGGGTTGTCCACCGCACACAAGTCCGGTCGGACATCAAATCCATGCTGGATGCGGCCCAACGTTGCCGGAAAGCTCCCGCCGCCGTGGGCAATCGCCACCCGCATCCCGGGTAACCGCTCCAAAACGCCCCCGAAGATTAAAGAGCACAAGGCCCGGGAGGATTCGGCCGGCATTCCGACTAGCCAGGGTAGCCAATATTTGGGCATCGTTGGGGTCCCCATCATATCCCATGGGTGGACGAAAACCGCCATGCCCAAACGCTCGCAGGCTTGGAAAACGGGGAAGAGTTCGGGCGCATCCAAATTCCAATCATTGATGTGGCTACCTATCTGGATGCCTTTCAAACCGATGGCCTTGCAACGCTCCAGTTCTTGGATCGAACGGTCCGGGTCTTGCATTGGAAGCGTGCCCAGGCCTTCAAATCGACCCGGATAGCGCTGCACGACGTCGGCGATGTGGTCATTTAAAAATCGAGCGACCTCTAACGCGTCTTTGGCGGGCGCCCAATAGCTAAACATGACCGGCACGGTGGACAGCACCTGCATGTGCACCCCATGTACCGCACATTCGCCCAGGCGCACTTCGGGGTCCCAGCAATTCGCTTGGATTTCTCGGAAAAACTGATCGTCCTTCATCATGCGTGCGCACCCCGGGCAATGGTGGTCCAAGTGGATAAAGCCCCCGTAGCCAAAGCGTTGCGCAAAGGGGGGAATGTGCTCGGGGAGAATGTGCGTGTGGATGTCTACCACCAGGGGCTGAGAATGCATAGATCGAGGAATCGAGGGTCTTGGGCGAAGATAGGGAAGCGCTACCTTTGTACTTTGAATCCCCTCTGATGAGCGACGCCATCCACCACGAGTGCGGAATTGCCCTACTACGGCTCCGCAAACCCCTTGGGCACTACCTGGAAAAGCACGGGACGGCCCTGTACGGCCTCAACAAAATGGTGCTCATGATGGAAAAGCAGCACAACCGCGGCCAAGATGGCGCGGGATTGGCTGGGGTCAAATTGGACATGGCCCCAGGCCAGCGCTACATCTCCCGCTACCGCTCAGTGGAGGCGAAACCCATGCAGGACATTTTTCACCGCATCCAAACGCGCATCAACACGATGGTCGACGGGAAGCCGGAGCGCCTCAAAGATGTTCAGTGGGTCAAAGAAAACTTGGCCTTTGCTTGCGAGGTGTATTTGGGCCACTTGCGCTACGGAACGTACGGCGGAAACTCCATTGAGGCCTGCCATCCATTTTTGCGCCAAAGCAACTGGTTGAGTCGCAACCTCATCGTCGCCGGCAACTTCAACATGACCAATGTCAAGGAGCTCGTAGATGAACTGATCTCCCTAGGACAGCACCCCAAGGAGCGGGCCGACACGGTGACGGTGATGGAAAAAATTGGGCACTTCCTCGACAAGGAAAATGAGCGCCTTCATAAAGAAGCGAAGGAGGTATTCGGCTTGACCAAGCCCGAGCGCAGTGTCCATCAAATGAACAACCTACAACTGCCTCGAGTTTTGCGCAAAGCGGCCGCTCCCTGGGACGGCGGATATGCCATGGGCGGAATGGTCGGGCAAGGCGATGCCTTTTTGCTGCGCGATCCTCATGGTATCCGGCCCGCCTACTACTACGTAGACGATGAGGTCGCAGTCGTGGCCTCCGAGCGTCCTGTCATTCAGACTGCTTTTGGGGTGGCCTTTGAAGACGTGCACGAAGTCCCTCCGGGCCACATGATTTGGATTCGCCGCAATGGGGACGTGTCGATTGAGAAGGTAATCGAGCCCAAAGAGCGCCTCGCGTGCTCTTTTGAACGCATCTATTTCTCACGCGGAAATGATGGAGCGATCTACCAGGAGCGTCTCGAATTGGGCCGCCGATTAGCCGATCGCGTGTTGGATGCCGCGGACCAAAATTTTGACGACACCGTCTTCAGCTTCATCCCCAACACGGCCGAAATTTCCTTCTATGGCCTCCTTAAAGGCGTGGAAGATGCTCTGAATGAGCGCAAAATCGAGCAAGTCAAGGCCTTGGGTTCCAACTACAACTCGGAAGACCTCCGCCACATTCTCACGCGCCGCCCACGCCTCGAAAAAATTGCCTGGAAAGACGTCAAACTGCGCACCTTCATCACGGAAGATGCCGGACGCGAGGACATGGTTTCCCACGTCTACGACAGCACCTACCATGTCGTTACCCCCAAAGACACCGTGGTGGCCGTCGACGACAGCATCGTGCGCGGTACGACTCTAAAACAGAGCATTTTGAAGATGCTCGATCGCTTGGGTCCAAAGCGCATCATCATTGTGTCATCTGCCCCTCAGATTCGCTACCCGGATTGCTATGGCATCGACATGGCTAAGATGGGCGATTTTGCCGCCTTCCGTGCCGCAGTTTCCCTATTGGAAGAGCGTGGAATGTGGCATGTTTTGACGGACGCTTTGGCGGCAGCCAAGGCCGAACTCGCGAAGCCCATGGAGGAGCAAGTCAATGCGGCCAAGGCGGTGTATGCGCCATTTACCGCGAAGGAAATTTCGGACCGAATTGCCCAAATGCTCACTCCCTCCAGTGTCAAGGCCGAGGTCAAGGTCATCTACCAGACCATTGAGGATCTGCATGCCTCTTGCCCCGAAAACTTGGGCGACTGGTACTTCACGGGCAACTATCCCACGCCTGGAGGCACGCGCGTGGCCAACCGCGCCTTCGTCAACTACATGGAGGGCAGCAGCGCACGGGCGTACTGAGGCTTGAGGGCTTGGCAAAACAACCGAAAGTCCCGGCGCGCAGCGAAGTTCCACAGCAAAATTTGAGAGGAAAAGAGACTAAACGTTTAAGCATAAAGGCTACAGCGCGAAGCGCGAGCCTTCTAGCTCCCTAGCCTCCTAGCTACAGCGCGAGCCTTCTAGCTCCCTGGCTTCAGCGCGAAGCGCGTGCTCTCTAGCTCCTCACACCTATTTAAACGGATTACCATACTTCACATCGTTCGCCAGCGAAGCGTCATCCAATGTTTGCAAAAAAGCGACCAACGCGGCTTTTTGGGCTGCACTAAAGTTGGGTACTACGGGATCTCCATTGGGGCCGCGTAGCTGCGGACTTAAGTTGGGGTGGTCTTGTACCCCGGTGCTGTAATGATCAATCACTTGGGCCAAAGTGGCGAATCGGCCGTCGTGCATATAGGGGCCTCGGCCGGTCAAATTGCGCAATGAGGGCACCTTAAAGAGGCCAAGCTGTGCCGGATTTCCGTTTACCCCACCAACTCCCGCATCGGTTGTGACCGCATCCAAGCCATTGTTCCGTGGTCCTGGCGCTGTAAACGCTTCCGTGCCGTGACAGGTGACACAGGCTCCCGGCACGGGAGGGCCTCCGGGACCGGGCGGTATACCAAAAAAGAGTGCTTTGCCCTGATTTTCTTGGGCCGTGAAATTGGGAAATGGCTCCCCGGGGGTATTGACTTGGGCCCGGCCTTGATCATATGGCGAGGAATAACTCATGATGCTCCGAACAAACTGAGCCAACGCATTTCGAATACCTGTTTCGGTGATGTCCTCACTGCCAAAAGCAGATTCAAACAACGGGGCATAGTAGGGCAAGGCGTTCACTCGTGCCACAACGCTATCCAAAGACATGCCCATTTCGATGGGGTCCTGAACTGGGATGAGTACCTGCTCCTCCAGCGAGGCTGCGCGTTCGTCCCAAAAAAAAGCTCCATTGGCATAGAACCGGGCGTTGCTCAGACCCATAGAATGGCGTCCTGTTTTTCCCCCTGCGAATCCCGTACTGAAGCGTGCACTGTCGCCAAAGCCCAGGCCCTGTTGGTGGCAATTTGCGCAGGCAAGAGTCCGGTTGGCGCTCAGGTTTTTGTCGTAAAAAAGGACTCGGCCTAAGGTAGCCCCTTCATCCGTAACGGGGTTAGTCAGCGGGGTGTTGTCAGACGCCAAAACATTCGCTTGGGCAAAGTGCTCAGGCAGATTCGTCGGCGTGTAATCATATGGGGTGGCCGGAAGATTGAGGTACTCAGCGAGGGGGTCAGCGGGGACTTCGGGTTGACAACTTGCCCAAAGAAGGCCAAACGCACTAAGCAGGAGGAAATTTTTCATCGTGGTCATTGGACGCGGCCCCGGGTCGTCGGTTTAATCGCCGAACACAAACGCCGGCAATCTGTTACCTTAGGACTGTGAAAATTTACACCAAAACCGGGGACAGCGGTCAAACAAGCTTATACAGCGGTCAGAGCGTATCCAAAGCAGACCTGCGTTTGCACGCCTATGGCACATTGGATGAGCTCAACGCCTACGTCGGCCTCCTACGCGACTCCGCCATGCCCTCCCTGCAGACGGAATTACAAGATATTCAGTCTCACCTCTTTTCCATCGGCTCGCACATGGCCAACGACAATGAGGCCATGCAATCTAAGCTCCCTGTCATCCATGCCTCCTGGGTCTTGAGTCTCGAGGCATGCATTGACCGCATGGATGCCGACTTGCCCCCTTTGCGGAATTTTGTCCTTCCTGGAGGCCACCCGCTGGTCAGTCATGCCCACATTGCCCGAACGGTTTGCCGCCGCGCCGAACGTTGGTGCACCCAGCTCGAGGGCGAATTGCGCGAAACCGCCCTCCCGCTACCGACTGAAATTCTCCCTTATTTAAACCGTTTGAGCGACTATTTCTTCACGCTATCTCGCTGGTTTGCACAGGATCTAAAGGCCGAAGAAATCCCTTGGAAACCAACTGCTTAATCCTTTGCAAAAAGAACTTGCATAGCATTTGAAAACGAATATATTTGCGCAAAATTACTTTTGCATTTTCCTATGTACTGGACACTTGAATTGGCTTCCTACCTGAGCGACGCCCCTTGGCCCGCCACCAAAGACGAATTGATTGATTACGCCATCCGTACGGGGGCTCCTTTGGAAGTGGTAGAAAACCTCCAAGCCATTGAGGAGGAAGAGGCGGAGATCTACGAATCCATCGAAGAGATTTGGCCAGACTACCCCTCCGATGACGACTTTCTTTGGAACGAAGAAGAGTACTGATTCTGCCATCCGTTTCTAAACGCATAGGTGGCACAAGGATTGTACTTTTGCCGCTACCATGATTCAGAAGCTTCTCCAGAAGATCCTTGGCGATAAGTCGCAAAACGACCTCAAGGAAATTCAACCCTATATCGATAAGATTCACGCGGCAGAGCAGGCGCTCCGCGGGCTAAGCCCCGATGCCCTGCGCGAAAAAACCGCGGAATTCAAAGCCAAAATCCAGGCTGCCTCCGCCGCTCAAACGGCCCAAATCGCCGAACTGAAAGCCCTTGCCGAGTCTGAGGTGCAGTTTGAAGCGAAAGAACAGTACTACGTCCAGATCGACGAACTGACAAAATCAGCCATTGTGGCAGAGGAGTCCGTCTTGGACGAAATTCTTCCCGAGGCCTTTGCCCTCATCCGAGAAACTGCACGCCAATGGTCTCAAGGAGCCTTGCATGTTACCGCCAGCGCCATTGACCGCGCTTTGGTCGGCAAGATGGGTGCCGTGGAAATTCAAGGGGACCAAGCGGTTTGGAACAACCATTGGGATGCCGCCGGCACCCCGGTGTCGTGGAACATGGTCCACTACGACGTACAGCTTTTTGGCGGAACCGTTTTGCATAAAGGGTGTATCGCGGAGATGGCCACCGGGGAAGGAAAGACCCTCGTGGCGACCTTGCCGGTCTACCTCAACGCCTTGAGCGGGCGTGGTGTGCACGTGGTCACGGTGAACGATTACCTCTCGAAGCGAGACGCAGAATGGATGGGGCCGCTCTACCAGTTTCATGGCTTAACCGTAGACTGCATCGACAAGCACCGCCCCAACAGCGAAGGCCGCCGCCAGGCCTACGCCGCGGACATTACGTTCGGAACCAACAACGAGTTTGGCTTTGACTACCTCCGGGATAATATGGCCCGCGACATGAGTGAGCTCGTCCAACGCGGTCACCACTATGCCATTGTCGATGAGGTGGATTCGGTTTTGATTGACGATGCCCGGACCCCCTTGATTATATCAGGACCAACCCCCAATGGCGATCGCCACGAATTCAATGAGCTGAAGCCCTTTGTGGTCGAACTCTACAGCCAGCAAAAGGCGGTGGCCCAAGATTCGCTCATGCAAGCGAAGCGTCTCCTCGCGGAAGGCAACACCAAGGATGCCGGATTCCAATTGCTCCGCTCTCACCGTGCCTTGCCCAAAAACAAAGCCCTGATCAAGTTTTTAAGCGAGGAAGGGAACAAGGCCCTCCTTCAAAAGACTGAAGGGGTCTACCTTCAAAACCAAGGGAAGGAAATGAAAATCGTGGACGAAGCCTTGTACTTCTCCATCGAAGAAAAGCAGAACCAAGTCAATCTCACCGACCTCGGCATCGAGCTCCTCAGCCAGCAGACCAGCCCTGACTTTTTCGTTTTACCCGATATGTCGACGGAGCTTGATCGGATCGAGAAGTCGGACCGCGATACAGCGACCAAGGCCCAGGAGAAAGACCATCTCTTGCGCGATTACCGCCAAAAAAGCGAGCGCATCCACACGATGAACCAGCTGCTAAAGGCCTATACCATGTTTGAAAAGGACGTGGAATATGTTGTCATGGACAGCAAGGTCAAAATTGTCGACGAGCAAACGGGCCGTATCATGGATGGCCGCCGCTATTCCGACGGATTGCACCAGGCCATCGAAGCCAAGGAAAACGTCACCATTGAGGCCGCCACCCAGACCTACGCCACGGTCACCCTGCAGAACTACTTCCGCATGTACAATAAGCTGTCGGGGATGACCGGAACGGCCGAAACGGAGGCTGGCGAATTCTGGGAGATTTACAAACTCGACGTCACCGTTATTCCAACGAACCGTCCCATTGCTCGGGATGACCGCGACGACTTGGTATACAAGACCAAACGCGAGAAGTACAACGCGGTCATCGAAGAGATCATCACCCTCCGCGATGCAGGCCGCCCTATTCTCGTGGGAACCACCTCGGTCGAAATCTCGGAATTGCTCAGCAAGGCGCTGAACATGCGCAAGATTCCTCACCAAGTGTTGAACGCCAAATTGCACCAAAAAGAGGCGGACATCGTCGCCGAAGCCGGCCGGCCCGGTACCGTCACGATCGCCACCAACATGGCGGGACGTGGAACGGACATCAAGTTGTCGGACGAGGCGAAAGCCGCCGGCGGCTTGGCTATCATAGGTACCGAACGCCACGATTCACGCCGAGTGGATCGCCAATTGCGTGGACGTGCAGGCCGCCAAGGAGACCCTGGGTCATCGCAATTCTTTGTGAGCTTGGAAGACAACTTGATGCGTTTATTTGGTTCGGACCGCATAGCTAGCCTTATGGACCGAATGGGCCACGAAGAAGGCGAAGTCATCCAACACTCCATGGTCTCCAAGTCCATTGAGCGCGCACAGAAAAAAGTGGAGGAAAACAACTTTGGTATGCGAAAGCGCCTGCTTGAGTACGATGACGTCATGAACGCACAGCGTGAAGGCATCTACCGCCGCCGCCGCAATGCGCTCTCCGGCGAACGCTTGCAAGTAGACATTGCCAACAGTGCCTACGATTTGGCTTCTTCGCTCATCCAAAACACAAAGCCCAGCAACGCCTACAACGCCTTTGAACTGGACCTATTTGAGACTTTCGGCATCACACCCCCTGTGGACTCGACAGAATTTGAGCGCCTCAAGGCCCCTGAACTGACCCAGCGGACCTACGAGGCCGCCATGCAGCAGTATGTCCAGAAGTCCCTTCGCGTGGCGCAGCAAGCTTTGCCTGTCCTTCAAAACGTCTTAACGGAGCAAGGAGCAAACGTTGAACGCATCTTGGTGCCCTTCACGGATGGTGCCCGCGCCCTCCAAGTTTCTACACACCTCCAAAAGTCTGTCGACACCCAAGGGGAGTCTTTGATGCGCGACGTGGAAAAAGGCATTGTGCTCGCCATGATTGACGAGAACTGGAAGGAGCATTTGCGCAACATGGACGACCTGCGTCAAAATGTACAAGGTGCCGTCTACGAGCAAAAAGATCCCTTATTGATCTATAAGCACGAGAGCTTCAACCTCTTCCGTGAAATGCTGGGAGAGATGAATCAGAGCGTGATTTCTTTCTTATTCCGCGCAGGTTTGCCCGTCGCTGATCCCGCCACGCAAGCGCAGTCTGTTCGACGCGCTCCTGCGCCCGCTCCTCGCCGCGAAGCCTTGCAAACCAGTGGGCCTGGCAGTGAGCCCGCCACCGCTCCCACTCGGGGTGTGGGCCGCGCACCCCAACCCGGAACGCCACCCCCTCCCCGGAATACAACCCCGGTCGTCCACGACAAGAAATATGGTCGCAATGACCTGGTCACGGTCGCCAACATTTTGTCTGGGGAGAAGAAGCAGGTCAAATACAAAGTCGCTGAACCGCTTTTGAGCCAGGGCTGGACGCTGTTGGAGGAGTAAGCCAAATGGCTAGAGAGCCAGCGTGCCTTCCTTCAGCTCGTTGGAGGTCCTGGTTTTAGCATTTTTTTGGCATCGTTCCTGCGCGCGGCGAAGGTCCGCCATGGGGCTCAAGGGAAAAAGAGATTAAACGTTTAAGCAGACACGCCTCAGCGCAATGCACGAGCACTCTAGCTTTCTAGCCCTCTAGCCCGCGGGCAACGTCCGAGCACTCTAGCGCCCCAACCAGGGCTTAGGATCCTGGTTGTTGGTATCCATCCACAGCTCAAAGTGCAATGTGGATTCGCCCGTTTCGGGATCCGCAGCCA
>Ga0181582_10004298_pt1 | contig 11520 bp, 10 predicted proteins | sample 071ome_32_FD_132438 | JGI IMG/M metagenome (GOLD analysis project Ga0181582, IMG submission 132438) | Coastal salt marsh microbial communities from the Groves Creek Marsh, Skidaway Island, Georgia - 071405AT metaG (megahit assembly) | ecosystem: Environmental > Aquatic > Marine > Intertidal...
CAATCAAAATATGACCAGATGCCGCAGTAAGAATTTTAGAAAAATCTTTTTCCTCATTTCTTGTGCCGCAAATTTCATAACTGGTTCCATGGCAAATGTTTTTGTAGTATCCATCCTTAAAATATGCCCACCCTTGACCTTGATCGGTAATACAATCAAGATCAACCTCTTTTCCTTTTAATGCTCCCTCTGGAATAACTACACCAGACTCAAACCTATATCCAGGATAATTAGAAAAGTATTCGTTGGTTGTAAGGGATTGTGTTTGTTTTGCCATTAGACGGTAGTTCCTGTTCCAGTATTAGTATTTAATCTTCTATTTGTGCTGGTAACTCCAACACAATCAACAACGTCTACAACCAATATACCAGTAGGTACAGTGTCTGCAGAACTTCCAGTAAAGTTCGACAAATCTTTAGAATAATCTGGACTATAAGCAAGAACAGTCCTCAGTTCTGCACCCCTACCCGTGTTGGTATTGATAGTAACTTCTGGAATATCCTTATACTTATCTCTGCAAATAAGATCTTTGATGCCAACAATGGATCCAGCTGGAGTGAGGACAAAGTTAAAGGTACAATCGCCAACATTACCTGTGTCACCATCGGTATATCCGATTCCAGGTCTCCATGGAACAACATCAGTAACGATACCAACAGGATCACTACCAAGACCTGCAATTCCTCTAGTGGTAAAGTTATAAGTATCAGTCTTTGCGATTCCAGCAAACTTATTACCAGAAACATCAACAAAGGATCCACGAGACATCGTAATGAAGTATTCTGTGGAGAATTTGAGATTATCATCTGGTTTGAGTCTAATCACACTGTCGGAAACAAAATCTAGTCTTTGAGTATCATCGACTGGAATTATTTCATGAACATCATTTGTTCTAGACTCCCTTACAATAATCACGCCATTTCCACGTCTTACTGGTTCATTAAATGATACCTGAACAGACAGGGAGGTTTGAACACCAATAGCATCATCAGATGGAGTAGTAAAGATAATATATGGTGCTTCCGAATCACCACCAGTTCCATCACCATTATCATCATCACTTTCATCTACTGGTGGTTCTGGAGAAACAGCTCCAGAAGTAGGACAATATTCAGTTCCAGGCGATACCATGAAGACTTGGGTTAATCTACCATCATCATCAATTTTTGCCTGAGCGATTGCACCACCACCATTTCCAGTTTTATCAATGATTGAGATTCTTGGGGGAACTTCATATCCCAGTCCAGAACTAATAATTTCAATAGAGAGAATGCCACCAGTTGTTGATGAAACAATAGGTCTCACTTTAGCTGGTTTTATACTGTCTCCAGAAATGTATACTGATGGAGGAATACATTGATCAAAAACAAACCCAGATGGAATTACATCATCAATATCATCTTGAGTTCTTGGATTTCTAATCTTTTCATTACAATCAAAGAACTGTTCAAGGTTTCCACCAAGCATACTCAAGAAAGATAGATCACCACCTTCAGCAGCAAGACCTTCTATATCTTGAATAATCTTACTCTTGTCAATGACACTGGCCATATTTTGAGCACCTTTCTGAGAAAGACCCCAACTTTGAGACCAATCATCATAGGCCTTACACTGTAAAGCATCACAAGATAAGAAACTCATGATTAGATTGATGTAGGAACTCACTGTTCCCAACAGTCCACTTACTTGCCCAAGAGCACCAATCAACCAATCCAATCCTTCCATGATTGGTTTCAATGCAGCACTAATAGCATCATTTAATTTAGCAAGAATTGCACCCAATGCTTGTTCGATTGCACAAACTGAAGTATTGATTGTTTTACCAATCATTTGCTTCAACAAATCCTTAATGAATGTGCCAATATTAAATCCAAGTTTCTCCAACAAACAGAAAACCAAATCCATGATTCTCTTGAGTGCTGCAATAACAGGACTCTTTTGTGGTTCTGGGACCACAAGTCCAACCATGTCCTTAAACCTCTTACCGAGGTAACACATGATTTTATCACGAATTGCATTAATCAACCACTTAACTGCACCAACAATAAGTCTGGTTGTCTTACCTAATACCCTTCTAATGTCTGCGACTAAGTTTGCAGCAGCATCAACATAAACCTGTGCAAATTGAGTAAGGGAATTGATAGTTTTTAGGAAACTACCAATCGCATGAGTAATTTTTGAAATAGAATCATTTTCGCAGGCATTTGATGCAGTATGGGTATATCCAGCATCACAAAAAAGTTTTGTTGCCTGAGTGTTTCTTCTTACTCCTTCTTTGCTTTCTCCCTTTTCATCTTCTTCTGTTTGTCCAGCCTTATTCTCTGCATTTTTTGTTGGTGTAGCTGCTTTGCCTTTTTTCGATGGTGGTTGAGTTGTCAATCCATGTCCAGCAGCAACTCTGCCAGATAAAGGAGAAAAAGCGGAACCCTTTTCTCTCTTTACTGCATCAGACTTTTGATCAATAGAAACTTTGTCATTTACTGGTCCCTTTAAGTGTCTTTGTAGAGCACCAAAAATGACAGGTTGTTGACCTTCTTCGCCATCGAGGAAGAAACCAAAAACTGTTTCTCCCCCGACCATTCTACTACTATCACCCAAACAAGCCTGTCCTGCACCACTGTGGGCAGGAACCATGACGTGAGCCCAGGGGAGATCTTTCTCCGCTAACTCTTCTTCATTGAATGGATGATATCCAATGATCCTTACCTTACATCTGAAAGGCCAACCCTCTTCTACGTCTGTAGAACCGTCACGCCAAAACTTTGGATGGGCAACTTTGCCAATCCACCAAACAAATCCGTCTCGGCCGACGAAATTAGATTGTAATAAGGCGTGATCGATCATTTTTTATCAGTCGTCGTATACTAAGCACTCTGGAGCACTTGGATTGTTATCGCAATATAGTTCTAGAGATGTGGGATCGTGATGATCTTCTGGATGGCGCTCGGCATACGCTTCGAGATCAGCCAATTCTTGTTCTGTATGTCTGCGGGCTTGGGGAGAGGTCTGAGGGTTATCCAGAATCTCCTTATCCTTTTGAATGTGTGCTTCGATGTTTTCCATGATAGTTACCGTTCGGTTATAGGGAAAGTCCGTAACAGTCTCTGATGAGGTTTAAAGCAGTAACATTACTACCACTTGTTCTCTCAAAATGATGTCTAAGACTTCGAATGAGATAGTATCCACTGTGTGTTGTATCGACATCTTTTCTGTCCCCGCGTTCAGCAGGTCCAACAGAAGGCAATACAACCTTTATTATATCACCAACTCTCAGATTGACATTGCATGGTACTACAATATTTAGTGACTGTGAGAACATCAAATTATAACGAGAGAAAGACTTTGCCATGTCGGTATTATCTCTACCACTACCAGCGGCAAGATTAGTTTCTCCACCAAACATACCCTGGTCACCAAGTCTAACCATGACTCTAGATGGCTTCTCTGGCAAATCATCTCCAGGAATAGGAATGAATTCACCCATATCAGCATCAACGGATTGAGTCATCGTATATTTAATAACATCAAACTCCCAATCATATGGATTGAAGAAATATGTGAGATTGGAATACATACCAACTCTCATATTCTTGAATAAGTCTACACTCTTGTCAAAACCATAATGAATAATCTTAGTGCTTGGTCCACCTTGTACTTGTTCTGAGGTATATTCAAATGTGGGAATATTTTTTTTATCGGCGGATATTGGACTTAGTGTATCTGATACCAAACTATCAATAGATCTGAAATGGAATCCATCATAGTTTTCATAGAACATGAATCCAGCAGAACCTCTAGATTCTGCTGTAACTCCTTTACCAGACTTACCACTAACTCCCTGTTTCTGTGAGATTGCCTTTGGTCCTAACCACGTACAAATGTGAAAAGGTTTCTTTTGATTACCATAAAATCCATATGAATTTGCAGTATCTTCAATCGTACCTATTCTATTTGCAGATTCTCCTTTCAAACCAAGAGTGTCCTTCAAAATAGCTTTTACATGATCACTAATCTTTAGTTTCTTGTATATTCCTCTGCATCTAGTTGCTTCATTATCTAGATTCTGTTTAGTAGTACATTCAAGAGTGAATCTCTCCGCAGTTTCACTGTTTGTCAATCCTTGAATTCCATTTACATATAAGGGAGTTCTATTTGTATTGTCATTAAAGGTAAAATCCCCGAAGCATGTTCCAATCTCAAGATCAACTCTTTCATATCCTCTCATATTCATTTTAGACACCATATTCTGTGTGTCCAACATCACAATGTTACATGTTACTGATGGAGATAATAGATCTTCAAAATAATCAATGGCAACAATAGCATCTGTTGCATTCACCGCTTTATTTTCTGCACTCAATCCAGATGGAGTAATCAGGAGTTTCTTAAAATCAACCTGTTGTATTGATTGTGGTAATTGATCTGCCATTATGATCCAGATAGTTGAGTTAAGAGAATACCAGACATTATTTGAGAAATACTCACCGTTTGTTGTGGTGCAGAGGCACCAGATGATTGTGGTGCCTGAGAGAAAATATTCACGGGTGCTTGTGCTGGTTGTTGTACCAGTATAGTATTATTATTTACACCAGCACTTTGGGGCGTATTATAACTAGGATATTGACGTGGAACCTCTCCCGTAGTAGAAGGCAAAACAGGATTTGCTGTAGTCGGTCTACCCGCAGCAACATCCTCTTGCCATTGACCAATAGCCTCAAGATCTGCCTCTAAGGAAGCTTGTTCTTGTGGGTTCAATGACCAAATATAATCTGGGTCTGCTGCTACATTAGATTTAAATGTATTGAGTTGATTTACTCTCTTCTGTTTCTCTTTCTCCAGTCTATCGATCATTGCCTGTGCTGGAGTTTTAGTTTTAAGTTCTACTTCTGTTCCATCTTTTCTAAACAATTTATCCTTATTCCATACACCAAGGTGTTTACCTCTAACAATACTTCCATATTCATTCCTATAAGTTAGACCACTACCTTCTCTAGTAGCATCCATGAAGTTACTGACACCCTCTATTTGTTCATCAAAGTCATCAATTTCTTCCTGAAGGGCATCCATTTTTTCTTGTACGACACTCTTTCTATCTTCACCTGCTGCTTCAGAATATGGATCAACTGGTCCAGCAGGTTGGGCAGGTTGTCTAGACGCAGCAGGTGGTTGTGTAGATGGTATAACTGGAGTCTGTGGTTGTGCAATAGTTCCAGCAGAATTAGCTGGAACTCCAGGAGATTCTTGTCGGGTAGTCTGTCCATTTGATTGGACATTCTCTCCAATAACTAAACCACCACCAGCAATAAACTGTGCAGGATTTACCGTTCCGTATACTTTTGCAGGTCCTCTATCATATCTCTGTGCATAGTCAAGGTGTAGGTGTGGTCCACTAGAAAGACCAGTGTTTCCACTTAATCCAACTACTTTCGCTCTATCTCCACCAGCGGATCCAGCACCAACTCTCTCACCTACTCTAACGGAAACCTCATTCAAGTGAGCCATTTTAACATACATTCCATCATCTAATTTAATAACAACAAAGTTTCCATATCCTCCATTGTTTCCATTGGGACCTCCAGGATCTCTGGCATCTCCCATAATTCCAACATCATATACAACACCTGGTGCAATCATTGTGAGTGGTTCATTTTCGGGCATCGCATAGTCTTCACCAGTGTGTCCAGAAGTTACTCCGTCAGCACCATGAACACGAGTAGAACTTCTACTTCCCATTCCACCTCTAGTACCATAATCAGATCCACCAGGATCTTGGATTATTCTTCCTCCACTGGAACTATATCTCATTCCTGGGGGTAATGGACCTCTGGAGTTTGCACGAACTCCTGGGCGTGGTTGTGCAGCAGCAGGCATGGCATAACCCCTGCCTGGTTGTTGTCCTCCACCTCCAGCTATGAATATAGGTTGACCGTGATGATAAAATACTTTTTCAAACTTTTCAACAGATTGCCTATATTTTCTTACGTCAAATTTATTTTTTACACTTTTATCTTTAAGGTCTTGTCTTTCTGCAAGAGTTAGTTCACCCTGCCACTCAGAGTCACCCTCTAAAAATGTTGGTGTTGTTGGCGTTGTTCCTCTACCATCCGCAGTGTATGCTTTCTTCCTACCATACTTTGTGAAATGCAGAAGTTCATCATATTTAATGTCTTGACGTTGGACATGTCTTTCGAACCAATTCAGATTATTTTTCTGTCTTAGAAGAGCTTCATATTTTTGTCTTCTTGTGCCAGGCATCTCATATAACCTCTTCTCATCAAGATTGACCATATCAATCTTCAAATGCTTCTGAGCGAAGTCAGGTAACCATGCAGGTGCAGTAAATAAAGTTACTCCAATAGAAGCAGCATTTAAAGCCTTTGGAAGATTCATTCCAGGCTTCCAGTTTCTATCTTGTTTACTTTCACTACCAGGTGTTTTTACCTCAAGAAGTTGCTTGAGTTTTCTCTTACTGGGCAACTTGAGAGAATTTAATGTCTTTCTCTCTGTCTTAAGAAGTTTTGTCAACTTCTTAATTGCTAACTTGGAATCTTTTACGTTGCTTTTAGTAGCGTTGACTACTGTCAGTGTGGATATAGTTGACTTCATGATGCATCAACCACGTTGTAAACAATCTTGGAGTACATGATATGAACATCTTCTTTCATTGACAAGAAGAATGGTACTTGTACAGCACTCTGAGAAGGACCAGAATCAATTTTTGGTGGTCGTTGTTGTGGTTGTGCTGGGACAGGAATTACATTGTTAGTGACAATCGGTTGACCAGTTGCAACAGAAGCAGCATCCCTAGATATCATGTATGCATTACTTTCTAATGCTACTTGTGAAGCAGATGGAGCCTCAAAATAAGAAGCAGGATCACTCTGTGCTTGAGATCTTGCTAGGTCATTAGCACTTATTTGTTCTTGTGTACCCCTGAGTTTACCTCCCATCTGGCGGAATCTTTCCAACGAACCAGGTAGAGCTTGTTGTGCTTCTAGTCTATCTGCATCAGTAACTTTGGATCTTGCAGCCCAAGCAGAATTTCCTTGAGTCCTATACAACTCAATAGCAAATCTAGCATTAGTTGCAGGATCTCTAAGTTGATCAGCACTAGTAATACCTAGTTTCTTTGCAATAGGTCCATTTTGATGATCTTTCCAGTTGATCTGATATAATCCAATGGAATATTCATTTTCCATGTTTGGATCAAGTCCAGACTTTACAGTATCAATAGTTGGATCACCACCAGACTCATACTTCATATTTACTGAGAGTCTTTGTGCCTCTTCGTCACTTGCACCCATTCCCTTCAGAAGGGCAACACTGTCAGTGATAGAGAAACGCGATTTATTGATATCCTGAGGAGACAAGTTGAGATCACCACCACCAGGTTCTGTGGATCCAGGCATCCCTGCCATTGGTGTAGACGCAGAAGCTGTTGATTGTTGTTGCTTCTGTTGAGTCGGTTCTCTGTTTAAATTTGCTTTTATCAGTCCATCAAGAAGCCTATTAAATTTCTTGACGGTTTGATTGAATATATCTAACTCTTCAGTAGTCAGTTGTCCAGGAAGAACATCCGAAGATCCTTCCATATTTGGATCAACTCTAGAACTAGGAGGTCCATCACCAGGACTCAGTTGATCTACAGGAGCATTTGGATCAATAGGAGCTTCTTTCCTAGCTCTCCCCATGGTCTCCATGGCCATGTAGGTCGAAGCAGCAGCCATCATAGGCATTGCTAGACCCAACAAATTCTTCAGTCCAAAGGAAGGCTTACCACCTTTACCTCCAGTAAGAAGTTTTTTAATTAATTTTGTAAGTATCTTACTTGCATCTGTGACGAAAGTAAATACTCTTTTAAGTGGTTTTATAATTGAAGAAATGGCACTACCAAGTTTCTCTAACTCGGTTATGCCACCTTTAAATACATTATTGAGTAAATCACCAGGATCAAATGTATTGATCTGTCTCTCTATTTTATTAGTAATAGAGGGGAGTATATTCTGTACCCTCTGATTTACTAATCTATTGATTACTGTTGTCTGTGGAGTAGTTTCAACTCCACCTCCAATAGATTGGGAAATATTATTAATAGACCCAAGAAGAGGAGAAGGAGCAGGTCTTACTCTAGTAGCACCTAACCTACCACCAATTCCTCTTTCCCCAACAGAAGAAAATCCACCACGAAGTGCAGGAGATCTGCCAAACATGGGTGTGGTTGATCTGGCATAAGGAACACCAAATCCTCCCCTACTGGAAAGTCCAGGGGATCCACTAAGGGGTTTACCTAATCTTCTTCTGTCAGGAAAGTAGTAACTAGCCATTTGCAGCTGCGGCTCTCTGTTGTGCCTTTAGGTTCTCTTCTTCAATATGTTGTCTTAGAAGACCGACATAGACATCTCTTTCCCAGGGAACCATGTTTTCAACTTCGGTTAATGAGTATTTATGGAACTGCATTAAAGCGAAGTTGATTCTAAAATATGCCTCAAGATTAACATGAGACATACTCAACCGAAAAAATCAGATAATCCCTCAAGAACTACTGAGTTTTCATTTCCCGTATTGGGATTAGTGACGGTAATAGTGTGAGTCAACTTAGGCATGGTTTGGAAGAACTTTTCAATCTTATTGAACTGTTCCGAAGTAAGACTCTCAATCCACTCTCTCAACTCTTTCTTAGTGCATTCTGCAGCAGACCACATTTCGTCCTCATTGAAGACCATTTCGATGCAAGATGCAATAATATCAAACGTACCATCAATATTGGTTGGATCAGCATTCTCCCCAAAATTACTCTCAACGAATTGTTTTAGAGAAGGATATTTCATTCTCAGAGTAAACTCACCCAGGGAAATGTCTGTACTATGCTCTGGATCTTTTTCTACAACAATATCATCAATATCCACAGTTACTGGAACTGTAGTTTTTCCATCATCTCCACAAGTGACAATCAGGTCGATACTTTCACCAACAGACTTACCCCTAACGTTTAGGAACAAGTATTCAATATCAAAACTAGGAAGTTCTTCGACTTTAATACCTCTAGTTAGAATACAATCCTTCAAAACCTGTTTGATGGCGTTTGTAATCTCCTTAGAATCTTTGCTTTCTAGAGCAAGAATTAGAACCTTCTCTTCACGTACAAGAAATGGTCTGTACTTTACTGTTTTACCAGTAGAAGGAAGTGTCAACTCATGTTGAGAGGTACTGATTTTTGGTAAAGGCATGATATGTTATCAAGTCATTCGTATTATTTAGTTAGCTATTTGAAGCTCCTGGGTTTATACCAGTACTTCCGCCTGGAGATTCTGTAGAAGATGGCCCAGCAGGAGTTCCAGGAGAACCTTGAGGGCCTGCAACATTGGATTGTTGACTGCCACTCTGCGATGGTGTCCTAGTAGTCTGAGGTTGATCTCTAACTGGTTTATTTTGTTGAGTAATGATATACCTATCATACTTAAATTCTACACCAACCTGAAGAAGCTGAGCACCTTCATAAGATAGTGGAATAGACTTTACGGTAATTGGAAAAGCATTAATAAAAGTATACTCAATGGATTCCTTTATATTTCGCTCAAACTTCGTGATAGAAATATTTCTCTTATAGTAATCTGGATATCTAAATCTATGATACCCATTTTTAACATTAGCATTTGGATATCCACCAGGGGATCCAGATTTAGGAGTTCCTCCACTTCCATTATAAACTGGATTTGCAAAATTAATCCACTCTTGGAATAGTCTCAATACCTGATAATCAGATGAGACATAGAAACTCATAGCCATATCAGTATATTCCCTTCTCATTGGGAATGCTTCCTGAACACCTTGTCTACTTCCAAGTTCTTGATAAGTTTGGAAAGTGGTTCCAGGTATCATTGCTTCAGCACAAAGAAAATCAAACCTATCTGGACTAGTTCCAGAAAAAACGCCAGCACTAGTCAACCAAGAGTTTAAACTTGCTCCTGCACTAGTTTCCGCACCAGTTTGAGCAAGTTGTAGTGCAACCTTATATGTGTTAGATAAGGCTGGAGATTGGAGGTTGTTTAAAAAATTATTTTTATAGTTCTTCCTATTTCTAGGATAGGCAATATCACTGTCTAATCCACTACCTGTTGCTCTTAACGCTATATTTCTGAGGGAATTTGACATCTAAATATTTTTAGTGCTTTATATACTATGTATATGTCTTATCAGGGAAAATATCGACCAGAACATCCAAAGAAGTACAAAGGTAATCCTGCGAACATCGTTTATAGATCTCTTTGGGAAAGAAAGTTCATGAGATATTGTGACCTGAACGAGAGTGTATACCAGTGGCAGTCAGAAGAGTTCTTCATTCCATATAAGTCGCCTATTGATAATAAGTACCATCGATATTTCCCAGACTTCTTTGTAAAGTATAAAGACAGAACTGGAAAAATAAGAACAATGGTAATTGAAGTAAAACCCAAAAAACAATGTCAAGAACCCCCACGCAATCCAAAAAGAAGAACAAAAGCATGGGCTGAGAGTGTCAAAACTTGGGTAATTAATCAGGCAAAGTGGTCAGCAGCAGAAGAATATTGTGCTGATCGTAATTATGAGTTCAAGATTATGACAGAAGACGATCTAGGAATCAAATGATTGCAGAAGACATTGCAAAAGAAGCTGGTAAGAAAAAGAGAAGTGGTGATTGGTATACCAATGCACTAGAAGAAAGACTTGCAGACTTTCAAAAACGAGATATCAGCACAAGTGATACTGGATGGGTTGAAGTTGGAAACTTACTGTTCTTTTCTTATGGTGCAAAATTCCCAGATAAGTATCCATTCTGGGACACTCAACCACTGGCATTTGTAATTGAATTCCAAAAAGATGGGTTCTTAGGATCGAACTTGCATTATGTTAATCCAAGTCATCGTGGTGCCGTTGCGAAAAGCCTCATAAATAAAGGAAGTGGGGTAGTAGTACCCAGGAATACCATCCATCGATATTTGTACAGTGGAATGGGTAACCTATATAGAGTTCCCGATGATGAAGATTGGGCCAGTATTTCGTTATTACCAACAGAAAAGTTTATTGATAACAGGGGAATGAAGTTCCCTAAGCACAAAGCTTGGAGTTATAAAAAGTAATGGCTGAAATTAAAATTGGTCTAGGTACTAATAACGATGGTACACCATTTACCATCACACAGGATATTAGTGGTAAAACCCAAAACTACCAATTCTTCTACGACACAACAAGCAAAAAAGGCAATTTATTTCCAGTTGATGATAGTGGTAATAAAATTGCTGGTGGTGAGACTATTTGGACTGACGGGGCTTGGAAAGGAACCAATATCAAGGACAATAGTTTAACTAAGGATGTACTAGATGGATATAACACTCAACTAGTTAATCAACTTAAAAGTCAGTTAGCCGCAATTAGAAATAAAAGAACTTCTGGAGCAGCTGCCAAGGCTGAATATAAAGAACCCGCTTGGGCAACAAACCCCGCAAGTAGTAATCTGCCAGTAGGTTGGTTACCAGGACAACC
>Ga0181582_10004301_pt1 | contig 11514 bp, 12 predicted proteins | sample 071ome_32_FD_132438 | JGI IMG/M metagenome (GOLD analysis project Ga0181582, IMG submission 132438) | Coastal salt marsh microbial communities from the Groves Creek Marsh, Skidaway Island, Georgia - 071405AT metaG (megahit assembly) | ecosystem: Environmental > Aquatic > Marine > Intertidal...
ATAGGGATTAATCCTTGGGGTGAGATGCGCATCAGGTGCGAACAACAAACTCCATCCCTGATTGGTTACCAACATAAACATTAGGCTTATGACGATAAAGTTTTATGATCAGGTCGCCAAGCGCAACATCAAATCCATCAGGTCTGATGCGAATAATTTTGCCCGGCGCTGTCACATCTGTGTCGGTGCAAACGACGGTAACTTTTTGATCAAGGGTCAGCATAGTTATTCTCTTTCTTTAGGGTTTTCATCAAAGGCTGCAGCCTTAAGGTGTTCAAGCTGGCAAATATTCAGGCTTGCCAGATTGGTGGCTTCAAGCACGACTTTTGGGGCTTTTCCGGCTTGCCTGGCTTGTTCCCACCTGCTGGCACAAAGACACCAACGATCACCGGGGTTAAGACCAGCGAACCCATATTCAGGCCGAGGGGTGGAAAGGTCATTTCCTGCCGCTTTGCTAAAGGCCAAAAACTCTGCTGTCATGACGGCGCAAACCGTGTGTGATCCTGCATCTTCGGGGCCAGTATCACAACAACCCGTGCGGTAAAACCCTGTCATTGGCCGCTCTGAACAACTGGCTAAAAAGCCGCCAATGACATTTCGTTGTCTGCCATTTCCGCCAGAATATCCATCCATTGCTTTCTCTCATTCCTTTATGATGACGCGGCGTGTTCTGCCGCAATTAATCTTTGGCTTTCTGTTTCAATGGCTTCTTCCAGACGCTGCATCAATTCCTGTCTGGAAAGCCCCGGCGGTATGGGCGGCAAGATGCTGACGACAATTTCACCCGGGGTTTTCGCAATCGTATCTTTTGGCCAGAAACACCCTGAGTTTAACGCCACTGGCAGAACCTCAAGCCCAGTTGCCGCATAAATCGCATAGATACCACTATGATAGGGGTATTCTTGACCGGGGGCAAGTCTGGTGCCTTGTGGAAAAATCAAAAGATTACGCCCTGTGGCGGCGGCTTTTTGGCTGACTCTAATCATGTGTTTGAGCGCGGCTTTACCTTGGCTTCGGTCAATGCCCATGACCCCAAACCGCAACAAATAAAATCCGAAAATTGGTATCCATAACAGCGACCGTTTCATCACTGTCACGGGGCGACCAAACAACGCCAGCAAAACAATGGTCTCCCAAGCCGATTGGTGCTTTACCGCATAGATCACCTGCCTATCTGGTCGTTCCCCCTCAAAACGCGATCGGATGCCGCAGATCAACCAAAGCAAGATCATCATCATCCGCGCCCATAACCACTGCCAAAAAAAGGTCACTGCTTGCGGCAAAATCAATAAAGGCAAGCCAAGGATTGCCATAGCAATCGTGTTGCCGTAAAACAGGATTGAGAAAATGAGACCTCGAATAAAGCGCATCATGACACCAGACAGGGAAGTTGGGCTTTCATCCAAGTCATAACATTATCATGACCAACATTTCCACTACTGATCCGCAATGGCAGCAAAAAGTTCAGGATATTCTTTTGTCTCTGGCAAAGCATCGCCAGACCATCACCTATGCTGACCTCGCTGAATTGGCGGCGATCCCGTCCCCCTACCGTATTCATAAGCTTGCGGAATACCTTGAATATTTGATTGCCGAAGACGCGCAAGACCGCCGCCCTCTGCGCGCGGCTGTTGTGATCAGCAAGACCTCACGCCAGATACCAGCAGAGGGGTTTTTTGATTGCTGTGAGAAGCATCTTATCCACCACCAACGCGGTGAGGATGACGCCACTATGCACGCCAGACTGTTAGCCGTGCTTTATGAGAATGTATAAGAAAAATCGTCAGGCTTTGACAATGACGAAACGCAACTGCCCCTTTTCGTCTTCGCTTTGCTCAAGCAATTGATGCCCACCTACTTCACAGAAATGGGCAAAATCTAGTGGCGCGGCAGGATCATCAGCCAGCACAACCAAGTGTTCACCACTAGCTATTTCTGAAATCCGCCGGCGCGCTTTTAACACCGGCAATGGGCATTTCAGACCTGTCGCATCCAGCAGATGATCAGGGGTGGCCTTTGGGGTCATATCTTGATGATTAGTCATGCGATTAGAAATAACAGTTTTCGCCATAAAGACAACCAGACAAGTAGTCAAAATCGTCCTTGCCTAGCTATCCTGTCGCTTTGGATGCGGCTTTTGCTTGCCAAAGGCAAGGTGATTGTCTGATAACAGGGGCATGAGCATTTGGGTAACGATTTTAGGCGGTGCCGCCGGACTTGCGATTGGCGGCCCTATTGGCGGGCTAATCGGTGCCTTAGCCGGGCACGCCATTGACCATTATCGGGATGGGCAAGATGAACATCTGCGCCAGAATGTTGCCTTTTCTGTTGCTCTGGTTGCCCTGTCCGCGAAAATGGCAAAATCGGATGGCAAAGTGACCTTGGATGAGGTTCTTGCCTTTCGGGAAAAGGTTGATATCGCGGATCAAGATATCACCCATGTCGGGCATCTATGGGATTTGGCGCGTCAAACCCCTGCTGGATATGAAGGCTACGCCCGACAGTTGCGGCAATTGTTCGGGCCTAAGGCGGTGGTGTTTGACCATCTGATGGCTTTGCTTTTTCATATTGCTAACGCCGATGGGCAGATCACCGACAAAGAACAGGAATATCTTTATCATGTGGCCATGGAATTAGGTTATGATGAAAAGGCATTTCGCCGTTTTGAGATGCTCTATCAGCATGATAGCGACAACCCCTATCATATCTTAAATATCAGCCCTGATGCCGATGAGACCATGATCAGACAAGCTTGGCTTAAATTAGTTCGTCAACACCATCCCGACCAGTTACAGGCCGCAGGATTGCCCAAAGAGTTTATTCGTTCCGCCACGGAAAAAGTGGCAACTATCAACGCGGCCTATGAACGCATCAAATCCATGCGTGAGGAATAAGACATGGCAGAAAACCTGCTTAGTGTTCATGATATCGGGGTCAATCTGGGTGATCGCTGGCTGTTGCGAGGGGTAGATGTCAGCCTTGAGGTTGGCGATCGGTTGTGTCTGGTTGGTCGCAACGGCGCTGGTAAATCCACCCTGATGAAGATCATGGCTGGTCTGGCGGAAACCGATGAAGGGTCTCTATGGATCGCCCCCGGCAAAACCGTATCCTATTTGCCGCAAGCCCCAGCCCTGCCCAAAGGCATGAGCCTTTCCAGCATTGTTCAGCATGGCACCGGCAGTGATGGCGATAGCGTCATCCCACCCCATAAGGCAGATGCCTATCTGATGCGGATGGGCATGGACCCTAACCGGTTAAGCGATGGGCTTTCCGGTGGGGAATCCCGTCGTGTTGCTCTGGCTAGGGCGCTGGTAAAAGAGCCAGATGTGTTGTTGATGGATGAGCCGACCAACCACCTTGATCTGCCGACAATCACTTGGATGGAAGACCTGTTGATGACGCATACCGGCGCCTTGGTGGTGATTAGCCACGACCGCGCCTTTCTCAACCGTATTGGCAGTGGCACCTTATGGATTGACAATGGCAAGTGTCGTCGCCGGCAAGGAGGCTTTGATGGCTTTGACGAATGGGCCGAGGTGATCCTAGCAGAAGAACAGGTGCGGCGCGAAAAACTGGATAAGCGCATTTCATCAGAAACCCGATGGTCGCGTGAAGGCATCAGCGCCAGACGCAAACGCAACCAAGGGCGGATGCGGGAATTGCAAGATATGCGGAAAATTCGGGCAAGCATGGCGGCAGGCGCTGGTCGCAGTAGCCGCATGATGACCGCCAGCACCGAAGGCGGCGGCCAAATCGTCCTTGAAGCCATTGACCTGACGGCCAGCGTACCGGCACCAATGACCATTGCCAATCCACCGCAAAAAGATGCCCCAAGACGAACCTTGTTCAAGCATTTTAATCAGATTATCCGCAAAGGGGATCGCATAGGCATTATCGGGCCAAACGGCGCAGGGAAATCCACATTGGTGAAAATCTTGCTTGATCAACTTGCCCCTGATGCCGGCAGGGTAAAGATGGGGTATGGGCTTGAAGCCTCATATTTTGATCAACAACGCGAAGCCCTAAACCCCGATTCCACACCTTGGCAAGTGCTTTGCCCAGATGGCGGTGATACCGTGGAACGGCAAGGCCAAACGGTTCATGTCAAACGCTATCTGCAAGATTTTCTATTTGATGAATATAAAGTCACCCAAAGGGTGCGCACGCTTTCGGGTGGGGAGCAAAACCGTCTGTTGCTGGCGCGGCTTTTTGTGGAACAGCATAATATGCTGGTGCTGGATGAACCTACAAATGATCTGGATATGGAAACCCTAGAATTGCTGCAAGAGGTGATAGCCGATTACAAAGGCACCATTATTATCATCAGCCATGACCGCGATTTTATTGATCGCACGGTGACCGCAGTATTGGCGTTTGAAGATGATGGCCGGATTATCACCCATGCTGGCGGTTATTCAGATTATCTGGCGCGGCGACAAAAACAGCAAAGCCAAAAACCAAGCGCATCATCAGGCAAATCCAAAGCGGTGACGAAACCCAACCGCCCTGACAGGCAACATGACCGTAAGCTGAGTTTCAAAGACAAACACGCCTTAGAAAGTTTGCCGGCAGAAATGGCGTCCCTAGAAGCCAGCATCAAAGCCACAGAAGAAAAACTGGCAGACCCAGAATTGTTTCGCCGCGATGCCGATTTGTTTCAATTGCTGGTCAACCAGCTTAACAGCGAACGCGAATTGTTGGCACGGCAAGAAGAACGCTGGCTTGAAGCCGCGCTCTTGCAAGAGGATATCGAAGCCAGCGCGAGTGGCGAAGACCGCTAATCCCCACTTGCTTGACATCAAAAGCCGCGCATCCTAGATAAGGTTTAGGTCAGATGGTCGGATGATCGCTGTTTCGGCAGAGGAAAGTCCGGGCTCCAGAAAACCACGGTGCCGGATAACATCCGGCGAGGGCGACCTCAGGGAAAGTGCCACAGAAAACAAACCGCCGTCTATGACGGTAAGGGTGAAACGGTGCGGTAAGAGCGCACCGCGATTTCGGTAACGAAATTGGCAGGGTAAACCCCACCGGGAGCAAGACCAGATAGGAACATGATGCCCTTTCGGCAAGGGATGGTTTTCTCTCTATGTTCGGGTAGGTCGCTTGAGGCGCGAAGGCAACTTCCGTCCCAGATGAATGGTCATCCAACCGCTTAGGCGGCAGACAGAACCCGGCTTATAGACCATCTGACCCTTTTCTCTCAACGGCTATGATCGGCGGCGATTTCATCGACTATTTCAGGCATTATTGCGCGACACCATACATCATCCGCCTGTCTTATGGCCGAACACAAGATAAAGCGTGAGGGTTAAACCTGTGGGTTTCCCCCCTTTGCGATTCGCCAGCGCTAAGATATTGATTTCAAACAAGAACATAACATGAACAAAATAGAATATCGTTATTTTTCAATGACTAAGGAAAAGATCTTAATTTTTTATGCTAACTATATGAAATAATTGTGTTTTTTTAGATATTTCTGGCTTTTCCCATTGACAGCCCATGAATTCCCATGATATCCCATAAGATCCCAAGATGTCATTTTGGCTTTCTTGGGGCGGTTGCCAAGGGTGGCAACAAAGACAAGCATAGGAAGGGTGACGCCGTGGAATTGTTCACGTCGACATACGAAAACAAGATTGACCGAAAGGGACGGGTTTCTGTTCCGGCAAAGTTTCGCGCCATTCTTGAGCACCGCAATGAGCCGCTGATCCTGACGCGGTCATTGACCCATGCCTGTCTTGAAGGCATGTCATCCGAGCGCATGAATCAAATCGCTGACGCTATTGATGGCATGGATGCATTTTCAGAAGACGCCGAAATGTTGCAGATGATCATTGCGAGCGCGCAAGAGATGCGCCCTGATAGCGAAGGCCGGATTGTGCTTCCTGAAGAATTCCTTGCCCACGCCAACATTGATGAGGGGGTTTTGTTTGCTGGTATCGGCCGATCCTTTCAGCTTTGGGACCCGGCCAGCTTTAAGGCGCGTGAAACCAAAAGCCGCGCCGCCGCGCGTGATGGGCAAATGCCCAAACTGATCCTGAAACCTCGCAACCCAACAGGAGCCGGGCAATGATCCCCCATCCAGAACATCACCCGGTTCTGGTAGTTGAAGTCGTAGAAGCCTTGTCACCAAAATCTGGTGCTGTGTATCTTGACGCAACCTTTGGTCGTGGCGGTTACAGCCGCGCCATTCTGGACGCTGCCCCTTGTCAAGTTGTTGCCATTGATCGTGATCCCGATGCGATCAGCGCCGGACAAGATATGATATCGGAATATCAAGGTCGCCTCACTTTGATGGAAGGCCGGTTTTCTGATCTTAAGGATATTCTCCACCAATTAACACTTCCCGCGGTTGACGGCATTGTCTTTGACTTTGGGGTCTCCTCCCCCCAATTAGACCAAGCTGACCGCGGTTTTTCTTTCAAACAAGACGGGCCTCTGGATATGCGGATGGAGAAATCTGGCATCAGTGCCGAAGATTTCATTAACTCTGCCGCCGAAAAAGACATTGCAGATGTGCTGTGGCGGTTTGGTGAAGAACGCGCCTCACGCCGCATAGCCCGCGCGATCATCCGATCCCGTGAAGAAACCCCGATCCGCACCACTTTTGAATTGGCGCGTCTCATTCGCGGGGTTTTGCCGCGCCCGAAACCCGGTCAAATTGACCCTGCCACGCGGAGCTTTCAAGCCATCCGTATTCATATCAATGATGAGTTGGCGGAAATTGACGCCGCGCTTCCTGCCGCACTTGCCAGTCTTCGTGCTCATGGACGCCTTGCGGTTGTTGCCTTTCATTCCCTTGAAGACCGTTTGGTGAAAACCTTTATGATGAATGAGGCAGGAAAAGCTCCGCGGCCATCACGGCATTTGCCTGATCTGCCTGAACATCCGCCGCGGCTGGAATTGATCACGCGCAAACCTATCACGGCCACAGAACGCGAAATGGAAATCAATCCACGATCACGCTCTGCCCGGCTTCGCGTGGCTCAGCGTACCGACGCGCCTTTATGGGATGAGGTGGCGTAATGATTGTTTTCTCCGCGCGCACATCCTTTGTTCTGACGCTGATCACGGTGATCTTAGGCGTTTGCGTGTATTTGGTCGGTATTCAGCAAGATATCCGGCAAAAGGAATTGGCGCGCTTAACCGCTGAGATTCAATCCACCCAAGACAGCATCATGGTGTTGCAATCTGATTGGGCGTATTTGTCTCGCCCTGACCGAATTTTGCATCTCTCGCAACGGCTGTTGGATTTAGAGCCTTTGGCGAAGCATCAAATTATTCCGGCAGATAAATTGGACAGCATCACCACCCCTGATGCTGACACTGCCATCACCGAAGCTAACCTGATCTGGAGAATTGAATGAGCATTTTATCGCGTTTCATTCGTCTGGTTCGTGATATGCCAGCCGCAGAAGCTCGGCGTGTTGCCGCAAATCGGCTAGGGTTTGTCCGCTTGGTCGCGGCGGCCTGTTTTTTGGCCGTTGGGGCAAGGGTTCTGATCCTTGCCGCCGATGTAAATGCCGAGGCAAAATTTTACACCCCAACTTTTGAACAGGTGATCCGTGGAAATATTCAGGATCGCAACGGGCAGATGATGGCGACCACCTTGCCAGCATTTGAGCTTTACGCCAATCCGAGAGAAATTCTTGATCCCTACGAAGCCGCGGCGGCGCTGTCCAGTGTGCTGACGGATATGAGCGAAGAACAAATCTTTTCGCGCTTGACCCGAAAATCAAGCTATTCGGAATTGGCGTGGCGGCTCTCCCCGAAAAAATATGCTGATGTGCTTCGTCTTGGTATTGCTGGCATTCATGGCCGCCGCAAGTTGGTACGGGTTTATCCTAACGCTGAGGCGGCAGCGCATCTGTTGGGCGGCGTTGATAAAGACGGAAAGGGCATTGCCGGCATTGAATACAGCAAAAATGAAGACTTAGCGGCAGGCAAAGATTTAACCTTATCTATTGATCTCAATATTCAGGCCATTCTGCGCCAAGAGCTTAGCGCCCAAATCGATTTGTTTGAGGCCATTGGCGGCGCCGGTATTGTCCAAGACATTGAAACCGGTGAGATCATCGCCATGGTCTCATTGCCAGATTTTGACGCAAACCATTTCCGTCATGCCTCTGACAATCAACGCTTTAATCGCGCTGCTACCGGTGTTTATGAACTTGGCTCAACTTTCAAAATCTTTAACACCGCCATCGCCTTAGAAAGTGGTCAGTTTCAGGCCTCTGATGTGATTGATGTGGTCTCGCCGCTTCGGGTCGGGCGGTTTTCTATTCGGGATTATCATCCTGAAAAAACTCCATTGAATGTGGCTGAGGTGCTGATTGTTTCCTCTAATAAGGGGTCTGCTCGCATCGCTGATCGGCTTGGCGCAGAGATGCAGAAAGAATATTTTGAACAGATGGGCTTTTTCAAAGCCGCGCCATTGGAAATTCCTGAAATTGGCGCTCCGCTTATTCCTTCACGCTGGGGGCGGGCAGAAATTATGACCATGTCCTATGGCCACGGCATTTCTGTAACCCCTGTTCATTTAACCAGCGCGGTTGCCACTACCGTAGGCTCAGGGATGGTCATTTCCCCTACCCTGATTAAGCGGACAACGCCAAATGATTTTGATGTTCAGTTGTTCTCGCCTGATACCTCGGCGCAAATCCGCGCGATGATGCGCCGCGTGGTCAGCCATCCTCGCGGCACAGCGAACTTTGCTGATATTGATGGGTATGCGGTAGCTGGCAAGACTGGCACCTCTGAGAAAACCAGCGGAAACGGCTATAACAAAAAGGCCAATATCACCAGTTTTGTGTCTGTGTTTCCAGCGCATGATCCCAAATATGTTGTTTTTGCCATGATTGATGAGCCGAAACCCCAAAAGCATAGCTTCTATTATGCAACCGCAGGCTGGGTGGCGGCTCCGGTTGGTGGCCGTATCATTGAACGCATTGCCCCTATGCTAGGTGTTCATCCTGTTGACGAAAATTCGCCCGAAATCCGCCGGAGTCTGATGCTTGAATTGCCGGAACTCAACAAAGAGGAAGAAGCCAAGCATGTATCTTTCTGATGTGATCAGATCGCCGACACCCCTCCACGCCGATCCGGTGATTAGCGGCGTCAGCCATGACACGCGAAAAATTGAGCCCGGCCATGTCTTTGTGGCTATTTCCGGCACAAAAGACGATGGCAACCGTTACATTGATGAGGCTATCGCAAAAGGGGCGGTGGCGATTGTCACCGATCAGGATATTCCAAACACCTCTGTGCCTGTGATCAAAGTCAAAGACAGCCGCGCCAGTCTTGCGCTGATGGCAGGACAGCTTTATCGCTCAAAGCCTAATCTGATTGCCGCCATCACCGGCACGAATGGGAAAACTTCCGTTGCGGAGTTTCTGCGCCAAATCTGGCAGCGCATGGGCTGGCAGGCAGGAAGCATTGGCACGCTTGGCATTCGCGCAGGAAGCATGGAAGCGCCAATTTCCCTGACCACGCCTGATGCCTTGATGTTGCACCAAACTTTGAGCGACTTGAACAAGCAACATATCACCCATGTCGTTATGGAGGCCTCAAGCCATGGAATTGAACAACATCGGTTGACGGGTCTTCCTGTGGCGGTAGCAGGGTTTACCAATTTAACCCGTGACCATCTGGATCATCACAAAACGATTGATGCGTATTATGCTGCTAAATTGCGCTTATTTAGTGATATTCTGGTTGATGGCGGCACCGCCGTGATCAATATCGACAGCGATTATGGCAAAGATATCGTCAATCACATAGCCTCTCGGCAGATACGCATCATCACGGTTGGTCATAGCCATGATGCTGATTTCTATATCAGCTCTGTTGAGAACCTGCCTTGGGGACAATTGGTCAATGTCACCGTTGGCGCGGCAAATTTCAAAGTGCCTCTTGCGCTGTTGGGAGCATTTCAAGGGGATAACGCTATCATGGCGGCCGCAATGGCGCATGCGTCAGGGCTTGAGGTCAGCCATGCTCTGTTGTCTTTGCCTTATGTGACAGCCGCAAATGGACGGATGCATAGCATCATGATGTCCAACAGCACCGCCCGGGTGGTGGTGGATTATGCTCATACCCCGGACGCGCTTGAAAATGCCCTCACCACCTTAAAACCCGTGGCCACCCGGCTTGGGGTCGTGTTTGGCTGTGGCGGTGAACGCGATAAAGGCAAACGCGCCGAAATGGGGGCTATTGCCGCCAACATTGCAGATATGGTGATTGTCACCAACGATAATCCACGCCGTGAAGACCCTGCGCATATTCGTCAAGAGATTATGGCCGCGTGCCCGAAGGCAGAGAATATTAGTGACAGAGCCAAGGCCATTGCCCAAGGCATGGCATGGCTGAAAGATGGTGATATCCTGCTAATCGCTGGCAAAGGGCATGAAGACCATCAGCTTATTGGTGACGAAACCCTGCCCTTTAGTGACGAAGGCACGGTTCGCGCGATCCTGCGGGCGCAGACAGCAGGAGGCCAGCCATGATATGGACGGCATCAGAGTTCCTATCAGCGGTAAATGGTGTCGCCCATAGCCATCATCAGGATATCGCGATAACCGGTCTTGCCATTGACAGCCGCCAAGTCAAACCGGGGGATGCGTTTATCGCTATTAAAGGCGAGAGACATGATGGGCATGATTTTATCCCTAGCGCGATCGCAAATGGGGCATCGGTTGTCCTGATGTCCGCCCATACCGATTTGGCCGACCCTCGTCTTGCTGATCAAGCGCTTTGTATTCAGGTTGATGACCCCATGAAAGGGCTAGAACGCCTTGCTGTTGCGGCGCGTGATCGGCATCAAGGCACGCGTATCGCCATCACAGGAAGCGTTGGCAAGACTGGCACGCGGATGCTGGTGGCGAAAGCCCTTTCTGCCTATGGCAAGACCCATTTCAGCGAAGGCAATTTGAACAATCATATCGGCAACCCATTAAGTCTGGCACGGATGCCCAAAGACACAGCGTTTGGTGTATTTGAGGCCGGCATGAACCATAAAGGTGAGCTGACCGCCTTAAGCCAGTTTATTGCCCCTCATATCGCTATCGTCACACAGATCGCTGATAGCCATAGCAGCAATTTCCCAAATCTTGAGGCGATTGCGCTTGCCAAAGCTGAGATTTTTGACGGGCTAGCAAATCAAAGCCAACGCATGGCTATTGTTAATGCAGATGATCCTTTTGCCCCATTATTGGAACAAAAGGCGCGCGCAGCAGGCGCAGAGCGCGTGGTGCGTTTTGGCTATTCTGATACCGCAGAACATCAAATCCTGTCGGTGAGACGCCGACAAGACGGGCTTGATATTGAGGCAAATATCCGCGGCGACGCCCATCGCTTTACCCTTGGTATGATGGCACCTCATTGGGCAAAAGCGGCGATCATCGCACTAAGTGTTGTTGATGCGCTTGGTCTGCCATTAGAGCCGGCTAAGGCCGAATTGGCAAAAGCTCGCGACCTGCCGGGGCGCGGCGCACGAAGCGTTATGCGACTGAAAAA
>Ga0181582_10004308_pt1 | contig 11500 bp, 5 predicted proteins | sample 071ome_32_FD_132438 | JGI IMG/M metagenome (GOLD analysis project Ga0181582, IMG submission 132438) | Coastal salt marsh microbial communities from the Groves Creek Marsh, Skidaway Island, Georgia - 071405AT metaG (megahit assembly) | ecosystem: Environmental > Aquatic > Marine > Intertidal zone...
AAGGGTCTGCTCCTGGGCTGTCATCACAGGAAGCGTCGGCGCAGGAGGCACGGGCGTCTGTTCACGGATCGGGCCACCGATGCCCTGCATGCCCGCCATTCCTCCACGCCCCTGTCGCATGCCCTGTCGCCCTCCCGCCATCCCCTGCCTTGGGGATCCTCCCTGGGGCCGGTTCCTTCCCTGACCGCCCTGAAAACGGGAGCCCTGTTGTTGGGAGGCAGCCACACGGGTCACCTCCTGCCTGACGGGACGATAGTCCCTGAAAAACGCCACGGCGGCTGCCATGTCGGCTTCGCTCGGCTCCCTTCCGAAGGCCCGCAGGAAGGCTTCACGCACCTGCGCCTCCGTGCTGGAATGCTTCTTCATCAGGGCACGCGCCATCGACAGGGACTCATTCAGGATCACCACGTCATTCATCAGGTAGAGCGCCTGGGAGGGAACATTGGTCATCTCACGTTCCGGTTTGGAAAGATTGGGATCCGCAAAGTCAAAGAGGGACAGTGCCTCCGGAACATCACCTCGAAGCACGGGCAGATAGACCGACCGATAGCGCACATCCGTCTTGAGGTTCTCACTGCCAAATCCACGTCCGACCCGCATGTCCCCAAACTCGGAGACCTGCGATCCATAAGGCCGTCGCAGCTCAAGCCCACCACCCATTGCCAGGATGGAATCCCGAAGCACTTCAGCATCCATGGGTCGTGGGCTCATCCGCCAAAGCAACCGGTTGTCCGGATCCTTCTCGTAGTTCGCCAGGTCGATGGCCGAACTCCGCTGATAGGCGTCGGACAGGACCATGCTCCGGACCATCGACTTGATCGACCAGCCACCCTCCATGAAACGCACGGCAAGGAGATCCAGCAGTTCGGGATGGGAGGGAGCCTGACCGGTCTTTCCCCAGTTGTTGGGAGAGCCGACCAGTCCCTGGCCAAAAAGGTGCAGCCAGATCCGGTTGACCATGACCCTTGCGGTCAACGGGTTCTCCTCCGAGGTCAACCATTCGGCCAGTTCGCGACGTCCGCTTTCGCCTTCGCGGATCTTCGCAGGGCCACCTCCCGGGAGCACCTGAAGGAAGCCACGTTTCACCTCCTGTGCCGGCTTCTCCACGTCACCTCGCAGGAGCACCTGGATATCAGCGGGCTGGGGATCATCCTGGACGGCCATTGCCATCGTCGCAGGAACGCCGGTGCCATCTAGAGTCGCCAGTTTCGTCTGCAGCTCAAGCACCCGGCGGCGCATCCCGGCGAGCATGTTCGCAGAGACACTCGGGTCGTTCCTCATGGTCCTCATGTTCTGTTGGACCTGATCAATCTGCTGCCGCATCTGGGCGATTTCCTGCTCGGAGTATCCCTTGAGTGCCTGGACAGGATCGGCGATGGGGAGCTCAATGAGATTGGCAGCCCGCTTGTTCTGTGCGGAGGGGACGGTGCCGAAAAGGGTCCGGGTGCTCGTGAGGATTCCGGCAAGGGCATAGTAGTCCGTGGTCGGAATGGGGTCGTATTTATGGTCATGGCAACGCGCACAGGACACCGTCAGTCCGAGCACCGCCTGGCTCAGGGTGTCGATCTGTTCATCCACCACCTCCATCTTGAACTGTCGGGGATTGGTTTCATTGAGTCCCTTGGTCCCCATGGTCAGGAACCCGGTCGCAATCAGGTTCTCCTGCCATTCCTTGTCCGACTTCACCTTCAGCAGGTCGCCGGCCACCTGTTCGCGGATGAACTCGTCGTAGGGCTTGTCGGCATTGAAGGAATCAATGACGTAGTCCCGGTAGCGCCACGCATGGGGATAGGTGACGTTGACATCCTTGCCCGTCGATTCCGCATAACGCGCCACATCCAGCCAGTGCCTGCCCCATCGCTCTCCAAACTGGGGACGCCGAAGCAGGTCATCCACCTTCGATTCGATCGCAGCCTCCGCATCCATGGACCAGGCCTTTTCGAAATGGACCACCTCTTCAGGTGTGGGGGGGATTCCCACGAGATCAATGTAGAGTCTCCTCAGGAGCGTTGCTGGATCCGCCTTCCCCGAAGGAGTCAGGCCTGCTTCCGCGAGCGATGCGTTTACGAGGGAATCGATGGTGGCACCAGTGGGAGCCATCGGTGCCTGATAGGCCCAGTGCTGACGCCCTGCCTCGATGTCCACCTTCGATTCCACAACCAGCTTCTCACGACGGCGGGGATCCGGTGCCCCCATGGAGAGCCATTCCTTGAAGCGTTGGATGGTCTCGGCAGGCATCTTCTCCTTGGGGGGCATCTCCAGGTCGGTCCAGTTGATGGCCTTCCAGAAGAGGGACTGGGAGAAGTGATCGCCTGAAAGGACGTTTCCGCTGTCGCCACCCTGCAGCATACCGTCCTGGGTATCCAGCAAGAGTCCACCCCGGTTCTTGCCCGTTTCCACCGAGTGACAGTCATAGCAGTACTGGACCAATGCCGGACGGATGTGGGTCTCAAAGAACTTTTCCTGGGCCGGAGTGATGGTGGAGGCCATCGAAACAAAGGCCGTCAGGCCAAATCCAAGAACCGTGATGATGACTGCGGAAGTTTTCATGTTCACCGTTTCCTTGTCGGCGTCTCCCATTTTGTGACTAAAAAAATTCCCAAAAAAGTGAAGGAGGGACGAACTCCCGTGAGTCCCACTTCAAAACCCTGAAGGGGTGAAATTTTCGCCGAAGAAGCCAAGGAGAGCGCTATCGCCGACACTAAGAGCGCATCATGCCAGGCTCTGAGATCAGGGACTCGTGGGAACTCGTCCCTCCATCAACCCGTCAGAGCACATCCGGCAGCTTCGGCAGCCCCGCATCCACAATGACCCTCACCAGGTCCGAGGACAGCCTTGGAGAAGCCAGATCCAGATGGACGGTTCTCCGGTCGGGACTCAACCGGACCATGTCGCCCACGAGCCTGCCATTGAGGTTCAGCTCCCTGCGCTCCTGATCCTCACCTGCAGGGAACCGCGAAAAGCGCCCGGCACTGGCCATCAATTCCTCGTGCAGGACGATGACCCCCAGCACAGGACGGTCGAAGGTGATGTCCCCCACCATCCGCTTGACCGCAAGCCCCTCACGCGCCTGTTCAGGTTGATAGTGCAATACGTAGCTGCGGATCTCCTGTCCTGCAGGAAGCGACGTCGGGGTCAACTGCTCCTCCAGACGATACTCGCCGGGCTCGGAAAGATTCACCCTGAGTGGGGAGGTCAATTCTCCGATGTAGCCCTCGGGCCGGACGAACACAAAGTCATCGCTGCTGCTGAAACGAAGTCGCCGCCAGGGAGGAACCAACTGGAAGGCACCCGAAGAGGACTCGATTCCTGAAAAGACGGGCCACACCTTCTCGAAAGGCCTTTCATCAAAGGAAACCGTTTCGATGCCCTGCCCCCTGCGCATCCGGACAGCCTGTCCCTCCTTCAGGACCTGCGGTGCATCCGAGCCCGGTTCCGCCACCTCCACTTCGCCTTCAAACACCGTCACCCGTGAATTGCCTTCCTCATCCAGCTCGACGCCAAAGGCGGTCCCGAGATCGGTCACCTCAGCGGTGGGCGTATCCACCTTGAACCCCTCGGCACCCGGGGGAACATGGGCCGTGAGAAGCCCGGAAACCAACCGTGTCCGGTCCGCGGAAACCAGTTCGTAGCGCGCCGGCCCCTGAAGGGTGATCTCCACGCCGCTGTCAAACTGCAGGCGCACCGTGCCGGACTTCAGTTCCATCACCTCCGCCAGCCAGCGTTGCCCTGCGGAAAAGGCCTCGTCACCAACAAACTCGGCATCGCCCAGATGCGCCAAGGTGACGAATCCCGCCTTCATGGAAGGTCCTTCCCCCAAATCCTGCTTCCGTGCCTCGGGATCCCTGAAAACAACCAACAGGATGGCAATGGCGGCCGCCAAGGGAATCATCCACTTCATCCGTGCTCCCTGCCGGGCTGGAAAACCCACGATCCCGGCCCCATCGTCAACTCCATCCCCTTCCAGCACATCTGCCATGCCCAGTTCATTCTGCAAGCGATCGTGAAGCATGCCGGCCCTGGCAAACCTCCGGGCATTCTCCGGAGACTCCCGGATCCATTCCTCCAGTTCCCCCTGCTCCTCCGTGGAAAGGGATTCGTCCAGGTAGCCACTGATGAGTTCTCCGATGCGATCGCTCATTGCCCTGCTCCTTCCGACGCTGCCTTCCGTTCCACACATTCACGAAGTTGTTCACGGATGCGTTGGAGAGACTTCCGGACGGCGGTTCCAGCCATTTCGATCGCCTCACTGATCGCCGCTGGTTTCAACCCATCCTGGTATCGAAGCTCGCAGATCTGACGGGCCCGGCCATCCAGTTTCCTGAGGCACTCCCGCAGGAAATCCAGTTCCCTGACCTCCTCGGCAGGCAGGTCGGCAAAGGCCTGTTCCAGCACCTCGATGGTCTCAGGCTCAAAGACATTGAGATGCTTCTGTCGCTTTCTCAGGTAGGCCTTGAACTGATTGCGGGCCACCCCCATCGCCCACTGGGGAAAGGGACGCTCAGGATCATAACCATCGAAAGACTCGAAGACCGCCACGGCAATGTCCTGCATGAGATCATCCCGATCCCGGAAATCACGGACCACCGAAGTGACAAAGGCCGAGACCTTGGGCTGGGCCAAGGTCCAGAGGCGCGTCACCTGCCGCATGGATTCATCGAGATTTCGGTCTGTCATGCCGTTTCAAGGAGTCCTTGTCGCAGATCCTCGTTTTGTGACAGGTAATCTTCAAAAAATGAGGAAAGGCTATTTTCGCATTTTGAGATTCCTCTCATGAGGAGCCTCCATGTGATCCTTGTCGGTGAGGGACCGGTCCAGAATCCTGCCCGGCCGGATCGGTTCATGGGATTCCTTTGCGATGGCTGCCAAGCGCGCCACCACCTTGGGATGCGCCTTCGCCACGTCCACGAGTTCCTCGATGTCGTTTGAAAGATCATAAAGCTCCCAGTCGGCTGCTCCCTTTCGATAGGCCTTCCAGTTCCCTTCCCTGACCGCGGTCTGGTTGCCGAATTCCCAGTAGAGATGGGGATGCTTCTTCTGTCCCGGAATGCCCAGCAGCGTGGGCAGGATGGAGAGACCGTCGGTCCTTGGGCACTCGGCTTGGGTCAGATCTGCGAGCGTAGGCATGATGTCCGTGAAACAAAAGAGGTGGTCGGAGACGGACCCCGCCTCGATTTTGCCAGGCCACCGGGCCAACATGGGAACCTTCAGTCCGCCTTCGTAGAGAGAACCCTTGCCCGCACGAAATCGCTTGCCCGTCTTCGGATTCAGGTTCGGTCCAAAAAATCCATGGGGACGTTCTTTCGTCATGAAATAGGGCTGCCCTCCATTGTCACCACAGAGAAAGAAAAGGGTCTCCCGATCAATCCCCAACTCCTTCAACAGCCCCATGATTTCACCGATCTGCCGGTCCATCATGTGCATGAACGCGGCATAAACCCGCGCATCCTTTTCCGTCCTTTGGCCTGCCTTCCATGGCTTGTCCTTGAAGAGCTGCCACGAGGGATCATCTTCATCAATTCCCCAGAGCCCATGGGGAGGCGTCCACGGAAGGTAACAAAAGAAGGAGTCCTGATGATGACTGCGGATGAACTTCAGGGACTCGTCAAAGATCACATCCTGCGCATGGGTTTTCCCCTCATAGAAGCTTGTGCCCGGATTACCAGGAAGGGGCACCTCCTCGCTGTTCCGGATCAGGTAACGCGGATAGTAGGTATGGGCATGGACCTGGTCATAGTATCCAAAGAAGACATCGAAGCCGTGCTTCTCAGGCACGCCGGATGTCCCCCTGCCGCCGATCCCCCACTTCCCGAATCCGCCTGTGGCATACCCCCGGGTCTTCAGCATGCTGGCCAGCGTCGGTTCATCCGAGCGGATGGGTGCATAGCCGTTGTTTCCCCTCATCGAGGTGTGTCCCGTGTGAAGGCCTGTCATCAGCACACAACGCGTTGGACCGCAGACAGGCGCTCCCGCCATGGCATTGGTGAAGCGCATTCCCTCAGATGCGAACTTGTCGATGTTTGGGGTCAAAAGATCAGGATTGCCCATGTGGGACGATTCAAAATAGCCCCATTCATCGAGCATCAGATAGATGATATTGGGTCGTTCCCCTTCCGCCGCCGAGGCACCTAGAATCAGAAGCACACAAAGAAGGAATAATGAAATTTTTCGAAGCTTCATGAATCAACGGGAAGGCCGGAATCAATCAGCCAGCGTATGAATTGTGTTCTGGATCTCCCCTTCCACTTCCTGTCCGTCCTGACCGACAAGGTCGTAGCGGATCGACATCTGCCAGACCGGCTTCATGTCTTGAATCTGAAGCTGCAGGGTCCGGCCATCCTTGGAAAGCGATGCACCAAGAACCTCATGTTTCCTCTGGTCGTAGTGCTTGGAGCCGTAGTTGGCGGAACGTTTCAGCGCCCAGGTTTCGACCTGATAGCGTTCCTTCACCTTCTCGACGGATTCAGGTGAGAGCGGATCCGAGAAGGTCATCGCCACACCCTTCGCCGTTGCCTTCAGCTCCACCGGCAGGTGCATCGGCTCTCCCGTGGCCCGGATGCGATAGAAGCCACCCGGCAACTGCATCTGCGCCGTACCCCATGCAGCCATGCCGCAAAGGTAGAGATCTCCATTGGAATGAAATCGCCCCCTCATGGTTCCGGTTGGAAAGTCAGGAATGGGCAGACGACAAAGTCCACCCTGCATCTGGCCGTTGACGGTCTCATGGGGCACCACCTCAAGGCGACCATGGCCGTAGGAAAGGTGAAGCAGCCTTCCATCCAGTGCACCCCACTTCCTGCTGGCAATCCAGAGCAACTCCGCAGGTGAGCGATCAAACTGTTTATCCACCCAGCAGAGCGGCTGCTCCATGGCGGCGTTGGATTCATCCTTCGGCGCACCGTAGCTCCACATGTTTCCGTAGAAGCGCCCGCTGGGCACAACCCGGTTGATGCGGTTCATCGGATTCCAGTGACCCTCCTGGTCCGTCACGAAGAATGAACCGTCCGGGTTCCTGCAGACTCCATTGGCCGCCCGAAACCCATTGGCGAGGATCTCCGTGTGCTCCCCGTCATAACTGACCTTGATCAGCGTTCCATGATGGGCCACCAGCGGCGGACGGGCATGACGGGCACTCTTGGCGTAGTAGAGATTCCCCTCATCATCCGCCTGCAGGCCCATGGCAAACTCATGGAAATGTTCCGAAACCTGGTGATCGCTGTTGAAGCACTTGTAGAAATCGGTCTCCCCATCCTCGTTGAGGTCAATCAACTCCACGATCTGATCGCGGCAGGAGACGAAGATGCGTTCCCCGACAAGCTTCACCCCTAGCGGTTGAAAAAGACCTGAAGCAATCCGTCGCCATTCAACCGCATCCGCTTCTTCATCGGCAATCCCGTCCACCTTCCAGACGTCACCATCCCAACAGACCACGATGGCGGACTGACCGTCCGGAGTGAAATCCACACCGCCTGCCCGAAGCCGGCTCTTCCAGGGATTGAGGGAAGGCATGATGAAGCTGTCCCACTGGAAGGCCCCTTTCTGTTCACCTCGAATCTTCAGTGTGGCGATGGGGTCAGGCCAACTGGGCGCCCCCCCTTTTGTGAAGGCACTCAGATCGATCGGTTTGACTTCCTTCGCTTCACCGGTCCTTCCAACGACAAAGGCAAGTTTCACCGGGGTGATCGAAGCGGGAATCGTCGCCACAACAAAGCCATCCTTCACGGTTGTCGAAACCTTTCCGGATCCACGAACAACAGTCCTTGTGCCGGCATTGCCCAGCCTCACCTTCAGGTCCTTCCCCGATTTGGCAACGTTCAGGTGACGGATAAAACCGCCGTCGCTGGTGCGGTCATGACTCTCAAGGATGTCCGCATCTCCGATGGAATAGGAGACCACCAGTCGCCCTGCTCCCCGATGGATGCCATGGTATTTTGCCCATGTGTCCGGGAGAGGACCAAAGCGCCTACCATCCAACCCGACAAAGCGGGCGTCCTCGAAGCCCCCTGTTTCCGGGTTTGCCCAACCAGGTCCATCCGCTGTTTCAAAAAGGGGCACACCCATCGTCCTGGGACGCACGACATGACGTCCGTCAAAGTTGATGCCGTGATAATCGATGAAGTCGTCACCCGACCAGACCCCGGCGACCCGCAGGGTATCATGCTCGAAGGCCGACCACTGGCTCCCTTGAGTCACACCGCCCTCACCGTCATCCAACCTTATGGCGATCGCCTTGAAGGCGATGTTGGCATCCTCGGCGACATAATCTGCCTGCTGTCGCTTGGGCCATGGATTGGCCCGCTTTTCGGGCGTGGCGATCTCGAAAGTCCCGATCAGGAAGGGACCATAATCCATCTCCTTCCATGGTTCGCGCCTCACGGGATCAGGACCCAGGCTCTTTCCCTTGGGGAGGCCGGCAAGGTATGGCTTCGTGACCTTGAAATACTGGGAGGGATTGTTCTCGCGGACAAAGTGGTCGCGGATGTAGTGGATGACGGCGTATTTCTCACGCGGGGTCAACTGCGCCTGCGGTGCCATCAGGCGCCATCCACGCGTCACCGCCTGATACATGCTGTAGGGATCCGGACCATGCTGAAACTGCCCTTCACCGAAGCGCATGGCGAGTGGGATGGAACCGGCGAAATTGAGATCCCCATGACAGGCATGACACACCTGCTGATAGATCTCCTGCCCCAGGTTGAGCACACCTCTGGACTGGTTCTCAATCAGCCGGGCGTGGTCGATTTCCTTTTCGTAGTCAGGAAGCGCGGACTCGGGAAGCAACAGTGTTCCGGGAGGCAAGGTTCCATCCTGGGCCAGGGCCGTGGAAGCCCACCCCAAGAAAACCAAGGCCGAAAAAAGCAGGTTACGGATCATGATCAACAAAACTATTGCAGGTGCTTCTTGAAGAAACTGTCGGCCTTGTCCGCCATCTGATCGAACCAGACCTGCTTACCAAGAAAGGGATGAGGGGCGTCCTTGATGACGGTCAGGCCTTCATCGATACCCAGTTTCCTCATCTGTGCTCGGAACTCATCCGCATGGGTGCTTGGATCATCCTTTTCGCCAGTGATGAACCAGACCGGCGGATCCTGTTTGTCGAGGTGATGAAGCGGTGAGGCCATTCGATAGGTAGCCATCCGTTCCTCCTGGGATCCGCTGAGAAACTGCCTCCAGATCTGTCCCCGATCCTCAGCAGCGGAAATGGTCCTGGTTCGTTCGGAAAGCAAATGCGACTGCGCTCCCATCGGGACAGCCGCCTGGATCGTGCTGCTGTATCCGGCGTTGCCTCCATCCCCTTCCAGTTCTGCCACACCGCCCGAGGTCGCCAGCAAGGCCGTCAGGTGACCACCGGCGGAAAGCCCGATTGCACCAATGTGGTCGGAATCGATTCCCAGCTCACCCGCATGTGCCCGAAGATACCTCACGGCAGCCTTGCAGTCGTTGATCTGCGCTGGGAAGGGTGCCTCACCACTCAACCGATAGGAAATCGTGGCCGCCACATAGCCACGCGCCGCCAGTGCCTGGGCAACCTTCGAATGACTCGTGCGGTTCCCCTTGGCCCAGCCACCTCCATGAATACAGACGACGGCTGGCAGTTGTCCCCATGCCTTCTTCGGACGGTAGATGTCCATCTCAAGGGTGCGGTTTCCATATTTTGCGTAAGTCACGTTGAGTTTGGAATCCAGGCTGTCCAGCACCTCCCATGGGATCTCCGTCCGACCATCCTTGCGCGGAGGCGATACAAATCCCACCTGGCGCGCATCCAACATCATCTCCTCCTGAAACATCACCGCCATGCCTCGAAGTTTTCTTAGGATGTCGCGGTTTCGAACCAGATCGTTCTCACCCGGATCCTTGGCGAGATCATAGAGTTCAAGAGTGGGGTTCAGGTAGAGTTTCCAGTTCTGCCAGCGCACTGCGGAAAGAGCTCCTTGGCTGCCGTGGTAGAAGAAGGCATCGGTATACTCCTTTCGGTTGACGAGCTCCGCCCATTCGCCGGCAGGGTCCCAGCGCCTCCGCAGGGGCACGTCGGCGTTGAGCGACTTCTTCATCGCCGGTCCCGGAACAAATTTTGTCTCCCCCTTGAGCAAGGGACTGATGTCACGCCCATCAATGACCCGCCCTTCCGGAACCCGAATCCCCGCAAGGGTGGCGAGGGTGGGATACCAGTCCATCGCATTGACAACGGCGGCGGACTCCAGTCCCTTCGTGACGCCGAGGCCCGGCCCCCAGGCAATGGCCGGAACCCGGATGCCTCCCTCATAGGTGGAAAGCTTGCGCCCACGGATCTGCTGCTCAGGTGTCCGACCTGGTCCCCGTCCGTTGTCCGAGGCATAGACCACAAGGGTGTTATCCGCGATCCCAAGCTTCTTCATGGAATCGAAGATCCGCCCGACATGATGGTCCATCTCCTGAATGGCATCCCCATACTCGCCCCAGTTGGACGTCCCCTTGAACTCCTCGCTCACACCCAGCGGGTTGTGGAGCATGGTGTGCGGCAGATAAATGAAGAAGGGATCATCCTTGTTCTTTTCCATGAAATCGATCGCTTCATTCGTGTAGAGCCGGGTGAGTTCCGCTGGATCAGCAGGACGTTTCACCACTTCCCCATTTCGCAGGAGCGGAACACCGCCCTCCTTCTCAAAATAGACCACCTCTACCGGATCCAGATTGTGCAGCAGACCGAAGTAATGATCGAAGCCCTGGTTGTGCGGCAGGAAGGATTCATCAAAGCCCAGATGCCATTTTCCAATACAGGCCGTTGCGTAACCCTTGGACTTGAAGAGCTCGCCAAGGGTCAGTTCATCCGGATGAATTCCGGTCGGCGAATCCGCGCGGTGCACCCAGATCTGATTACCCACGCGCCTCGGATAACAACCTGTCAGCAACCCGGCCCTCGAAGGACTGCAGATGGGGGCGGCCGCGTAATAATCCGTAAACCGGACTCCCTCCGAAGCCATGCTGTCGATCCGAGGAGTCTTGACCTCACTGGCCCCGTAGCAACCCAGATCGTAGTAACCCTGGTCGTCCACAAGGATGAAGACGACATTGGGAGGCTGCTTGGCAGCAAGAGAGGTCCAGCCATCCAACAGAATCAGACAGAACAACAAGGCAGGAATGACACGCGGGAACATTCCCCGAGATGACCAGAAGCCCCCGCCAAAAGCAAGCAAGCGGCCTTCCTACTCCAGCTTTGTCGGGCCGATATATTCCTTCGCGATCACCAGATCGTCGAAATAGACGATGTTCACCGGATTCTTCGTCCAACGATCAGTCACATAGCTCTCCAATGTCAGCGCGTTCGCCATGAGCCCTTTCGTCTTCCTCCAGTTGATCCCCTTCCAGTGCCCCATCGGCTGACCGTCGATCCAGAAGGCCTGTTCCCCATCGGGCTTGCCGGGCGTGTTGTGCTTGATCATGAACTCGCAGCAGATCCACCGGTCCTTCCTGATTACGGGCTGCTCTTCCGGCTTGAAACTGTTGCCCCAGTATTTCCCAT
>Ga0181582_10004314_pt1 | contig 11493 bp, 8 predicted proteins | sample 071ome_32_FD_132438 | JGI IMG/M metagenome (GOLD analysis project Ga0181582, IMG submission 132438) | Coastal salt marsh microbial communities from the Groves Creek Marsh, Skidaway Island, Georgia - 071405AT metaG (megahit assembly) | ecosystem: Environmental > Aquatic > Marine > Intertidal zone...
CGGGGGCGGGGGGGGGGGAGGGGTGGGCTCGCCTCGGTCCGAGCCACGAGGGTGACCGCTGAGGCGCCCCTCTTCAGGAACGTCTCCGCGAGGCCCAGTCCGAGGCCCTCCGACCCTCCCGTGATGACTACGTGCTTTCCGAGGACCGTCCTCGTCTTCCTCCGCAGGCTGCGACGCAGGGAGTGGGCCCGGTGGCGCGTGAGCGGGCGGTGTGAGCGGGGACGGGATTTCGGACTCGGGCGATCGATTCCGGGACGCACACGAGTGCGATCGATATATTCGCGTCGTAATCGGCACGTGTAAGGTATTCTTCCAATAAAGTACCAGTTTCACGGGGAACGCGCCACAATATGGGCGCATCGGCGCGAGTGGACGGTCGCTACCTGTTGACAATGTCGTCGAGGAGGTAGATGGCGAAAACGGTGCCGGCGATGGCAGCCGCGAAGCGCCAGCCGGAGAGGTCCGAGTACCACGCGAGGGCTCTCCCGATAGGGGCCGTCGCGAACCCAACCGCGGCGCGGGCTGCCGCCACAACGGGCGCGGGCACCTCGAACATATCGGCGGACACGGCCGGGGGGGCAGTCCGGGCGGGGAGGTGGTGGCGCGGGGGGGGTCGGAACAGGAGTGCTCCGTTACTGTATCCGCGCGGCCACTTGTCTCCGCACGGGGTGCGCGCCGGGTCCGGCTCGGGTCCTCGACGGGTCCCACGTCAGTCCCGGACGGGGCGGGGCGCACTGGCACCCGCTGCATCTGCCACCGGTGGCACAGCGCCGATCCGGGAGCGCCTCGCCCTCCCGCCGTTCGGCAAGGGCCTCGCGCGGGCGCCCGCGGCCGTTTCAACGCCCCCTCAGCCCCACTGCCGGCCCGTCTTGGGGCGACCCCGGTAGCTGGACTGGGCGGTGAGGGGAACGTGCTCGTGCTCCTCAGCGAAGTCCTTGCGGCGCTCCTCCATGCCGAGCACAACGTTGGTGGCGCCGCTCTGCCGCCGCACCTCGAATGCCAGCGCGCTCTCGCCCCCCGGGACCTGGTCTGGCCGGACCCCCGGGATGCGCAGCCCGGCGCCCACCTGCTGCGGCGTCGCCGGCCGGGACGCCGACGCCGCCCGCTGTTGCCAGTACCGCTGGACGGTGATGTTGGTGACGTTGTAGGCTGTCGTCACCTTGGCCTTGTCGTTCATCGGGCTCGTGAGCATGTTGTGCTTCCCTGCATCCGAGGTCCCCACCACGTGGTCCCGCCCCGCCCGCGTGGGCTTCCACGCGCCCGCCACCGCCGTGAGGTTGATGTTGTCCGCCATCGCTCCTCCCTGCCTCCCGGTCCACGTGCCTCTCGTGCTCTCCCTGGCCCTCTCGTCGGACGGCTGCTCGCTGGTCGTGCGCGGCTGGCCTGGGCTCGCTCTGCGGGGGCGGGGCCAGAGGGGCTCGCTGAGGAACAGGGGGTTTGTTGGGGGAGGGCCCAGGCGCTGGGGCGCCAACGCGCCTTTCGCAGCAGAAAAAGATCCCTCGCGCTGATTCTAGGACAAACTTGGCGCGAGGGTCGTCCGGAGCGGGGAAAGAGCCCGCGTGAATGGAACCGTGAGGAGCGAAGCGTTTGAGTCTCGGGAGCGTTTGCGTTTCGACCCGCTCTCCTTGAGCTGAAACGTCGTCAGTGATGTCGCGGAGCTTTCGCACAGACACCGTTCCTTTCATGCTCTTTCTGGGAGCGGAGGAGGAATCCGTCCCCCAAAACGACGCCGGGGTCCGCTCAGATGCAAATTGTTACAGGCCGGCAAGCGAGACCTGCAAAACTGCCGCGTTTGCGGGCCGCGTGAGCCCACCGTCCACCCGACATGCCCATTCATAGGATCATATATACACGAGACGCCTTATAGACCAAGTGTGCGGCGACAGGGTGGCTTGCGAGGTGAGGAGGCGCGGTTCCCCGTTTTCATTTTCAATGGCGGGGGGCGGACTCACCACTCACCGCTGCTCGGTCGGCAGGGTATGCGGGGTTTGCTTCGAGTCACGACGCGTTCAGGGGCAGGTGCGCGCCCCAGCCGGGCAGAACAGCCGGCGGGAGGGACGCAGACCGCTCGCCGGAGGTGCCTCCTCTGCTGGGAAACCGTGCCCACCCTGGCAGATGCGACACCAGGAGCCGCGTACGACCAGTCAAGGCTACGGCGCCACTTCTCCGCTGGCCATGATGCTGAGAAGCTGTCGATCGATCCACCTGTCGAGAACACTTCACCCTGCATCTCTTGGAATAAGGAGCGGGCCGCAGCTTTCCGTCCCCCCTCACAGTCGCGGGGCGGAAAGGCAACTCCCGGTCACTCCAGCTCGCGCGGGCTCGTTCGCGATGGCCACAAGGACTGTTGGAGGCTCATTCACCACGCGGGCCCGCCAGACGCAGGACGCGGACAGTACCGAGCGGGCGGGGAGCGAACGAGGGAGGGGCCGGGGCCGGGGCCGGGGCGGCAGGGGCGGCGGGGGGGGCCGGGGAGCCGGGCGCGGGGGAAGGGGCCGGGGCGTCGGAGGCAGGAACGGGCGCGGGCGCGGGCTCGGTGGAAGCCCCCGGGGCCCGTTCGAGGGGGCGCCCCACCGGCTGGGCGGGACGCTCCCCCCCCAGGACGAGGCCGGGGCCGCCGTCTCGGCCGCGCCCCCCTCGCGCGCCCTGGCCCGCCAGGAGGAGCGGCGGCTGCGGGAGATCGCGATGGACGAGTCCCTCTCCCCCGAGGCCGGGGCCGAGGCGGCACTCGCGCTCCTGGGCGGCCTCGGGCACACCCGGGCGGGGGCCATGGCTGAGTGGCGCACTGCCCGCGAGTGGGCGGTGCGCGAGCGGGGGCGGCTGGCCATCCTCGCCAAGAAGGAGGCGGAGGAGCGGGCGCTGCAGGACCGGCTCCGGGAGCAGCGGGAGAAGCACGCCAGGCTCGCGGAGACGGCGGAGCGCGAGGCCCGGGAGGCCCGGGAGCGGGCGGAGCACGGGCGCGACGAGGGGGCCCGGATGTACCGGGCATTTGCAGTCGATCGCCAGGCGCAGCGGGCGGCTGGGGAGGTCCTGCGGGAGCGGGGGGAGGCCGCGGCGAGGGCCCACCTCGAGGGGCAGGGCATCGTCGGGCGGTTCGCGGATCAGGCCCTAGAGAGAATCCGGGGCGCCGGGGCGGGGTGAGGACCCTTCAGAAGAGCTGCGCCGCGGCGGCGGCAGCCGGCCCCGCGGGGCCCCGGGGCGCCCCCCCCCCCGGGCCCTACCGGGAGCGCCACGCGTTCCGGCGGGCCTGGTTGATGCGGTCGTCGACCTCGCGCAGCGCCTCGCGTGTCTGGGCGTCCTTGCGCTTCTTGATGCGGACCCAATAGAGGTCGTCGTAGAACTTCTCCCAGACATCGTCCAGGAGGTCCCGGACCGTCTTGACGAGCTTGCGGACGTCCTCCCGGCGCAGCTCCCAGATCTTGAAGACGGTGAGGAGGGCGATGGAGAGCCCCAGGAGGAGGGACGACGGGCGCACGGCCCGGAGCACCTTGGCCAGCGCGAGGAGGCCAATGGTCGCGACCACCATGTCGGCGATCGACCCGCGGGCCGCGCGGACGAGCATCGGCACGGCGCCGCCGCGCCGCCTGTCCGTGAACGCCACGCCCTCCCCCCCCCGCGCGGGCTTCACCTCCGCCCCCATGACCAACTCGAACGCGGCCCTCGCCGCGGCCTTGAACTCCGGGGCCAGCTCCGAGGGGAAGTCGAGGAGCCAGGCCTCGTGCTGGCGGAACGCCCGGGCGAAGGTCGCGAAGAGGAAGCAGAGCAAGGCCCCCGCGCACCCCAGCTGCAGCACGGCGCTGAGCCCCAGGTTTCCGTGGTCCGTCACGTACACGAGCAGCGAAGCGCAGAGCAACGAGCCCGAGACCTTGGGCTCGCGCCACAGGATTATGTCCTTGAGCGCGCCCTCGAAGCCCAGCGTCCAGATGTCGTCCCCACGCTCTCCGAGGGCATCCGATCCTGCGTGCGTGGCGGGGCGGGCCGGGGTGACGGGTCCCCCCTCCACGGTCCCCCTCCACGGGCGGGGCACCGCCGGGGAGGGTGCGCGCTGCTGCAGCGGGCTCCCCGCACCTGTCGTCCCGTCGCTCACGGTGCTCCCCCTCTCACGCGACTGGGTCTCCTTCGCCGACTCCCGGACCGACGGGCCGTTCGGCTCCGCCGGCGCGCCCGACAACTCCTCTGCAGCCGTGGGTTTGGGGGGAGAAGCGATTCATACGCCGGTGGGAGTCCCCGGCCGGTCCCGATCGAGTATATCGCGGCGCATCGGAGCAAGCTGCTCCACGAAAGGGGGGCAGCCCGGGCCAAGGCCGGATCGCGCGTAGCATCGCTGGCGCTGCTGGGCCCGCCCCGGGACCCTCGGTCCCATGCGCCCGCCGGGGGGGTCAAGAGCGTGCGAGCAGGCAGTACGCGCCGGGCGACCACTCACCCCCCCGCATGAGATCGGCGGCCCCTTGCACGGCGTCGAGGTTGATTGGCATCACGGCGCCGGGCTTCCCCGCCTGGGTGCGTCTCTTCTATCGGCCGCCGCGCTCTTTTCGGGGTACCGTGCGATCAGCGGCGGTGTACGAGGAGCTGATGACAGCGGAAACGAGCCCGGTACGTTTCAACTTTCCCCGGAAGTCCCCTCTCGGGAGATTTCGGATGTCCGTCAGGGCAGAACCTGAGCTCAGGGCGAGGAGCCCTTCCGCGCGCTCCTTGGGAGCGCCGCGGTCACTCTTGTGCGCGAGCCTTCTTTCTCTCGCATCGATTCTCGCGTGCTGGGGGTTCACATTGCTTTGCCTACTCTCCGAGGCGCTGAGTGCTCGTGAAGTTCTGACCACCCCCCCGCGACCACGCGACACTGAAGTGATCTACAGCCGTAAAGACCCAGTCTCTCCGTAGAGGGTATCCTACTTGAGCGTCTTATCGCCGATTTGGCGCCGCGTAGTTCCTTACGGGACCAGGGAGGGGCAGAGAGATGGTGAACAACTACTCCTTCCCCATCCTCGAGGACAGGGAAATCCTGGCCTGCCTGGCCGAACTGGAGATTCCGTTCACAGATGTCAACCTCCAGCGGCCCACGTATGAGGCTGTCCGGCCGCTGTATGAGACGCTGGTCACGATGCTTGTGGGGGTGACAAGGTGAGCAGTGCCGAGCTAAGAAGCCCGATAAATCGAATTACCGGGGGTCACGCGGTATTTTCACCGCGTAATTACGGATATTACACCTCAAAACGCGAACGGGACCTGGTTTTTAGGGAGGTGGACTCTCCCACAAGGCCGTAGCGAGTCATCTGTCCTCGGTTGCGTTCGTCTGCAGGGAGGAGATGATGCAGCCGGTGTTCGCTGCCATCGACGCGCTGGAGTTCCCCGAGCTCCACGACGAGTCCATTCCTGTCATGGCATTCCTCCGCAACGCCATGAAGCTTCTCTATGCGAGTGGGGCGTACGACTTCAGCATATGGGACATCTTCAAGCCGGACCCCGTGCGTGCCCCCACCCCTCCCCACGCCCGCTGCGAGGGCCCCTGTGCCTCATGCAGCGGAAATTCGGGGTTAATCGATTTATTTTTCTACGTATTCCCCCGAAACGCGCTGCTTAAACCCCTGTATCTCCTCACGCGGCGCGCACGGGCCCCTCCCCCCGCGAAATGACAACGGCCCGGTTTGCATCCCCGCCCCGCGTGTGCCCCGCCCAGGTGCTCCGCCCGCTCCCGCCCCCCTCACCGCGTTTCTCTCACCGTCTATCTCGCTGCCGCAGGTGCGCACCAAGCGCAACCTGTCCGCCATCATCAACTTCGGGAAGTGGAGGGAGGAGAAGCTGCAGGTCTTCACCGACCTGCAGGACCGGCAGGAGCAGGTGCGGGCCGACCACGCGGCGGCCGCGGAAGAGAACGCCCGGCTCCGGGCAGAGCTGGAGGCCATGCGCGCCGAGCGCGCCCGCGGGGACCAGGAGGCCGCCGGCATCGAGGCCGAGCGCGAGCAGCTCCTGTTGCGCATCCCGGCTCTGAACGAGAGCAAGGAGGCGGTGGGCGCCCAGCTCAAGGGCCTGAAGAAGCGGGTCGCAGGGCTGACGCAGGACCTGGCGGACCGCAAGAAGGAGATCTCCGAGGCCGAGTCCCGCCGGGCGGGCCTGGAGGACCTCGTCGTCCAGAGCCCCGAGCGCCTCAAGGCGTCCCTGGCCCAGCGCGAGGCCCGCCTCGAGGAAGAGCGCGCGCGCACGGCGGCTGCCGAGAAGCGCCACCGGGACGCCGCATCCCGCGCAGAGGCCCTACAGCGGTACGAGCGGGACCTTTCCGGCGCCGTGCAGGCGCTCGAGGCGCTCGACCAGCAGATCGGCAAGAAGAAGGACGTCAGCCGGCGGGTCAAGGAGCTCAAGGCCCAGATCGACGCGCTGGAGGACGAGGCGCTGCACCTGCAGGCCACCCGGCACCAGCTCCGCCGGCAGGAGGGGGCCCTGGTGGAGCGCATGGAGCGGCTGACCACGCAGGCGGCCATGAAGAGGGACGCGGTGCAGTTCAGCGTCCAGCAGCAGAAGGCCTCCAAGGACGCCGTCGAGGCGGCCAACAGCGCCGCCGAGGAGCGCAAGCAAGAGAACGAGGCCAGGGCCCGCGCCCTCCGGGAGCAGATCCGCAACCGCGAGCAGCAGCACGAGGCCCAGGTGAAGACGATGCTGGACAAGTACGAGGCGATGATGAGCCAGACGCGGGCCTACAAGGACGGCATGCTCCAGGCCATGAAGATGCCCGATGAGGTCACGGGGGGCCACCAGACCTTCGTCTAATGCATGGGGGCGGGCCCGCAGGGTTGAGTGCAGAGTGACGACGCCATGTGACACCGCAGTACACCTCGGCCGCATGGCCCATATAATAGCGCGCTCGAGTGAGCGCGTCTGGTATTGAACAATCAGCCGAGACTAAGCCAGGCCCGACCGGCAATCGGCAGACCCCTTTCCGTGCCTAGCGCACTCTCTGCGCCAGCCAGGGCCCGCGGGCGCACGTCGTCTCGATGGCCGTCCCGCGCTGTTCGCGCACCGAGCCATCAGAGCTCGTCCTTCTTGATACGCTTCCACGCGAGTGCCGCGGGCTTCTCCCACTGGGCCTTCCCCGTCACCTTGTTCCAGTAGTAGTGGTCGCCGTGCTCCTGCGGGGGCGGGGGAGAGCGACCAGTACGTGACGTCACGGGACCTCCTTGGCGCACGTTCGCCGGGCTACCCGGGGCGTTGCAGGGCGTTGCGGGCTGTCGCGGGGAGGCAGGGGCGGGGGGGGAGGGGGGGAAGGGGGAGGCCGGTGCGCCCACCTTGGAGTGCCTGGCCTCCCAGGCGGCATCCTCGGGGAGAGCCCACGATGACTCCCCGGAGAAGCCGTTGTAGTAGAACTTGCGCCCGGCCTCGTCCTCGTGCTCCTCCCAGAACACGGCCTTGGGGTGCCAATCCGTCTCGTTGGTCACCTCGTTCCACCAGTAGTAGTCGCCCCAGTCCTCCAGGTACTTCTTCGTGTCCTTCTTGAGCATCGCGAGGGAGCCGGGGACGCAGGCGAGCGCGGCCAGCGCGGCCACGCAGAGCGCGGTGAGCCGAGTACCGAGCATCGTTAGGTTGAGTAGACGACTGAGACCAGCGGGGTGGCGTCTGTCTGCGAGGTCGGGGGAGGGTGATCTGTGGCATTCGTGGCCTGTGTGCGGATACCTCGCGTAACGTTCCGCGATTATCGACCGTCACACCTTGCCTGACGAGCTATAGACAGCGGAGACCGCGAATCGGGGTCTTCCCTCCTGGCGCGCAGGTCGCGTGGGCAAAAACAGGGTATCGAACGGTGCAGACAGCGCAACTCCGCGGTTGCGGGCTCCTTTTGGCACCATTAGACAGCATGGTCAGTGAATAGGCAAGTTGGCGTACTCTCGGGCAGGGCCGGCCCCCCGGTCGCAGGCTTCCAATCAGCCACGGTCAAATGCCCCCGCTGAGGACAATTGCGCGACCCTCCCCACCAGATCGGGATCGATCTAGGGATGAGGTGTCGCAGATTCCTCGGGAGTAAGGTCCGCGTGCATTGTGATCGGCGCCAGGCTCTCACCTTAGTGTCGCTCCCAGGAGCCGAAGTCCAACTGTATGGCCTGCTCCTTGGTCACGCGATTATGGGCAGATGTGCCCCGAGACTACGGCGCCAACCTCGAATAAGGACGACTGCTCTCTTGGCACCCTCGGCGGCCCTCCGGACGGTCCGGACCCCCGAAACCACCTGATGACGCGTCGCCTCGTGCCAGAGCAGGACAGCGGTCCACGTCCCTGGATACGCGGGGCTCCAGGGTCCCCGTCTGATCTCTGGGACCCAGTCCTCCTCAGGGTGGCCACCCTGAACCGCTCGAGTGCGCGGGGAAGCGCAGCTCGTGCTGCAGTTGCACTGTCGCTCGCTGAGCGGACGCGTGGCAAGGCAAAGTGGGGGCAGGGGAAGAAGGAGAGCGATTGCTTGCCAAGCGTGCGGCGCCCGGGTTCCGCCAATCGCCCGTTCGGCAGCTATTTTCGTAGGGTACAAGGCCAATGATTACGGCTGAGCGGACAGGGGGGGAGAGCACGGGTGAGTGAAGCCGCGCATGCGGGGAGAGAAGCCTGCATGTCCTGCCGGGAGTGCCGAGGTCCTGTACCGTACCGGGGGACCGAAGCCGAGCCGTTGGTGCTCCGCAGAGGATAAGAAGGACAGAAATAAGCGGGCGCAGGCGTCGGACATCTTTCGCACCAAACTCGTAGAGAGGCTGGAAGCGGTGTCGTCGAGACTGGATGCCGCAAGGAAGCCCGAGTTGATGAGGCGAGTAGATGAGCGTGTCCTCCCACGCTCGACAGCCCATGCGACGAACGGAATCGCGTTGGCGGAACCATCCCAGTGAAACAGTAGCGTCGGGTGGTTTCGGTGGCCTAGATCGGCGCAGGCACGTGGCACGGCCCCGCCGGGCCCTCGGCTCTGCCCCCCCCCACCCCGCCGACCCCCGGCCCTGCCCTGCCCTCCCCGCGCGAGCACCGCGCGGCACCCCCCCACCGGATCCCCGCAGGGAGAAGGCGGCGAAGAACCGGGTCCTGCGCCACAGCGTGTCCCAGATGTCGAGCCACGGCTTCGGGCACGGGCGCGGGGGCCTCGGGTCCACGGCGTCCCTGCGGTCCTACCAGCTGCCGTCGGCCACCCAGTCAGGGGGCGCGTGGGGGCACGGCGCGCCGCACGACCACGAGCGGGCGCGCATCCCCGCCCGGGAGGTCGTCCTGGACAAGGTGGAGAACCGCCGCAAGTTCAACATCCGCGTCACGTACGCCACGCAGAGCATGCTCTCGTCCCGCGTCACCGAGCTGAGGGACCTGCTGATGGAGGAGGCCTGCAGGGCCTTCGCCGACAGGCTGCGGCGGTACGCCAAGTACGGCATGAACCGGGCCCTGCGGGAGAAGACGCACCGGCTCGTCGAGAACGACCTCGTGCGGCGCGTGGCGGTCGAGCTCGGCCGCTTCCAGGACATCCTCGAGGGGGAGGACGCGCTCAAGAGCGTGGCGCGCAAACGGCTCGAGGACGAAATGCGGAGCCTCCAGGCGCAGGCCGACATGGACCCGCACGGCGCCGCGGGGGACAGCGACGCGGGGGGGCTCGGGGGGGGCTGGGGGACGGCGCGGCCGCGGAGCGCGGCGCGGCCCCTGTCGCGCGGCCTCAGCACGCGGAGCCGACCGGGCAGCCAGGGGAGCCGGGCGCCGAGCCGGTGGGCGAGCCGGGCGCACCTCTCGCGGATAGGGTTCGACAGCGTGTCGCGGGCGGCGTTCGACGGCGCCGGCGCGCCGGGGCAGGGCCCGGGGCGGGACACGGCGCGCAAGGGGGTCCGGTTCGGCGGGGGCGACTCGGAGGCCGACGCCTCCCCCGACGCCACGGGGCGCGCCCTGTCGGGCTTCTCGTCGGACGACGCGGCGGACGCCGAGGCCGAGCTCGACGCCGTGGTGGACCACCTCCTCGAGCTGTGGGAGCAGACGCGGGCCCACCCGTCCCAGCCCCTCCTCGGCACCCTCGCCTACCAGATGGATCTCAAGACCTTCCGCCTGACCGAGGAGCGGGCCCCGCCCGTGCTGCGGCCCGTGGCCGAGTACGCCCGGCGCCCGGCGCGCGCCGCCGGGGCCGCCTCGGAGACGGAGGAGGACGTGGAGGACGAGGGCGGCCGCGGGGACGACGGCCGCGGCCCCGTGCGCATGGTCCTGGCGCAGGGCCCGCGGGGGTACCGGCTCCGGGAGGACGGCGGGTACTACTTCCTGTCCGGGGTGGCGCACCACCTGATGCCGAGCCGGCGGGGGACCAAGAGCACGGTGAGCAAGTCGCTGTCCGAGTTCGCCAGCAAGTCGTTCGGGCGGCGCAACATGGTCGTCGGGGGCCCGGCGGGGGCCACGCTGGACAGCAAGACGGACCGGGCGATCCGGACGCAGATCGTGAGCGGGGGGCGGCGGGGCAAGGTGGACGCGTTCAGCCTCTCGACGGCGCAGAAGCTCCGGCTGGACCACAGCGACCTCGGGCAGGCCATGATGCGCGGGGCCGGGACGGTCCGGTGCCTCGCGCGCTGCGTCGAGGCCATGGCCTCGTGCAAGGCCGTGACCCTGCGCCGGAACGGCCTGCGGCACACGCAGCTGGAGGAGATCCTGGCCATCCTGACCGAGTCGGGCGCGGAGCACTGGTCCCTGTGCAGCCTGGACCTGTCCGGGAACGAGATCGGCGAGGCCGGGTCGGTGAGCGCGGCGGGGGGGTCCCAGCGGGGGCTGGCCCCCGGCGGCGGGGCCGGCGGCGGCGACCCCTTCCTGGCGGGGGCCCTGGGGGGAGCGGGGGACGCCGCCCGGGCCGAGCGCGGGAGGCAGCCCTCGGCGCGCTCCCTGCACCTGCGCGAGATCCGCGCCGAGGCCAAGCGCGTCGCGGGCCGCATGTGGGAGCGCTTCAACGACTTTGCCCTCGAGCTCCGCCGCGGCGGCCTGGCCACCACCGACGCCGGCCCCACCAACTACCGCCAGGGCCAGGTCAGCGAGGCGGAGCTGATGGAGATCACCGGGTACGGCAAGCAGTGGCGCGACGACGCGGGGCTGGGGGACTACGCCTGGGTCGACACGATGCACCTCGACATGGGGAGGGAGGGCCGCGCCCAGACGGCGTCGCTCGCCGCCGCCCGGCGCCGCGGGGCGGGCGGGGGGGCCACCCCGGTCGGGTGGCGCGCCGACGCCGACCCGGCCCCGGGCGTCGCCGTGGTGTGTGCCTTCCTCCTCCGCGAGGCCATGCTCTTCCAGGGCGGGGCGGCGCCCGGGGACACGTTCGTCTCCTGGGCCGGCATCGCCGAGGGGCCGGACCCCGCCCGCGCCGGGCGGGACGGGGGCAGCAGCGACTCCGGGGGGGACGAGCCCGGGGGCGCCGCCGGGGGTCCGGGGAGCGACGGCGGGGGGCGGGGCGCCCCGGGCGAGGCGCCGGGCCCGCCGCCCCCCCCCGGGGGGGGGGGGGGCACCGGCGGGGGCGGGGGGCCGGGGAGCGAG
>Ga0181582_10004324_pt1 | contig 11483 bp, 9 predicted proteins | sample 071ome_32_FD_132438 | JGI IMG/M metagenome (GOLD analysis project Ga0181582, IMG submission 132438) | Coastal salt marsh microbial communities from the Groves Creek Marsh, Skidaway Island, Georgia - 071405AT metaG (megahit assembly) | ecosystem: Environmental > Aquatic > Marine > Intertidal zone...
ATGATATTCTAGGTACGATTGTGAAAGAAGAAGTTAGCTCCATGGAAGACGTCGTCGTCCGAGGCGTCGCTCTCGACAAGAATCAGGCTAAAGTGACCATAACCAACTTGCCGGACAAACCCGGGACAGCGGCCACCGTGTTCAGTGGACTGTCTCAAGCAAATGTGGTCGTCGACATGATCGTGCAGAACATAGGCAGAAACGGTGTCGCGAATATGACCTTTACGGTGCCGCGGGACGACACGACTCGAGCATCCAAGGCGGTGGAAACTATTTTGGAACAGCTTGGGGGCGGGGAAGTTACGCTTGTTGGGGATATAGCTAAGCTCTCGGTAGTTGGTATTGGCATGCGGAGCCACTCGGGGGTAGCCGAGAAATTGTTCACGGCCTTGGGCGATACTCAAGCGAATATCCAGATCATAAGTACGTCGGAAATAAAGATTTCTGTAGTTATCGATGAAAAGGATTCCGATCGAGCTCTACAAGCTGTGCACACGGCGTTCGGTCTCGATGCCGACTAGATATGAAATTCTTGAGCTCGAGAGCGGAGACCGAACCGTGCGGTTTCAGCGAGGCGGTCAGGATTGGCTTGGCTCCGGATGGCGGTCTTTTCGTACCCAGCGAGCTGCCCGACCTTTCTCTGGAAATTCCTTCTTGGGCGGGAGAGCCGTATTCGAAAGTATGCTATAGATTCTTTAGGCATTTCGCGACCGATATTGATGATAGCGAACTAGAGTCGCTAATCGCCAAAGCGTATTCGACATTTGATGATAAAGGATTGGCGCCGATCATCGATCTGGATGATCGCATCAGCGTTCTAGAGCTGTTTCACGGTCCCACGTTAGCGTTCAAGGACTATGCTCTTCAATTGCTGGGCAGGTTCTATGAACGTCAGGTTGCGCTTTCAGGAGAATCCATAAACGTGTTGGGCGCGACATCGGGGGATACGGGGGCTGCGGCGATTAATGGGCTGATTGGGCGATCGGGAGTAAATATCTTCATCCTCTATCCCGATGGACGGATCTCCTCGCTGCAGGAGCGGCAAATGACCTGCACCGGGGAGTCGAACGTTTTCCCGATCGCCGTTGAAGGAAGTTTCGACGATGCTCAACGGGAGCTTAAGGCGGTATTTGGAGATCGGGCATTCAGCGAGCGGATTAAGTTGTCGGCCGTAAACTCGATTAACTTGGCCCGTATCCTAGCCCAATGCGTATACTACATTTACGCGTGGCTGCAAATTAGCGAATCTCTTCGAGAGAGAACGGTATTTGTCGTGCCGACAGGAAATTTCGGAAATGTCCTCGCCGGTTGGCTGGCCTCGAGAATGGGCATGAAGGTGGCTGGCTTCCGGGTGGCAACGAATCGAAACGATATACTAAATCGGTTTTTCAATACCGGAGAATATTCGGTCGGTACGGCTAGTCAGAGTTTAGCGCCTTCCATGGATATCCAGGTCGCTTCGAATTTCGAGAGATTCCTGTATTATGTCCTTGGGGAGGATGGAGACCAGGTTCGCCTAGTGATGGAGGATTTCAAATCGACGGGCGTATTCAAGGCGGACGATCGATCGATAGTCGATAACATGTCGAGTTCGCGAATGACGGACGGAGAGATTCGAGAAACGATCAGATCGGTGTATCAAAAATATGGTTATGTATGCGACCCGCACACTGCGTGCGCCTTCAAGGGTTTAGATGCGTTCGACCATTGCGTTGTCCTAGCCACGGCCCATCCCGCCAAGTTTCCTGAAACGGTCCTGGAAGCTACTGGACAAACGGTGATCCATCCGAGCTTGGAAGCCTTGAAAAGCCGCAAAATCGTCAGATACCCGTTGCATGTAGACGCGAATACGATCAAAGCATTCATAGAATCCAAGCAGAATACCCCGTAAAACGTTTTAAAAATGAGCAAACCGAAGATCCTAGTTTACGACACGACGCTAAGAGATGGCACTCAGGGCGAGGGCATCTCCTTTTCCGTTACCGACAAACTGCGAATAGCGAAAAAATTCGACCAGTTTGGAATCGACTATATCGAAGGTGGCTGGCCTGGGTCGAATCCGCGCGACATGGCGTTCTTCGACGAAGCCAAAAAATTGGTGCTCAAGCACTCGAAGATTGCCGCTTTCGGATCGACGCGAAGAGGCAACCTAGCGGCTAGTGAAGACCTGCAGTTACAAACCTTGTTGGATGCGGAAACGCCCGTAGTAACGATTTTCGGCAAAACGTGGCTGCTCCATGTTGAAGAAGTTCTGAGAGTGAAGCCCGAAGAAAATCTGGCCATGATCGAAGACTCGGTCCGATTTCTCAAAGAAAACGGGAGGGAAGTGGTTTACGATGCCGAGCATTTCTATGATGGATACTCTGACAATGCGGAGTATGCATTGAAAACCCTGGAGGCAGCGGTGAGGGGAGGAGCAGACTGTTTAGCTCTATGCGATACGAATGGCGGGAAAATGGTCGGAGCGTTGTCGAGGATTACTAGGGACGTTGTCGATAAGTTTCCTGAAACGCGTATAGGGGTTCATTGTCACAATGACGCTGGGGTTGGTGTAGCTGTCTCATTAGCCGGAATCGAAGCTGGGGCGACGCATGTGCAAGGAACTTTCAATGGCTATGGCGAGCGTGTCGGCAACGCGAACTTGACGACGATTATCCCAAATTTGGATCTGAAGCTTGGATACAGCATGAACTGCAGCCCGAATCTGGGCAATTTGCGGAACATCTCTTTATTCTTGTCTGATTTGGCCAATCAGTCGCACGATAAGAAAGCGCCTTATGTAGGTTTGTCGGCGTTTACCCATAAAGGTGGCGCTCACGCGGATGCGACCAAAAAGGTGGGCTACAGCTATGAGCATATAAAGCCAGAAAAGGTGGGAAACAAGCAACGCGTTCTTGTATCCGATATGGCAGGACGCAGTAGTTTATTGATGAAGGCTCAAGAGCTGGGAGTAAATATAGATCGAAGTTCTCCTGAAACGAAGGCTATTATCGATAAGCTAAAGGAGCTTGAGTATAATGGTTACGAATACGAGTCAGCCGATGCATCGCTTCGGTTGCTCCTCGACAAATTCACGGGCAAGCACAAGCCGCATTTCGAATTCGAGGGTTACCGTGTCATTGTCGAGAAGCGGTCGCCGAATGAACCCACAACCTCAGAAGCGACTATCAAGGTCAATGTGGAAGGCGAGCCTCATTACACGGTTGCGGAATCAAGCGGGCCGATTGGAGCTTTGGATAGCGCTCTCAGGCTTGCCCTGGCGAAGACCTATCCAAATCTCAAGAATTTGGAGCTCAAGGACTACAAAGTTCGAATTTTAGCTTCCCAGTCTGGGGCGAATGCGAAGACTCGCGTTCTGATCGAGTCCGCAGATGGCGAAGAGATTTGGGGAACGGTTGGGGCCAGCGACAACATTATTGAGGCGAGCTGGCAGGCCATCAGAGACTCAGTTGAGTACAAACTGCTTCGTGATGGTTGTGAATCTGGAGACTGATCCTGTCCTCCACGAAGAATGAACTAATGTCATTGACCGAGGCGAGCAGGCAGTGAGCGATGCCATGGAAGCGGAGCGAGTGGTCGGCAATTGTCCTCTCCTATGCCTTTGAGAAAAGGCGTGTCTTCATCATTGGCTTTGTTGAAGGACTCTTGAGTTGATTAGGAACGCGTCAAACCAATCCTCAATAGCGAGAAACCTAGCAAGGATCAGAGCGGTTTTCTGTAGAGATACCCTGAAGGAGCCTCGAAAACTAGATTCTGCCCATACGCCCCTCGAAATACGAGCCCTCGCTCGTTGTCCACGATATCATTCAATTTAAAGACCCGTCCACCCAGTAGCAGCCTGGAATTAGCGCCAGCGGAACGGAAACCGGATACCTGGAGTTCGTCTACGAAGTCCTGGATTTTGAAATCAAATTGAGGTTTTCCCGGGGCGGATTCGACGATTTCCCCCGGTTCTTCCTGGGATTGCGGATTTTGGGAGACCTCCGAATCGGCGTTGGGATTCTCTACCGATCCAGAGTCAGCAAGGCCCAGTTCGGCATTGGGGTTTGACTCTTGGTCAAGCAAAGCGCTTTCCATGCTAGCTTGGACGCTTTTGCTCTGGAGATCTGATCCGGAATCGGGTTTTTTGGCGTTATGGCTATCGACTTGGGCAATAATTTCAGTAACCGGATTGCTGGTCAAGGGGCTGGACGCCAAGGAAGTTTGTTCGCTGGCTTCCTCGGAGTGAGAGTTGGCAGCCAGCCCAGATAGATAGGCCTTGCTGAAATAGACGAATGCTCCCCCCAGGCCGAGGAGGACAACGCCGGCGCCAGTTAGTCCGAGAAGGATCGATAAACTAGCATTTTTCTTCTGGCGGGCGGGAGATAGCCCATTGCCCATCGCATTCGAATCGTAAACGGGTGTGTCGGACGTGGCCTCCCTGAGGTTGAGGCTACGACGTTGTTGCTCCTTTGTTAGGGCCTGATTTATCAAGCTCATGGCTGAAACACGTTGTTGTCGCTAGGGAGGAAATTCTCTCCCCACGTTTACAACGACCCTTCCTTGCCTATGTTTAGGAACACTTGCTCCTCAAATTCAGAATTGGGACCAGACACTCTGCTTCTAGTCTAGCCGAATTCCAGCGACTTGATCTCTTTCAGAGCCGTGCGTACGTCCTTAACTTTCACTACTTCGGAGCTGCGGATATAGGCGGAAAGCAGGGCTTTATCGCAGATGTTATTAATGATCCGGGGTACGCCTTTCGCCTTCCAGTGAATCCAGCGAATGGCCCAGCTGGTGAAGAATGGTATGCCTTGTCCGCCTGCCATGGCAATCCGGTGATGGATATACTGCTCAACTTGGTACCGATTCAAGGGGACGAGCTCCGTATGGACGAGGATGCGTTGGCGAAGCTGTCGAAGTCGATTCTCTCCCAATATCTTTTTGAACTCGGGTTGCCCCATCAGAATAATTTGCAAGAGTTTTTGCTTGTCCGTTTCCAAATTCGATAGGAGCCGTAACTGTTCCAGAAGGTCAAACGTGAGGTTTTGGGCTTCGTCGATAATCAAAAGGATGTCTTTCCCTTTCTGGATTCGGTCGAGAAGAACGTCATTGACCTGCTTGACAAGTCCGCTTCGGCTCCGGCTTTTGCCTTCCTCGCCAAGTTCGGACAAGATAGTCTTGAGGAGCTGGGTTTCGGTTATTCGAGGATTCAGTATCAAAGCGCTTTCATACTTCTCCTCATCTATTTCGTTAATGAAATGGCGGCATAGGGTGGTCTTCCCGCAACCAACTTCACCGGTCAACACGATGAATCCTTTCTTTTCCGCAATGCCGTATTTCAGGTGCTGCAGGGCTTCCTGGTGAGTCGGACTTAGATAGAGGAAATTCGGATCAGGAGTGATGTTGAAGGGCATCTCCTTGAGACCGTAGAAACTCTGATACATGTGGGTAAATTTTCTTCTAAATTGAGAGGAGGCTGCAATTATATTTTTGCAACCTTGGAATCTTTAAGCGTATTTAGCGATCGTCTTCGAATGAGGTCGACTCGATTATTGAATGCTGTTTTCCTACTTGCTTTTCTGGTTATAGCCAGTTTTGCGGGCTCTTATGCGCTGGAAAGGTACCGGAAACTCGAAGTTATGAGGAGTTCTGAGGCCAAAGCGGCGACCCGGCTCCTGCAAATGCAGATCGCCACTAGCAGCAAACGGGTTGCTTTAGCGAGACTCAACCATGATCCTGAATACGTGGAGCGCTTAATTCGGCAAAAATTGAATTATGCCAAAGCGGGGGAAACTGTTTTCAAGTTCGAATACGACGGGCCGTAGGCAAACCATCAGAGGGTTCCGATCCCTTGTTCTTCTTTTAACGCGAAAGATAGGAATCTTATGGATACGAGGGAGGCATTCAAAAGTAATGGGCAGGGCCATGTCTTTGCTTATTGGGATGAACTTGATGAGCATGAGAAATCTTCCTTGCTCGAGCAGGCAAGCGAAATTGATCTCGGCGAGCTGGATGGGCTAGTCTCCAAGCTGGTCAAGGGTGATTCGGCGGAACCGGAAGTTGATTACAGCGGGTTGAAGCCGGCCCCGTATGTGCCATTGCCGGAAAATTTGGACGAGGATCCGCAATGGAAATCCGCAAAGGAAGCTGGTGAAGCGGCGCTCAGAAACGGCAGAGTAGCTGCTTTTACAGTGGCCGGTGGTCAAGGTACGCGGCTGGGCTATGATGGACCCAAAGGAACGTTTCCAGTGACTCCGATCAAGAAGAAGACGCTTTTTCAGGTTTTCGCGGAGAAGATCCGAGCGACACGGAAACGTTTCGGTTGCCAGCTCCCTTGGTATATCATGACAAGCCATGCTAACCACGAGGCGACCACTTCTTTTTTCGAAGCGCATAATTATTTCGAATTGGGTGGGGATTCGGTTAGATTCTTTCGCCAAGGGCGCATGCCGGTGGTGGATTTTGAGGGTCGCATCCTGTTGGAATCGAAAGGGAAGATTGCCATGAGTCCCGACGGGCACGGAGGGGCCTTGAGAGCTCTCGATCGAAGCGGGGCCCTTGCGGAGATGGAGGGTAAGGGGATTGATTTGCTCAGCTACTTTCAGGTGGATAATCCCCACGTTCAAGTTGCTGACCCGCGCTTCCTAGGTTTCCATATCCAGTCGGGTTCCGATATGGCGAGCAAGATGCTCCCCAAGGCCTATGAAAAAGAAAAGCTGGGCCATTTCTGCTTAAATGGGGACCGACTGGAGGTTATAGAATACAGCGATATGCCTGATACTCTGACTGCTATGCGTGACAAGGACGGAAAATTGCTATTCATAGCGGGAAGCGTGGCTATACACGTGATATCGGTACCGTTTATCCAAAAAATTGTGTCCGAAGGGGGTCCGATGTCTTTGCCCTTTCATAGAGCGGTAAAGAAAATTGCCTCCCTCGATGAGCAGGGAGCGCCTCAGATGCCAGATATGCCTAATGGCGTTAAATTTGAAATGTTCGTTTTCGATGCGTTGCCATTGGCTAGAAATTCGGTGATCGTAGAAACGACGAGATTGGGCGATTTTAGCCCGGTCAAAAACGCGACAGGAGTTGATTCCGCAGACAGTTGCCAAAAAGATCAGCAGAGATTATTCGCGAGTTGGCTCGCCCACGAAGGGGTGGAATTAGCTCTGGATGATGAGGGCGTTCCGATCAAGAAAATTGAAGTGTCGCCTTTGTATGGATACGATCAAGATAGCTTTAGCGATTCCTGGGCTTCTGGGAGGCCGTCGGTGGATTTTTCCCAGGACTCGTATGTAGATTGATCGAATTTTTCCCAGCCGCGCAGCTAGGGTGGCATCGGCCGAAAAATTTGCGGAGACGCGCTTTTTATTTCTGATTAACGCAAATGGCGTTTTCGTTTCTTGCCTCTTCTAGAGGCGGAAAGAAACTGAGAGTCGCAAGGCCTACGAGTTGGTAGCGACGAGAGATAGGCCTGCCGATTCTAGATGGTGCTAAATAGTGTAAATGCCTTAATCGTAGAGCCAGATTCGACTCGGGCTAGACGTCTGGCGGACTTGCTGGAAGGCATAGAAGACATCGATATTCATTGTTTGGTGGTCCATTCTCTGGCGATCGCTCGCAAGCGTTTAGCGGAGAATTCCATCGGTATTGTCCTGACTGGTCTGGAGATGATCGACGCAAGGGGCTTGGACTCCCTCGTGGCGATGAATCCAGATCGCAACCGGATACCGGTAATCGCGATCGTGGAGGGATCAGAACCAGACGTTGTATTAGATGCAGTCAGAAGCCTTTCGGACGATTGCCTTTTTTGGTGCGATTTGGGAGAGGAAATGGTTCGGCATTCCGTGTACTATGCTCTGGAGCGAAAAGCTATGTTACAGCAAATAAGGAGTCGTCCAATAGAAGAGTCGAATGGCGAATTTCAGATAGTACTCGATAAGATACGGGACGCGATTTTCGTAGTTGGGCGACAGGATGGAGTTTTATTGTATTCAAACTTTAGGGCCAAAGAATGGTTTGGAGCCAACGTGGGGGAGGCTCTCGAGGACGTGCTAGAATACGGTTTGCTAGAGTCGGATGAAGTGGAGATGGAGATCACCACGCGCTATCCGTCGGTCCCGAGGGTGACCTTGCGGTCAGAAACTGTCAATTGGAGTGGAAGCGATGCTTGCCTGATTTCCTTGCGGGAGATTTCCAAACAAAAGAGGGCGGAAGATGCGTTTCTGGTCTCGCAGCGAAAATTGGAGCTAATCCAGTCGGGGGCTGGTTGCTGGATTTGGAACGCGACGACTAAAGAATTATTTCTATCGGAATCGATTTCTGGAAGCTTGGGGTACTGTGTAGAGATCGGGAGTCATACAGCCAGACCGCTCGAATCGCTGGTGCATCCGGATGATAAAGAAAAGGCGGAATCCTTTTTTGGAAGACTGAAAGGACGTCTTTCTCGCGACGAGGAAGTAGATTTTAGAATACGTTGCGCGGACGACTTGTTCGTTAGCATTGTCGTTAGAGGCGGGACGGAGTTAATAGGTATCGCTCTTGGGCATTTCGTGGGGGCAGCTTTTCGAACGGATGAAAAGCGCGAGGCCTATTTAAACGCGGAGGTCTTCGATTCCTCGGAGCAAGTGCCTTCTGAAGAGACCGAAGCCAACAATAGCGAATCGCTGAAACCGGGAAGGATTGCTTTGATAGTCGATGACGAAGAGGTTCTACGAAAGGCTTTGCAAACGATACTAGGTTCATACGGCTACGAAACCGTGCTCGCTGAAGACGGGTTAGAGGGAATTCGGGAGTATGAGCGAAATGCCGATAGAATCGAAGTAGTGATTCTCGACGTGAACATGCCGAGAGTCGATGGAGGCAAGGTGTTTGAACGAATTCGATCAGATGGGAACTTTATTCCTATTATAATGACGAGCGGAAACGATGACCGCCAAGCATTGCCGTTCAAAGATGGAGACAAAGAGAATTGCGACTTTCTGCTCAAGCCATTCGGCTTGGATGAAGTAAAGCGAGTATTGGATCGCTTTTTCGAGAAGACAGATAGATTGAATCGCTCTGGAAAGAGCCCATCAAACGGTTTGTAAGCTAGATAAACATCATAGCTGGCTGTTCGATAATCCTTTTGATAGCGTGTAGGTACTGGGCGCCGACAACTCCATCTACGACGCGATGATCGCAGCTTAGCCCGATATTCATTATGTGAGCTGCTTCTATGCTGCCACTGTCTCGTACGACGGGCCGGGTGATGCTAGCGCCAACCGAAAGAATGCCAGCATTGGGCGTGTTGATGATTCCATAGAATCCTTTCACCCCAAACATGCCCAGATTAGTTACCGTGAAGGTGCTATTAGACATCTCGTTCGGAGATAGCTTTTTGGATCGAGCTTTGTCTATCAGCTCTTTCGCCTCGGTAGCGATGGCAGTAATGGACTTGGCATCGGCATTTCTAATAACGGGTGTCAAGAGGCCGTCTTCGATGGCAACGCCGAAGGCAATGTCGACTGTAGGATGCTGGCGAATCGTCCTGCCTTCCCATGATCGATTCATGGCGGGTACGCGTCGCAGGGCTTCAGTTGCTGCCTTGAGCAGGAAGTCGTTGACAGAAATCTTGAGTTCCGGTTGCCCGTTGCCTTTTTCAGCGAGTTCGGTATTCAGCTGTTTCCTCAGTTCGAGGAGCGGGCCCACTTCTATCTCGGTTTCGAGGTAGAAATGCGGAGCGTTGTTCTTGCTCTCCTGTAATCGCTTGGCGATTACGGACCTCATTTGAGAAACGGGAATTTCCTCAGCCACGGCTATGCCGGGACCTTTTGAAACGATATCGGCTCCTCGGTTAACGCTTGGGCCAGTGGATTCCGCTCCCAATACGTCCTTTTTAACGATTCGGCCGTTGGGCCCTGTTCCGGTAATCGTCGCCAGATCGATGCCCTTTTGCTCGGCCAGCTTTCGGGCTAAAGGCGATGCCTTGATTCGACTCGAATCCGTTTTACTGGTAACCGTTACCCTAGGTTCTTGAGTGTTTTCCAGAGATTGCGGGTTGCCGGTTGGCGATTCCTCTTTGGAATCGCAATCTGAAGGGGCAGGGGCGGCAAGATCGCTTGATTCGGCCGCCTCGTAGGTCTCGCCCTCTTCACCGATAGCGGCGATGGGAGATCCCACCGGTACTTGCGATCCGGTGGCTGCTATCTGCTTGATCAGAATTCCGTCATCAAAGGCTTCCAACTCCATCGTAGCCTTGTCCGTTTCGATTTCCGCGATGACATCGCCCGATTCGATCCGGTCGCCTTCGTTCTTCAGCCAGGTCGCGACAGTCCCCTCGGTCATGGTGTCGCTCAGTTTGGGCATGTCGATAATGGTGGCCATAGCTTCTGATATTTTATTCGGTGATTAGCGTTTAGCGTAGGGTCGTCGCTCAGCAGATTTCCAAAGCCTTTTTGACGACCACATCGGCTTTGGGCAGTTGTATTTTTTCCAATGGTGGGCTGTAGATTGCGGGAGCGTCTAGCGCGGAGATTCTTTGAATGGGGGCGTCGAGGTAGTCGAAAGCCTGGTATTGAATAAGGTGGGAAATCTGAGAGCCAACTCCGCAGAAGGGTTTGTTTTCCTCTACCAGTACTGCCCGATTCGTCTTTTTGACCGAATTCACTATGGTTTCCTCGTCCAGCGGGCGTATGGATCTCAAGTCAACGACATCGGCTTCAATTCCGTGCTTGGAACTGAGAATTTCCGCGGCTTCGAGGCAAACTAGAACAGAAGGCCCATGGGCAATTAGGGACAAATCGGAACCTTCGCGTTTTATATCCGCTTTCCCGAGAGGCACGACATAATCGTCATCGGGGACTTCTCCCTTGTTATTGTACATGATAGTGCTTTCCATCACGTAAACAGGGTCATTGTCCCGAATGGCTGATTTCAACAATCCCTTGGCATCGTATGGAGAAGATGGGCACACGACTTTCAACCCTGGCGTATTAGCGATAAAATTCTCCGGAGTATGGGAGTGCGTAGCGCCTACGCCTGTCCCTCCGTTGGCGGGTCCCCTAATGACGATAGGTACGTTGATTAGACCCCCTGACATATAGCGAACGCTGGCCGCATTATTGATGATTTGGTCCCATGCGACGTAGGCGAAACTCCAGAACATCAGCTCCATGACTGGGCGGATGCCCAACATCGAAGCCCCAATTCCCATTCCAATAAACCCGGCTTCACTAATAGGAGCATCGACGATTCGTTTGGGGCCGAATTTTTCAAGGAGCCCCTCGGTTACTTTGTACGCTCCATTGTATTGGGCGACCTCTTCGCCGATTATGACGACATTCTCGTCTCTTTCGAGCTCGTCGATCATGGCATCTTTGAGGGCTTGGCGGTAGGTGATTTCTGGCATGAAAAATTACTTTGTAGAAAGTTACCGGTATTTAATTTACGACGACTAATGGGAGGATTCAATCGTTGAAGAATATTCTTCCGCACGATGCCTTTTTGTCGGGATTATCCTC
>Ga0181582_10004328_pt1 | contig 11480 bp, 7 predicted proteins | sample 071ome_32_FD_132438 | JGI IMG/M metagenome (GOLD analysis project Ga0181582, IMG submission 132438) | Coastal salt marsh microbial communities from the Groves Creek Marsh, Skidaway Island, Georgia - 071405AT metaG (megahit assembly) | ecosystem: Environmental > Aquatic > Marine > Intertidal zone...
CTGTACGTCTTGAGCGACAATTCCAGCGGCTAGTTTTCCTGCTGGTGGTTCGTTCGGGATTCGCAGCGTGAAGTCCACTGATACTGCTGATTCCGCCGGGACTGTGACCTGTTCCTTTTCGAGGAATATCCAACTACCCATCAATTCCGGATTCCGATCAAGATTCTCAACAACAAGACCGCCTGCAGCCCCGGTCGCACCGTCTGCTGGATAGCGCTGGACCGTCACCGGTTCGGTCGAATGATTTGAGATTCTCAAGGTGTCTTCAATCTCTGATCCGGGCAGTAAGTCGTAGATAAAGTGCGAGTCATCCGAGTTTTTCGGGCTCAGCTCAAACGGGATACCGCTTGCGCTTGCAAGAACTGAATTAATGGTGATTGCCGTCGCTATCAACACCAGGCAAATTACTAACTTTTTCATAACGAGTCTCCTTCAAATTTTCTGGATATATAGAGACTCGCCGGTGGACTCATACCGCAGGTATTCGTAGTGAAGGATTTAGGTAGGAAAGCTTCTGGTGCTGGTTAATAAAACAGGGGTCGGGCAGAAATGCCCGACCCCTGTATGACCCAAAGTCGCAAGGATAGTTTGAGCGTTTTGGTTAGAAGGAGGAAACTTCCGAGCCGTAAAGCGTGTATGTAACGGTTGCTTCGTACTCACCTGCAAGTTGTAATGCAGGAATTTCAAGCTGGTAGTCAGCATCGAAGCTGTAGGTACCCATTCCGTAATCCTCACCGGCCGACGCGAGAGTGACTGCGGAGTCGATGGCCGTGTATGAGCTGATGCTCGATACTGGACCTTCTTCTTCGTCAATCGCCTGTCCGCTCGTTCGAGCTAGGTTATCGACCTTCACTGAGAAATTCTCCGCGCTGATTGACTCGCTAGCGATGTCGCCCTGACCTGCAAAGTTGGACGATTCAACGGTCACGTACCAACCAGCCGCTGTACCACGGTGGTCCTGAACGACGATGCCTGAAGTGACATCACCAACGAGCTGGGCATCTTCGCTCCAGTTCGGGTCGTCACCGTCGCTGTCGGTCAGATCCAACGCTGCGGTGTTTGAGACGGAAATCTCGCCCCCAGCGATAGTAACCGCTGCGTCTTGTTTGTCCTCGTCTGCGCTGGCGAGACCAGGTGCAAATGCACCCATGGCGAGGACGATTCCAAGTGTGATAGCCCAGAGCATACGCTTGCTGAAGCTAGAGTGTGCAAAGAGATTCATTTCTGCTTCCTATTACTTGTTTGCTTCGGGGGCCTTCCCCGTTTGCATGAATCCAAAGTTCATTCACTCACTGATACTTTTCGCAGGTTGTCAGCAGGAAATTTGTAGGTAAAGCTGGACCGATAAAAATGGATTCCTGCCGGATTCCTACAGAACGTGTGCATAGGTCGTTCACTCTGGCTTTTATGACCACGCGTACACGCAAACGTTTAATAGCCCCGAGCTCGTTCGACTATCTCTTTACGCAACTTGAACCGATGCGGAGGATACGGCTTGCCCCTGTGCCGGTTTTTGTGATCACAGGTATGTTCGCTGTCCTGATCTCTGTTGCGAGTTTCATCGGTGCACGTGAAGTTGCGCACCACTCTCAGGATCACCTGATCGAAGCCCAGGATGGTCTTGCTACAACCGTTCAGGCAGGCCTTGAGGCAATCACAAGCGACATCCGGGCGGTGGCAACCTTTACCGCACATACGGAGATGTTGGACCAGGATAGGTTTGGACGATTCGTAGCCGACGTAAAGTCACAAGGACTGTGTGCTGAATCAATTCTTGGAATTGGTTTGGTATCGAGCTCAAGTGATGACGACGAAGGCTTTTACATGGGACCACTGGACATCGAGACTCTTAATTCCATAAAAGCGTCGGCCCAGTTCGATTCTGGAGTCGCTGAGCTCGCTACGAGTGATGTTAGTTACTACGCAGTACCTATTGCAGATTTCAAAGATGACATGGTGGTCTTCTTAACGAAGGTTGACATCAATGAGCCCAATTCCCGGGTCGTGTTCTCGATTCACGATTCGGACTTGTTGACCGATTCTCTCGTCCCTGCAAACTCAGGAGTTCACGGTGTTGAGGCGATCGCTATGGAGATTGTTCATGTGTTTACTGGACAGCTCGTAGGATCAGATTCCTTCGACCAATCGGATTCAGCGGACGTTCGTCTAACAGTGCCCCCCTCCAAGTTCGAAGCGAGCGGGACAGAGTGGTCTGAGAGATTGCTCGCTCCCGGCGATTTTGCACAGCTCCGCTCAGATAAATCGGTGATCCCTGCAATAGTCGTTTCCGGTCTCGCGCTGATGACTATAACCATCGGCATTTACTACATCGTTTACCGACCAACCGAATTGCTCCGGAATCGGGCGGTAAAGGCGGAAGCTGATTATCAGACCGAGTTGGCTGTCAATTCTCGACTGGAGACTTCTGTTGACCTTGTTATGCAGTCGGCGAGTGAAGGAATTTTGCTGGTCGATCAGCACCGCCGGATTATCTGGATCAACGATTCCTTTAGGGATCTGTTCGGAATTGGCGATGATGTATGGGTCGGGCGAAGTAGCACAGAACTTGAGCACACAATGGATTCGGTATTGAACTCGTTTGATTCAGAATTCCACCAGAATGTCGATGACATCTATTCCGATACCAACCGCAGGTTGCATGGAGAGGTGTTTCAGATTCCGGGCGTTGCTGGCGACAGGTTTGTGTCGAGAAGCACTGTTCCTGTATCCCGAACGGACGGACAGTACTTAGGAAGATTGTGGATATACAGCGGCGTCACTGAGATGCAGAAAATATCTGATGCCAGATCCAATCTAGTCTCACACGTTTCGCACGAATTACGTACTCCGCTCCCCACGGTGATGGGGCATGTGTATTTGCTGGCAGATGGATTGCTGGGTGAGTTGAGTGATGATCAAAATCGGTCGGTTAATGCTGCCTCTTCGGCTCTTCACCGGCTGGGAACCATTCTTGACGATCTGTTGGATGTGTCTCGAATCGAAACCGGAAATCTGGAGGTTTTCTTCGACCAGGTTTCTGGGGTCGATCTCATTTCAAAAATCGTGAAAGAGTTTGAGCTTAAATTCCGTAGTTCGGGGATCGGTCTGACCTTCAACTCCATCGGGGATGATCCCGTATGGCTTGATGCGGTGCGTTATGGGCAGGTGGTCACGAACCTACTGTCGAATGCTGCTCGTTATACCGATGCTGGTGGCAGAGTCGACGTATTAGTTCGTAGTACCGAGAATAGTATCGAGTTGCAAGTGACCGATACTGGTATCGGTATTCCTTCCGACAAGCTGGACGCAGTTTTCGAGCCGTTCTCTTCGGCACAAAACTTGCCGTCTAGAAAGCAGGGCAGCACCGGGCTAGGCCTGGCCGTTTCGAAGGGATTAGTTGAGCTTCACAACGGGACAATCACAGTCACCAGTAAAAAGGGTACCGGGTCACAGTTCACGGTCACGGTTCCGGCTGTTCAATCTGATTGGATTAGACTGGCTTAGCCGGTCGGTATCGGTAACCAAATCACCTTATACTGTCTCAATCATGTTCGGCATTGCACGATCTTGTTCGATCTTGGCCCGAAGATATCCGACGTACAAACGGACTGAACTCAAAGCAGCTTCCATTGCGTCTGTGCCCCAGACGAGGTCGAGAAGTTGTTTTGACTGAGCACCTGGTTCGGATGTGACACGAGCGCTTTCAGCAGTCGAAATTCGTATGCAGTGAGTTGGATATCTCGCCCATCGACACTCACTTCGTGCGAATCGAACACCTATATTGACGCGGTCATCAATATAGGTGTTCGATTCTCCAGATGTTTTAGTAGACGAGCGGCGCATCACCGCTTCAATTCGCGCAACTAACTCACGTCCACCAAACGGCTTGACGATGTAGTCATCGCCCCCGCCGGTCAAACCCCTCACTCTGTCTTCTTCGCCACCCCTTGCGGAGATAAATATCACGGGCACTTCCGAAAGTTCTCGGATACGATTCAAAACCTCGAAGCCGTCATACTCGGGGAGTCCTACATCCAGTAATACGAGGTCCGGTCGGTGTTCATAGAAAGCTTTCACACCGCTCTTACCGCAGCGGGCAAGGTGAACTTCGTATCCCTCGTTTGCAAGTCTTACCTCGAGAATCCCGCTAATTTCAGGATCGTCCTAGATTGCCAGCACTGTGGCGTTTTGTTTCAGCACTTCACGTCCTCCTGCCACAAGTGTCTAGAACAATCAGGTTCGGGATCGAGAAGCTGTTAGGTTGGAAACGGTCGAGGTTGGTAACGGTGACGGTTAGTTGTGTGTTAGACAGGTAAAGCCGGGTTAACGCAACGTAACAAATCAGTCGTCAGTGGTCCGACTAACTACCACAGTCGCGCTCGGTCTTCGAAGTGGGATTCGCCTCGTGATTTTGCGAGGTTGATCTGCTTCTGGCGTTCTCTGAATCTGTCGCGGTCGTAGTCCGAAAGTGAATCAAAGCAGTTCGAACAGCTGACGCCTTCTTCGAATTTCGATGACTCACGCTCATCAGGTGAAATTGGATTCATGCAGCCGTAGCAGAGTCGATAATCGCCTTCGGCAAGTCCGTGTCCGACTGCAACTCGCTCGTCAAAAACGAAACACTCGCCTTCCCACAGGCTTTTTTCTTCAGGAACCTGTTCGAGGTATTTGAGGATTCCACCTTTCAGGTGGTACACCTCATCGAAGCCGAGTTCCCGCATATAGGCGGTCGCCTTTTCGCACCTGATTCCACCGGTGCAGTACATGGCGACAGCGTTAGGCTTTTCCTCTTCTTCAGTCTCCGCAAGATCCTGCGCCCAGGCAGGGAACTCTCCGAAAGTTTCGGTTTCAGGATCAACAGCGCCGGAGAATCTTCCGACTCCAAACTCATACGAGTTACGAGTGTCGACAATCAGAACATCATCTCGTTCGATAAGCTCGTTCCAGTCCTTGGGATCAACGTATGTCCCAACATCGTTGGCAACGTCAACCTCGGGGATGCCCATGGTGACGATCTCTTGTTTGACCTTCACTTTCATGCGCTTGAAAGCCCGCCCGCTGCTGGCTGAGTACTTCACTTCGAGACCATCTATTTCAGGCCAACTGTTTAGAAATCCAATGACGTTTTCAATACCGGAAGCTGGGCCAGCAATTGTGCCGTTAATACCTTCTTTGGCGAGAATCAGCGTCCCGTACACGTCTTCTGACCGGCAAAGAGAGAGAAGCTCATCTCTTCTGGTTTCAGGATCGTCGATATGTGTGAAGTGATAAAGGGCGGCTACGGTGAGGCTCATCGTGTGTTTTCGATTTGGAACGCTAAGCACCAACACGTGTTGCGCATTCCGGTATTACTGGTGTTTTAAGCTAAATTCTATTCGAAATCGATAACTCTGAATGAATTGAGGTATTTACTAACCGCTGAGGTATCTGGGCCTGGCCCACCGAAGATGATCAAAAAGAAGCCTTTTCCATTTCCTGTCATGCACGCCACGTGTGTATCTGTTCGATCAGCCGTCACGGGTATCACACCAGTCCTGCCCTCAAGCGAACCGAAATCTAAAGGAACAATTTCAGTGAGCTCACCCTGTTGGAGCGTGGCATGAAAGTGCGCGTCAGCTAAACAACCAGCGGGTGCTTGCCACGGAGAACCGTCCTCGAATGCCCGAACTCGAATAGAGACATGTGGGTCTCCGGCTCTAAAGGCTGCGTTCTGTGACAGAGTCGTCTCTCTGAATCTTGGAGTCACACCCTCAGGGGTTGTTGATTCGTTGATATCCGAACCTGGTGGCAACAGTATGCTCCAGCCGAATTCCTCATCTCGGAATCGCTCCCCGTTTTCAGTTTCGGCTGTTGGCGATGCCGCCGGTTTCACTGTAGATGATGCCACAGCCGTCGGTTCCTGGGTTTGAGTTGGAGTAACCGTCAACCCAGTCGTGATGGTGGCTGTTGAAGCAGGACTTCTAGGTACTTCTGTAGGGTTCGTAAGTGTGTTAGCCGTCGGAGTGGAACCGTTCTCTATCGAATCAGCTAATTCACACGCAACCGCGCCCCACAAGGTCAAAACACAGACTGCAAAAAGTGTGAATTTCAACTTTGATTTCAATTTCGGAACCCCCGTAGATGTTGTCCACATGACAGACCAGTTTAGTTTCACAGTGTCGAGATTTGTCATGTAATTGGTGAAAATTTGGTTGGCAGCAATGGTCAATCGAAACGCGCAATACCTGGCAACTGCGGGAGTTGTATCTAAGAATTTGACGAAGTGAGCTGTCACCAACAACTCATGTGTTGGTGCTGGATTTCCCTACTCATGAAGTTAGAATCCGAGTTATATCGGATGTACTTTCGAACAGGGGGCTAGGCGAAGTTGGACGTTGAGAAGCTGCGGGTCACCCGCGAAATGGCGCGCTGGACATGCGATCCAGAAGCACTTGGATTTGATTCGACCGATGAGCTTCAGCCGATCGACTCGTTTATTGGTCAGCGCCGCGCCGTAAAAGCGTTGGAATTCGGTCTTGGGTTGGACTCTCCTGGCTACAACATCTTCGTAACCGGTCTCACAGGCACGGGCAAGAGCACCGTAATCCGTACACACCTGGCTGGGGCGGTTTCGAACGGGCAGGGGAGTCGTAGTGCATACGAAGCATTCGACTGGTGCTACGTCTACAACTTCGATCAGCCGGACCAGCCAGCTGCGCTCAAGTGCCCGGCTGGCGATGGCAGGAAATTTACTGATGCCGTAGATGAGCTACGCAATACGCTGAATCGAGAGCTCCCCGAAGCTTTTGATGACGATGCGTACAAGGTTGAGATTCGACGAATCAACGAACACGCGTTCGAGCAGCGCAACGAGCGCATCACCGAAGCAGATCGAGTCGCCCGCGAGCAGAGTTTCTCAGTCCACTTCGGACCAGCAGGAATTGCTGTGGTTCCAATGCAAGGTGACGAACCGATGGATCAGGCGGCTTTCTCAGACATGCCCGAGGAAGAGCAGGAGAGGGTGAATGAGGCACGTCGCCGAATCCTAAGCGCACTTGACCAAACCATGGATGAGTTGCGCACGATTGAAGAATCACGCGTCAAGGCGGTCAATGAGGTCGACCGGCAGGTCGTCGCCAATGTTGTAAAAACTCCGTTCGAGGCAATCGACGAGCAGTTCGGCAAAACTGACGAAGCAAAATCGTTCCTGGGAAGCTTGCTTGTTCACACCCTGGAAAACATTTCTTCATTCCGGTCGGATGATTCCGATTCCCAGGGCATGTTGAGCCTTCAACTGTCGATGCCAGCTTCACAGATCCAGCGAGACCCAATGTTGCCGTTCAAGTTGAACCTGTTCGTGGATAACGCGAACGTCAGTGAGCGGCAAATCGTGGTCGAAGAGAATCCGACGTACGCTCACCTGTTCGGTCGAATCGAACGTCCACCAACACTAGAAGCTCGACCGACGGATCACACGATGTTGAAGGCCGGTTCACTCGTTCGTGCCAGCGGTGGATACCTTGTTCTTGAGGCGAGGGATGTACTAACCCAACCCGCGGTTTGGCCAGCTCTGAAGCGGGTGTTGAGAGAACGGGAAATTCGCCCAGAAGATCCTGCCGATATATTTGCGCCAGGATTCTTCTCCCAGGCACTGCGCCCCGCCGCCATTCCGATTGACGTAAAAGTGGTGATGTCGGGAGAGCCTGAGCTTTACTCAGCCCTTGCGCGGTTTGATCCAGACTTCTGGCAGGTGTTTAAAGTCCGCGCCGACCTTGATTCACAGACTGACATTACACCTGAGCGATTGCGTGAATATTCCCGGTTCGTAAGCAGTATGTGTTCCGATGCCAGTCTTTCGCCGTTCAGTAGCGGAGGTGTCTCCGCAGTGATCGAACACGCAGCCCGCATGGTCGATAGCCAGACGAAACTGTCCACTCGTTTTGGTCTGCTTGCCGACCTGGTTGTTGAGGCAGCAGAACAAGCTGCGGTTGCTGGCTCGAAAACCGTGGAAGCAAGTCACGTCCGCACTGCGCTGGAAGGTCGGATTGAACGTTCCGCACGGATCGCCGATGCCATCAGGGAGATGATGCTGGAAGGCACCCTGATAGTTGATCTCGACGGGGAACAGATCGGCCAGGTTAACGGTCTTTCCGTCTACGGCGATGGCGACGTCGTATTCGGTCGTCCGAGCAAGATTACGGCGCGTTCATTTATGGGAATGCAGGGTGTCGTGAACGTAGAACGGGAAGTTGAACTTACCGGGCAAACTCACGACAAAGGCGTCTTGATTCTTTCCGGTTACATCGGGGCAAACTTCGCAGTCGATACACCCCTCAGCGTGAACATTTCGATCGTGTTTGAGCAGTCCTACGGGATGATCGATGGAGACAGTGCGTCCTCGACCGAACTGTACGCAATACTTTCTTCACTGGCGGGACTTCCGATAAAACAGAACATTGCTGTGACCGGTTCGATAAACCAGTTTGGAGACATCCAGCCAATCGGTGGAGTGAACGAGAAAATCGAAGGATTCTTCGACCTGTGTTCTGCCGCAGGAAAACTTAATGGAGCAGGCGTCATAATCCCGGCGCGAAACATGTCGAATCTGATGCTTCGGTCCGATGTTGTCGAGGCGATCGACGCTGGGACCTTCAGTATTTACGCCGTCGAGCACATCAATCAGGGAATCGAAGTTCTGACCGGCGTTGGGGCGGGAGAACGAGATGCGACCGGCGAGTTCCCCGAAAACACGGTGAACGGAATGGTCCGCAACCGACTTCGCGAATTCGCTGTTGGTCTACGCGATTTCGGCAGTGCGAAAAACGGGAATTCAAACGGCTCGGACTAGAGAGAGGTCGCTGCGAAAGCCGTAGCAGCGACCAGGGGCACGAAGCGTGCGATGTAGATCATTCCGTAGCTAACTTTGCGGGCGTGGTGACTCCCCGTCGAAACTGTCAATCGATCCAGCGGTATGAACCACGCGAGCAAGGCTGTCCCAATAAAACCCGCGACCAGCACAGTTCCCGAGCCTGTTATTTGATCCATCCGGTCCAGGAATGGTTGTCCGCCAAGCGTCAGGTTTGAATCCGTAAAACTCAGGGCTGACGGTATTCCGAGCATAGCGGTTACCGATGTTGCGACAACAGCTGCCTTGAACTTGCTCAGATTTAGTTCGTAGCGGACCGCCGTCATCGGAATCATCATTCCCCCGTAGCAAGAAGTGAACGCTGCAAGGAACAAAAGGACGAAGAACGCAACACCGATCAAACGCCCTGCAGCAAGATCGTTCAACAACACAGGGATGGCAGTAAATGAAAGCTGGCTTCCCGCATCGGGTTGTAGACCGAAGGTGAAGACAATCGGAAACACCATGAGCCCAGCGACCATCGAGATCGTTGAATTGGTCGCCGCTACAGCCGTTGTCGATCCCAACACGTTCAAATTTCGTGGTGCGTAGCTTCCGTACGTGATTAGAAAACCGAGCCCGATCGATAGCGAATAGAAAGCTTGTCCAGCTGCCATTCGCCAGGTTCGAGATTCGGTGAATTGATCCCACTCAACTGAAAAATAGAAATCTCTAGCTGCGCTGGCACCATCAAGTGACTGGCCATAAATCGCCAGTGATCCGACGATCAGGACTAGCAGAGGCATCAAGAACTTACTCGTCGCCTCCACGCCGCCAACTCCCTTCATTAGTCCGATCACAACCAGTCCGCAGACCACCATGAACAGCCAGAGCGATGTGTAGCCGTCGGTGAACTCAGGGAATGTGCTCAAGTTGCCAACTATCGCGTTCCCTGCGTAGCCGAGAGTCCAGCCGGTGATCACGAAGTAATAGCTCATGATCAGGACCGTCATCCCGACCAGGAACCAACCAAACCACGGTCCCCAAACGGGGTTGATGCTCCGAAAAACGCCGACAGGTCCGCGCATGATGTACTTGCCCGCGCTGACTTCGACGATCGCCAGAGGTATTCCAATCAGGAGTACACAGATCAGGTAGGCGACTATGAACGAGCCGCCACCGTTTTCGCCGACCATGTACGGGAACCGCCATAGATTCCCAAGCCCAACAACGCCCGCAACAGACGCAAGCACGTAGGCGCGCTGAGAAGACCAGTTAGGTCGCTCGGAAGTTTCTCGCTTTGGACTCGGCATGATCAAAGCATACTAAGACGTGACCCACGCGGACCTACCGCTCGCAGCTTAGCCGTCGAACCAACGTCGCCAGATTTCATGGGCGATCTTCCCTCGGATTGTGGACGACCTGTCGAAGCTCGCGTCACTTTGACCGAAAATCGACTCAAAATCATTTCGCCACCAGAATCCCCAGCTAAGTACACCGGCGACCCAATCCTTTTCATGGGTTGCTCGTAACAACCCCTGGTGCATGGCTGCCTGAGTGAGTTCGTCTGTCTCAACCGTTGGTTGGGCCTGCGTTGGCTCGAACCACACCTGGTCCAGAGCGCCTTCTCGGGATTGGTAAGCAGCAAGGAAAATGATCGGCGTGTTTGTTCGGTCATACATGGGCTTGTAAACCGTCTCTAGTCGTGAGTCGATTACCGCCTCGATGTCGGTCGGTGCCGAAGACGCGCTCATTGAGTAGCTACCCCAGTCATAGATGATCGCGTAGTCGACGGCTTCGAACGGAAACCCGAAATACGAGGTTTGATTTTCGTTAACCCATTGAGCGTAAGCGATGGGGCCGGAATAGACGCCACGAACCTCGGTGATCAATGCTTTCCACCGATCAGCATTGCCCTCCCTCACTGATGAACCTAACTGCTTTCCGATTACGAACATCGACGCGTCTATTTCTTCCGCAAACAGTGCGTGATCAAGCGCAAACTCACTGTACTCATCGAACCAAGCGTCCCAGAACTCATCAGCTTCCGGATCGCCGGCATCGAGTAAATCGGCCTGCATCCCGATGTACTGCTCGGCGGCGTGCGCCTGACCCAGGCTCGAATCAGAGAACGGATTGTTTCGGTCGCTCAACATGCCGTCATAGTTCAACTCGAGCATGAGCCCAAATTTCAGTCCTCTCTCTCCGGCGCTTGATGCCAGTTCTGACATTTCGGTAGGGGAGAGACTCCTGAATCCGTTCTCCCACTGGGATTCGATGAGTTCCAGATCAGGAGGAGTCACAGAGTGGTAGGTGGCGTACTGGTCGTAGAAAACCCACCCGGCACCTGTGTCATCTATGGCGTCGAGGGTCGAATCCGTGTATTTCTCAAGGTATACGGTGGATACAAAGTCCATCAGCGTGTGACCGGATATGAAGTCAGGGCGCACCGTTTCTGGCTGCCACTCGGGCGCAGCAAAGGGCTGTTCAAACTCGACCGGCAAAACGTAGCTTTCGAACGTATCCGGCTCGAGGTCGACTGATCCGAAATCAGGAAACTCAAAACCTCCTGACGGATCCATCGTGGGGAACGGAAACCCTCCGGGCGGTCCCTCCGTCGGAAATGGCGCCATTTGAGTTCCAATGAGGTCGATCA
>Ga0181582_10004330_pt1 | contig 11479 bp, 5 predicted proteins | sample 071ome_32_FD_132438 | JGI IMG/M metagenome (GOLD analysis project Ga0181582, IMG submission 132438) | Coastal salt marsh microbial communities from the Groves Creek Marsh, Skidaway Island, Georgia - 071405AT metaG (megahit assembly) | ecosystem: Environmental > Aquatic > Marine > Intertidal zone...
AGGGCGGGGGCGCGGGGCGGGGGGGGGCGGCCGGAGGGCGGCGGGGCGGCGGGCTGGAGGGCGGCGGGCTGGAGGGGCGGCGGGCTGGAGGGGCGGCGGGCTGGAGGGGCGGCGGGCTGGATCGGCGGCGGGCTGGCGGGCGCGGGCGGCTCGAGTCTGCACTTGAAACGCCCGGCGGCCCGGGGAGCGGTGCCCGCCCCGGCGCCCGAGGGCCCCCGCTAGGAGGCAAATTCCTTCGAGGCGCGCGGGGACTGGGGCTCCGGGACCTGGCGGATGATGCCGAGGATGAGCTCCCGCTCGGAGGCGAAGTCCTCGTCCTCCACGTCCCGCTCGCGCTGAAAGTCCCCGAGGAAGGCGAGGAGCTTGTCGCGGTTCCGGCGCAGCACCTCGGCGACGGCGGGGTCCTCGAGCTTGCCCGAGTGGAAGCAGACGACGAAGCTCTTGAAGACGACGAAGGCCTCGTACGAGATGTGCCGGAGCGGGTCCCGGAGGAGGTTCATGACGAGCATCAGGTTCTCGAGGTCGTTGACGAAGGCGAGGGCGAGGCCGCCGTAGGCCGGCAGGCCGAGCAGGTCGCCGAGGAGGTGGAGGGACTGGCGCTTGACCACGTAGTTGTCCGACTGGAGGAGCCCCCGGTACGCCGAGAGGAAGCGGGCTATCGACGGCTGCAGCACGGCGCTCGCGGCCCCAGGGTGCTTGACGAGGCAGTCCTTGAAGGTCCCAAAGGCGTCCGAGGCCACCTCGAAGGCCGGGTTCTCCATGTGCGCGAACAGGTCCCAGAACGCGGGCTGCTGGATGGCCAGGCCCGCCAGCTCGCTGTGGCGGAGGCAGTCCCGGAGCATACCCCCGCAGCAGATGGCCGTGGCGCTGTTCCGGTACCCCTCCAGCAGCGCCCCGAGGATGTGGGGCTTGTCCGCCACGCACCGCTCCCCCATGTACTCGACCCCCTGCGTCTCCTTCATGCGCACCGTGGCCCCGAAGATCTGGGCCGCGTCCTTGCGCTGCTCAAAGTCCAGGCTCTCGAGCGACTCGGCCAGGGCCTCGGGCAGCCCCGCCCGAACCACCTCGCTCGCGCACGCCCCCGCCGCCGCGAGCGTCGTCTCGTGCTCGTCGTCCCCAAACAGGTGCGCCTTGAGCGACGCGAAGCACTTCTCCACCTCCTCCGCATTCTTCTTGTGCGCGCGGTCGTCCAGGGACCCCCGAAGCGCCCGGATCGCGTCCGCGGCGCCCTGGGCCGCCTCCTGCGGGGTCCGGACCTTGCGCTTCCCAAAGAGACCCATCCTCGCTGCCCTCGCTGCGCGCCCCGCTCTCCGCGGCCGGCTCGGCCGGCTTCTCTCCCGCTCTTCGCTCCCGCCGCGCCTGCGCGGCCCGCCCTCCTCTCGGACTCGCTACGGCGGTCTCCCCACGGGTGCTTGGTCCTGCGGCGGGGGGGGGGGGGCTCCTCTCGGACCGTTCGCCCCGGGGCCCCCAGGTCGTTGGCGCTGACCCCGGGGGGGGGGCACCGCGGCGCCGAGCTCCGGGGAGAGGCGGCTCAGGGTCACGATGTGCGGGAAACACGCCGGGATAACGGAGAAAATCCTCCGGTGACCCCCGCGGAGCGACCCCGGGGAGCGCCAACTCGAGCAGCGTGTGGGGGTGCCCGGGGGCGAGGGGGCAGGGGGCCCGCGCGCACGCGTGATGCGGGGGCGGGGCGGGGCGAGTGGCGTCATTAAGGGTGATTCTCGCGAACGGGGTTCCTCGCCGCAGCGGGGGGGGGCGCTATCTGGCCCGGACCGCCCGATCTCACCGCCGCAGTGTGGAAAGGGTCCCGCGCGCCAGTGATGCCGTCGGTGGGGTTTCCCGGGATCCACGTGGGGCGGGGCCCCGCACATCCCTAGAGAGGGGCGGTGGGTGGCCGGAGCGACCGGGGGGGGCCCAGGCCGGGGCTGTCGGGGCAGCCCCACTGGGGCCCAGGGCCCAGGGGGGGGCACTTGCGCCCGGGGGGCCGCCCGCCGGACGGGGGTCCCGCGCCCCCGGCGCCGCCAGGGGCGCGCGGCGGGAGCGTCGCGCGTTTCCTCTCTTCAACGTGTACACCCCCAGGAAGCTAATGGTTAGCCACCTTTGAGATATTACAGTCGGCCGGATGCCCGGGCAGAGGGACACGCCGACCCGCGCCCGCGGCGGCTCCGGCGGGCGGGCGACATGGAGGCGGGGGCGAGGGGAACGGGGGACCCGAGCCCCACGCCCCAGGACGATCCGAGCGGACCGACACTCGCCCCCCGCCTCGCCGCCCGAGGGACGCGCGGGCGGGGGCGGCGCGGCCGCCGCCCAGGCACTCGTCCTCTGTACGATGAGTTGGCCCCAACTCGAGCGTCGCGCGACGCTTACTTGTCAGCCTCCTCCTCCTCGTTCTGGATGTTGAAGTACACCAGCTGCGCGCGGGGAGGGCGGGGGTGTGGAGGGGGGAGGTCAGCTCGCCGTCCGGGCCCGGGGACGGCGGGGGGTGGGGGGGGGGCGCAGGGCGCGTCGCAGGGTCCCCGCGGGCGGGGGCCGCGGATGCGGGCGGGTCGGAAAGAACGCAGCTAGGACCTGAAAGTGATTCCTCAGAGCCGAGGCTCGGATAGCGATTGGACAAACAGGCTGGTCGTCATTCCCGCCATGCGAGCCGGGCTGCGGGGGGCGCGAGGGCAGGGGGGCGGCGCACCTTGTAGGAGTCCTTGTTGCCGGCGATGACGCGGACCCAGTCGCGGGCGCCGTACTTCTTGAGGAACTTCTTGGTGAGGTACTTGAGGTACTTCTTCGAGATGGGGAGGTCGGACGAGATGGTCACGTGCGTCTTGGAGGAGGCCAGGCGGACGAGGTCGCCGAGGTTGCCGCACTTGTTGTCGACCTTGATCTTGCCGCGGAGGTAGTCCTCGAGGGCGGAGGCCTGCATCACCTTGTCCTCGACGGGGGTGGTGCAGTCGAGCTTGAAGACAAGCTCCTTCTTCTTGGAAGCCTTGGGGGGAGCCATGTTGACGAAGGGGTCCTGCAGGCCGGGGGCGGGGCGGGGGGGGTGCGTCGGCACTCCACCGCCCTACGGAGAAGGAGGCTCCGCAGGGGACGTGGAGACGCCACCGGAAGGCGGAAACACGCGTAACGGTACAGGTGAACCGGCAGTCTCGACGGCAGCCGCGCCAGCCCGCGCGGCACGGGCCGCTCAAGTGGGTTGGGCGGCTGCGTCGGACAAACTCCGAACGCAGCGAGATCCCGCCGTCTCCGGCGGGACCCGCGCGCTGTAATTGTCGGTAGTACGCGGGAGGGCGACCCCGCGCGCGCACGGCGCCCGGAGGAGCGCGCGGCAACGCGGGGAAGCCGAGCGCTCAGCTCGCGTCGCGCCCGGGGGCGCGCCAAGCGAGCGCCCGTCACTCGACCGCAAACTTCATCGATAATTACGCTCGTTTGGAGGCGCGGAGCGCTCCGGGTGGCCGGGAGCAAAGGGTAGGGGGGGGGCGCGGGGGGCCAACGGGGAGGAGCTCGAGCTCGCGCGAGGCGCAGCACAAGCGCACCTTTTGGGGGACGTGTGTTACGTGTTGAGGAAGAGGCCGAGGTACCGCGCGCGGGGGGGCATTTCCGGGGCCGGGGCGCGGAAAGGACCCCGCCCCAGCTGCAAGAACAGCTGTGTCTCTGGTTTGAGGGGGGATGGGGCGGAGGGAGGCCCGGCCGCCCGCTCTTGGCGGGTGTGCGGGGTCCTCTGCTGCATGTCTCGTCATCGGTGCGGCCGCGCGGCAGAGATGTCGCCCCTCGTCGCGTGCGCGAGCGCCCCGTCCCCCAGCCGCGGAGCCCTCGCCCCCGCCCCGCCGAGAGACGCGCGGCCGCGAGCCCCCGGGCGCCCGGCCATGGCCGCGGCCCCCGAGGCGGCGGGCGGGCCCTTCTCCTTCATCCCCTGCGAGGCGAGGCCGCAGGGGAGCGAGGAGGGGGCCACGCCGAACCTGTACTGGAGGGCCGTGAGCCCCCGCGCCCTGGCGCAGCACCCGCGGTTCGAGCCGCTGCCGGAGGACGGGGAGGCGGGGGGGGGTGGCGGGGCGGGCGGGGAGGGGGGCGCCGGGGGGGCGCCGGGGGACCCGGCCGAGTGGAGCAGGGTGCCGCAGGAGACGGAGCGGTGGTGGCGCCTGCGGGAGGGGGTCGTGACGGGGGCGTCGCTGGCGGCCGTGCTGGGGCTGTTCGAGGGGCGGGCGAGCAAGGCGCTGCACGTCCCGGCGACCATGTGCGGGCACACCCGGGCCCTCCAGCAGTACTACTCGCTGCGCCGGGAGCCCCTCCCCGGGCAGCCGGCCAGCCGGCCCCCGCCCCCGCGCGTCGCCCACGCCGAGGGCGCCGACGCCCGCGCGAGGCAGTTCCAGGAGCTCGTGCGGCGGGGGCCGTACCACGTGGGGGGGCTCTGGGGCAAAGTGCAGGAGCCCGCGGGCGTGGCCGCGGCGCTCGAGATGTTCCCGGGCGCCACCGTCGCGGACCTGGGGCTGGCCATGGTGACCCCCGGGGCCGTGGCGGCGCTGCCGTGGGGGGCGGGGGGCGGGGGCCGGCGGGGGGGGCCGGGGCCGCCCGTGTCCCCGCGCGACCTGCCCCCGCTGGGGGCCTCCGTGGACGGGCTCGTCCGCTGGCCCGGGGAGGGGCCCGCGGGGGGGGGCGCGGGGGGCGGGACGGCCCCGCCCGCGGGGGTGTGCCCCCGCTGCCAGCGGTGGCAGGCGGGGGCGGCGCTGCCCCCCAGCGCCACGGGCGGGCCCACCGAGGACCCGGCCGGCGAGTCCGAGTGGGTGTCGCACTGGGCCCAGAACGACCTCGTGGGGCGGCGCAAGAAGGGCAAGCGCAAGGGGAACCGCAAGAGGAAGGCCCCGGCCGACCCCGACCCCGGCCCCGACGCGCCCGCGGGGGAGCCGGCGGGGGGGACGGCGGCCGCGGGGCCCGCGCGCCGGGGGAGGGGGGCGGAGCTCGTGTCGCTCCACGACCTGTTCGGGACGTGCCGGTGCGGGGGCGGCGCCGGGGCCTCCCTCGCCGGGGACGAGGGGCCGGGGCCGCGGCGGGAGGTGCTCGAGGTCAAGTCCCCCTGCCCCTTCTACCCCGCGCGCCGGGGGTGCGGGTACCAGCTGGGCAGCCCCCGGCCCCACGACCGGCCGAGCCCGTTCACGATCCCGCAGCTCCAGCTGGAGATGCTCGCCACGGGCGCCTCCTCGGCCCTGCTCGTCAGCCGCAGCGCCAGCCGCGGGTGCGCCGCCTACCGCGTGCCGAGGGACGACGAGTTCCTCGCCGTCGCCCTGTCCCTGGTGAGTCCCCCGTCCGTCGGGGGTGGGGGGGGGCCGGGGGGGCCGGACCCGCCCCGCGCGACGCCCCCGCCCCCGCCCCGCGCGACGCCCCCGCCCCCGCCCCCGCGTGTCCCGCGCAGGCGTCGCGGTTCTGGCGGGACTACGTGGGCAGGGCCCGGACGCCCCCGCGGGACTTCTTCAGCGAGACGAAGGAGCAGGCGTGGGTGATCAGCAGGTGCCTGGCCCTCTCGGCGAGCGCGGAGAAGGTGGCCGAGGCGCACGGGGTGTGGACGGACGAGGACCTCCCGGACCGGGGGTTCCTCTCGTGACGCCGGGGGGGGGAGGGGGCGGGGGGCGGTTGAACAAGGAGCACGGGGCGCCGGGGAGCGCGGCCCCCGACGTCACGCCGCCACGGCGGCGCGGGGCAGGCGCTCGAAGGGGGCCGCCCGGGCCCGGAGCATGGCGGCGATGATGGCCCCGCGGAGGCCCATGAGGGTGGCCAGGCCCGCCCAGACGGCGAGCATGGCGGCGTCGCCCCGGAGGCCCAGGGCCCCCGCCGAGAGCATGACGGCCACGGCCGGGGCGGCGCTGGCGGCGAGGACGCCCACGCTCTGGCGGAACCCGCTGGCCCCGTACAGCACCCCGTCGAGCGCGAAGGCCATCGAGTTGAGGGGCTGCGTGAGGGCGACGACGGGCATGACGAGCCGCACGACCGCCCGCACGGCCGGGTCGGCGGAGAAGGCCCCCGGCACGAGGGGCGCCGCGAGCCCCACGGCGGCCGCGAGCCCGAGGCCCAGCCAGGCGCCCAGGCGCAGCGTCTCCCCCGCCACGCGCGCCGCGTGCCCCGCGTCCCCCCGCGCGAGGTGCTGGCTCATGAGGCCCTGGGCGGCCACGGCGAGGGCGTCGGCGGTGAGGGAGGCCCCGAGCCAGAGCTGGACGAGGACCTGGTGCGCGGCGGCGTACTCGGTGCCGATCTGCGCGGCCAGGGACGTGGCCAGGGTGAAGGTCCCCACGGTGGCCAGGGTGCGGGCGACGAGCAGCCGCGTGGGGCCCAGGAGGCCGGCCAGGGCGCCGAGGTCCGCCGCGACCAGGTCCGCGGCGCGGAGGCGCAGCCGCCGGAGGAGGCGCCGCAGCATCCACGCCAGCGCCACGCCCTGCCCCACCACGGTCGCCAGGGCCGCCCCCGCCACCCCCAGGCCCGCCCCGAAGACCAGCAGGGGGTCGAGGGCGAGGTTGACGACGTTCGCCGCCACCGTGGCGCGGAGCGGCGTCACCGTGTCCCCGAGCCCCCGGAACACCCCCTGCGACACGAGCATGGCCGACGTCACGGCCGCCCCCGCCGCCCGCACCCCCAGGAACCGGACCGCCTGCCCCAGCGCGTACGTCCCCTCCCCCAGCCCCGCCGCCCGGGCCATGGCCGGGGCCAGCGCCAGGAGCGCCGCCGAGACGCCTGCCCCGGCCGCCACGGACAGCAGCAGGGCGCTCGAGGCGGCCGACTGGAGGCCCCGCCCGGCGGCGCCGGCGCCCCGGCCCTCGCCCTGGCCCTCGCCCACCGCCGCCCCGACCGCCGACGTCGTGACGGCCAGGAGCGGGTTGTTGACGAATTTGTGCAGGGCGTTGAAGAGGGCGGTGCCGACGCCGACTGCGAAGAGCGGGTCGGGGGGGGGGGCCAAGCTGGGCGGGGGCCCCCCGGGGGGGGTAGGGCGGGGGGGGCTCCCCGGCGGGCGACGGGGGGCACTCACCGGCGGCGAGGTCGGCCGCGGAGAGCCTCCCGACCCACGCCGTGTCGACGATCGACGCGATCGGGTCGCACATGAGCGTGAACAGCGCGGGTACCGCGATGCGAAGCATAGTCGCCCGAATTTCGCCGGCCTGGGCCCGCGAGAGGGGGGCGAGCGGCTCGGGGTGCGGGGGCCCGCCGCCCGCGGGGGCGGCACCCGCCGAGACGCGGCGCCTGCGGCGGCGTCTGTCCAAGTTCGTGGCACCGACGACGCGGGGGAGGCAAGCGGGGGGGGTCGGGTCGACGCTGCGCGCGCACGCGCACGCGCGATGGCCCGGCCCCGCCCCCCCGGGGCGCGGGGGGGAGGGGGGGCGCGCCCGGGCGCGCGGGAGGCCGGGCCCCGCACGAGGGGCACAACCCCACACGCTGCCTGGTCGAGACAGTCGCGGCGCCGGGGACGCTGGGTGGGCCGTTCCTGCCGGGCCGGGCCGGGGCGGCGCGCCCGAAGAGGGGGGTCGGGGCGCAGCGGGGGCGGGCGCCCCCCGCGTGCGGCAGGGTTTTCTGGCCCCGGGCCGGGGCCGGGGGAGGCCCCCCCGGGCGCGTCCCCCGGGGCCCCCGAGGGCCGCCGGCGCGCGCGCGGGGCGGCACACGCGGGACGGGCGGGAGATACTGAGGAGATCCGCCGCTGGCCGCGTCCATTTGCGCCCTTAGCTCCCAGCCTCTCGTCGCCCCCTGCTGCCCGCGCCCCAGTGAGGCGGCCTCGCAGGCGACCGGAATCCGATATGGAGGGCCTCTGTGGACGTCGGACTCCCGCGGTGGCGACCGCCACTGCGCGCGGAGCCTCCCCCTGCGCCCCCCGGCGCCCCGCCTGGCGCAGCGCCCCGGGGAGCCCGGCCCCCCGCAACAGCCGGCCGACCCGCGCCCACGTGAGACCCCGCGCCCGATGCCCCCCTCTGATCGCCCGCTGGCCCGTGTCCCCCCACCGGGACCGCGCGGTCGCCCCGTTATTCCGGCGGTGGGGGTGGCATCGCGCCGGCTCCCGCGGGGGCTGGGAGGGTGTTTTTGAGTCGCCCAGACGCCACGGGGAATGCGCCGACGCCCGGGCGATCCGGGAGGCTCCCTCGGCGATGGGCGCGACCTCCGTCGCGGGTCGCGGCTCCTGGCGCGCGGACGGCCGGGGAATCCCTGGACACCGGGCGGGGGGCCGTGCCGTGGGGTGCTGGGCCCCCCCTGCCGTTGCCGCCGCGCGGCGGGACCGGCGGCGCGTGTTTCGGGGCATTCCCCCTCCCATCGTCCCGAAACACGATCATACGCGCGATGGACCGGCGTCACGCCGCGCCTGCCGCCTCCCGACCGCGCCGCTGCGGCCGCGAGGTCGGCGAGGGGGGCGGGGGCACACGGACCGGGCGGGAACGGCGGGGCGGGCGCGGGTCGCGGGGCCCGCGGTCCCGAAGCCGCGGGCGGCCCCGACCGGGCTACTGGGCCTACCCTAGCTACCCTGACCCGCCGCTGCCGAGGGACCGCCCCCCCTCCCCCGCCCCCCCCCGAGCGCAGGCGGAGGACGCGGCGTCGCCTGGGGGGGCGGCCGAGGAGGCGAGCTGGATCCGCGGGGACGACGACGTGGAGGGGTTCGTGGGGGAGGGCTCGTCGATATGGGAGGAGCTGCTGGCGACGGACGCGCGGATCAGCTCGCGGGCGTCGTCGGCGACGGACGCGGGCATGCTCAAGCGCAAGGGGCGGCTCAAGGAGCAGGACAACCTGATCGAATTCATCCAGGGGATGAACGGGACGCACACGCCGGTGGAGACGATGGCCAAGATGGACCGGTGGGTGGAGGAGCACCGGCGGGACCCGGCGCGGTCGCAGCTGCGGAGGCTGTGCCCGTTCGTCGGGGACTTCCACACGCCGCTGTGCCTGACCGAGGCGCTGGAGGAGTACGACGCCTTCTTCCAGCTGTCGCGGCGCAAGTACGTGCCCCCGAACTTCGCCGAGATCCGACACGTGCTCAACATCGCCCAGGTGCACGGGATCGCCGACCGCGTGCGCCTCGTCACGTTCGACGCGGACGGGACCATCTACCAGGACGGCCACCACATCGAGCAGGACAACACGATGATTGACGAGATCGTCAGCCTCATGATGAGCGGCGTGGACGTGGCCATCGTCACGGCCGCGGGCTACCCGGGGGAGCCCAAGCGCTTCGAGCAGCGGGTGCAGGGGCTCCTCGACACGTTCAAGAAGATGCGGCTGGGGCGGGACGTGACCCGGCGCTTCCACATCATGGGGGGGGAGTGCAACTACCTGCTCAACGTGACGCCCGCCTACGGCCTCGAGTTCGTGCCCGACGCCGAGTGGAAGAGCGGGCCGATGCTCGAGTGGAGCGACCGCGACATCGCCGCCCTCCTCGACGAGGGGCAGCGGGTCCTCGAGGCCACCGCGGAGAAGCTCGGCGTGCCCGTCATGGTGCTCCGGAAGGAGCGCGCCGTCGGGGTCGTCCCCACGGGCCCCACCATCTACGAGGTGCTCGAGGAGATGGCCATCACCGTCCAGGTGGAGCTCGGGGGCAACCCCGACCTGAGGGTCCCCTTCTGCGCCTTCAACGGCGGCAACGACGTCTTCGTCGACGTCGGCAGCAAGTCGTTCGGCCTCGACGCCCTCATGCGCTACGTGGGCTCCACCAGCGCCGGGACCCTCCACGTCGGCGACCGCTTCACCATGTCGGGGAACGACGCCGCCACCCGCGACGTGTGCTCCATCCTCTGGGTCGCGTGCCCCGAGGAGACGGCGTGGTTCATCCGCGTGCTCCTCGAGGACCTCCGCAAGACCCGGCGGGATGCCCGGTAGCGGGGGGGCTCTCCCGAGGGGCTCTCGCGCGCGCGCCGGCGAAATCTCTCTTCTTCTCTTCAATCGAGGGGTGGTCCGGCGGTGCTGGTAGCGCGAGAATCTGAATCGCACGACCCGGCTTAGAAAACGGAGGGGGGCGAATAGTCGACGGGGCGGCGCAAGGTGCGCGCTCTCTTCTCTCTAGGTAGATAGGACGCAGGGGCGCCTCGGGACGGGCGGCCGCTTGGTGAAGGGGGGCAGGAGGGGGGGGGGCACGCGTGCGGCGCGTGCCGCGTCGGCCGGGCCGTCAGAAGCCCAGGAACCGGGCGAGGTCGGCCGGGCCGAGGTCGCCGCCCCGCCGCAGCCACGGGTCCACCAGCGGCGCCAGCAGGGCGGACGCCAGCGGCGGGGGGCGGCCCGCCGCTGGGGACGAGGCCGCCCCCGCGCTGCCACCCCCCGGCGCCACGGCGGGGGCCTGCAGCGGTTTGTCGGGGGGGGGTCCCGTCGGGGGCGGGTCCGCGCGGGCCCCTCTCCCGCCCCGCCCCGTCCCGTCCCGTCCGGGTGCGCCAGGGGCGGGATCCGGGGGCGCTAGGCGCGGCGGGGGGCGGGGGGCTGCGGTTAGGCGAGCACCTGGGTCGCCTGCCGCCGCTGGACTCGGACCTGGTAGGGCGCCGCGGCCCGTCCCCCCGACAGCCCCCGCGCGCAGGCCCCGTGCCGGGCGAGCTGCCCGGCCCCGCCCGCCGCCGCCCGCACGCGGGTCGCGGCGCGCCCCCACAGCGCGACGGACCCGGTGTGGAGCGCCCGCAGCGCGCTGACCGCCCGCGCGGCGGGGGCCCGGGCCCCCAGGCGGCCGGCGCCCCCCGCCGTGAGGGGGCGGCGGGACAGCGGCCCGGCCGGGGCGGCCCTGCCCAGGGCCCCGAGGGCGCCCACCGCCTGGCGCAGCTCCGTGGGGGCCACGCGGGCGCCGGGCGGCACGGTGCGGAGCAGCCGCGACACGGCCGCTGCCCGCAACCCGCGGGCGAAGACGCGGCGCGTCGGGGCCGGGGGCGGGGCGCAGCGGGCGAGCTGCCGCGCCCCCGCGGGCACCGCCGCCACCGCGAGCCCGCGCGGGGGCGCCGCGACGCGGGCGCGGATGCCGGCCCCCCCCACCGCGACGCCCCGGCCGCGCGGGACCGGGGCCGGGAGCGCGGGGACGGCCGAGGGGGCGCTCGCGCGGACGGCGTAGGGCGTCCGCCGGGCCTGCGCCCCGCGGAGGGCGGCGGGGGGGGCGTTGCGCGCCAGGTAGGCGCCGCCCTTGACCCCCACCTGGCGGCCGCGGCTGCTGCCCCGGGCACCCCCCGCGGCGTGCGTGGCGAGCTGCCCCGCGCCCCCGACGCGGATGGCGTCCCCGGGAACGTCGGCGGCCCGGCGGCCGGGGACGTCCGACAGGGCGCGCGCGACGGCCGCGCCCACGAGCTTGGGGAGGTCCGAGACGCTCCGCACCCCCCGCTTGGACGCCTCCGAGGTGAGCGTGCGCCCGGCCCTGCGGGGAATCGGGGCGGGGAGGGGGGGAATCGGGGCGGGGAGGGGGGGGGGGTCGAGTAGCCCGGGGGGGGGAGGGGCCCCGCCCCCCCCGCGGGGGGGGGGTCGCCCCCCCGGGGGCGGGGCGTGGGCGGGCCCCCACCCGCGGCCAGACGGG
>Ga0181582_10004331_pt1 | contig 11479 bp, 7 predicted proteins | sample 071ome_32_FD_132438 | JGI IMG/M metagenome (GOLD analysis project Ga0181582, IMG submission 132438) | Coastal salt marsh microbial communities from the Groves Creek Marsh, Skidaway Island, Georgia - 071405AT metaG (megahit assembly) | ecosystem: Environmental > Aquatic > Marine > Intertidal zone...
CGCCCAGCGCCGCCAGCCCCCCGCCCCGCAGCACCAGCTGCTGGATGCCCGTCCGTCCCACCAGCCGCGCCCCGGTTTGCGCGCCGGCCAGATAGCCGCAGGCCGCCGCCGCGAAACAATATCCATATTGTTCCGCCGACAGCCCCAGCATCTGGATAAAGACGTAGGAAGAGCCGGAGATAAAAGCGAAAACGCCGCTGAACACGAAAGTGGCGGCCAGCATGTACCCCCGGTAGCCGCGGTGCCGCAGCAGGGCGGCGAAATTCTGCAGCATCGGCCGAAGCCGGGTTGCGGAAGGGTTCAGGCGGCTGTTGGTTTCCCGCAGCATCAGCCAGACTGCCAGCAGCAGCAGCAGACCGAACAGCAGCAGGCTGGCGAAATTGGCCCGCCAGCCAAAACCGGCGGTCAGGTAGCCCCCCAGGACCGGCCCCAGGATCGGGGCCAGCGCCATCACCGACATCAGCTGGGACATCAGCCTTGCGGCGCGGGTTGGCCCATAGGCGTCCCGCACCACCGCGCGGGCAATCACCACGCAGGCGCAGCCCCCCAGCGCCTGTACCATCCGGGCGGCGACCAGCAGGCCGATACCGCTCGCCAGGAAGCACAGGACGGAGCCTGCCACATACAGGCCAAGCCCGGCCAGCAGCACCGGCCGCCGCCCGTAACGGTCGCTTAGCGGACCATAGAACAGCTGGCACACTGCGAACACGGCCATATAGAGGCTCAGCGTCAGCTGCACCGTCGCGGTGTCGGTGGCGAAGGCGCGGCGGATTTCCGGCAGGGCTGGCAGGAAAAGATCGGTGGAGATGGGGCCAACCGCCATCATCATCACCAGCAGGGCAGGTAACAGCGCGCGCTCATGAATACGCATCAGGGGGAAGTCCTTCGGAAAAGCGGTAACGGCCCCCGTTCAGTCCAGGGGGCAGTCCAGGGGTCAGTCCAGGGTGCGCCGGTAACGCAGCATCGCCACGAAGGCGACCACCAGGGTAAAGGCCAGCATGGCCAGAAATTCCCGGCCGGTTTCGTCCATTCCGGCCCCTTTCAGCATCACGCCGCGCACGATTCGCAAGAAATGGGTCAGCGGCAGAACCTCGCCAATCGCCTGGGCCCAGCCGGGCATGCCGCGGAAGGGAAACATGAACCCCGAAAGCAGAAGGGAGGGCAGGAAAAAAAAGAAGGTCAGCTGCATTGCCTGAAGCTGGGATCGTGCGATGGTGGAAAAAGTGAAGCCAACCGCCAGGTTGGCGACAATGAACAGCGCCACCCCGGCCGCCAGCACCGGCATGTCGCCCGTGAACGGCACCCGGAACAGATAATGGGCGGCGGCGAGCACGATGACCGTCTGAATGGCCCCGACGCCGATATAGGGCGTCACCTTGCCGATCATCACTTCCAGCGGGCGCGCCGGCATGGCCAGCAGGTTTTCCAGGGTGCCGCGTTCCACTTCCCGGGTCATCGCCATGCCGGTGATCATCACCAGCGTCATGGTGATGATCACGCCCAGCAGACCCGGCACGATATTATACTGGGTAATGGCTTCCGGATTGTAACGCGGATGCACCACCACTTCCGCCGCCGGCGCACCGGGCGCGAAGCGCGCCAGCGGCCCGGTCAGGTCATGACGCAACGCCCGGGTGAGTATCGCCTGGGCCTGGGCCACCGCGCCGGAAGACGCGGCCGGGTCGGTGGCGTCCGCCTCTATCAGAATTTGCGGCCGCTGGCCCCGGTAAAGCTTTTCCGTGAACCCGGACGGAATCACGATCACGAAGGTGACATCCCCCCGCGCCAGCAATTCCTCCGCCTGGCGGGGGTCATCCCCCCGCAGGGTCAGGTCGTAATAACCCGACGCGCGCAGGGCGTTCAGCAGGGTCCGCACCACCGGCGTCTGTTCCTGCGCGATGACCGCGGCGGGCAGGTGCCGGGGGTTGATGTTGATGGCGTAACCGAACAGCAGCAGCTGCATCACCGGCACCGCCAGCATCATCGCGAAGGTCATGCGGTCCCGGCGCATCTGGATGAATTCCTTCAGGAACACCGCGATGATTCGCCCCATCGGGTCCAGAACGGCCTTCATCAGTGCAGTCTCTTGTCCGCGCCGGCGCGGGCCATCAGTTCGATGAAGGCGTCTTCAAGACTGGCGGGAATTTCCTCCCACCCCGCGCCGGGCGGGCGATGCGCGGCAATGGCGCGCTCCAGCGCCGCCCGGTCGGTGCCGCTGACATGCAGCGCCGCGCCGAAATAGGCCGCGTGGCGCACGCCCGGACAGGCGCGCAGCGCCGGAATCAGGGCGCGGACGGAATCACCGGCAGCGCGGAAGGTCACCAGGCCGGATCCCTTGATGATATCGGCGACGCGGCCTTCGGTAACCAGGCTGCCATGGGCCAGATAGACGATGCGGTCGCAGCGTTCGGCCTCGTCCATGTAATGGGTGGAGACCAGCACCGTCAGACCGGCGGCGGAAAGCCGGTGAATTTCATCCCAGAAATCCCGCCGCGCCTGCGGGTCCACCCCGGCGGTCGGTTCGTCCAGCAGCAGCAGTTCCGGCTGGTGCATGGTGACGGCGGCCAGCGCCAGCCGCTGTTTCCAGCCGCCGGAAAGCGCCCCGGCCAGCTGGCGCTGGCGGCCGGTCAGTCCCAGGCTTTCCAGGGTACGGTCCACCTGCGCCCGCGCGCCGGGCATGCGGTACAGGCGCGCGACGAATTCCAGATTTTCCCGGATGGTCAGATCCCCCCAGAAAGAGAATTTCTGGGTCATGTAGCCGGTGGCGCGGCGGATGCGGCCGACATCCCGGCGGATGTCCAGCCCCAGGCAGCTGCCTTCCCCGGCATCCGGCCGCAACAGGCCGCAAACCATGCGGATGGTGGTGGTCTTGCCGGACCCGTTCGGCCCCAGAAACCCCCAGACCTGCCCCTTCGGCATCCGGATGTCCACGCCATCGACCGCGACGCGCTTGCCGAAACGCTTTACAAGGCCGCGCACGTCTATCGCGAGGTCCGTCATGGCAGGCGCACATCCACCGGCAGACCAGGGGGCAGGGCCGCCGTTTCCGGAAGCCGCGCCTCCACCAGGAACACCAGGGCATCGCGGGAGCCGGCGCTGTAGATAACCGGCGGGGTATATTCGGCTTCCGCGGCGATGAAGGAAATCCGTCCCGTGACCGGCGAAGGCCGGCCATCCGCCCGGATTTCCACCGGCGCCCCAAGGGAAAGCGCGGGCAGGGCCGCCTGGGGCACGAAAAAGCGCACCTTCAGCCGCCCGGGGGGCAGGATGGACAGAACCGGGCTGCCGGCCGGCGCATATTCGCCCTGGCGGAAAAAGACCTGCTCCACCCGTCCGGCGGCGCGGGCGCGGACCTGCCGCCGTTCCAGCGCCCAGCGGGCCCCGTCCACGGCGGCTTCGGCGGCGGCGCGCGCGGCTTCGGCGGCTTCCCTGGCGGCGGGGCGCGCGGCCAGCCGGGCGACGTCCACGTCGCGGACAAGCCCTTCGACCGCGGCGGCGGCGGACTCGTCAGCGGCCTTCGCCTGGTCCAGCCGCGCGGCGGAAACCGCGTTCCGCGCCCGCAAGGCCGTGACGCGTTCCAGTTCAACGGCGGTCAGGCGGCGGGCGGCCCGCGCCTGGTCCAGTCTGGCCTGCAGGGCCGCGAGTTCCGCGGGGCGGGCCCCGGTCGCCATGTCCCGCAATCTGGCGTCAGCCTCCGCAAGACGGCTTTCCGCGGCGGCCAGCAGCGTTTGCTGGTAATCGTCATCCAGGGTGAACAGCAGCGCGCCCACGGCCACCGTTGCGCCGGTTTCCGGCGGGGCGGCGGTCAGCCAGCCGGCTTCCGGGGTGGCGACGGTTACATATTCCGCCTCCACATACCCCGTCAGGGCATCCGCCGCGCCATCCGGTTTGCAGCCGGCAAGGGCGAGCAGGCACAACAGGGATAAAAGGCGCGTGAATCCGGCAAGGTGTTTCATGGCGATCCCCCGCCCCCGAAAGTCCGTTATCCCGGCATTCCGGTGTGGCATGTGGTGTGATTGACAATAACCGCGCGAATGCTTAACTTTTTTACACAGCCTGTTGGCGCATGACGGGAGAGATCGTTCACCTGACGGACTATTGAATAGTTATGCAGGAACGACGCCGAAGGAGCAACCGCCCCGGAATCTCTCAGGCCCAAGGACCGTATGCGCCGGGCGTTCTGAAAAGCGGGCGGACTGCCGTTGCGGCAGGAACCGCCCCGCCGAAGGGGTAAGCCCGCGCCGCCATTCCTTGGCGGCGGGTGGTGACACTCTCAGGTTATATGACAGAAGGGGCAGATACCGGCGCAAGCCGGTGTGCTGTTCAATAATGCGTCATGCAACCGGGAGGGCCCAGACCGTGACAGATTCCCCCATTCCCCTGAAGCGGACGCCGCTTTACGACCTGCATGTTGAACTGGGCGGGCGCATGGTGCCCTACGCCGGTTACGAAATGCCGGTGCAGTATCCGGCCGGAATCCTGAAGGAGCATCTTCAGACCCGCGCGGCGGCGTCCCTGTTCGATGTTTCCCATATGGGCCAGACATGGCTGGACGGCGCGGACGCCATCGCGGTGATGGAAGAGCTGACCGCCGCCGACCTGAAAGCGCTGGCGCCCGGCGAACAGCGCTACACCCAGCTGCTGAATGCGCAGGGCGGCATTTTCGACGACCTGATCATCACCCGTCCGGCGGATGGCGGCGACCGGCTTTACATGGTCGTCAATGCCGCCCGCAAGGCGGAAGACTATGCCCTGATCCGCGAACATGCGGCCGGGCGCGCGGAACTGCGTCCGCTGGAAGATCACGCCCTGCTGGCCATTCAGGGTCCGCAGGCGGTGGCGGCAGTGGCGGCGCTGTTCGGCGATGCCGTCCGGACCCAGTCTTTCATGACCCAGCATGGCGGCGTCTGGAACGGCGTTGCCTGCCTGGTCAGCCGCTCCGGCTACACCGGGGAGGACGGCTTCGAGATTTCCGTTCCCGCTGCCGCGGCGGCGGACCTGGCGCGGGCGCTGCTGGCCGCTCCCGGCTGCGGTCCTGCCGGGCTTGGCGCGCGGGACTCCCTGCGGCTGGAAGCCGGCCTGTGCCTCTATGGCCAGGATATCGATGCCGGAACCACGCCGGTGGAAGCGGGCCTGGTCTGGTCCATCGGCAAGCGGCGGCGGCAGGAAGGCGGTTTTCCCGGCGCGGATGTTATCATGGCGCAGTTGCGGGACGGTCCGGCCCGCCGCCGGGTCGGCCTGCTGCCGGAAGGGCGCGTTCCCGCCCGCAGCGGCGCGGCGATTCTGGACAGTGACGGGACGGAAATCGGCATGGTCACCAGCGGCGGCTTCGGCCCTTCGCTGGAAGCGCCGGTGGCCATGGGCTATGTCCCGGCGGCCCTGGCCGCGCCCGGCAGCGCCGTGCAACTGGCGGTGCGGGACAAGCGCATTCCGGCGAAGGTGGTGAAAATGCCGCTGGTGCCGCAGAATTATTACAGAGGGTAACGGCAGCCGGCGGGCGGAACCTGCCGGCGCATCAAGAAAACGGAAAAACGGGGAGCAGATATTATGAGCATACCGGCCAACCTGAAATATGCCGAGGATCACGAATGGGTCCGCGTGGAGGGCGACAACGCGGTGATCGGCATTACCGATTTCGCCCAGAACCAGCTGGGGGATATCGTCTTCGTCGAACTGCCGGAACCGGGGACGGAAGTCGCGCCGGGCAAGGCGGTGGGCTCCATCGAGTCCGTCAAGGCGGTGAATGAACTGTTCTGCCCGCTTTCCGGCACCGTGACCGAAGTGAACACCGAACTGGAAAACAGCCCGCAAAGCCTGAACAGCGACCCCTACGAAGCCGGGTGGATATTCAAGATCCGGCTCGGCAAACCGGCGGAGCTGGACGGGCTGATGGATGCGGACGCCTACGGCGACTTCACCGCGAACGGCTAGCAGGCGGCAGCCGCCGCCCATGCGGTCCGCAGGGACTGCCTTTGCCGGACAACCGCGATTTCCCGTAAAGGATGACAGAATGAAAACCGCCGACCTGCAAGCCGTTGTAACGGCCGACGAAGCCGATGATTTCAGCACGCGCCATATCGGTCCGGACCAGGAACAGATTGACGCGATGCTGGAAAGCCTGGGCGTCGCGTCGCTGGACGATCTGATCGGCCAGGTAATCCCTGCGGATATCCGCAGCGCCCGGCCGCTGGAACTGCCCCCTGCTCTCAGCGAACGCCAGGCCCTGGCGCGGCTGCGGGAAATGGGCACCCGCAACCGGCATATGGTCAGCATGATCGGCGCGGGGTACCATGACACTATCCTGCCGTCGGTTATCCAGCGGAATGTGCTGGAAGATCCCGGCTGGTACACCGCCTACACCCCCTACCAGGCGGAAATCAGCCAGGGCCGGCTGGAAGCGCTGATGAACTTCCAGCAGATGGTCATGGATCTGACCGGCATGGAGATCGCCAATGCCTCCCTGCTGGACGAGGCGACGGCGGTGGCCGAGGCGATGTCCATGTCGCTCAGGGTCACCAAGAAAAGCGGCGGCTGTTTTTTCGTGGACGAAAGGGCGCATCCGCAGACCCTGGCGGTGCTGCGCACCCGCGCCTGGTCGATGGGGATAGAGCTGCGCGTCGGCGACATTGAAACGGATTTCGACCCGGATGCCGCCTTTGGCATGGTCATCCAGTACCCGGCGACCGACGGCGGCCTGCGCGACCCGCGCGCGGTGATTGCCCGCGCCCGCGCGGCGGACGTGCTGGTAACGGTGGCGACGGATCTGCTGGCCCTGACCCTGCTGACCCCGCCGGGGGAAATGGATGCCGATATCGCCGTCGGCAGCAGCCAGCGCTTTGGCGTGCCGATGGGTTTTGGCGGTCCGCATGCCGCCTTTTTCGCCACCCGGGACGCCTTCCGCCGGCAAATGCCGGGGCGGCTGATCGGCCTGTCGGTGGACAGCGCCGGCAACCCGGCCTACCGCATGGCCCTGCAAACGCGGGAGCAGCATATCCGCCGTGACAAGGCGACCAGCAATATTTGCACCGCCCAGGTCCTGCTGGCGGTGATCGCCGGTTGTTACGCGGTCTATCATGGCCCGGAAGGGTTGAAGCGGATTGCCCGGCGCGTTCACCGCAAGGCGGCGCAACTGGCGGATGGCCTGCGCCGGCTGGGGTTCCAGCCGGAATTTGACACCTTCTTCGACACCGTCACGGTAAAGGTCCCCGGCGCGGCGGCGGCCATCGCCAACCGCGCCGCGGCGGCGGGGGTCAATCTGCGGGTTATTGATGCCGGCCGTATCGGCATCGCCTGCGACCAGACCACCGGCGCGGACAATCTGGAAACGGTGTGGCGGGCTTTCAGCGAAGGCGACGGTCATGGCCGCGGACGCCTGCAAGCGGCGGAGGTCGCCGTGCCGGACACGGTCATTCCGGCGGCGCTGCGGCGAAGTTCCGGCTTTATGTCGCACCCGGTGTTTCACCTGTACCGCAATGAAACGGAAATGATGCGTTACCTGCGGCGTCTGCGGGACAAGGACATCACCCTGAACCGCTCGATGATTCCGCTGGGCTCTTGCACCATGAAGCTGAACGCGGCGACCGAAATGGTGCCGGTTTCCTGGCCGGAATTCGCGGATATCCATCCCCATGCCCCGGAGACGCAGACGCTGGGTTACCAGCAGTTGTGCCGCGAACTGGAAAGCGCATTGTGCGCGGTTACCGGTTACGACGCCGTCTCGTTGCAGCCCAATGCCGGGTCCCAGGGCGAATATGCGGGGTTGCTGGCCATCCGCAAATATCACGAGGCCAGGGGGGAAGGGCAGCGGAACATCTGCCTGATCCCGGATTCCGCGCATGGCACCAACCCGGCCAGCGCCGTCATGGCGGGCATGAAGGTGGTTGTTGTCGGCGGGGATGCGCGCGGCGACGTGGACGTGGCGGACCTGCGGGCGAAAGCGGAAAAACATGCCGGCGAACTGGCGGCGCTGATGATCACCTACCCGTCCACCCATGGCGTATTCGAAGGGTCGATCCGCGAAATTTGCGAAATCATCCATCAGCATGGCGGTCAGGTCTACATGGACGGGGCCAACATGAACGCCATGATGGGGCTGGTGCAGCCCGGCAAGATCGGCGCGGATGTCAGCCACCTGAACCTGCACAAGACCTTCTGCATTCCCCATGGCGGCGGCGGACCGGGGGTTGGCCCCATCGGCGTGAAGGCGCATCTGGCCCCCTATCTGCCCGTCAGCCCGCTGGAGCCGGGCGCGGTCGGCGCGGTTTCCGCCGCGCCCTGGGGATCGGCGGGCATTCTGCCCATTTCCTGGGCCTATACGGCGATGACCGGCGGCCCCGGTCTGACGCAATGTTCCAAAGTCGCCATTCTGAGCGCGAATTACGTCGCCACCCGTCTGTCGCCGCATTATCCGGTGCTGTACACCGGCGCGAGCGGACGGGTCGCGCATGAATGCGTTATCGATATCCGGCCGATCAAGGCGGCCTGCGGCGTCACGGCGGAAGATATCGCCAAGCGGCTGATGGATTACGGCTTCCACGCGCCCACCATGTCCTTCCCGGTGGCCGAGACGCTGATGATCGAACCCACCGAAAGCGAATCCAAAAGCGAAATCGACCGGTTTTGCGATGCGATGATCCGGATTCGCGGGGAAATCGCGGAAATTGAAAGCGGTGCCGCCGACAGGGCCGTCAATCCGCTGAAGAAGGCTCCGCACACCGCCAGCCTGCTGCTGGCGGACAGCTGGGATCTGCCCTATTCCCGCCAGCAGGCCTTTTTCCCGGGCGGCGGCAAGACGGACAGCAAATACTGGCCGCCGACAGGGCGCATCGACAATGTCTACGGCGACCGCAACCTGGTGTGCAGCTGCCCGCCTGTGGAAGCCTATCTGGACAGCCAGGACAGCGCCGGCTGACGCGCGGACGCGCCGTCCGCTCTCTGTTGCTGTCCCCCGGCGGGGCGTTTGGGCGCGCTGCGTCCCGGCGATGTCCCCTCTGACCCGCCGTCGGGGGTGCCCGCCCCCTTGCATCCCCCCGCCCGCCGGGCCTACAAAGCTGGCGGCGCGGCGGGACAAACCCCAGCCCGGAGCCGGCCGCCGCGATCACGAAAAACAGACGACGGGCCAGTCCGATGACAACAGAAACCGCGCCGGTGCTGGAAATGCGCGGCCTGCGCCGCCATTACAGAAGCGGTCCGGATACCCTGGCGGTGCTGAAGGGGGTGGATTTTGCCCTGCGGCCCGGCGAAACCGTGGCGCTGGTCGCCCCCAGCGGGGCAGGCAAGTCCACGCTGCTGCACGTCGCCGGGCTGCTGGAAAGCTTTGATGGCGGGGAACTGCGCATCTGCGGAACATCCTGCGCCAGTCTGGCGGATGCCGCGCGCACGCTGATCCGCCGCCGCCACATCGGCTTCGTTTACCAGTTTCATCATCTGCAAACGGAATTTTCCGCGCTGGAAAATGTCATGATGCCGCAGATGGTCGCGGGTACCGGCCGGGTGGAAGCCGGGCGGTGGGCAGCCCTGCTGCTGGAACGCGTGGGCCTGGCCCATTGCGCCGGGCGCCGTCCGTCCGCCCTTTCCGGCGGCGAAAGGCAGCGCGCGGCGATCGCCCGGGCGCTGGCCAACCGGCCGGATATTCTGCTGGCGGACGAACCCACCGGCAACCTGGACCCGGAAACCGCCGGATCGGTTTTCGCGCTGCTGCTGGATACCATCCGCGAAACCGGCCTGGCGGCGCTGATCGCCACCCACAACCCTGACCTGGCGCGGCGGCTGGACCGGGTGGTGACCATCCGCGACGGTATCCTGACGGCGGGAACGGCGGCCTGATGACGGCGGGGAATTTTGTTCACCTGCGGGTGCATTCCGCCTATTCCCTGTCCGAAGGGGCCCTGCACATCGACGTGCTGACCGGTCTGTGCGCGGACCGGAACATGCCGGCGGTGGCGGTCACCGATACCAATAACCTGTTCGGGGCGATGGAATTCGCCGAAGCCGCGCGGTCGCGCGGGGTGCAGCCGGTGATGGGCGTGCAGATCGGTCTGCGCCGGACGGAAGAAAGCCGCCTGGCCGCGGGTGCGCCGCCGCCCGACCCGCTGGTGCTGCTGGCGCAGGACGACACCGGCTACCAGAACCTGCTGGCGCTGGTCAGCGATGCCTGGCTGCACAGTGAATCCGGCGCGCTGCCACAGGTCAGCCTGCAGGATCTGGCGCAACGGAACACCGGGCTGATCTGCCTGACCGGCGGCGCGGACGGGCCGGTCGGCCGCATGATTCTGGAAGGCCGGGAAGAGGCCGCCCGGGCGCTGCTGCAACGGCTGGCGGCGCTGTTCGACACGCGGCTTTACGTGGAAATCCAGCGGCACGGCCTGCCGGAAGAAGAACGCAGCGAAGCGCCGATGGTTGACCTGGCCTATGCGCTGGACCTGCCGCTGGTGGCCACCAACGACTGTTTCTTCACCGACCGCAAGATGCACGAGGCCCATGACGCCCTGCTGTGCATCGCCCAGGGGGTGCCGCTTTCCCAGCAGGACCGGCGGCGGGTCACCCCGGAACACGGGTTCAAGACGGCGGCGGAAATGCGCGCCCTGTTTGCCGACCTGCCGGAAGCGGCGGACAACACGCTGGTCATCGCCCGGCGCTGCCATGTCATGGCGTCGCGCCGCGATCCGCTGCTGCCGGAATATCCCAAGCTGAACGGGCGGGACGCCGACGATACCCTGAAGGAAATGGCGCGGGCCGGGCTGGCGGAACGCCTGGAGCGTCATGTCTATACCCCCGGCATGGATGAAAGCGCCCGCGCCGCGGCGGCCCGGCCTTATCTGGAACGGCTGGAATTTGAACTGGGCGTCATCAGCCAGATGAAATTCGCCGGTTATTTCCTGATTGTCGCCGATTTTATTCAATGGGCGCGCAGCCAGGACATTCCGGTGGGGCCGGGGCGCGGTTCCGGCGCGGGCTCGGCGGTGGCCTGGGCGCTGACGGTCACCAATCTGGACCCGTTGCGGTTCAGCCTGCTGTTTGAACGCTTTCTGAATCCCCACCGCGTTTCCATGCCGGACTTCGACGTGGACTTCTGTCCGGAGCGGCGGGACGAGGTGATCCGCTACGTTCAGGAAGAATATGGCCGCGACCGGGTGGCGCAGATCATTACCTTCGGAAAGCTGCAGGCGCGCGCGGTGCTGCGGGATGTCGGCCGGGTCTTGCAGATGCCCTACGGGCAGGTGGACCGTATCTGCAAGCTGATTCCCAACAATCCCGCCAACCCGGTCACCCTGGCGAAGGCGATCGCGGACGAACCGCTGCTGCAGGCGGAACGGCGGGAAGAGCCGGAAGTCGCCCGGCTGATGGACATCGCCCTGCAGCTTGAAGGGCTGTACCGGCATGCGTCCACCCATGCCGCCGGGGTCGGCATCGGCGACCGGCCGCTGCAGGAACTGGTGCCGCTGTACCGTGACCCGCGCACGCAGACCGTGGCCACCCA